>Ga0116153_10000643_pt1 | contig 40930 bp, 48 predicted proteins | sample AD_UKC028_MetaG_FD_89896 | JGI IMG/M metagenome (GOLD analysis project Ga0116153, IMG submission 89896) | Active sludge microbial communities of municipal wastewater-treating anaerobic digesters from USA - AD_UKC028_MetaG | ecosystem: Engineered > Bioreactor > Anaerobic > Digestate | place: USA...
CGGCCATTTCGGGAAAAGAAGGCCCAGGGCCAGCACCACAACCCCTGTTATGATGGTGGGGATGGGTTTAGCCTCGAACCACCTGATAATAACATAGCCGAAGAGGATCCCGAAGAGTCCCGTCACATACCATTTGGCTGCATAAATGGTATGCCATATGCCCGTTTCTTCCATGGGCTTGCCCCAGTTTGCGAAGACGAGGATGCCGATCATTGAGGCCATGTACACGACGTCCTGCCAGAGCTTCCTCTTCGGTTCTTCCATCGGCATACAGGCCGCCTGCTTGGCGGCCTCTTCCTTTCGGAAGGTGACCGCCATGAGAAGCCCGATCACGTAGGCGAACAGGACCGCGCCGATGGCCCGTGCCAGACCGATCTTCCACCCCAGGACCTTGGCGGACAGAACAATGGCGAGGACATTGATGGCAGGTCCAGAGTATAAAAACGACGTGGCGGGACCCACACCTGCCCCCATCCGGTATATGCCGGCGAAAAGGGGCAGAACGGTGCAGGAACAGACGGCGAGCACGGTACCCGAAACGGACGCCACCGAATAGGAGAGGCACTTGTTCGCCGCTGGACCGAGATATTTCATGACCGATGCCTGCGAGACGAAGACCGAGATCGCTCCGGCGATGAAAAAGGCCGGAACGAGGCAGAGCAGCACATGTTTCTGAGCATAGTCCTGGAGCATGTAGAAGGATTCCAGGATGGCCTTCTGCACCGATGTGTTGTCAAAGGGGATGAAGTAGGCCGCGGCAAAAACCCCGAGGAGTATGAGGAATTTATATATGTCTTTCATGCGGCGGTTCTCCTTGAAAGGCGGTTACCGCTTGCAGAGGCACACCTGCTGCCTTCGCACGTTGTTCTCTATCACGGCGGTGACGCACCCGAAAAAGTCCGTAACACAGGGGACCTCGAGGGTGTAGATCATGTCAGAGCCGTTCTTTTTCGAGGAAACTATACCGGCCTCTTTCAGCACAAGGAGGTGCTTCGATATCGTCGATTTGTCAAATCCGAAAAGGCCGAAGATCTCCGAGAAAGTCCTGGACCCGTCCTTGAGGTATTCTATGACCATGAGTCTCACCGGGTGTGACATGGCCTTGATGATACCGCTTCGTATTTCTGCTTCTTCTATGGTTATCATGGATGCTCCTTGGTATATTGGTAAAAATACCAACAAGCCAATAAAAAATCAAGAAAAATTTTCGAAAATATTTCGTTGACAGGGCACCTATTATCGTATTTATTCTTATATCCGTTTATGCAGATAAATATACGGGGTGAATGATGGAAGACATAGCACAGATATACAAGGCCCTGTCCGAGCGGATGAGATTGCGCATACTCATGCTTCTCACACACGGGGAACTGTGCGTGTGCGACATCATGGCAGTCCTGGAAGAGCCGCAGTCAAAGGTATCACGCCACGTTGCCTACTTGAAGAATTCAGGATTGATAAAAGGTAAAAGGGTTGGTACGTGGATGCATTATTTCCTGAAAGAGCCCCTTGAGGGGCTGGCGGCGGCGCACGTTGAATTTATTAGAAGGGAACTGTCAGGGCTCGATTGGGCAAAAGCGGACGCAGAAAAAATGAGAAACGTCCAGGCAAAGAAGCTCTGCGAAGCATCTGCCGGCGGCGCAGCAGCTTCCGGAAAAAGTAAAACCGTAAAGAAAAGACAGGCTGCAATGAACAAAAGGACAAAAGCTAATTCGTAAAAGGGTAAACCGATGGCTTCAGAACATATAGGTAAGAAACTTTCCTTTCTTGACAGGTTCCTGACATTGTGGATCTTCCTTGCAATGTTCATCGGGGTCGGCTGGGGGTACCTCTTCCCCGGGATCGTCGGTTTCTGGAACCAGTTCCAGTCAGGGACCACAAACGTACCCATCGCCATAGGCCTTATCCTCATGATGTACCCGCCACTTGCCAAGGTGAAGTACGAAGAGTTAGGAGAGGTGTTCAGGAACTACCGCGTGCTCATCCTTTCGCTCATCCAGAACTGGGTGGTGGGCCCCATCCTGATGTTCATTCTGGCCATTGTGTTTCTTAGAGGTTACCCCGAGTACATGGTCGGACTGATCATGATCGGCCTTGCACGGTGCATCGCCATGGTGATCGTCTGGAACGACCTCGCGAAGGGCGACACCGAGTATTGTGCAGGACTCGTTGCTTTCAATTCCATCTTCCAGGTCCTCTTTTTCTCTGTCTACGCCTATGTGTTCATCACCGTCCTGCCGCCCGTGCTGGGGTTGAAGGGAGTGGCGGTCGACATCACCATCGGCCAGATAGCTGAGAGCGTCTTCATATACCTCGGCATCCCTTTTATTGCAGGGGTGATCACGCGCTTTGTTCTTATTAAGGTAAAAGACAAGGCATGGTATCATGAGAGGTTCATACCGAAGATCAGCCCCATTACCCTCATTGCGCTGCTTTTTACAATACTGGTCATGTTCTCCCTCAAGGGGGAATATATCGTAAAGATACCCCTCGATGTGGTGCGGATCGCAGTGCCACTTCTCATTTATTTCGTTTTCATGTTCATCGTCTCTTTTTACATGAGCGCGAAGGCGAAGGCGCATTACGGACAGGCTGCAACCCTATCTTTTACGGCCGCGTCAAATAACTTCGAGCTGGCCATTGCGGTGGCCGTCGCTGTTTTCGGCATCAATTCCGGACAGGCGTTCGCCGCGGTAATAGGCCCTCTCGTGGAGGTACCCGTACTTATCAACCTTGTCCACCTCTCACTCTGGATAAGAAAAAAATACTTCCCCTATGCCGTTGAAACACCTTCCGGTATATGTTACATGACATGCAAGGAATGATAAAGTTTGTTGGAGGAGATACCGGTTTCGGTTCAATTTAATAAAATGGAGGTTGATTCGTGAGAAGATTTATTATCATAGTCATTTTCTTGCTCTCGGTGGCTATAATGTTAAACGCCTGTTCCGGCGGATGCAACTGTAATAAATGGCAACCCAAAAAACAACAAGAGGTTAAGGATGAAAAATAAGACTGCCATTGTTTCAAGCGCTCCCGCCGTATTCAAAAGCAGGCTGATGATTATTGTTTTTATTATATTATCATGGGGTCTTGTGGCAAATTATCCCGGTTTTTTTACAGGCGAGGCCCTTGCCGGCCAGAAGAGTACTGAAGTTTCGAAAAAGACCGCAGCTGCTCCCGTCCTGGTGCAATACCCCGCGTTGGTCGACGTCGGTGCAAAGCAATGCATTCCATGTAAAATGATGGAACCTGTCCTGGAACAATTGAAGACGGAATATGCCGGTGTTCTCCGCGTGGAATTCATAGACGTGCAGGTCGATCCCCAGAGGGCCGTAAAGCTGGGTGTGCGGGGTATCCCGACCCAGATATTCTATGACGAGTCAGGCAAGGAACGCCACCGGCACATGGGCTATATTTCGAAGGAGGGGATCCTGACCACATTTAAAAAGCTCAAGATCGAGCTGGTAAAAAAGGACATCGGGAAAAAGACTAAATGATCGAAGCGATCTTTGTTGGTTTGACCGGAGCAGTTGAGGGAACGCCCGCGATTGCACTGGGAGCATCATTTCTCTGGGGGGTACTGAGCCTGATCTTAAGCCCCTGTCACCTTTCGAGCATTCCACTGATAGTGGGTTTTATTGATGAACAGGGGCGGACTTCGCCTAAAAAGGCCTTTTACACCGCCTCGCTGTTCTCCGCGGGCATCATGATAAGCATCGGATTGATCGGGATCATCACGGCGATGGCGGGGAGGATGATGGGTGATGTCGGCCGATATGGCAACTATTTCGTAGCATTCATCTTCTTTATTGTGGGGCTGCACCTTATCGGTGTTATTCCCATGCCCTGGTCCGGCCCGGGCAACATTGGCATAAAAAGAAAAGGCCTTCTGGCGGCCTTGATCCTCGGGGCAGTTTTTGGCATTGCCCTGGGTCCCTGCACTTTCGCATATATGGCCCCCATGTTGAGCATAACATTTCAACTGGCAGCGACGAAGATATGGTACGGGATCGCACTTCTTCTGGCCTATGCCGTTGGCCATTGTTCTATCATTGTCATGGCAGGCACCTTCACGGAGGCCGTACAGGGATATCTGAACTGGAATGAACGTTCCATTGGCGCGAGGGTTGTAAAGATCGTCTGCGGTGTGCTGGTGGTATTCGGCGGGGTGTACCTGGTGTATAGCGCGTGAAGAGATTGAGAAACCGCATGGCGTAAAATATGAAGCGTAAGATGTTAATAAGTTCTAAAAAAATCTCCTTATGCCTTACGCTTTTTCGGGTATAATGCGCTGCGAAAAAGGATAGGAGGTGCTGGGATGGATAAGGTGAAGGTATTATTTGTCTGTGTGCATAACAGTGCCAGAAGCCAGATGGCCGAGGCGTTCCTCAACAACCTCGCCGGGGACAGGTTTCGGGCCGAAAGCGCCGGGATGGAGGCGGGCGTACTCAATCCCCTTGCAGTAGAAGTCATGAAAGAAGAGGGGATCGATATCTCCCGAAATAAAACCAAGAGTGTTTTTGACAAATACAAACGGGGAGAATTGTTTTCTTACGTGGTCACCGTCTGCGATGAGGCAAGCGCGCAGATATGTCCAATTTTCCCCGGTCTTCTTACACATACACTCCATTGGAGTTTCGAAGACCCTGCGGCCTTCGAAGGTTCGCATGAAGAAAAGCTCGGGAAGACCCGCCGCGTCCGGGATGCTATAAAGGAAAAGATACTGGAGTTCATAGCCAAACAGGGAGGAGCTGGATCCATATTGTAACCCCCTCTCTTTCATAATGAGAGAACAGGAGGGTTTTCGGTATCTTCCGCTTTTCAAGAACGGTCATTTCTGATATCATTTGTAGCATGTGAGGCTTCAGACGGCCAACAGCCCGGGGGGGCAGCAGCCGGCAGCGCGCGGCGGGCGATGCCGCAATGATATATCAACCGGGAGGTCCACCATGAAGAAGATCATTCTTTTTGCATTCAACGGCGAACCCACGTGTTTCATCCATGTCCTGCTCAATGCCCTCAACATGAAGACAAGCGGTTATGATGTCAAGGTTATCATTGAAGGGGCTGCAACGAAGCTTATCCCGGAGCTGCTCGAAGAGGGCAACCCTCTTTCGGTCTTCTATCGCAGTGCCAGAGAAAAAGGGCTCATAGAAGGCGCCTGCAAGGCCTGCGCGAACAAGATGGGAACACTCAAGGACGCCGAAGAGCAAGGCCTGCGTCTTCTTGATGACATGTCAGGTCACCCTGGCATGGCACGCTATATCAATAACGGGTACGATATCATAACATTCTGAACGTTCATGCCCGCTGATGAAGGAGGGCGGTCACCGTTATATTCGCAAAAAGGAGGAAATGCCATGCATCGTATGCCTATGAACCGTTTCCGTATATTTATTATATTGAATGCGATGGCGATATTGTGCCTGACGTTTCTTGCGCATGTGTGCGTGTTTGCCGCTGATGCCGGGATAACCATCCAGACATCGAGGTCTACTTCGTATAAACATACCCAACCCTTGACAAAACCGATAACGGACAAGCTCAAAGTGAGCGTGAATTCCGATGATCCGGCTATGATCCGCAGTGCCCTGCGTCAGCTCAATGACGGTGATGTCCTTGTCCTTGCAGTTCATTCGAATCCCGGTGTTTTTGGATTAGGTAAAAATGTAGTGGAATGGAGGAACTTCTGGAGATCCTTCGGTATCGCCAGGCCTCCGCAGCTTGCCTCGGTGATCATCGGGGGCTGCATGTCGAACGAGTTCGGCGAGGGCGACGATAAAAGATACGTGCATGTTACAGAGAAGGAACTTGAGTCTATCAGGTTGATCTTCAACGCCAAGACGCTTTTCGCGCCCGGGTCAGAGATCATGCCGCCTGTTGCGATAAACGATACCAACGGGATACTGGGCTCCCTGCTGGCAGGGAAGAAGCTTGCTGACATAGATCTTCAAAAGCGCTGGTATTATGTAGCAGGTCCCGGAGTGAACAAGAACAGCGTGACCCTGAAGGACCTGCGCGGCGGAGAGCTTCAGGATTGCCTTTGCCGTTGCCTTGAACCGAAGGGGGGGAAGATCTCCTGCCGGTATGACCTCGCAGACACGGGAACCTCTCCGTCCTGCAGGGACCTTAAGAATGGCCCATGTTTCTGCAAAGCGGCCGCGCCCAGCCCCGGCTGCTCCAGGAGGCAGCTGCCCACGAGCGGTGATTGCCATGAAGCATGTGCGAAACAGTACGGTGGCCGTTGACGGGCCGTGCCGATAATGTCATCCCGAGCAGCAGCCCCCCGGAGTACCACAGGACCCGGGTGAGCCGCAGCACCCTCCAAAATCCGGCATGGATGAACCTGAAGAGGAAGCAGTGTTGTGCGCGGACATGAGCTTGGTGAGCTTTGCACCCCCGCACAGGGGGCAGGTTATTTCCTCATCCTGTTTTAAGACGATGAACTCGCTGACCGTCCCGCAATCTCCGCATTTGTATTCGTAAATAGGCATATTCCACTCCTTAATGTGAATGGCCGCATCCGCCGCCATCGCTATGGCCTGCGCAGGTATGGTCCATGGTCAGTTCTGGAAGCTTATTCTCCTTGAAGAGGCCGATGTTCCCTTTAACGGTTGTCTCGACGGCCCTGAACACCTTTATGCCTTCCGCATTGAGCCTCGTAAGGGCACCGGCGCCGATGCCTCCGACAACAACGGCGTCCACCTGTGCTCCCCCTATCGCCTGAATAGGATTGCAGGCGCCATGGACGTGGTTCATGTCACGATTGACAACGGAAGAAACAACATCTTCCTCCGTATTGATAACAACAAAGGCCGGTGCTGAACCGAAATGGCCGTACACGGTGCTTTCAATGCCTTCGTCCTTCGCTACCGCAAAACAGATCTTCATAAAATTCCTCCTGTTTCTATTTCCTGCGATTCTATCCTGAGGGCCTTGCCTTGCAGGATGGCCTCAGCAACCTTATGGCGGGCAGAATCGATGATCCTTCCGAATGTGGCCCGGGAAATGTCCATGCGGCGCGCGGCCTCTTCATGATAGAGGCCTTCAAAATCTGCAAGGCGCAGGGCCTCAAGCTCATCAATTGCGAGGTGTATCTCGTCAAGCCCTGAAAGCGGGATTCCCCGGGGCTTGAAGCAGTCGGATTGAAGTTTACAGCATAAACATGTACATTGTTTTTTAGGCCGTGCCATGACTTATTATAAGCATATGCTCATAATAAGTCAATGGAGAAGAAAGTTTCAAAATTTCAGAGAAACTTCCTTTTTTCGTTCTGAAACGATTCACAAACATTGAAACACCGGCGCCGCCTTTATTTTTTCGGCGGTATTTTTGCACCGCAAAACTTACAGGGAACGGTCTTGTCTTTCTGATCTTTCTTTACGATCTGTTCGCGTTTGCATTTGGGGCATTTTCTTTTGAGGTGCAAAAGAGTCCCCATGACAGCAGCTAAAAAAGGGTTCATTTATCCACCGGCCCTTTCATTTTTGTTTTTTTCAACAGGTTTACCATGTGAATCCAGGTAATCGACCGCACAGTCGATATCTTCACGCTTGCCGATGAAGAGCAGGACATCATCCTCCTTGAGGCACAGCGTGGGTGAGGGCATCCGGTGGATCTCTCCCGCACGTTCAATGCCTATCACCGTCACCCCGGTCTTTGAACGCAGGTCGATCTCGCTTAAACTCTTTTCATCGGCAATTGAACCCTTCCTTATCCGGTAGGTTTCTATCCCGATGTTCTTCAACATGTCTTCACGTTCAACAAGGTACCTCCTGGGCAGCTTGACGATCCGCAGCGCCCGGTAGCTGTCCTGCCGTATCTTGTCGATATGTTCCCTGATGTCATTTATCGGTACGTGCAGGCGGTGGAGGACCTTCGAGAATATCTCAACGGATGTTTCGAACTCTTCCGGTATGACATCATTTGCACCAAGATGTTTCAGGCCTTCCACTTCTGCCACGTATTTTGTGCGGACGACGATGTAAAGATTGGGATTTGCCGAGCGTGCCAGCTGGACGATCCTCCTGGTGGATGCTGCGTCACTTATAGCGACGACAAGAACGCCGGCGCTTTTAACCCCAAGCTTGAAAAGGATATCAACGCTGGCGCCGTCGCCGTAATAAATGGGTTCCCCCTTTTTTTTGGCCGATCTCACCGTCTTGTTGTTCAATTCAAGAACGACATAGCGGACATTCATGGACCGCAGCACCTTTGCAAGGTTTCCCCCGTTGAGGCCGAAACCGACGATGATCACGTGGTCGGCGATGCCTTTCGGATATCGTTCGCGGTCGGCCCTTCTCTTCCTTTTTTCAAGGAAGTGAAGCGGTGTTTTCGTTGTTATCCACTCCGCGATGTGTGAAGAGGCCATGATAAGGAACGGCGTCATGATCATTGTGATGATCGAAGCAGCAAGAAATGCCTGGTACAAACCTTCGTTGATGAGACCATGTTTTTTCCCTTCAAGTGCCAGGATAAAGGAGAACTCGCCGACTTGAAGCAGATAAAGCCCCGCGATGAATGAAGTCTTTAGTGAATTGCCCAGTCCGTAACTCGTGGATGCGATGACAACCAGCTTTATAAGTACGATGATAAAGACCATGACAGCGACGCCGCCCATATCACCCGCGAGAACACTGAGGTCGAGGAGCATTCCGATGGATATGAAAAAAAGCCCGGTAAAGCTTTCCTTGAATGGAAGAATATCGGATACGGCTTGTGCGGCGTACTCCGAATCGGATATGATGATGCCTGCCAGAAAGGCGCCAAGCGCCAGGGACAGTCCAAGCGCCGAGGTAAGGAGCGCGGTGCCGAGACATAGTGTGATCACGGTAATGACAAAAAGCTCGCGGCTCTTTGTGCTGATTATCTGTCGAAAGACAAAAGGTACGATCCAGCGGGAAGAGAAGAGTATGACTGCAACGACGAAGAAAGCTTTGACGATGGTGAGGACGATGTTCCCGCCGCCTCCCGCATTGCCGGCAAGTACGGGGACAAGGAGCATGAACGGTACTACGCAGAGGTCCTGGAAGATGAGTATCCCCACCGAGAAGCGCCCGTGAGGGCTGTTCATCTCTGCCCTGTCGAGGAGGATCTTGAAGACGATGGCGGTGCTGCTCAGCGCAACGAGAAAGCCGTCAAATACGGCACCGTTGAAAGGCTGCCGGTAAAAGAGATAGCTCAAAAGGGTGATAATGGCTGTAACGAGGGACACCTGGAGGAAGCCGCCGCCAAGAACGACTGACCTGAGCTGGAACAGGTTCTTCAGGGAGAATTCCAGGCCGATGGTAAACATGAGGAGCACTACCCCGATCTCCGCGAGCAGTTCTATCTCGTGATGATCGCCTATAAGATTGAAACCGGACGGGCCTATGAGTACGCCGGCGACAAGGAAACCGACAACGGAAGAGATCCTGAGCTTACCGAGAATGAAGACGATAAGTGCGCTTATCCCGAGAAGCATAACCAGCGCCTGAAGATACTGGGTTACCATTGCAACATAATACACTTTATGCGGCAGGTGCGCAACGGCGATCCGCCTTTACATCCTGCACTGTTGTTTTCATGATCGATCAATGGTAAAAAATTAGCAGGGAGGAGATGCCATGGTAGAAAAATGGATAAATGAGATCAAAAGATCGGTGAGTCCCGACGCCCTGGGGATGATGCTTGTCCATAACGGTGTCGTGAGAGCGACATCGAAAGACGGAAAGCCGGTGAAGGGAATGCACCTGTCCTATGACCACGGGCTGCTTTCGGCGGTTATAAAGGAGATGAAAAAACATGCCGGCATTGCCGATATCAGGGTGTGGATCAACGAGGGTGAATTGAAGGTAGGCGATGATATCATGTACGTTCTCGTGGCCGGGCGTTTCAGAACGGATGTTCTCCCGGTCCTGCAGGAGCTTTTAACAAAAATAAAAGGTGAGGTTGTACACGAGGAGGAGATGTTCTAAGTGAAAAAGAAGATCGAGAGCAACTGTGCACATTGCGCCGGAACGCCCGGCGAACGGCTGTGTGTGAACCCCGACGGTAAAAGTTCAAAAGGGTGCCCGACGGTCCTGAAAAAGGACCTCGCGGCAAAAGCCCGCAGGGAATACAGGAAGAAAGATGTCCACGAATTCGCACGCAAGGCATCTATCCAGGAAGGGGAATGTTATGCGGACCGTGATAAGCGGCCCTACCGGCTGCACCCGGTGAAGCCCCGCATCCTGGAGATATGTGAGTTCGCGAAGAAGATGAAGTACAAGAAACTGGGTCTTGCTTTTTGCGGCGGCCTGGCGAAAGAGGCCGAGATGATCTCGCAGTTCTTCATCCTGAAAGGTTTCGAAGTCGTTTCGGTCATGTGCAAGGCCGGCAGTATGCCCAAAGAGGAACTGGGTCTCAAGGACAGTCAGAAGATACATCGCGGCCAGTACGAGGCTATATGCAACCCTATACTCCAGGCGCTGGTGGTCAACGAAGCAAAAACGCAGTTCAATGTCCTTGTCGGGCTTTGTGTGGGCCATGACTCGCTTTTCTTGCGCTACGCCGAGGCGCCCTCAACGGTGCTGGCCGTCAAGGACAGGGTAACGGGCCACAATCCGCTCGCAGCCCTGTACACGCTTGGAAGCTATTACGCTTGGCTGGAAGAATAGGATAGAGGCGGGCGGCAGGGTGCAGCTGTCGGAAAAAGACGCATGACCACTGCCGCCGACCCCGAGCGCTACCCCTGTTGCCGCCATGAGTTTCATGAATTCCCTCCTCGTTGCCCCATTTTTCCCCATGATAACCGCCCTTTCATATTATTTACCGGCAACCCGCCGCGAAACGGTGCATCGATGCTAAAGGGAAAACGATCCGGTGAAGGGAATGCGTTTTCTGCCTGCCCGCTGCTTGTCAATCTTTTGTGAGCGCCGCCGCAGTATCAGTGCACCACTCTTCCATGGAGCCGTCGAAAATGGAGACCTTTTCGTATCCCAGTGACTCGCTGAGCAAAAACCACCACGTCGGGGAGAAGCGGCCGGTGCAGCAGAGTATCACTATCTCCTTCTTTTTGTCTTTCCCGACTGCGTGTGAAGCATGGCTGGCGAGCCTGTCTTTGCCCTGGAAGGTTCCGTCTTTCTTGAACGCGAGCGTGTAGGGGAGATTGACGCTGCCGGGGATGTGTCCCATTTTCTTCACACCCGGGTCTTTTGTTTCGCCGGTGTAGTAGCTGTGGAGTCTCGTATCAACAATGGTGACCCTGCCGGCCTTTTCCTTGAGACATTCTTTCGAGCAGAGCACATCCTTGTTCCAACTGCAGCAATGGGTGCCCGGCTCGACCTTTTTCCACCCGCCCTCAACGGGAAGTTTCTCTTTTTTCCACTTGTTGAATCCTCCGTCAAGGATGGCAACATTGCCAATGCCTGCATATTTCATGGTCCAGGCGACCCGGGCCGGATGGGCCCGGTCCAGATCGGTGTCTGTCTTACCCACGATGACTATGATGCTGTTCCTTCCGACCCCCGCTGAACGCAGGTTGTCTTCAATATCCTCTTTCAGCGGAAGCTGGCAGGAGATACCCTTTTCCATGGTTCGCCAGGCGTTATAGGTGAGACTGACGGACCCGGGTATGTGTTCTTCCTTATATTCTTCAACTTTCCGGATGTCGGTGATGATGAGGCGGGGATTATTCATATTTCCCGACAACCAGGCCGTAGTGACGACGGGCGGTATCCTCTCGGCAGAGTGTGCCGCAGCTGAGGTCAAAAGTATCAGAAAAACCTGGGCCAGTGTCATGATCATTGGTTTCATGACTGCCTCCTTGCGGTGCTTTTATTTGGGTGGAACCTTCCCGGCTACTCCTTCGCGTCAGATATGTAACGGGTGATGTGGTTCATGATCGCCTTCTTCAAGCCTGTCGCGCCGAGATTTGAGCAATGGAGCTTGTATTCCGGGAGTCCTCCCAGTGCATTGACAATGTCCGTATCTTCGATCATCATCGCTTCATCGAGGTCTTTGCCGATGGCGAGTTCGGTCATCACGCTCGCGCAGGCGATGGATGCGGGACAACCCCTGATCTGGTACCTCACTGCGATGATGATATTATCCTCCACCTTGATGAAAACCCGGAGGAAATCGCCGCAATTGGGATCACCGATCTCTCCAAATCCGTCGTGATTATTGATGATACCAACATTACGGGGATTGTTGAAGTGGTCCATGACAATCGAGGTATATTCGTTCATGGGAAGATGTTGCCTCCTTGGTCTTTCATGTATGTGACGAGCCTGATCGAGCCCGTCCTTTTCAACTCCCTGAAGTTTGCTCCCTGGCGTATGTGGAGGAGGGCGGTTTCATGATCGGTTACTACGGAGCCCGAGATAACATCGATGCCGTGGTCGAAGAGAACGGCGGTGAGCGGTGTTGTGGGGCCGAGGAGCATTTTCGTGCTGTGCGCCGGGCAGAGCCCGAGTATGTTATCGAGGGTATGATTGATAAGGGTCGTGCTGGAGATGGCCACGATGTCGGATTGTCCAAGCAGCGCGGCCGTTTCTTCTTCGGGGTGATCGCCGGGCTGCATACGTTTTTCGATCACCCAGAGATTCCGGGCCGCTTTTCTCAGATCATCGGCAAAAGGGAAATGGCCGATCACGGAGATGTTCTTTCCCCGCCCGTTCTTTGCGAGATATTCTCCGGCGTTGAGGTCGACGCATTTACCGGTGTCCACTTCGATGAGGGAATTGATCGCGGCGAGCCCTACCGAAGAATCGGTTGTGTCATCAGAGAGTGCCCCCCTGGCGACCTCGGCTGCGCTCATCTGCAGGTACTGCCTTTGCGCGGGCTCTTTGCCTTCTTCGATCCTGCAGTCATAGATCATCGTCGATGCCAGGCCGCAATGCCTGCTCACCACCGCAGTCCAGTATATTCCCCTGGTAACCTCGTGTACGGGTTCGTCGATGGTGATGGAAGATATGATGTCCCGCAGTATCTTCATGGACGATGGCCTGATCCTGCCGGGAGCGGGCGGGAGATCCGCCTCGACCGCCCCCGGCACTCTGTTGATCCTTTATACTTTCAATGGTCGCACGTGTTCGCGCCGGTGACGAGCGTTCCTTTCAGGTAGTTTTCTACCGCCATACGCGGGTTTTCCTCCTGCGCGCCGGTGATGACCTTAACGCCATGCTGGGCAAAAAGCTGCTGGGCGCGGCTCCCCATTCCTCCCGCTATGATGCAGTTGACACCTCGCTGCGCGAGCCATGGCGGCAAAAGACCCGGTTCATGGGGCGGCGGCGTTACATAGGTTTCATTTAAAACCCTGCCCTGTGTATCGGTGTCTATGAGCGCAAAGGCTTCACAGTGGCCGAAATGCATGCAGAGCTTGCCTTCGTTGGTCGGTACGGCAAATTTCATGGTGCCTCCTTGAGAATCCATGGCCCCCTGCTTCCCGTCGCCCGGGGATTTTGCGGCAGGGTTGTTGTTATTGCCCGTTGTTGCCGGAGACCGGGCGGACTCTGTATTGTCAGATGAATACAAGGCGGTAATTTTATCGACGATCTCGTCAAAACGTTTTGCTGTTTCCGTCGTGCTGTAAGAGAGGACGTAAGGCTGTCCGCTGTCACCGCTCCTGACGATGTCCGGATCGAGAGGGACGGTGCCCAGGAAAGGCACCCCCATCCGTGAGGCCAGCTCTTTCCCGCCGCCGCTCATGAAGATATCCACCTCTTTGCCGCAGTGGGGGCAGAAGAACCCGCTCATGTTCTCGATTATGCCCGTGACGGGGAGCCCAAGCTGGTTGCAGAAGGTTACGCATTTTGCCACATCGATCGTTGCAACCTGCTGGGGTGTTGTCACGATGACGGCGCCGGCACGTTCCTTGATAAGCTGCCCGATAGAAAGCGGCTCATCTCCCGTTCCGGGGGGGGCGTCGATGACTAGGTAATCGAGGGTCCCCCACATGACGTTCTGGAGGAACTGTTTGATCACGTTGTATTTGAGGGGTCCTCTCCAGACGACCGGCTGGTCGTCATGTTCGATAAGAAGGCCCATCGAAACGACGTGCAGTTTTCCGTAACATTCGATGGGAATGATCTCGTTTTCCGTTACGCCGAGCTTTTTGCCGTTGAGCCCGAGCATTTTGGGTATGCTCGGCCCATGGATATCGACGTCAAGAAGGCCCACTCTCAGGCCTCGCGCCGCGAGGCTCAATGCCAAATTGACCGCCACCGTGCTCTTGCCTACACCGCCTTTGCCGGAGAGGACCATCAGTGTCCTGCCGATCCGGCTCAAACGTTCCTGAAGCATGAGATCGTCCATTTCATCGCCTTGTGATGTCTGTCCACACTCTGTCATAATCGTTACTCCTTGTATATTGTTATTATATGTTCAGATATCCCGCGCAGAGCTTTGCTCACCGGGAGATCGGGTGCGTATTCCACTATGGCCTTGCCCTGGCGTTGTGCCTCGGATATTGCCTGTTCGTAGGGAAGACGGCCGAGAAGAGGTATGTCCTTTTGGGCGCAGTACTGCTCAATGGAATCCGTGCAGGATTGATTAATGTCGCTTTTATTGATGATCACCGCGGCGGGGATGTCGAAATGCCGTGCCAGCTGGACGATCCTTTCGAGATCGTGGATGCCCGAGACGGTTGGTTCCGTGACGATCAATGCGAGCGATGTCCCTGTTATTGACGAGATGACGGGACACCCGATGCCGGGCGGGCCGTCGATGAGGATACGCGACAGGCCTGCATGCTGCGCCCGTTCCTTGGCTTCCGTTCTTACCATGGTCACCAATTTACCAGAATTTTCCTCGCCAGGAAAGAGCTCCGCGTAAACGAAAGGGTCGCCTGCCGGTGTGTCGCATATGTAACAGCGGCCGGCCAGCGAGGTTTCGAATTCCACGGCCGAAGCGGGGCAGAAGAAAAAGCACGCGCCGCACCCTTCACACGAGATGGGGGCGATGACAAAATTTTCAGAGATGGCCCCAAACCGGCACATGTCCCGGCAGATCCCGCATTGGGTACATTTCTCCGGAATGATCCGCGCTTTTTTTCCGGCAGTAAAATCTTTTTCATCAATGATGCGGGGTGATAATACAAGGGAAAGGTTCGCGGCATCGACGTCACAGTCGACCATGGCCTTGTTTTCAATGAGGCAGGCAAGGGACGCAACGACGGATGTTTTGCCTGTCCCGCCCTTTCCGCTCACCACTACAATTTCTTTCATGATTGTGCCCTCCTGGCATGAACATTGTGGCCGCCGAGGAGTTTCCCCAGGTTCACGGCGAGAGAGAGGTAGGTATCGATATACCGGGGAAGAGATTCGAGAATGATGCTTCCCTGTGAATAGTGACGGGCGATGTCGGGATCTTCTGGGATCACCGCAAGGACGGGTATATTGTTTGTTTCCAGGTAGTCGCTGAGCGGCCGGTATCCTCCCTGGTCCCTGTTGATAACCACTCCTGTAGGAATATTGAGCAGCTTTGCCACATCTATGGCGATCTTGAGATCATGCAGGCCGAAGGGGGTCGGTTCGGTGACCATGACGACGGCGTCAGAGCCGTTAAGCGTTGCTACAACCGGGCATGAGGTTCCCGGCGGGGCATCGACAATGTGTACATATTGGTCCTTCAGCCCTGATTTTACTTTTTTAATGAGCGGGACCGCCATTGCCTCGCCTACATTCAGTATGCCATGGATGAATTCTATCTCTTTTGTCCCTTTTCCATTCTCCATAATACCCACGTCCCGGGTCCCTTCCGTGATGGCTCCCGTGGGGCACACCGCGCTGCAAAGGCCGCAGCTGTGACATAAACCCGGAAATATAAGTGTGTCCCCGGGAAGGTTAACTATGGCGTGGAACTGGCATTTGGCCCCGCATTCACCGCAGGAAGTGCATTTTGTCTGATCTATCACGGGGACCATTACCTTTGAAGCAGACGATGCGCGAATGGCGGGCTTTAGGAAGATATGGCCGTTGGGTTCCTCCACATCGCAATCGAGGTATTGCACCTTCTGGCCCGTATACGCGAGAAACCAGGCAAAGTTGACCGCAACGGTTGTTTTTCCCGTTCCGCCCTTACCGCTGGCCATCGTGATATTCATCCCCGTAAGATCTGTCATGATGCCCTCGCCATTGTCGACCCGCATTGAGGGCAGTGCTGTTCAAAACAGGGTGTACCCCGTGTGTGAGGCGCCCTGGCTCCGCACTTCGGGCACAGGCATTCACCTCCGGCGCCGAGGCCCCGGCCGCCCATCCTGCCCTTTCCCGAACCTGATTGGCCGCCGCGCCCCTGACCGGTCATCGTTCCTTTTCCCAATGGGCCCTTTCCGTCTTTGCCCGGCATGATACATACCTCCTTTTATTTACCAGTGTCCTTCGACATCGGCGCCTGCGAGCCTGGAGAGCTTTCCGTTCTTGTATGCCTCGAGGGCTCCACGGACGGTCATTCCCGGTGCGGTGAACACTTCCACGCCGGCCGCCGAGAGAACACGGAACGCATTGGGACCCAGATGGCCGCTGATGACAACATGCGCCCCGGACTGAATGACATTCTGTGCGGTCTGGATGCCGGCCCCCTGGGCGGCATTCATGTTCGTCAGGTTGTCAACGGTTTCCTGACCGTTTGTCCCGGTATCGAAGACGACGATCTTTTTTGCCCTGCCGAAACGTTCGTCAACCATTCCGTCAAGTGTGCCGTCGGCACTCGTTACGGCTATTTTCATTGGGGATCCTCCTTGTTCAGGTTTGCTCATTTTGTTCTTTGACGCCGCGGCTATGCCTGCGGCGGTGTCCGCGGAAACACACCCCTGGCCCCAGTGTTTTCTCCAGTGGCACGGACCGGCAGTTTCTTCGTGAACGCTCACATTGCCTCCTTCTATCCGGAGGGCCTTGCCGTTGATGATGGCGTCAGTTATCTTCTGATGCGCCGCGTTGATAAGACGATGAAAGGTTGGCTGGGAAACGCCCATCTGGTTTGCCGCTTCCTCCTGGGGGAACCCGAGAAGGTTCTTCAGCCGCATTGCCTCAACCTCGTCCTGGCCTATCACAATTTCTGAAACAACCGTCATAGGAACGCCGGCGGGTTTAAAATAGACCGCTTTCGGTTGAAACCCTATCTTTCTTCTGCATGTTGGCCGTGGCATCATTCCCTCATTTACTTCATGGTCCGCTCAATACATAATGAATATATATTCATAATGAGCTTTTGTCAAGGGAAACTAAAAAAACAGTTCCAGGTTCCATGTTCACCTTTTTCTCTTCCGTTGAACCTGGAATCTGGAACATTGAACTGTTTTTTAAAGATCTCCCGTGAGGATGTCGGTGATGTCCCGCTCCCGGCAGATGCCTTTTTTCCACCTGTCGAGATGGGGGATGATGTGCGGCAGGAGCCTCATGGCATAGAAAGGGGGGAGTATGGGGAGGCCGACGAGGTCACCGAAGACGATGAGCATGAAAAGGTTGTTGAGATGGCCCTTGTCTTTACGGACCTCAAGGTCCAGTTCGTGGACGGTCATACCGTAAAAAACCTCGCGGATCGTTTTGCTAAAAGAGTTGAAAACGGAAGAAATATGCCTATTATTGTCTGTCATGGCGGATACTTACTTATATGCCAGCCGAAAGTACATGTCAATGGAAGCAAAAGAAAGAATGTTTTTGACAGAAAGGGAGTGGTATAGTTCAATAATTGCATGGTCAAGATATTGATTGTATTTCATTCCCAGACCGGCAACACCCGGAGGCTTGCCGAAGCTGTGGCGTCCGGTGTGAGCGGCACGGAAAAAGCTGAAGGGGATCTGAAAAGAGCCATTGATGCAACGGCGCAGGATGTGAGGCGGTGCGATGCAGTCGTGCTGTGCTCGCCGGAATATTTTGGGTACATGGCGGGCGCTATAAAGGATTTCTTCGACAGGACCTACGAGGAATTGAAGGACGATGCGCAATCGTTGAAAAAACCCTATGCCGTTGTGATCTGTGCGGGCAACGACGGCACAGGAGCGCTGAATCATATAGAACGCCTGTGCAAGGGTTATCGATTTAAAAGAGTACAGCATCCGGTCATTTGCAAGGGTCCGGTCACAAAAGAGGTGCTGGCGAAATGCTACGAACTTGGAAGAACGATCGCGGAAGGAGTTAAATTAGGGATATTCTAGCCTGTCGCGCTTGCTGCAGCCCTCCCGGCTTCACCCTTTCGTGAGTTGTTGCCCAATCTACCGGAAATATAGGTCGGGAGGCCCGGTCAACAGGTTTGTCTCACCTCAATGGACCATGTTTTCCCATAATCCCTCTGCTTTCTTTTCTTCTTACCCTTTCGTTAAGACATGCAAACTTTTCAGATTACAGCCGATCAACGCCAGGGTCCATTCACCTTGCACCAACTCAAAGCCGCGGAGGAGGAAGGTCCGAAATCCGAGTCCGGATTTGATAATTCCAAACACAGGCTCCACCATACTCTTCCGCGTGGCATAGACCGCTTTTCCTGCAACTGTCTTGAGGCGGTGTTTTAATTTCATGACCGTGTCGGCATCATCAGGGATAGGTGGAGGCTCGCTGAATCGTTCCATAAGGGAATTGGTTGTGACCCTCACGGCCCGGGGCGATATAGGGGGTTATTTCGTTCTCTTCGCAGAGAAAGACATTTGTTTCACTGAAATACCCGCTGTCGGCGAGAAGGGTATCAACTGAACCAAGATTCCCGGGAAGAGCCTCTATGGAGTCAACAGCCGGTTCCAATTCTTTCTTGTCGTTCGTATTCTGACTGACGTGCCCGGCGACAACAAGCATGGAGGCCGTATCCACGGCAGCCTGGGCGTTATAGGCCTGTTCGAAGCCTCCTCCCCCGGGCATGATCCGGGAGTCGCCATCAGTCAGGTTTACCTGGTCTTTGCCTGCAGGGCCGGCTTCGGGAGGCCTCGGGGGAGAGCCTTTCGGTTTGTCCTTCTTGCTCCGCTCGGTCATCTTCCTCTCGTAGGCTTCCTGCTCTGTGGCATGGCGTTCTTTGGCGCGGCGGTCAATCTCTGCTTTTGCCTCAACAATCGCCTTAAGTCTTTCTTCTCTCCGTGCAAGTTCTTCGGGTATATTCATTCCATCGGGGATGGCGGCTTGATCCGCGGATTCGGCCTTTTTAAAGAGTTCGGCAATCTCGGCCATAAGCTGTTTCTCAAGTCTTGAGGCATACTCGTAGCTTAATGCGGAATGTTTCGACGCGTTGGCCTTCACCCTGATTCCGTCCAGACTCACGGAGCCCAGCTTCAGAACGCCCGTCTCATGCGCGATCTCAAGAATCTGCACGAAGAACTTTGCAAGCTGAGGCAGGAACCTTTGACGGAAATCGGCAATCGTGTCATGGTCCGGATTGGTGTTGGCGGCAACGTACCGGAATGCTATGGAGTCAGAGGTGCCCTGTTCGAGCTTTCTGCCACTGAAGACTCCCGTGGCATAGCCATAGAACAAAAGAGTTGTCAGCATTGCCGGGCTATAGGAATGTCCCCTGGCTGCACTGGACTCCCTTCGCCTTATACTTCAGTGTCTTGCGGGAAGGTAGAGGCATCACCGATCAGAAGGGGTTTAAGCTTGTTAGGAAAGTTATTTACTTTCTAGCGATGTCCCCTGTGTGCCCCTTAGTGTCCGACGGTCAGGAACCTATGGACCCGGTTGGCGGCATTTGCCGCGATGTTGTTGTAGTAGAACGGGTAGTCATAGTTGTGATAGACCCCTGCGGTGAAGACCGAATTTGTCGCGAGTGCCGCCGGAACGACCGTATGGCAAAGCACCACGCTCGTCGTCGAGGTCGGGTCGATCTGACTGGTGGTCGGGTTGATCGGGGTGACTTGCGCGTCGGCAAAGTCCATGACGCTGGGCTGGGCCGGGAGCACGGTCTGCCCGCCTTGTTTAAGGAGCAAAGACCCCAGGTTTTGGCCGGCCGTTGCCAGGCCTTGTGTCCTGGTCCACGTAATCGGGTTAATTGCCATGGCTCCGGGAAAGACGACGGGATTTCTTCCCACGAATCCAGGCCCCTGCGTGTTGTACGAAATGATGACTCCCGTATCCTCGGGACCCAGCGCAAACCTCAAATGCTTGTTTTTATTGAAGTAATCCTGCGTGAAGGACCATCCGATCGCATATGCGGCGACCATTTTGGCATATACCGGGGGATTGTCTCTCATATAGTTTTCCAGCAGCAATGCCACTGCCGTCGAACCCTGGGAATGACTAGCCAAAATGAAGGGGCGACCATGGTTGTAATGGCGGATGTAGTAGTCGAATGCCGCGGTTACGTCGGATTCCGGGATGCCTCCAATGACATTATATACGGCGTCGATAGTCGGCAGGCTCAATGCATAGCTGGCGTCTGCCTGCCTGTAGTAAGGCGCATAGATATTCCCTATGGCCGCAAAGGCGGACGCTTGCTCGCCAAGGGCGACTTGTGCACCCGCGACCATGCTCGGGTCGTCGATCGTGCTGATAACAGGGCCGTTCGGACCCGCAACGTATTCGGTGGGGTAAACGTAGAAGACGTCGACCGCTTTATCAGGAGAAGAGGGCAGCGCCAGCCAGTTTTCGGACTTCGAATAATCTATGTCCGAAGTAATGGCGCGAGCGACTGCGCCGCCCGAACGACCGCCTCCGCATCCTGCAAGAATCAGGAATAGAAAAAGCGCAAGAAGCACGGCGGCGGTAATCTGTTTTTTCAATCTGCAGGCTCCCTTGTTTTATTGTGACGCACCGGTTTGCTCAATTTCACCGATTGCACAGTAGCCCCACGGGGCACCCGGCCGTGGCACCTCTGCTACGGCACAGTTGCGATCTTCGCGGCCATTTCGGCGCTCAACTGTTTCAGGAGTTCCGCGTTGTAGGCGCCGCTCGGCAGGTAAGGCAGCGGGGGGCCGCCGGTGAATATCTCATCGGCCGCTACTGCGTACGAGCGAGACCGGGCTGCCGGACTCCCCGGCGTCACGGACGGATCGACGTTGGTAGTGAAGATGGAAATCGTGTTGTCGCTGTTGCGGACTATCTCGAAAAGACGAAATTGCTGGGGGAAGTCTCTCAGTGATGATGTCTCTACTTCCCAGAACCCCAGCTCAGGGTGATTGACGGGGTCTTTCGGCGGAAAGGGGGTAACCGTGTTGTAGTGACGATGTCCCGCGATCCACAGTATGAGGTTCGGATATGTGTGGAGCTTGTCGATCAGTGTATTCTCCGAGGGAGACGATGCCGGGTCCCACAGATTCTTGTCAACTCCGATGGGCACATGGGCCGCCACTATCATGAGCTTGCCGTCGGTCTGGCCTCTGTCGAGTTCTTTCACCAGCCAGTCATAACGCTCCTGATCGAGGGATCCTGAGGCGCCGCTGGCATTCTTTCCGAATTTGCCATCATCCCTTTCGGTATCGTCAAGGACAATCACCCTGAGAGGAAGACCCGCTTTCGGTTCGAAGGTATAGCAGACAAATCCCGTTTTGACGTTATCCTCAGAAAACCCGTGACCCACCGGACGGGACGTGGTGTTGAAGAAACTGCCCAACCACTCCTTTCGTCCAAGCCAGCGGCGATCGGGGTTGGCTGCTGTTTTGGGGGGAGTTGAAAAGTCGGCCTCGGGTCCTGCGGATACTACCTTCTGAAAGGCCGTGGAGCCGTCGACAACACCTGTGTAGAAACCACGGTGATCGAGGTTCGGGTCAGTGAGGACATTTCCTACGTTGAGCACGTTCTCGCCCACCATGGTCTTTTTGATCCGCTCGTTGGGCGGGTACATGCCTGACCAAAAATGATCGTGGTTGCCGAGGACCTGGTACCACGGAATCGACCTATCGAGCCCCGCCGCCTTATAGGGTCGCGCATAGTCAACGGTCGAGGTCGACCCGGGATTCGAATTCGGGTTGATGGGCCGGCCGTCGATGACGTCGATGTACCATCTGAGCTCGATGTTCTGGCCGTTGTTGATGGCGTCACCGAGGAATATGCCGAAGTCGAAGGCCTGTTTCTTGTTGAGGGCGTTCACAGTCTGGATTGCCGCATCCAGGACGTGGGTGGTATAGGGGATAACGGCTGAATAGGCGGCCTGCATGCCCGGCATTGGCTTAAGACCGAAGTAGATGGCCTGGGCCGGAGACTGAGCGTCCGTTATGTGTATGTCAGACATGGCAAAGAAGCGTAGAAGTGACGAGGTCTTTCCGGCCGATCCGCCTTTGTATGCGGGTGGCATGAGATCGAGCCTCCTATCATGGCGAAGGCCCTGCCCCATCTGCCAGTCGCCGTAACCATACCTGGAGTAGGACGCGACGTCATTGGGGAGCACTTTTTGCGTATTTGGCGCCAGAGGAACGGCGATGACGGTGCCATCGAGGGTGGTGCGGACTGGAGAGCTCACGGGATAGGTGGGCTGCTGCAGCGCCGGTTCCGAGGCAAGAAGAACATGCGTGCATCCGAGGACCAGCATCAGTAGAACACCGAAACCGCCCGTGAGACCAAGCTTCAAGAAAGTGTTGCATTTTTTCATGTGTCATCTCCTCCAATAACGGATCCTGGGCTTTGCACGCGCAACCACTATTTGGCACGGTCTCCGGCGGATGCTGTTCTGTCCGGTGGCAGGAGTGCCTACGTCTGAACCTGCGGACACGCCCCACGCTTATTATCGGCCGGGGAGAAGGAGTCTTAAGTTTGTGGGTCTGCTGGTGATAAAACTAGCCATTCTGTGCCGTTCTCATCGCGTCCGGCATCCTGACGGCGACAACCTCTCCGCGTGCGCAGACCTTTCCCCCGGCAATGACCTCAACCGCTACTACCGCTTTGCGTTTCCCCACGCTTTTAACTTCTCCACGTGCCGTGAGCTCAACGCCCAGCGGTGTGGGCAGGAGATAATCCACCTTAAGCGAAGCCGTGACAAAGCGGAGCTTCGGTTCGGTGTCCATGGTCCTTCCCTCAAAGCGGTATGACGCAGCCGCAGCCGTACCTGTCCCATGACAGTCGATGAGCGATGCGATGAGGCCGCCATAAACAAAGCCGGGCGACGCCATGTGGCAGGCCTTCGGGGTGAACCGGGCGACCGATCCATCGCCATCCCAGTAGCTCTTGATGTGAAGGCCTTCGTCATTCAGGCGGCCGCATCCGTAGCAATGGCTCACGTCTTCGGTGTAATAATCCTGAAAAGCCTTTTCATCCATGTCTTTGTCCTTTCCTGAAGCTTAGTGTAAAGGGTATACAGGATTATTATGTATCATTTTAAGGGAAGAAAAGCATTTATATTTATTGTTGGGCGTCAGTCCTTTGTGATGGTGATGCGGAACCCGGCCCCTTCCGGTTCAACGCCTTTCAGAGCCCATCCCTGGGCGATCGCGGCACGTGAGACGTTTTCTTTCGAGGTGACCGTGTCCACAAGAATGACGATCTCGCCCTTTCCCATCTTTTTGATCTCGTTCATTGTTAGAAGAACAGGCTGCGGGCATGAAAGCCCGGTTGCATCGACGATTGTACCCATTTAAAATCCTCCTTGTTCAGGCGACTTGTTTTCTCATGGTGAACCCGATGAAGAGGCAGACCAGAAGACCCGTGATCACCGCCGGGATCCCGTAAGGCCCAACACCTGCAGGGCTGCTTGCCAGGCCGAAGTTGTGCGATATACCCGCCCCGACGATCATCCCCAGGACGAAGACCGCCGCGTCACCGTCGCCTTCCCCCGAGAGAAAGAGCTGCCGTCCCGGGCAGCCGCCGGCCAGGCAGAAGGCCAACCCAGCAAGTACCATGCCGCCGAAGTTCCACAGGCCCATTGTATGCGCAACGGGTTGTTTTGCAAAGCCGGGATTGAACTGTCCCAACACCAGGTTTGTCAGGAACGCGAACACTACAAGAGCGATAAAACCGGAAAGGAGATGGGTCTGCCTGAAAAGGACGAGGTCCCTGATCGCCCCCATGGTGCAGAACCTGCTTCTCTGCGCCAGAAAACCCACGATAAGGCCGATTACAAGGGAAATGAAAAGAGGAGCGTGCATGGAACCAGGGCCTTTCAGGCTGTAGAACAGGACCCCGCTCCTGTTCTGGCCCTCCACCTGCGGGAAGACGAGCGTGAGTGCGAGAAATCCAAGCATTATCAAGGGAAGGAGCCATCCCACCGAAGTGTGGGTAGTCCGGGAGCGACCCAGGTTGAAGCCGCCCTTGAGAAAGAACGTGCCTACCCATATTCCCCCGATGAGCCCGAGCAATCCCAATATGGCGTTCCAGTCACCGCCGGCCAAACGGAGCGCTGCCCTCCACGGGCAGCCCAGAAAAACCAACCCACCGATCATGGCGAAGGCGCCCAGAACGAAACGGACAATGGGGGCCGAGCCTGCCCGCGCCCGGAACTCTTTAAAGGCGTAAGCAGCTGCCAGCGAGCCGATGACGAAGCCAATGATCTCGGGCCGCATATATTGGACGATGTCAGCCCGGTGAAGCCCCAGGGATCCCGCCATATCCCTCTCGAAGCAGGCCACGCAGACGCCCATATTCGCCGGATTCCCCAGTTTTTGCAGAAGCTGGGCCAATATCCCTATGAAGGCTCCCACTGCGATGATTCCCCACCGTGTCGCGAAGATCTGCGTAAATTTTGACATAGGCCCTTCCTTCCCCTGTAGTTATTTAGAACCTTAGTTTTTTTAAGGAAAGCATAGAGAATACATATATGTCAAATTAATATTAGTAATGACTGTTGATACTATCATTCATATTAATTATTGATTTAGCGGGTGCGTATGCAGTCTTTTGCATTGCTCCGGGCGGCTTTGATTTTTTCATTCATCCTTATTTTAATTCACTTTGACAATGGCGCGTACAATCTGATATGGGACTGGATGTATACGAATGGGTCCTGGCAAAACGTTGGATCTCAGGAGCAATGAAAATACCGAAAGGAGCATGGCATGGAATATAAAAACATTCTTACAAAGACGGGCGATGATCATGTCGGCGAGATCGTACTGAACCGGCCAGAAAACATGAATACCTTCAATACCCCCATGGCAGGGGAACTCAATGACGCCCTCCGGGTGTTCGACGGTGACGAGAAGGTCCGCGTGATCCTGCTGAAGGGAGCCGGCAAGGCGTTCTGCGCCGGCATCGATGTTGGTGAATTCCCGGGAAAGACCGCGATTGAGTACGGTGAATGGATAGGGCTCATGGGGTCGCCGATGGTGACTATGAACGATCTGAAAAAACCCGTCATCACGCAGGTCCAGGGGATGGCCGCAGCGATAGGGGCGGGCCTTGTCGCGGCATCCGATCTGGCGATCGTATCTGAAAACGCTCGTTTCGGCCTGACGGCGATCAACGTGGGGCTCAACTGCGTTGGGCCGGTGGTCCCCGTCACCAGGTGCATAGGAAGAAAACGCGCCCTTGAACTTTTGTTGTACGGGGACCTGATAGATGCCCGTGATGCCCTGCAGATGGGACTCGTAAATCGTGTTGTTCCCGGGGAAGAGCTTGACCTGGAAGCTAGGCAGTGGGCCGCCCGGCTGGCAGCGAAAAGCCCGCTGGCGGTGGAAACTGCGAAAAAGGCGTTCTATACGGCTGCGGACATGGAGTACCATAAGGCCTTCGAACACATGACCAACACCCTTGCGCGCCTTTGCACCACTGAAGATGTCAGCGAAGGGATCAACGCTTTCTTTGAGAAGAGAGAACCACAGTGGAAACGCCGTTGACCGCGTACACCTTGCGAGGGCGGCCCACCGTGCTTTAGGCGGCGATTGCGTACTTTAATCGAGATAATCATGGAGGGCAACCTGGAGCGTGTTAGCGGCGAGCGACGCGCAGTGCTGGTCTTCCTCGGGAAGGCCGCCGATGGTTTCCAGGATGGTTTCGGCAGTGATCCTTTCGATCTCCTCGGGTTCTTTTCCGAGGGCGAGCTCGGCCGCGAGAGAGCCGCAGATCATGCTGGGACCGCAGCCGTCTGTCGTGAAAGAGGCCTCGCTGACCCTTCCATCCTTGAATCTCAGGAAGATCTCCATCGTATCGCCGCAGGAGCCGGTGATGCGGCCGTGGGCGTCAGGGTTCTCCATGGGATGCATGTGTGACGGGTCGATCCACCGGTCAAACGCTTTTCGCCCGTAATCTCTGAGCGTTTCATCGTAGATCTGGTCCTGCAATTCTTTGAGAAAGCTGTCAAGCTCATCGGACATGATCGTTCTCCGGTTTTTTATCCGGGTGTTTTCGAGGTTCCTGTAAGAACGTTCGTTCCCATTTTGAACCCCGTGTGAGATGCCACCACCCCGCATTTGATCCTGAAAAGGAAAAAGATGTTTTTCTTTTCGTCGCTCAAGGTTTCATAATTACCCTGGCCCTTCGCTATTATGAGGTCGGCCTTGTTGAAGCGCCTTTGGAATTCCAGCCCGCAATCGTCAAGAATGGTCCCCGGTGCATCTGAACCGTTATCTATCACCCTTACGATCTCGTTCAGGCCCGCCGCGCGCGCGTCATCAACGGTCGCATCGTTGATGACCGGTCCGCCCCGGACGGCAACGGTGACCCGTCCTGCCGGCAGTTCTTCGATGAGGAGACGATCGAAAACGATCTCCCCCGCGTTGTCGGCCAGGTACAGTATGCTCGATGCCCGGTCTATCGCCTTTCGCAGGCGTTCGATATCGATGTGAAAGGGTTCTGAAAGGGTGCGGGTGATGTTCGCGATCACCTCATTCTCTGTAAGACCATGCTTCGCTCCGAGATCGACGACATTTCCCGTGATCGCGAGACAGGCCGAGGCTTTTAAAGGATCGGGACTGTTTTTCACCTGTTCTCTGAGTTCCGGCAGCATTTCGAGGGCCAGGCGGTTATGATGTTCTTTGGCGTTTCTGTAGGGATCCGGATTTCCCGTTAATTCCCTGAGCTTGCGGTGTATCATCTGCCCCACGACGGGCGGTGACTGGTCGAGATCAAGCCCTGCCAGGCAACGGAGGATCTCGCGAAGGACGCCTTCGTGTACGGAGGGGTAGACCGAAACGAACCGCGTGGCTTCCAGCGTCTGTCTTACAAAACAGGGGATGCAATCGATGGATGTTTTCATAACGTTACCGTCAGACCCTTAAAGCAATTACTATGCCAATGGTTCTCAAACACATGGTAAATCCAGATAACACTTTGATATCAAAAGGTAATAAGCATTGGCCAAAGCCGTACCGGGGCACAAGCGAAGCGTTTTAACGAGGGTATATTATTGCACTATGCAATATTATCTTCGGCGTCCCCGTCCATCCCTTTCGGGGTTTTCGATCTTGAGGTTTCTGATCTTCCGGTACAACGTGCTGGTGTCGATGCCGAGGTCCCGTGCGGCGCGTTTCCTGTTCCCATCATACCGCCGCAACGTTTCAGCGACAAGCTGTTTCTCCATGGACCTGAGGTTCATGGGGCCGATGTTATCGGTGGAAGTGACCACGGCCGGGCGCAGTTCCGGGGGGAGATGGTGAAGCTCTATGATATCTGCGCCGCACAGCACGAACGCCTGTTCAATTATGTTTTCGAGTTCCCGGATATTTCCGGGAAAATCATGCCCCATGAGTTTCGTCAGCGCTTCAAATGAAAGACCTGAGATGTTTTTCCCCTGAAGGCGGTTATACCTGGCTATAATATGGTCCACGAGCAGGGGGATATCTTCCCTTCTTTCCTTCAGGGACGGCAGGGCGAGATGAATGACACGGATCCGGTAATATAGATCCTCCCTGAATTTCCCCTCGTCAACAAGCTTTGTCAGCTCTTTATTGGTTGCTGCGACAACGCGGACGTCAACTTTCACGGGTTCCGTGGCGCCAAGCGGTTCCACCATGCGTTCCTGGAGTACCCGCAGCAGTCGTACCTGCAGGGCAGGCGATATGTCGCCGATCTCGTCGAGGAATATTGTACCTCCTTCTGCAAGCGCAAAACGCCCCTTCTTGTCTTTTTTCGCGTCTGTGAAGGCACCGGCCTTGTGTCCGAAGAACTCGCTTTCCAGCAGCGCGTCCGGCAGGGCGGCGCAGTTTACCGCGACGAAACGCTTTTTTCTCCGCGGTGAGAGGTTATGTATGGCCCGGGCGAAGAGTTCCTTTCCCGTACCGCTCGGTCCTTCTATCAATACCGTGCTGCTGCTTTCGGCAATGAGAGGGAGGATCTCGAAAAGACGCATCATCGCCGGGCTTCTTCCGACGATGTCCTCGAAGGTGTGGTGGCTCTGCAGCTCCTTACGCAATTGCTCGATCTGGCTTAAATCCTGAAATGTTTCAACACCGCCTATCACGTTGCCGTTTTTGTCCTTAAGTATCGCCGTGGAGATGCGTATGGGGACGATAAAGCCCTTATTGTCGACGATGCGCGCGGTGGCGTTCACGACGGGCTTTCCCGTTTCGAATGTCTGCCTCAGCGCGCAGTTGTTCTCACAGATGTTTGCATGGAACACCTCGGAACAGGGCCGCCCTATGCTGTCTTCTCTCGAAATCCCCGTGATCCGTTGCGCTGCCAGATTGAAGGAAGTGATCCGCCAGTCGAGGCCTACGGTAAAAACACCCTCGTTGATCGAATTGAGAATAACGTCCCGCTCGTTAACCGTTACGCTGTCTTTCATCTTGGCCTCCGGCCATTGAATATTAATATCATGCTTATTGCAATAATAAACATAGTGTATAATTGCAGAATGCATTAATAAAGTCAATCCCAATTGTCCCCACAATGCTGGGAAATGCCGTCTGTACTTGATCTTGCCCGATACGATCATCGCGGTACGGATGTTGCAATCTTTCTTGATATGTTGATAGCAATAGCAAACTGGCAAGGCTGCATTTCGCCCGTATTTGACGTATCGGACAGGTTGTGCCTGGTAGAGATCGTCAGCGGCAAAGCGGTGCGGAGGGAGAACTTACTCCTTAAATACCGGGATCCCTTTGGAAGGGCGAGAGAAATTGCCGGGATAGGTATCGAACTCTTGATATGCGGTGCAGTTTCACACGTTTATGAGACCGCCCTTATCAGCGCGGGTATACGGGTTGCCGGGTTCATGTGCGGTGATCTTGAGGCCGTTCTCGACGCCTTCCTGCAGGGCAGATTGACGGATAGCCGTTTTTTTATGCCAGGTTGTTTCTGGAAACGGCAGGGTTATCGTTTCCAGCACCGTCGTGGAAGGAATTTCAAACGGCGGTGAGCTATCAACCAAGTATTAATGAAAGGAGGTAACAGATATGCCAGGTGGAGACGGAACGGGACCTCGCGGATTTGGTCCAATGACAGGGCGTGCGGCAGGTTTCTGCACCGGTTTCGGTGTTCCCGGGTATGCGAACTTCACTGCTGGAAGGGGATACCGGGCCTGGGGCAGGGGCCGTGGAGGCGGCGGAGGCGGTCGAGGCTACAGGAACTGGTTTTACGCAACCGGCTTGACGGGTTGGCAGAGAGCGGCCGGCTATATGCCGGCATGGGGTAATCCCTTTGCTTACGGTGGGCCTTATTACGCACCGCCAACACCGGTTGTGAACAGGCAGCAGGAAGTGGATGCGCTCAAAGCTCAGGCGGAATACCTGGAAGACGCGCTGGAAGGCATCCGCATGCAGCTCAAGGAATTTGAGGCAAGGCAGGCGGACACCCGGACGGGTTAAGGGCCGCGGGGCCAGGGCACAAGGGGTGTCGGATAAACTGACCGCCCCTTTGCCCTGACCTGGAATACAGAACTATGGAGGCTTATCATGCTTATAGCAGTTACATCAGAGGGGCCATCCCTTGAGGCAAGGATCGATGGGCGGTTTGGAAGGTGCCGGTATTTTCTGATCATAAATACCGACGATCTTAGTTTTGGGGCGATTGAGAACCAGAATACGGCGCTGGGCAGCGGCGCGGGCATTCAGTCCGCACAGATGGTCGCCGCGAAGGGTGTGACGCACGTGTTCACCGGTGCCTGCGGGCCCAACGCGTACCAGGTCCTATCGGCGGCCGGGGTCGAGGTCGTTACAGGTTGCGCCGGAGGGGTTAAGGATGTGATCGACCGGTTCCGTGACGGCAGTTTTGAAGCGGCGGCCGGCCCCAACGTGGCCGACCATTATGGGATGGGTCAAAATACTTCAATGCAGGCAGGTTACGGAACAGGCGCCGGGTTTGCTTCTGGCATGGGCGGCGGCATGGGAAGAGGCATGGGAAGAGGTATGGGCGGCGGTATGGGACGCGGTATTAGACGCGGAGGCGGCATGGGAGGAGGTATGGGACGCGGAGGAGGTTTTGCCGACAGGCAAACAGTTGGCACGCAGAACGCGCAGGAAACCGGTGACGATGAACTGGAAAAATTAAAAAGGCAGATGGACCAGATCAGTGAACGTATCCGTCAACTTGAAAAGGAAAAGAGCGGCAAAGGAAAAGGCTGAAGAGGCAATATTGACAACCGGGAATTCAATGCCAATGCGTGATTCCCCGCAGAAAGAGGAATATGGATATTTTTGATATCGTTGTAAACTGCCTAGAGAATGGTTCCCATGGAGTGCTTGCGACGGTGGTGAAAAGGGCAGGGTCTGCCCCTCGTGACGTAGGCGCAAAAATGTTCGTTGTCGATGACGGGAGCATCTTCGGGACCGTTGGCGGCGGGCAGCTTGAATCAAGCGCGTATGATAAGGCAAAAGAAATAATGGGCAAAGGCGCGACCTTTGTCCTAAATGTGAACATGGATGCGACAGAAGTGGAAGGCAGGGACATGCTCTGCGGAGGGAACGTCGATATCCTTCTTGAGCCGGTGACCGAAAGGCATCGCAGCGTGTATGAGGCTATCAGGAAGTACCGGGAGGACAAGGATCCGGCGGTCATATTCACACGCTTCGGTGCCGGTGTATTCGCCAAGTCATTGATAAGGGGAGACGGAACGGTGATCGGTGACCCGGTGGACCGGGAGGCGATGGAAAGGTGCATGGAATCACTGCGCCGGCGGGAACCGGAGCTGCATGGAAACACTTTCACAGAGCCTGTCGGGGTGATCGTTCCACTTTACATCTTCGGTGCCGGCCATGTATCACAGCACCTCTCGAAGATCGCGAAGATAGCCGGCTTTTCCGTTACCGTCGTCGATGACAGGAAGGAATTTGCCAATGCCGAACGGTTTCCCGAAGCAGACAGCATTATTACTGCAGGCATCCGCGATGCTTTTAACTCCCTGGACCTTACAGGAAACGAATACGTGGTCATCCTGACCAGGAGCCAGGAAAACGACGCGATGGCCCTTGAGGAAGTTTTGAAGAGAAACGCAAAGTACGTGGGCATGATGGGGAGTGCAAGAAAGGTCGGTATAATCATGGACCGCCTCCACGAAAAGGGTTTCGATCGGAAGGTCACAGCCGGTGTTCACGCGCCGGTGGGGATAGATATCGACGCAGAGGCGCCGCAGGAGGTGGCAGTCAGTATCGTGGCCGAACTCATAAAGGTGAAAAATGCAAAGTGACTTCAAGTATATATACGGCCCGGTGCCGTCCTGGAGGCTGGGAAGTTCCCTGGGTATCGATCTCTTGTCCCGTGACGAAAAGATCTGTTCCTTTGATTGCACCTATTGTCAGCTTGGCAGAAATAAGGCCAGGCAAACGGCGAGGGGCCTGTATGTCCCCGTTGAAGATGTGGTGAGAGAGATCAGGTCGCTGCCTGATATACACATCGATTATTTGACCTTCTCCGGCAGGGGGGAGCCCACGCTCGCATCCAACCTGGGCGACGCGATAAGGGCCCTTAAGGATATCAGGCGTGAAAAGATCGCAGTGATCACGAACTCGTCACTTATTCCCATGGAGGAGGTGCAAACGGACCTCCTCACCGCTGATCTTGTGATGGCCAAGCTCGATGCGGCAACGGATGATGTTTTCAACGCTATCAACAGACCATCGAAAGATCTGAGTTTCTATGAAATCATCAACGCTCTCGCGGTTTTCAGGAAAAAATTTGCGGGGAAATTTGCATTGCAGGTCATGTTCACTTCCTTGAATAAGGATTTTGCTCCACGGATAGCAGAGATAGCGCGTGCTATCGGTCCGGATGAGGTTCAGATCAATACCCCTTTGAGACCATGCGCGGAAAAACCTCTCCCGGCAAGTGAACTCCAGTCTTTGAAGGTGTACTTTGACATGTACGGACTGAATTCAAAAAACGTTTATGAAGCCGAAAAAAAGATAGTTGACCCCTTAAGCGATAACGATACCTTGAGAAGGAGAGGGAAGGAGACATAGTTGAAATCAATGGAGATCAGGATACTTTTCGACAACAAGAAAGAAGACATACGCTACGTGGTCGGCTGGGGCGTTTCTTACCTTGTCAACGGGGACATCCTTTTCGATGCCGGTGAAAATGAAGAGATGCTTTTCCATAATATGAGATTGATGGATATACGGCCAGACCAGATCAAAAAGATCGTCATATCCCATGAGCACTGGGACCACGTAGGCGGATTATGGCGCCTTATAACGGGTAACCCCGGCGTGCCAGTCTATATCTGCCCCGGTTTCAGCCGAGAATTCAAGGACAGGATCATATCCTCTGGCGCGAATGCGATCGAGGTCGGACCGTTCACGGAAATTGACAGGAACATTTATACAAGCGGCGAGATCCAGGGTTCCTGCCGGTATGGCAGGATCCCGGAGCAGGTCCTGATACTCAGGTCAAAAAAAGGCATTTCCGTTGTTACCGGCTGCGCGCACAACGGGATAGCGGACATCCTGAAATCGATCAATGAGAGAATGCCGGGGCCTATTCACCTTGTTCTGGGCGGTTTCCACACCCTTGATATGTCGGCATCCGTTGTCGGTTCGGTGATAAAAAGATTTCAGCAAATGGGGGTCGGCAAGGTTGCCCCCACCCATTGCACCGGGGACGAAGCCATCCGGTTGTTCAAAGAGTTTTACGGTGCCGATTTTGTTGAAGCTGTTGTGGGCAAAACCATTCATGTCTGATGGTATTGCCTGTTATTTGTATTATGTACAGCATGCACCGGCTACGATCTCGACGATGTCCTTTACCGCGAGTGTGTCTTCCAATTCTTCAGATTTGACAGCGTCCTCGAGCATGATGAGACACTTGGGACAGGCCACGGCAAGGACGTTTGCCCCCAATGCGGCCGCCTCTCTCACCCTGCGCCTGGCCGGACTCGATTCGCTGCCGCCGAGAAGATCGATCTCGAAGTTGCCTGCTCCGCCGCCGCAGCACAGCGCCCCGTCCCTGTTCTTTTCCATTTCAATGAGCTTCAGCGACGGGACCGTTTCCAAAAGCTCCCTCGGAGTCTCGTACTGCCCGTTCCATCGTCCGAGATAACAGGGGTCATGGTAGGCGGTTTTTGCATTGAAACCTTTTGAAAGGTCGAGCTTTCCCGCTTTGATGAGTTCGAGGAGTATCTGCGTGTAGTGGAATACCTGAAAATTGCCGCCAAGCCGGGGATAGAGATTTTTCATCGCGTTGTATGCATGGGGCGAGAGGGTGATGATCTTTTTGACGCCGAGATCGTTGAAGCGCGCCATGTTGTCTTCCGCCAGGACTTCGAAAAGACCGGCCTCGCCGAGCTTTTCAACCTCGTTGCCGTCGCAGTTCTCCTCGCTGCCGAGCACTCCGAAGGAGACCCCTGCCTTATCAAGCAATATCCCCAGGGTCTTCGAGGAATTCTGTGCCCTCGTATCGTAGGATCCCGTGCACCCGACATAATAGAGGTATTCCTGTCCGTCGTATTGCTCTATCGGGGCCCCTTCCATCCACGCGCCCCGTTTGCTTCTTGCATTACCGTAAGGGTTGCCATAGAGGTCGATGTTCTCCAGGAATTTTTTAACGGCAGGAGGGAGCTTTCCCTGTTCCACCATCTCGCCCCTCGCGGCCACCACCATGTTGACGATGTCCACATTGAAACCGAGGGGACACTTGATCTCGCAGTTCCTGCACGTTGTGCACGAATAAAGGATCTCAGCGAGGTGGTTCGACCAGTCGATGATCTCATTCAGCCACGCGCGTGTCAGCCACAGTCTGCCGCCGCATGAATACGGTTCCATCCTGAAGCGGGCGTAGGGCGGGCAGTTGTTAACGTCCATCCAGTTCGTGGGGAATTTGCAATAACCGCACCTGAAGCAGCGGTGTATGATGTCATGGAATTTGTAGGTATCGAGAGGCATTATATCCCCTCCCAGTTTCCCGGGTTCATTATCCCGCCCGGATCGAGGACCTCTTTGATGCGTTTCATGAGCGTCCGTGTCCCCGGGTCGAGTCGCTCCATGATGAGCCGCTGGCCGTATGTCCCGGGCTTCCATATCACTCCGCCCAGTTCGAGGACAAGGTCATCGGTCTCGTGGAGGGCCTCGCGCGCCTGGCGGATGGTCTCGGGGTCCGCCCTGTTGAAGGCATAGGTCCACGCGAACATCATGGAATGGCCGACACCGATGCAGCGTCCCGTTACCGTGTAGGGAATGCCGTGCCTTTCAGATATTTCCCGGCCGCTGCGGTAGCACCGGGGGTATGTTTCGATGGGCATGATGCCCCCGACGTATTCAAACCCCCCACCTTTTTTGTAATCAGAGGTCTTTGATATTTGTGGGCGTTCCAACCCGCGCGTGAAACCGAGGTACCCGCCGTCACCCCGGCGGATGTATTCCCCCAGGGCATCGTCCCATATCAGTTCCTGTTTGAACTCAAGTTCCTTTTCCGAGTCGGCGGCGATATTAACGGTGAAATGCTGAAGACCCATGCCGAAGGGAGGTATGGCGCGGCTGTATGCTATGATGTCCTCGGCCATTTGTGTCCGGGTGATCTTTTCCATGATCTCGGGGACGAGTTCCTCGTTTTCCACGACGAACTGGCCCACACCCCTGATCGGTTTCGCCGGATAGAGCCGTATCGACAACCGGGTAACGATGCCTGTGGTCCCGCACCACCCGAAAAAGAGTCCCACGTCAGGCAGCGGGTGATTGGTGAACCACGAAGCGCCTATCGCGCAGGAGCCGAAACGGCAGACCTCGCCTGTCGGCAGGACAACCTCGAGGCCGTTCACCAGGTCGGAATTGAAACCATAGGGTTGGGAGAGGTCGCCCTGTCCGTGGATCATCACGTTTCCGGTGATGGTGGCGGTGGGCGGAGCTCCAGGCTCCGAGTGGGTCAGGCCCGGATGGTTCCTGGCAAGGTATGATGTGAGCTGGGCCTGCGAGACCCCGCATTCCAGGACGGCGTACCGCCCCTTCTCGTTCACTTCAATTATGCTGTCCATACGTTTGAGATCGACGAGTATCCCGCCCTTGAGCGGAACTGCGAGGCCGGCCAGCGATAGACCTCCCCCGAGGGGGACCACGGGTATCTTTTCCCTGTTCGCAAGACGTACGATATCCTGCACCTGCTGTGTTGTCCGGGGAGCGACGACATAATCCGGGCGTTGCGGCTGTGCGGTCCCCAGGTCGAAGGAGTAGATGTAGAGCTCTTCGGGCCTGTCTGAAACGTGTTCCCCGTCCACTATACCCACAAGCGCCTCATAGATCGATTTCATCCGGTCACCTCCATCCCGACGGTGTCTCGCCTATCGCGAGACGGCACAGATCGCTCATGTACACGGGTCTGATGCCCTCGCGGGCAACCATGCCGCCGAGCGTTTGAAGACAGGCCGGACAATTGAACACGCATATTTCCGCTCCGGCCTTCTTCATGTCCTCAATGTTTTTTCTTTGTATTGCTGCGGAGCGTTTGCGGCTGCCTTCCTTTCTTTGCCCCTGGATCGTTCCGCCGCAGCACAGGGCGTTTTCATCGACGAACTCCCTCTCAACCTCGTCGGCCCCGATGAGCCGGAAGATCTTGTTGACAAAACGGTGTTTGCCGGGTGAGAGCCTCGACGAGCAGGGCCTCTGATAGACAACCTTCAGGCCGACCGGTCGTATGAGGTCTTTTAATTCACTGAGACGGTTGTAGAGGTATTCGAAAAAGTGGACAGGAGTGAAAGGCACGTCGATGCCCACACCGGGACAATAGGAAGTGTAGGTGCCGTAGCACTCGTCGTGGAAGCAGATGACCTCTGTCGGCCTGTGCCGCATGATGGTGGCGATGACACCGGGCAGCCTTTCCTTGATGACCGAGCTTTTTGCATAGTGGAGGTACATAAGCTGGCAGAAGTAGTGGAACATCTTTCTCCCGTCCGTTGATATCACGGGAAGCCCTTCGAAGAGCTTCCCCTGTATCAGGGGTGTCAGTTCGGAAAATGCGGCCATGTTCAGGACCGGGCCGTTTATCTCCCTGATCTGCGGTTCTCCCCTGAAAGGCAGGCCCAGGTTGACGGCCCTGCGCACAAGGGGCCCGGGAACGGGCGGGATGCCGAGGGCTTCCTGCTTTTCCGCAATGAGATAGAAAGGATGGTTGCCCATCGGGCAATACTCTTCGCATCCGTAACAGGTGACGCATTCACGGAGCACGGGTGAATCCTCTCCGCGGGCGATCCTGACCATTTCTTCCCGTGCCCTGTCCCGGTCGATCTCGATATACTGGCATTTCACCAGGCAGTCAGCGCCCTGGCAGTTGAGGCATCTGTTTTCATCGAATGGGAGCGCGTACATCTGTTTCCTCCTGGCGCGTTCACTCATTGCATTGCTGAACGGGGAACATTCCGTCACGGACTTTTTTGTTTTATCACACAATGCCCCTTTTTTGAAATATCTCCTGTTTGAAATACCTGCTTTATGGGAACCTCTTTTTTCCTTGATGTGCTATATAGTATGAGCGATGATCCCTTTCAATCACCTCGGCCCGGTCTTCAAGATGTTCGCGTCGCTGATATACCCCGGCGAGTTCAGGAAGGTGTTGGAGTCAACCGTTCAAAGGGTCCGGAATAAAGGCACAGTGTTGGATGTGGGTTCCGGAACAGGGATACTCTCCCAGTTTGCGCAGGCCGTGAGAGGCGATCTGCGGTTCATGATGGTCGACCCCGCCCCGGGCATGCTCAGGTTCGCGCCGGGGTTCGCGGAAAAAGTGATAGGGAGGGCGGAATCTTTGCCGTTCCCGCCGGGGTTGTTCGATGCAGTGTTCACAGGCGACGTAGTCCATCATTTCAGCGACCCGGCCGCGGCGCTTGGGGAGATACAACGGGTCATGAGGTCCGGCGGTGTTTTAGTTGTTTTCGATATCGATCCCGGCAGTCCCCTGGGGGCTTTGATCACGCGCGGTGAAAAGATATTCAGGGAACCGGCCCATTTTTATCGTCCCGAGAGGCTTGCCGGGCTGCTTGCGCCGCGTGGTTTTAATTGCAAAATATACCGGTATGGCTGGAGGTATTCAATAATTGCAAATACAGGCGACAGGCAATAAATACAGGTTATGGGTCATAGGTTATGGGGGTCGGCACGCAGGCGGTCAATGGCAGGGTGGAGGAAAAAGACATGTTTGAAAAATGATGTTCAAGTTGTTTTGATTCGACCACCGGTTGTTGTATTATTGTTCGGTTAACGTTATATTTATATCGGTTGACACAATGCTTCAAAAAAAGTAAAGTGTCATCAATATTATAAACGTAGCACGCATGGATTGGAGGAGGGGGTCATGGCGAAGGTGAACTTTAAGCGTTACGGGCTTTATCTTATACGGTGGCAGCTGTCCACGCCCATTCTCGCCGTCGTTCTCTACGTGCTGTCCGGCACGGGCAAGATCATGGCCACGACCATAGCGAATCTCGTGGGCGGTCTTATATTCTTCTGGGTCGACAAGTTCATCTTCACGTCCGAACTTCTCTCCGTGCAGTGGGAGGTAAAGGATGCCGTCGTCTGCGTGGACTGCGGAAAGGAAGCCAGGGGTTATCGGATCGTGAAGGCGGCGGGATACGATAAAAGCCGCGATTCGAGGCCGGAATTTCGCTGTGAGGAATGCTCAAAGAGAAAGACCGAAGAACTCCGCAAGCAGGGGTTTGAAATATAGGTCGGTTGAAATAAAGGAGACATGTGTTGGAATCGAGGTTGAAAGTTGTCATGCTGGCCCATACGCCAAACCCGGAAGAAACCGTTTCAGCCGCTGCAAAATTGTGTTACAGCGCGTCCGATGTTGAAAGCATAAAAAAGGCTGTGTATGAAAAGGACCAGCATCCTTTCATCGAAAAGCTTGTGGACATGGGCCACTTGAGCCCCATTGAGCACGCCTCCTTCACGTTTGCGATCGAGGGCATATCCCGGGCTTGCTCTCATCAGCTCGTCAGGCACAGGCTCGCCTCTTACAGCCAGCAGTCGCAGCGGTATGTCGGCATGGAGGAGGGGTTCGGGTATATCGTCCCGCCGTCCATCGGGGACGACCCGGCGCTCAGGGAGCGTTTCGAGTTTTTCATGGAAGGCATCCAGCAGTTCTACAACGATCTGGTCTTTGACCTGAAGGCGAGGGGGATAGAAGGGGAGGCGGCCTACGAGGATGCCCGTTTCGTTCTTCCCAATGCGGCGGAAACAAAGATCATCGTCACCATGAACGCCAGGGAGCTCCTCCACTTTTTTACACAGCGGTGCTGCAGGCGTGCCCAGTGGGAGATCAGGGCCATGGCGGTGGAAATGCTGAAAGAGGCGAAAAAGACGGCACCGGCCATATTCAACGACGCGGGTCCGGCGTGTCTTCGGGGACCGTGCCCTGAGGGGGCATATTCCTGCGGCAAGGCGGAGGATGTCAGGGCTTTTTTCAACGATCTCCACTGGATCGCAACATGAAACGAGGTGACCATATGAGTGCGGAAGTAAAGACATACAAGAGCATCGATAAGTCGGTTCTCAAGGCAATTCCCAACCCGACGAAGGAGGCCTATGAGATCAAGATCAAGATACCGGAGTTCACGTTCCTGGGTGTAAGCGAGCAGCCCGACTTCGCTGTCGTCTATCTCACCTTTTATCCGAAAAAGAAGGTCATCGAGCTTAAATCCCTCAAGCAGTATGTCTATCAGCTCAGGGATATCATCGTTTCATACGAGCGGCTCATCAACATCATGTATGATCACATCATGGAAGTCTATGAGCCGGACCGTGTCCGCATTGTCATGATCTGCCACCCCCGGGGCGGCATCAGCTCCAAACTAACCATCGATTCAGACTGGGGCGTAAGAGGCGGCGAGGAAAAATACCGCGACTGGGTAGGAATAGAAGACGGCTGGGGAGTATCGATGTAGATTCAATGCTGGTTTCTTTTGTCTGGTAAATTGTTTATTGACGGCCCGGCGATTATCTTTTCAATTGGTTATTTGGTTCTTTACTTCGACTGATGAGGAGCGAGAAGAAAAACGCTATGACGCAGACAACCCCTCCGAATATGTAGGCATTTTTAAAACCTGCGAGAGACGCTTCCCGGATGGTTGACAATACAGGCATCGGTGACGAGTCTGCAGGAAGTGATCCGGACATTATCATTTCGAAGAGGCACACTCCGAGAGCGAGACTGAGGCTGTTTATGGTGTTGAAGACGCCGGAGGCGGTTCCCTGCCTGTCATGCGGTGCAAGGCTCATGACCTGATTGTTGTTTGGTGATATGAAAAAACCGAAAGACAGTGCTGACCACACAAGGAATACGATGACCGGGACAAGTCCCGGGGACGAAAGAGTGAAGGCGAACACGAATGAGCACAGTGACACGGAGAGCACGGCAAAAACGCACAGAAGGCTTGGCCGGACCCTGTCGGATATGCGCCCCGCAAAGGGGCCAACGGCCATGTAAATGATGGAATAGATCATTATTACAAACCCGGCCGCTGCTGTCTGGAGGCCTTTTCCGATCTCGAGGTAGAACGGCAGAAGGAAAGAGTTGCCGGCCAGCAGCATGTACGCAAAAAAAGTTGAGGCAACTGCGGCATTGAAATGGAAGCTCTTGAAGAGTCCGAGATCGAGGAGGGGTTCCTTACAGCGTACCTCCCTGACGAAAAAAACTGCAAGGAGAAGGAAAGAGACGATAAAAGACCCCAGGATCCGCTGTGATGTCCAGCCGAATGACCGGCCCATGTTGAGGCCGTATATGAGCAGCGCGAGCCCCATAAAGCTCAAGGCTGCCCCGAGTATATCGAAACCTGCTTTCCTCAGGCCATCTGAAGACCTCTTATCCTCATCGGGTAGATATTTCATGACTGCATACATGGCGAGGATGCCGAAGGGCACATTGACAAGGAAGACCCATCGCCAGGAGAGAAATCCCGTGATGATCCCTCCCACTGGTGCCCCGACTGCAATGCCGAGCGCGGCCCCGGTGGCGGCCATGCCGAAGGCCCACCCGATGATCTCCTGGGGAAGAAATTTGGGGATGATGGCGAATGCTATGGCGGTGAGCATGGCACAGCCCGCTCCCTGTATGAAGCGCGACACGATAAGGGTGTTGAGCGAAGGTGAGAGCCCGCACAGCAATGATCCAAGGGTGAAAAGAAGATAGCCCAGAAAAAAGACCCTGCGCAGCCCGAAACGGTCCCCCAGTTTACCGAACAAAAGAAGCGTGCTCGTCGATACGAGCAGGTAGACGAGGACTATCCAGGACACCTCGCTGCTGGTGACGCTGAAACGGTTGGCGATCGTCGGCAGCGAGATATTGACGATGTAACTGTCGAGCTTTGACATGAATGCCGCGAAGGTGACAGTGACAACGATCCAGCGATATACGGGCAAGTGTTCCGGTTGGGAAGACATACGCAACCATTGTGTACGAATTGGTTTCATATTTCAATAAATTTATTATTATGCCCGAGAGGTTCCTATCTGGTGATGAAGGGTAAAGCGTGGTAACATATCCCCGGGAGGGACGCCAATGACAGACCAGCGGGATGTGGATGACCTGAAGGAAAAATATTATCACAGCATGGCCGCGGCACTCATCGGGGAGGGAGATCTTGAAGAGGCCGTCGTTTACCTCCAGAAGGCCATTGATATCCGTGATACTCCTTATGTGTGGCATTCGCTTGCCGGGGTTCTCCGGGAGACGGGCGACATGGCCGGTGCCGCGGGGGCGATGTCGAGGGCGATAAAGCTTGCCCCGTGTACCCCCGAGTACTATCACGAACAAGGCCTGATCCTGAGGCAGTTGGGAAG
>Ga0116153_10000655_pt1 | contig 40482 bp, 32 predicted proteins | sample AD_UKC028_MetaG_FD_89896 | JGI IMG/M metagenome (GOLD analysis project Ga0116153, IMG submission 89896) | Active sludge microbial communities of municipal wastewater-treating anaerobic digesters from USA - AD_UKC028_MetaG | ecosystem: Engineered > Bioreactor > Anaerobic > Digestate | place: USA...
GTTTCCTCCAAGATCGCGGTCCTGGAAAGCCTGCTCAAGAACGCCTACGCCCTGGTCATCGGGGGCGGGATGGCCTACACCTTCCTCCGCGCCCTGGGCAAGAAGACCGGGAAGTCCCTGGTGGAGGAGGACATGATCCCCACCGCCCGGTCCATCCTGGACGCCGCGTCCTCCGCGGGGGTCGAGATCGTCCTGCCCCTGGACCACGTCTGCGCCGCGGTCTTCGACGCCTCGGCGGCCCCGGTGGCCGTGGACGGCCTGGACATCCCGGACGACCTGATGGGCATGGACGTCGGCCCCAAGACCCTGTCCAAGTATGCCAAGGTCCTGGCCTCCGCCAAGAGCATCGTATGGAATGGGCCGGTCGGGGTCTTCGAGTTCGAGGCCTTCTCCAAAGGCACCGGCGAGGTGGCCAAGCTCGTGGCCCAGGCCACGGGACGCGGAGCCGTGACCGTGGTCGGCGGGGGGGATTCCGTGGCGGCGGTCAACAAGTTCGGCCTGGCCGACAAGATGAGCCACGTGTCCACGGGGGGCGGCGCCAGCCTCGAACTCCTGGAGGGCAAGAAGCTCCCGGGCATCGAGGTCTGCAGAAAATAAGATAAGGAGAGCTCAATGCGTTCCTATTACGTCGCGGGCAATTGGAAGATGCACAAGACCGTCGGAGAGTCCGTGGCCCTGGCCAAGGCCCTGGCCGCCGCCCTGGCGGACTGCGGGGAGAAGGTCATGATCGCCCCGGCCTTCACCTCCCTGGCCGCCGTGGCCGAGGCCCTCCGGGGTTCGAAGCTGATCCTGGGGGCCCAGAACATGGCCGTGGAGGAGCAGGGCGCCCACACCGGGGAGGTTTCCGTCCTGATGCTCAAGGACCTCGGGGTCCGGGCCGTGATCCTGGGCCATTCCGAGCGTCGCCATACCTATGGGGAATCCGACGCCTTGGTGAATCGCAAGGTCAGGCTGGCCCTGGCCCACGGCCTGGAGCCGATCCTCTGCGTCGGGGAGACCCTGGAAGAACGGGAGGCGGGCCGTCTGGAAGAGGTCGTGGGAACCCAGCTGAGGGAGGGCCTGGCGGGAGTCTCCCCCGAGGACTTCAAGCGGGTCACCATCGCCTACGAGCCCGTCTGGGCCATCGGGACCGGGAAGACCGCCACCCCCGAGGACGCGGATTCCGTGCACGCCTTCTGCCGAAAGGTCCTCGCGGAGCTCTACGGACCGTCCGCCGCCAAGTCCGCCTGCATCCAGTACGGCGGATCGGTCAAACCGGAGAACGCCGCGGCCCTCATGGCCAAGCCGAATATCGACGGTGCCCTGGTGGGAGGCGCGAGCCTCAAGCCCGAATCCTTCGTACCCATCGCCAAGTTCCGGTAGGGCAGGGGCTTGCCTATTGATCCTGCGGGCGGTACGCGTTATTATGCCTTGCCCCGAAGGGGCGCGCGGCGGGCGGTATGACCCGCGGCCGCGGAATCCGTCGACGGAGTCTAATCCATGGGTCTTTTAAGCATCATCCTTCTGGTCTTCTTCATCATCGTCTCGGTCCTCCTGGTGCTCCTTGTGATCGTCCAGGATTCGGACGGCGATGACCTGGGCGGCATCTTCTCCGGGGGAAGCTCCTCCGCGTTCGGATCCCGGGCCACCAACGTGGTGGTGCGGGTCACCTACGTCCTGGGCGGCCTCTTCTTCGTCTTCGCCTTCAGCCTGGCCCTCCTGAACCGGACCCCGATCGGCTCCGTGGAGGCCGCGGCGCTCCGCCGGGCGGGCCAGACCACGACGGAGTGGTGGTCCGCGGAAAGCCAGGCGGAAGCCCCCCTGCCCGGTTCCGAAGGAGCCCAGGGCCAGGTAACCCCCCCGCAGGATTCGCCGGTCCCGCCCTCCCAGAACTCCGGGAACTGATCTCGGGGCTGTCCCGCGGGCCGCGAGCCCCCGGGACAGCCGCATCCCGTCCGATCCGCATCGGTCCCGCTTCGTTCCGCGCCCGCATACCGTCCTTTCCGGAGCCATCGTTGGGAGACGAACCGCTTACCTCGTACTACGAATTCCTGGGCGTCCGCCCCGAGGCCTCCACCCGCGAGATCAAGAGCGCGTTCCGGAAAAAGGCAAAGGTCTTCCATCCCGACACCGCGCGCAGCGACGATCGCTCCATGCGCTTCCTGCTGGAGGCGTACCGGACCCTCTCGGATCCCCTCCGGCGCCGCGAGTACGACCGCAAGCTCCGGCGTTTCGAGGCGAGGGCGCGGGAGGTTCCCTCCTTCGAGTACAGGACCTGGCTCCTGGAGCGCCGGGAGGATCCCCAGTACCGGGCCAAGCTCGTGATGTACGACCTGCTCCACGACCGGGACGACGAGGCCCTGGAGTACTACGAGTCCATCTCCGGCGACGAGCGCACCCGGCTGGTCCGGTATTTCGAGCGGTCGGAGGCCATGGACGCGGAGTTCTGCATAGCCGAGCTTTACGAGAAGCGGGGCGAGTGGAGGAAGGCCTACGAGGTTTACCGGAGACTGATCGGCATGGAGAGGGAAAAGCCCGCCTTCGGATACTTCTTCGACGTGGTGGAGCTCCAGTTCCGCCGGCTGGTCCTGGAGGGAATCCCCGCCCGGGACGATCCGGAGGAATACCTGGGCATCCTGGAGGAATCCGCCCGGATCGCCGTGGACACCGAGGACGCCGCCCGCTTCCTCCGCAGGAAGGCGGAGATCCTGGCCAAGGCCGGCCGCCGGGGGGACGCCCTGGCCGCCCTGAGGGAGGCGGAGTTCCTGGCCCCCCGGCTGCCGGGCATCAAGCCCCTGCTGCGCAAGCTGGGCGCTTGAGGACCCACGAGCCTTGAACAAACCCGGTGTTTTGTTTACCTTTCATCGGATCGTTTGTTCTAACTACGTGTACGGCCGTCCGAGAAGCGCACGGCTTGTCGGGACTGCCTGCTCAAGGATCGATTCCATTCGACAAGGAAACCCTATGCGTCGCAGCCTTGTATCCCTTTGCCTCCTCCTCGCCGTCGTCGCCCTTCAAGCCCAGACGACCATCGACACCCCCGTGGCCACGGTGCGCCTCACCCGGCAGGAGGTGATCTCCCAGCGCAGCCTCAAGACGGATTTCGACCGGCTGGAGACCGTGGCCAAGCGCAAGCTCACCCCCGAGGAGCGCAGGCAGGTCCTGGACATGCGCATCAACAACGCCCTCGTCTTCCAGTTCTGCGAGAGGGAGAAGATCACCGCGACGGACGCCGAGCTCAACGCCCAGATCTCGAACATGCGTTCCCAGCTGGGGCCCTCCGCCACGGACGCGAACCTGGAGCAGGTTCTCCGGTCCCGGGGGATCACCCTGGACCTCAAGGTCTGGGCCCGCCAGCAGGTACTCCTGCAAAAATACATCCAGACGAAGCAGGCGGACCGCCTGAAGGCCATCGCCCAGCCGACGGCGGACGAGATCATCAAGGAATACGAGTTCAACAAGAAGGACTACTTCCTTCCGGAGATGGCCCGGGTGTCCATGATCTACGTGGATCTGAAGGACAAGGGCGCGGAGGACCGCAGGAAGGCCCTGGAGACCCTGAACGGCCTGTCTTCCCAGATCAAGGCGAATCCCGAGAAGTTCGGGGAGTTCGTGACCCGCGCCATGGCGGGAGGGATGCCCTACAAGGCCTCGTCCCAGTTCACCCTTCCCAAGACCGCGGACGCGGTCCGCGCCTTCGGCCAGAAGTTCACGGACGCGGCCTTCACCGTCAAGCCCGGCCGCGTCAGCGACCCGATCGAGAGCGCCGGCGTCCAGCTGACAGGGTACGCCATCCTCCGGGTGGAGGAGCAGAGCCCCGAGAAATTCCTAGGTCTGGCGGACCTGATCCCGGGCCAGAACCGGACGGTCCAGCAGCTCATCCAGTACAAGCTGGGCATGGAACGGCTCCAGAACACCCTGGACCAGATCGAGAACGACCTGCTCAAGCAGCTGAGATCCGAGGCGACCATCAAGATCGTCGACGAAAAGCTGGAGTTCTAGGCATGGCGTCCCGCAGGAAGGGGAGGATCCTCGCCTTCCAGGCGCTCTACGCGTGGGAGGCTTCCAGGCAGCCCCTGGAGGACCTGTTGTCCTACGAGTGGGTGGAGGAAACCAAGCGGGAAGCCCTGGAGGACGAGCTCCGGGCCTTCGCGGGTCTCCTGATCTCGGGCACGATCGAAAACCTCGAGGCCGTCGACGCCTGCATTCAACGGCATCTGGAGCACTGGACCCTGGAGCGGCTCAAGAAGGTGGATCTCGCGGTGCTCCGGCTTTCCGCGTATTCCTTGATGTACCAGAAGGACATACCCGCGCAGATCACGATCGACGAAGCCATCGAGATCGTGAAGGAATACGGATCCGAGGATTCCTACAAATTCGTGAACGGGGTACTGGATGCCATCTGGAAAGCGGAGTCCAAGGCTTCCTGAACTCCCTCGGGCGGCGCTCAGGACCCTGGCGCCGCTTCCGGCCCTGGCGGCCCTGGCCGCCCTGCTGGGTTCCTGCTATCCCGGTGCCGGATTCGAACGGACCCTCCGTCGCCTGGACGCCGGGGATCACGACGCGGCCCGGGCTTCCCGGCTGCTGGACGCGGGAGCCCGGCGGGCGCGGAGCTCCTCGGACTGGCTGCGCCTCCTGTCCCGGGCCTTCCTCGTCTCGGAACGCACGGGAAATCCTTCCTTGGCCGCCCTGACAGCGGACAGGGCCCGGAAGGCCTATCCCACCTACGAGGACATCGCCCTGGCGGCCTGCCGGGCGTATATCGACGCGGGCCGCCCCGGGGCCGCGCTGTCCCTCTTTCCGGCTCCCCTGGATCCCGCGCTCCGGCCGTCCTGGTTCGCCGAGGCCTTCCTGGAGGAGTACCGCCGTTCCGGCCGGACTTCCGCCTCGGCGGACGAGGACGTCCTCCTTCGGATCGCAGAGGCTTCGGGCAGGGGGGAGCCCGCCGTGAACGCCGCCCTCCTCCGGATGCGCGCGGGAGACCGGGAAGGCGCTGCCTGGTTCCTCCGCAGGGGTATCGAACTCGGCGCCGCCCCGGATCCGGACCTGGCCTGGGACGCCGGCGTCCTGTCCTCGATCCTGTCGGATCCCGAGAGGGCGTTAGGGGGCCGGGACCTGGAGCGCCGCGCGGACGCGGCCCTGCTCCTGGGAGAGCGGGACTGGGCCCGGGAATACCTGACGGAGCTGGTCCTGGCGGACCCGGCCTATTCCTGGAAGGCCTACGCTTCCCTCGCGGCCCTGGAGGACGACCTCGAACGGGCCGACTACTGGTACGACCGCATGGCCTCGGAGTTTCCCTCCGATCCCGAGGCATTCCGAGCCCGGGCCGCCCACCTGGCCCGGACGGGACGGGAGGGTCGGGCCCTGGAGGGACTGGAATCCGAGCCGGGGGGGAGGTCGGATCCCCGGACCGCCGTCCTCGCCGCGGAGATCGGCTTCCGGATCAAGCCCGGGGAGCCCCGGGCGGCGAAGGCGATCGAACTGGCCAACACCTTCCCGGCGGAGCCCTACGTTCAGACCTGGGCCCTGGGTACCCTCGCGGCCGCGGAACGGTTCGCGGAAGCCGCCGAGGGGTATCGCCAGGTGAAATCCCGGGGCATGGACCTGGGCCGACCCTGGTACCTGGAAGCTCTGTCCCTCATACTGGAAGGCCGCTCCGCCGAGGCCGCCCAGCTCATCGAGCGGGACGGCCCGGCCGAGGCCGGTCCGGAGGCCCCCTTCGCCCTGGGGGTGCTCTATTCCGAGTCCGGCGACCATGCCCGGGCGGCGGAGCGGTTTCGGATAGCCGCGTCCGCGGCCAGGGACGCGGAGACCCGGGCGAGGGCGCTGACCGAGGCCGGGAAAGAATACGCGGCCCTGGGGGAAAGGCGGAACGCCCGGGACGCCTGGGCCGCCGCCCTGGCCGTCAAGCCGGATCACGCGGAAGCCCTGAGGCTCCTGGGCTCCCGATAGTCGCGTTGGGAAAGAGGTTTTCATGCTGAAGCTCAAGAACGAGGAACAGATTCGGGGGATCCGGGAATCCTGCCGCCTCCTTTCCGGTTTATTCGCGGAGCTCCGTCCCCTGGTCCGGGAAGGGGTCTCGACACGGGACCTGGACGAATATACCCGGACCTTCATCCTGAAGGCCGGGGGGCGCCCCGCCTTCCTGGGATACAACGGGTATCCCGCCTCCCTGTGCGTGTCCGTCAACGAGGAGGTCATCCACGGAATCCCCGGGCCGAGGAAGGTCAAGAGCGGCGACATCGTGGGGCTGGACTGCGGGATCGACCTCGGGGGGTATTTTTCGGACGCCGCCATCACGGTTCCCGTGGGCAAGGTGAGCGCGGAGATCGAAGCCCTTCTCCGGACGACCCGGGAATGCCTGGAAAAGGCCCTGGCCGCGATCCGGGTGGGGGGACGCATCCACGACATCTCCCGGGCGGTCTACGGTCACGCCCGAAGCCGGGGCTACGGCATCGTCCGGCAGTGGTGCGGCCACGGGGTGGGGTTCTCCCCCCATGAGGATCCCCAGGTGCCCAATTACGTCGGCGCGGGGCCGAATCCCCGGATCGTCCCCGGCATGGTCCTGGCCATAGAGCCCATGATCAACCTGGGCGGCGACGACGTGGAGACCCTGGATGACGACTGGACCGTGGTCACCGCGGACGGGAAGCCCTCGGCCCATTTCGAGCATACCGTGGCCATCCTTCCGGAGGGACCCGAGGTCCTGACGTCCTGGTAGGGGAGCTCCCTGTAACCATTCCGGCCGCTTGTTAGTATATTGTATCGAACGCGGACGAGTCGCTCGCAAGGAGTATGCCATGTCGCTTCGAGACAAGTTGAGCTCCAAGAATTTCTTTCTCGTCAACCTTGTTTTATTGGGTATCCTGATAGGTTTTTCCGCGGCCTTCGTATCCTTGACCTCCACGGCCCGATCCCGGGCCCCGGCGGTGGTGTACGCGGAAGGCCCCGGATCCGGAACGGTGACCGAGGACGCCGCCCTGTCCTACGCGGAATCCCTCCAGACGGCCTTCAACCGGGTGGCGGAAGCCGTCCTCCCCTCGGTGGTGGAGCTCTCCGTGGTGGAGACCAGGACCTCCCAGGCTCCCGGTCCGGAACAGTTCCCCTGGAGATTCTTCTTCGGGCCCCAGGAGGACGGCCAAAACCCCCAGGCTCCCCGGGAGTACCGGGAGCAGGGCCTCGGGTCCGGCATCCTGGTGCGCAAGGACGGCAAGACCGTCTATGTCCTGACCAACGCCCACGTCGCGGGGAACGCCACGGAGATAACCGTGAAACTCTACGACGAACGGGAGTTCAAGGGCGAGCTGGTCGGCAAGGATGAACGTAAGGACATGGCGGTGGTGAAGTTCACCGTGGACAACCCGGACAGCATCCGGATCGCCCGGCTCGGGGATTCCGACAAACTCAAGGTCGGGGACTGGGCCATCGCCATCGGCAGCCCCTTCGGGCTCTTCTCCTCCGTGACCGCGGGCATCGTGAGCGCCCTGAACCGGTCCGGAGGCCCGGACGGCAACATCAGCGACTTCATCCAGACCGACGCGGCCATCAACCGGGGCAACTCCGGAGGGGCCCTTGTGAACATCCGGGGCGAGGTCGTCGGGGTCAACACCTGGATCGCATCCCCGAGCGGCGGGAACATCGGCCTGGGATTCTCCCTGCCCATCAACAACCTGCGCAAGGGGATGGAGGACATCATCGGCCGGGGCAAGGTCGAGTACGGCTGGCTCGGGGTCCTGCTCCGGGAGGCGGACAAGGCCACCGCCCGGGAGATGGGCCTGGAGGGCCGCAAGGGGGCCTTCATCAGCAACCTCTACCTGGGGAGTCCCGCCGAGAAGGGAGGAATCCAGCCCGGGGACTTCGTGGTTTCCTTGAACGGCCGTCCCGTCGCGTCGGTGGATCAGCTGGTCCGCCAGGTCGGAGACCTGCCGGTCGGCAGGAAGGCCGAGTTCGGAATAATCCGGGAGGGGAAGAGCCGGACCGTTTCGGTCACCATCGAAGCCCGCCAGGACGGAGCCGTGTCGGACAACTCCAAGCTATTCCCGGGTCTCGAGGTCGTCTCCCTGGAAGCCGAGGGCATCCCCGAGGGCCGGGTGCCCAAGGGGACCTCGGGGGTGTACCTGTCCAACGTGATCGCCCGGACCCCGGCGGACACCATCGGAATGAAGCCCGGGGATATCGTGCAGGATGTCAACGAGAGGAAGGTGCGCAACGCGGCGGAGTTCTACAAGGCCCTGAACGAGCCCAAGGATTCCAAGATCCAGTTCAACTTCCTTCGGGAGGGACAGACCCTGTCTTCCCTTGCCTACATTCGCAAGTAAGGCTAGAATTGGGGCCGTCCCGGACTTCCGGGGCGGCCTTTCCTTTTAAGGCCGCGGGAATTCCGGAGCCAGGCGGAGGATCGGACGGATCCGAGCCATCGATCCGAGAAAGGACGGCCCATGCGCAAGGAATTCCTGCCCTACGATACGGTCCGAAACAACGCTCTCAAACTGGCGCACCGCATCCATTCGGACGGATTCGTCCCGGACATCATCTACGTTTCCCTCCGGGGCGGGGCGTACCTCGGAAACGTGATCTCCGAATACTTCAAGATCGTCCGCAAGTCCGACCGGCCGGTGTTCTACGCCGCCGTCGTCGCGCATTCGTACACGGACGTCCAGGCCCACGAGCAGGTCCGTATCGACGGCTGGACCTACAGTCCCGAGTACCTCCGCCACGGGGACCGGGTCCTCCTGGTGGACGACATCTACGATTCCGGCCGCACGATCAACCACCTCGTGGAGATCCTCTTGGAGAAGGGGATACCCCGGACGGACATCAAGGTCGCGGTCCACGACTACAAGGCCGCCAAGTACCGCAAGGAGGAGCTCCCCATCCGGCCGGACTACTACTGCCGCAAGATCGAGGTGGATTCCCCGGAGAACGAGGTCTGGATCCACTACATGAGCCACGAACTGGTTGGCCTTTCCGAGGAGGAACTGCAGACCCACTACTATCCCGAGGATCCGGAGCTCAAGGACATACTCAAGGTCCTCAAGAAGTAGCATGCGCTTCCGAGCCGTTCCGTTCCTGATCCTCGCGCTATCGGCGGCGCACGGGCCCGCCCAGGACGGGAACCTCGCGTGGATGCCCCCGCCGGGAAGGTATTCCTCCGCCCGGGTCAGCCCCGCGCTCCCGCCGGGGACGTCCGGGGAGTACCGGTTCCTGGAGAACGGGGACGGGATATGGCGCCCCCTCGAGGGACCCCTGGAACTGACGGCCTTCCCGCGGGAGGAGCGCTCCTACGTCCTGGAGGTTCGAGGCTCGAAGGGGACCGAGCGGTTCGAGGGCCGGGCCCGGTACGTGATCGACCGCTTCCCCCCGCCCGCTCCCGTGGTCTCGCCCGCTCCCGGCTCCTATGAGGGAAGGCCGGAGATCCGGCTCTCCTCGGAGCCGGATGCCCAGATCTACTACTCCCTGGAAGCCCTGGACCGGCCGTCCCCGGGATTCCGGCCCTACGACTCCGACCGTCCGCCCGTCCTGGACCGTCCCCGGGACGGAACCCGCGCGTGGACGTTGTCGGCGTACGCGGTGGACAGGGCCGGAAATCCCGGTCCCATAAGCACGGCCCGGTACGTCGTGGAACCGTCGCCCACCGGACCTAGGCCGGGCGATTCCGGGAAAGCCGCGGAATCCGCCCTGGGAACCGGATCGGACCTGGAATACCGGGTGGAGCGCAAATCCCCGGGGACCGCGATCGTCTACTTTCCCTCGCCGGAGGGCGGCAGGATCCTGGCGGCGGTGAATCCCCGGGACCCCTCGGACCCGAGATACTATGCCGAGCTCCCCGCCGGGGGCCGGGAAGCCCTCCTGGAAGTCTCCGCGCCCGCCGGTTGGATCGGCCCCCTCCTCATCCGGTACGCCCGGTGGGCGGACGGAAAGCCCGCCCTTGCCCCGGGAGGGGTGGAGATCCGCTTCGCCTTCGAGGATCCCGGAAAGCCCCCGCCGGCTCCCGCCGAACCGGTCGTCCTGTATCCGCCCGGCACCCGCACGGTCCTCTTGTCCTGGGAACCGTCCCCCTTCCGGATCGAAGTGGCCGTCGGACCCGGACCCTTCACCCCGTATTCTCTCCCGATCTCCGTGCCCGTACCCGAGGACTCCCGGGGCGTGGAGATTCGGTACCGGGCCGTGGGGCCTTCCGGGGGCAGTTCCGAGGTTCGAACCCTGGCCCTGGCTCCCTCGACCCAGCCGATCCTGCCGGAAATCTCGGGCCTGCCGACGACGGTCCGCACGAACGAAGCGGTCCGGCCGCGGGCCGCCCCGGGCACCTTCATCCGGTACGAGGCATCCGTCGAGGGGTTCCCCCCCGCCGTGACCACAGCCTCCCCCCTCCTGGACGAGGGGGTCTCCTTCTCCGGGGAGCCGGGAAAGGATGTCCGGTACTACCTGCGGTTCCGGGCCTTCTCGGACGCCTCCCCCGAGGCCCAGGGATCCGACGAGCGGTTCGCCGAATTCCTGATCGACCGGTCGCCCCCTCCCGCGCCGCGTCTGGCCGCCGGAAGCCTGGACGGGGACACCGAGGAGGATCGGATCGTGGCCTTCGAGCCCGGGGAGGGAACCATCCGGTTCGCCGCGGTGGAGAAGGGGAGCCCCGGGGACCCCGACTTCCGGGACTACTCCGGACCGGTGACCCTGGAGGGAAGCGGGGACCGGCCCCGGGCCTACGACGTGTACGCCTACGCGGTGGACGAGGCGGGGAATCGATCGGAGACCCTGGGGCCCGTGTCCGTGCGCATCGACCGGGCTTCGGTGTATGTGGCCCCCTGGGGCAGGGATTCGGACGGGGGCGGGCCCCGGAATCCCCTGGCCACGGTTTCCGCGGGGGTGGCCGCGGCGTCGAAGACCGGCCGGCGCTTCGTCCGGGTCATGGGGGATGTCCGTCTGGGAGGCCCGGTCCGGGTCGGGACGGAGGTCGAGATCCTGGGCGGCTGCGACGAGTCCTGGGAACCCGTGCCGGGACGGCGCAGCGGGGTCTCGGCCGAGGGATTCTCCGGACCCCTCTTCATCGTACAGGGCAGCGCTCTGGTCCTGCGGAACCTGACCATCGAGGCGGACAGGACGGGCGACTTCACTTTCGCGGAGTCCTCCGAGGGTTCCCTCTCCGTCGACAACCTGCGCATCCGGGTCCACGCGACGGGAGAGCTCGTCGTCTTCCGATCCCGGGATTCCTCCCTGGACGGCTCCGACTTGGAGGTGGAAATCTCCGGCGCCCTCTTCGCCCGGGTGGTCGAGGCCGCCGGAGGGGAGACCCGGATCCGGGGCCTCACGATACGGGCCGAGCGGTCCCTGGGATACCTCACGGCCTTCTCCTTCGCCGGGGGATCCGCGGAGATTTCCAGGACAAGATCCGAAAGCCGCACATCCGGAGGTTTCACCCTGGTCCGGGGGGTGGGAAGCCGATTCGAGTTGAGGGATTCGTACATCAACGCGCGGGGATCCGGTTACTGCGAGGCTTTCCGGCTGGAAGGTTCCCGGTCGGCCTTCTACGCGGTCTCGGCGGATCTGGATTGCGCCGGCCCCTTGACCTTCGCTTCCGTGGAGGGAGGAAGGATCGATGTGCTTCACTCCTCGGTCGCCCTGCGCGGAGGCTCCGTGGTCTTCCTGGATCTCAAGTCCGCCGCGTTCCGCCTCGGAAACTCGATACTCCAGGATGATTCGGGAGTCGGTATGCTTCTGAGGACGGATGAAGCCGTGCAGAGGGGGGCCGTGGTACGGAACGCCCTCTCGGGATTCCGTGCATACTTGGATGGGCCCGTTCCCGCCGCGACGGTGGATGCCCTGAACCGGATCGCAGCCCCGCCGGACGGTCAGAACTTCCAGGAAACCTTCCGAAGGTCCCAGGATCCGGGAAGTCTCGGACTGCCCCTCCTGCTTCCGGGTTCCGCAGGCTTCGGCGGAGCCTATCCCGTCATGATCCCGCCCGGAGACCCGGATCGCCCGGAGCCGGCGCGAAAGGACGTGGGGGCTGTCGAGGGCGCCCTATGATGCGCTTCCGGAAGGTCGGATGAAGGCTTTGACTCGAACCTGCCGTGTGCTGCTGGCCGCGGGGGTGTTTTTTTTGAGCTCTGTCCCCCGGGCCCTGCCGGAGGGCTTCGATTACCTGCCCGTCAAGGAAGCCCAGCGGGCGCGTCAGATCCAAGCCAAGCTGGACGCTTCCCTGGAAACCTGGATCGCCCTGGAGCGTCGCTACGAGGGCGAGGTTCAAACGGCCCGCCTCTCCGTATCCGGCATCGAGGACTCGAAAAAGGTGAGGGTTATCCTGGAAGCGGGGAAGAGCGGCGCTTGGACCGCGGGCACCGGATTAAGCCTGGCCCGTGCCCGGGGGGACGCCTTGGAGCAGGCCCGCCTCTTGGCATCCGTCCTGGAGCCGAGGCTCGACCGGCTCGGCCGGGAGGCTCTCGCGGACCTGTACCGGGAATCGCTGGGGAGGGCCCGCCGGGTCCCCGGATCGGTGTCGGATTACCTGGATTTCGCGGAGAAGGTGGCCGCCGTTGACGGCGCGGGGCAGCGATACGTCGTGCGAGCCCTGCTCCCCCTGGCTCCGGAGTCGGTCGGACTCCGGCTGGCACCGGACGACGGGCCTCCGGCCGCATATGCCGGTTCCCCGGAGCTGTCCGAGGAAGCCGTGCGAATCCGGCGGTTGCGCAAGGCATTGGAAGAATGCAGGCGGGCGGCGCCTGCCCTTGGGGTGCCCGAACTGCCGTGGTCGCAGGCGGACAGCGAGGCTGCGGAGAGTTTCGCCCGAGCTCTGTCCCTCCTGGAACCCGAATTCCGGGCGCATGTATTCGAAAGCGCTAAAATCCCGGGCTTGCGCCTGCTTCCGGCCTTCCTGGCGGGCCTTTCGCCGGAGGAGCGCGAAGGGTGGGCACGAAACCGGAACGTGTCCTTGCGGGCGGTGGACTTGTTGCTAGGCTGCGCGTCCGCCAGCCTTACATCCGCGCTCGAGGTCCCGGAAACGGCATCCGCGCAGGCGACGGTCTCCGCCGTGATCGCCCTCTCGGAGCTGGAGCGGGACCTGGCCAAGGGAACGTCCGGAATCGCCCTGCTTGCCCGCTTGAAGGATCCCGCCCTGCGGCGGCTCCTTCGGTCCGAATCCGCACCCCCGAGCGTCCGGAAGGCCGTTTCGGAGGCGAGGAACCGGCTGGCCGAGGGCCTGGAAACCGATCTGTCCAGGATTTCCCCGATAGCACGCCATCGGGTGGAGTTGGAGGAAGTCCCCGGCCTCGCGGGATACACGGCGATCCATGCCTTCTCATCGAGCCTCGAGGGTACGTGGAGTCCCTTGACGCCCGAATCCGTTCAATCCACCCTGGATCGATTCCTGTCCGGTTTCCGCGCCCCGATCGGAGGTTTCGTATCCGCGCTGGAAATCGGCTTGATCGCCGGATCGGCGAGCTCTGTCCCCGAAGATCCATCATCCCAGGGCGGCTTTGTCCCCCGGAAGATCATAGCTCAGCACCTGGCCTTGTCGGCCGAAGCTCTGTCCCCGTCGGCCTACGCGGCGCTGTGCGTATATCTGCTGGAGGCCTTCCGTGAATCCGCCCGGAGCGCCGGCGTTCCCCCGGCCTTCCTGACTCCTCCCGCACTGGCCGGCCTCGCGGCGACCTGCGAAGCTCGATGCAGGGGGGTGGTGGAGGACTCTCAGGTGGCTCTGTCCCTCGAACAGGCCGGGGGACGGGATGGCCTGCTCGGGCTCTGGGAAGAGGCCGCGTTCAACCTGGAGTCCACAATTCGGGCCCTGGATGTCCATGCCGACAGGAAGGAGAGCCCATGAAGCCGGCTTTCCTTCTTCCGAGGTCGGTGGCCGCGGTCGTACGGAGCATCTTGGTCGCCTCGGCGGTACTGTCCCTTTCCTGCGGGGGTGCCGGGAATCGGATCAGCGGCGTCGGGGAGGCGGAGGCCTCGGTCGAGAGGCCGGGCGCCGCGGATTCCTCCGGCTGGTACCCATACCCGGGCCCGGTCCGCCTGGACGAACGCTCGGACGTGGCGCTCGAAGCCGGTCCAGGATTCTCGGATGTCCTGTCGATCGGCCCGGATCTCCTTGTCCGGGATAGTTTCGGACGACTTTCCCTGTACTCCGCGGAGCTTGGCCGCTTCCTCCCTTGGCGCGGACCGGACACCGAACGCGGGACAGCCGCGATCGTGGTCGCTATCGCGGCGGATTCCGCGAGAATCTACGTTTCCCAGGAAGACGGCTTTGTACACGCGTTTCCCGCGCCCTCGGGATCCGGTCCGGAAACCGAACCGGTCAAGCCTCTCTGGTCCGTACATCCGGGTATGGTCTCCGATTGGATCCTGGCCGTCCCCGAACGTCTCGTGTGCGCCGCTTCGGACGGAAAGATCGCCGTGCTCTCGGCTTCCGAGGGGACCGTCCAGGCCTTCCGGGATCTGGGCCTTCCCCTGGTGGGGAAGCCCGTCGCGGCGGGTTCCGTCCTGGCGGCGGCCCGGTCCGTCGGACTCGCAGCACTCGGCCTTCCGGACCTGGAATTCCTTTGGAGCGGGGACAGAGCTCCATCGAACCTGCCGGTCCTGCGAACGGTCCGTAACCTCCTGGCGTTTCAGGATCACGAGGGGATCTTGCGGATGCTGGATGCCCGAACGGGGACAGAGCTCTACAGCATCTCCGGCGTACAAGGATCGGCCCTCGCTTGTGACGGGGAACGTTGGTATGTCGCGGGGCCGGACGACAGCTTGGGCGCCTTCGGATTCTCGGACGGGACGCCCGTCTGGACCGCGGGGGCCGCGGCCGAACGTGTATCTCTCGGGGCGGGGATGACTCGATATCTTCCCAGGCTCGCGGTGGATTCCGAACGTGTCTACGTGGTTCATTCCGGCGGTTTAGAATCCTGGAATTCCAGGACCGGCGAATTGATCGAACGGAGCAAGGTGCCCGGTCCCGTGGATGGGCTTTTTATAGCCCCCGGCAGGTTGTTCTGCAGGATGCGGGATGGTACTCTCCGCGCCTACGGTCCAGAATCGACCCAAGCGGATCTTCTGGATCCCCAAGGCGCGATTCGGCCGGACCCGGCCGTGATCCAGCGGATCCTGAGCCAGCTCGAAAGATATGCCGAACCCCAGACGGCCGTCCGTCTGGCATGGCGGGTCTACGTTCCCGAGGCCGTTCCCTCGCCGGACAATCGGTTCACCGTGTTCCGATACGAGGTCGGGGAAGCCGGAAAGAAGACCTTTTCCCTGAGGCCCGACGGGCAGGATCGGATGCTCGTGGCGGTCTTTGACGCGACGGGCGAGGAGAGGCATGCCAACGTGGGCGAGCTCGGCGTGGACGCATCCTTCGAGTACTGGACCGAGGCCGGCACCTGGTACGTCGCGGTCGGAAACTTGAGGGGCCAGGTACCCGAGGCGCCCGTTTTTCTCGACATACGGTGATTCCTCCGGATTCGGGGGACAGAGCTCGATGTCGGATGGTTGACAGACCCGGCTACATCGCGAAAACTTCCTGTTATGAGGAGGCCCCCATGCCGCAGACGAAGGTGAGCGTTTTCGAGTACGCGATCCGTTCGGAGGAGGAAGGTGCCGCCTTCTATTCGAATGCGGCTCGCTCGCTTCCGGCCGGCCCCGAGAAGGATTTTCTTGCGGGCTTGGCCGTGGAGGAGTCCCGGCATGCGGAGGTCTTCCGTCAGCTGAGGGAAAAGGTCGCCAAGAAGGGCGTCGCGGAGCTGTTCGGCTCCGTGGAAGTGAGCGACTACCTGGACGCGGTGGTGCGGGGAGGTCTGTTCGAGTCCGCCCGCGGGGCGGTACCGGGCGGGGCGGCTCCGAAGACCGTGGAAGACGTCTATGCCATAGCCATTCGAGCGGAACGCAGTTCGATATTGCTCTACGGTGAACTCGCGGGACAGGCCACGGACAAGACCGCCCGCAAAATCTTCGAAGACTTGGTGCGGGAGGAGAAGAACCACCTCGTCCGGATCGTCGCCCTCCGGGCGGATCATGACACCCTGTTCGCCATCGAGCGGTTCGGATGCGTGTGCTGAGTTTCCCTTAAGTCTATCACGGATGCGGAATTCCGGGGGCCGGGCGGGTGGGCCGCTCGGTTTCCGGCGGAGCAGGGGGCCGGCCGGTCCACCTTAGTCCGAACGGTCCCTCGAGGTCCCCGCGTCCATCCTGGACAGGATCGCATCGGGGTCGGCGCAGAACTCCCCGCTCGACAGGATGACGCCTCCGCAGACCCCCCGGGAGGCGAAAAGGGACGCGTAGTGCTCGTCGGCCCCGTAGTCGGCCTGGGCGTCCTCGATATGGACGACGCCGAAGCCCCGGTCCGAAGCGTCCCGGGCGGTCGTATCTACGCACTGGCTGGTCGCCAGCCCCGCGAACACGATCGCCCTGGGGGCCGTTTCCCGGAGCCAGGAGACCAGTCCTCCGGAAGCGAATCCGCTGAAGGTGGTCTTGTCGAAAACGGCGTCCCCGGGTTCCGGGGCGGCCTCGGGCAGGATCTCCGAGAGGGGATCCGAGGCTAGCGGATATAGATCCGGGAATCCCTCCGATCCCGCCAGGTCATGGGCCTGCCGGAAGATCCTGTGGAGGTCGGAACGATCCTCTGCCGTCCCGCAAAGCCTCAGGTAGGCCGTCGGCCAGCCGCGCCGCCCGAACTCCGCCTTGAGCCGCGACACGGCCGGAACCACGGATTCCCGGATGCGGCCCTCGATATACGCCAGGGTGCCGGGGGCGTGGAACTCGGTCCACGCGCGAAAGGAAGCCCTCGGATCTATGTAGTACCGTTGGAGGTCCACGACGAGGAGCGCGAAATCCGGTCGAGTCATCCGCGGTTAGATCACGGTTCCCGGGGGTATGATCGCGTTCTTGGGGATCACGATGACCCCGTCCACCACGTACCAGGCCTGGTATTCCCCGTCCTTCCGTTCCATGGCGTCGATGCCGATGCGGCAGTTCTCCCCGATCCGGGCGTTCTTGTCCACGATGGCGCCCTTGAGGATGCACCCGTGTCCGATGCCGATATTCGGGATTCCCTTCCGGGCATTCTCCGCCTTCTGGGCGTCGGACTCGTAGTAGTCCGCCCCCATGCAGATGGTCCCGTCCAGGTTGGCCCCGGTTTCGATGATGGTCCGGATTCCCACGATCGAGCGGGAAAGGCTGGCGTTGGTGATGATGCAGCCGTCGGCGGTCAGGGTGCGGTCCAGGGTGCAGTAGTTGATCTTGGAGGCCGGAAGATTGCGGCGATGGGTGAAGATCGGCTTCTGCTCCTCGTAGAAATTGAAAGGCGGATTGATCTCCGTCAGGTCGAGGTTCGCGTCGTAGAAGTTCCGGATCGTGCCGATGTCCTCCCAGTAGCCGTTGAAGATATAGGCGTTCACGGGATTCTCGGACAGCACCTTGGGGATCACCTCCTTGCCGAAATCCATGAGGTCGTTGTCCAGGCTGGATTCCATGAGGCTCGCGTCGAAGATGTAGATGCCCATGGATCCGAGGAAGTCCTTCCCTCCTGACCTTCGGTCCGCTATGAGTTCCTGGGGTATCCTGTAGTCCGAGATATCCTTCACGGGTCCCGGTTTCTCCTGGAACTCGACGATCCGGTGATTCTTGTCGACCTTCATGATGCCCAGGGCGGAGGCCGCTTCCCGGGTGACGGTGGTGCAGGCGATGGTGAGCCCGCAACCGGACTCCACGTGCTTCCGGAACATGTCGTCCAGATCCATGCGGTACAGCTGGTCGCCCGATACGATGAGGTAGTGGGTGGGATTCTGGGTTCGGAAATGGATGAAGTTCTTGCGCACCGCGTCCGCGGTTCCCTCGTACCACCCCGAGTGGGTGAGGGTCTGCTCGGCCGCCATGATCTCCACGAATCCCTCGGAGAAATCGTCGAACATGTAGGTCCGGGCCACGTGGAGGTGCAGGGAGGCGGAATTGAACTGCGTCAGCACGTAGATCTGCTTGAATCCCGCGTTGATGCAGTTGGAAATGGGGATGTCCACGATCCGGTATTTGCCTCCGAACGGCACGGCCGGCTTGGAGCGGTCCTTCGTGAGAGGATACAGCCGTGTTCCCTTCCCGCCTCCCAAAACGATGGACAATACCTTGGACACGATGGACTCCTTTCCATATTCAGATATCGTTACTACCGAACCCTTCGTATGGTAGTATAAATCATGAATCCCGATCCCGCCATCCGGGTATTCGAGAGAATTCTCGCGGATCCCGACATAGCTCCCTGCGTCGCCCGGGTCGAGAGGCTCCCCGAGGCCCCCGGTTCCTTCGCCCCCCTGCCTCCGGACCTCGACGGCCGCCTGGCGGGCGCCCTGGCTCGAAGGGGCATCGAGCGTCTGTATACGCACCAGCGCGCATCCTGGGACTTGGCGCGGGCCGGCCGGAACTTCGTCGTGGTGACCCCGACGGCCAGCGGCAAGACCCTCTGCTACAACCTCCCGGTCGTACAGGCCCTCCTGGAAGATCCCTCGGCGCGAGCCCTGTACCTGTTCCCGACCAAGGCCTTGTCCCAGGACCAGCAGGCCGAGTTGAACGAGGTAGCCCTGGGAGGCGACCTCCCCGTCAAGATCGCCACCTACGACGGGGACACCCCCAGTTCGGTGCGGGTATCGGCACGGGATACGGGCCGCATCGTCATCACCAATCCGGACATGCTCCATTCCGGCGTCCTGCCCAACCATGCCAAGTGGTCGCGGTTCTTCTCGGGCCTGCGCTACGTGGTGGTGGACGAGATGCACGGGTATCGGGGCATCTTCGGCAGCCACGTGGCCAACGTGATCCGGAGGCTCAAACGGATCGCGGCGTTTTACGGTTCGAAACCCTCGTTCATCCTCTGCTCCGCGACCATAGGGAACCCCGGGGCGCTCGCGGAACTTCTGGTCGAGGAGCCCGTCGAGACGGTCACCGAGAACGGCGCCCCTCGGGCGGAAAAGCTCGTGGTGTTCTACAATCCGCCTCTGGTGGATCCCGTACAGGGGATCCGGAAGAGCACGGCCACGGAATCCCAGAAGCTGGCCGTCAAGCTCCTCCGCGCCGGGGTCAAGACCATACTCTTCGCCCGGTCCCGGCTCCGGGTGGAGCTGATCGCCGGGTACATCAACCAGGAGCTCCGGAACCTCTATACCGACAATTCCGGGATCGTCGTGGAACCCTACCGGTCGGGGCTCCTGCCCACGGAGCGCAGGGCCATTGAACGGGGGCTTCGGGACGGTACCGTGCACGGGGTGGTCTCTACGAACGCCCTGGAGCTCGGGATCGATATAGGAGGGCTGGACGCCGCGATCATCGCGGGATTCCCCGGGAGCTTCGCCAGTTTCTGGCAGCAGTCCGGGCGGGCGGGGCGCAGGTCCGGCCTTTCCGCGGCCTTCTTCGTCGCCTCCTCCAGCCCCCTGGACCAGTACATCGTAGCCCACCCGGAATATTTCTTCGGGGCATCCCCGGAATCGGGACGCGTGGATCCCGCGAACCCCTACGTCTACATGGATCACGTGAAATGCGCCGCCTTCGAGCTTCCCTTCGGGGAGGGCGAGCCCTTCGGGCAGGACGTCGGGGAAGCCCTGGCCTACCTGGCCGAGGACGGCATCGTCCGCAAGGCCGGCGGTCGCTGGCACTGGTCCTCCTCGGGCTATCCCAGCGAAGAGATCTCCCTGCGCTCCGCGGCCTCGGACAACGTGGTGATCGTGGACGCCACGGAGGGAAGGAACCGGGTGATCGGCGAGATGGACCGGCCCAGCGCCAAGGAGCTCGTCTACGACGACGCCGTGTACATACACCGGGGGCGCCAGTATGTCGTCCTCAAGCTGGACCTGGAGAACCGCCTGTGCAAGGTGGAGGAACGGGAGGTCAACTACTACACGGACGCGGTCGTCAAGACGGACATCAAGGTGCTTTCCGAGGATGCCCGGGGCGAGTCGGCCGGCCACGGATGGGTCCTGTCGGACATCCTGGTCCGGTCGGAGGCGGAGAGGTTCAAGAAACTCCGATTCCATACCCACGAAAACGTGGGATACGGGGACATACATCTCCCTCCGGAGGAGATGCAGACCAGGGGCCTCGCCGTGCTCTTTCCGCCGGAGACCTCCGCGGGGACAGAGCTTGAAAAGAGGGACATCGCCTTCCGGGCGGCCGTGCTGTCCGGCATGTCCCACCTGATCCGCAGGATCGCCCCGGCTTTCTTGATGTGCGATCCCAGGGACATCGGGGCCGCCGAGCGGGCCCGGGATGACCATTTCGGGGTTCCCGCTTTGTACCTCTATGACCAATACCCGGGGGGGACGGGGCTCGCGGAGGCGCTCCGGGAGCTGCTCCCGAAGGTGTTCCGGGCGGCCCTGGAGACGGTCGAGCTCTGTCCCTGCGGGGGCGGCTGCCCTTCCTGCATCGGGGTGGACTTTTCGGACGGACGGACAGCCCTGGACGGACGGGAAGTCAAGACCGGGGTCGAACGGCTCCTGGCGGCGTCCGCCTAGGAAATGGCAGGAACCCTGAGATCCCGGCTCGCCCGGGCGCGGGAGCTCGCCCAGGCGGCCCGGGAACCTTGGGCGGACGAGAGGAAGGAGGTCTCCGGCCCGACGGGGGCGTCACTCTCCGCACAACTCTCCGGTTGGAGTCAATTTGCACCCTTCGTCCTGACCCGTACGATTCGTCGCGGCAATCCGCTCCCGGAAACCCTCGACCTTCGGCCGTATCTATCAAGGGCGGCGATACGCGTCCCGGACGATAACGAGCCGGGCCGCTTGGCGACCACTCCGGAGTCCTGCCGCATCCCGGCGGGCCGCCTGCTTTTCCTGGACCTCGAGACCACGGGCCTATCCGGAGGGGCGGGAACGATCGCCTTCCTGGCGGGGCTCGGGAGGGTCGTCCCCGGAGGAGAGGCCGAAGGCTTCGAGATCCGCCAGTACCTGCTCATCGACTACCCCGGCGAGGACGCCTTCCTGGATGCCCTATTGGGCGCACTCGTCTCGGAAACGGTGCTGGCCTCGTATAACGGTCGTTCCTTCGACGAGCCCCTTCTTCGCACCCGCTGCATCCTGAACCGCAAGCACTGGCCTCCGCATCCCCATGCGGATTTTCTTCCGGCGGCTCGGAGACTCTGGCGGAAGCGGTTCCCGGACTGCTCCCTCGGGACCCTGGAAGCCCTGATGCTGAAGAGGCAGCGTTCCCTGGACGTTCCCGGCGCCCGCATCCCGGAAATCTGGTTTGAATACGCGAAACGGGGATCCCATCCCTTGATGGAAGCCGTTCTGGAGCACAACGCCGCCGACGTGGAGTCCCTGGCGGCGATTGCAGCGGAATGCGCCCGGACGTACGCGAATCCCGTAGATGCCCGGGATTGCGACCGAACGGCCCTGGGGACTCTCTGGCTAAAACTCCAGCCGGATACGGGCCGAGCCGTGCTCGAGCGGGCCTTCGAAGAAGGGGAAGAACGAGCGGGATGGATGTTGTTGCGACACTATCGCAGGAACGGGGTTTGGGCGGAGTACCGCCGAGTTCTTTCAGCTCTGTCCCCGGGTTGGGATTCCTGGATCGAACGAGCCAAGGATGCCGAGCACAGGCTCGGCGACCCTCGGGCCGCCCTGCAGGCCGCCCGGAGCGCCCGGGTTTTCGCCGCGGATACGGAGCTCAGGGAACACCTTGAGCTCCGTATCCGGAGACTGACACGAAAGACGGCCGCTATACGGCAGCGGGAAGATCGTACAAGCCGCCCGCGTTGACCACATCGGGATACCCCGATGCCTTGAGGATGCGCGCGGCATAGGCGCTCCGGGCGCCCGAAGCGCAGTACACGATCACGCTCCTGTCCTTGGGGATCTCGGAGAGGCGGTACGGGAGTTCGTTGACGGGTATGCAAATCGCGTTGGGGTAGTGCTCGTCGTCGAATTCCTCGAGGGTCCGTACGTCGAGAATGAAGGCACCCGACGCGATCTTGTCTTGAACGATGTTGGCCATGGTCATCTCCTTTTCTGCGTTTCTCGTTTGTCGTTCATTCGGCCCACCGGAGCCCCGGTTGGAGGGACAGAGCTGCCATTCCTCCGGAAATGTTCCAAACCCGCTCGAATCCCCGCTGTCTAAGTTGCCGAAGGGCTATGTGGCTCTCGAACCCGGCCTTGGACAGCAACAGTATGTCCCGGTCCTTGGGAAGTTCATCCAGCCTGTCGCGGAGTTCGTCCACGGGAAGGTGCAGGGAAGCCTGGACGGAACCCTTCGCGTATTCCCCGTACGTACGCACATCCACCAATAAAACCTCTCCCTGGCCCAGAGCATCCGCGGCCTGCCGGGCGGACCGTGCGGGCGAGTACCCGGACAGGTCGTTCTGGGCGGCGTAGGCGGCCATGTTGATAGGGTCGTTGGCAGAGTTGTAGGGGGGGGCATAGGCAAGATCCAGTTCGGCCAAATCGTCCACGGTCAGCCCGCCCGCCAGGGCCGTCGCCAGGGCGTCGATGCGCTTGTCCGCCCCTTCCCGTCCGTAGGCCTGGCCGCCCAGAAGCCGACCGTCGGCACGGTCGAAGACTAACTTCAGGAAGAGGTCCTCGTAGCCGGGGTAGTAGGTGACGTGGTGGGCCTTGGACACCGTCGAGGTGCCGACATCAAACCCCGCGGCGGACGCTGCCTTTTCGGACAAGCCCGTCATGGCGAAGGTCTCCTCCATGGACTTGAAGACGCTGGACCCGAGGGCGCCGCGATAGGTCAGGGAACCCCCCAGGGCGTTCGTAGCGGCGATACGGCCTTGCCGGTTGGCGGGACCCGCCAGGGGGATCCTCACGCGCCGGCCGCCGACCCGGTGGGCGATTTCAACCATATCCCCGGCGGCCCAGATGTGGGGATCGCCGGTTCGGAGCCCCTCGTCCACGGATACCCCGCCGGAGGAACCGATTTCCAGTCCCGCGGCTTTGGCCAGCTCCGTATTCGGCCGGACCCCCGCGGATACCAGGACGATTCCTGCCGGGACTTCCGATCCATCATCCAGAAGGACCGTCCTCGAGGAAACATCCACGGACCGGACGGAACGCCCCGTGAAGACCCGGGCACCCGCAGCCTCGTAGGATCTCCGGATCAACATTCCAAACTCGGGGTCCGCCGGGGGCATCAGGGTCTCGGTCAATTCGACGATGGAAGTAGCCAGTCCGCGTTTCAAGAAGGCTTCCGCGGCTTCGAGGCCGATGAATCCTCCGCCGATGACGACTGCGCTGGAAGGCTTTTCGGTCTCTACAAACTTGTGGACCGCGTCCATGTCGGGAATCGTCCAGAGTTTGAATACGTTCGGGGAGTCAAGCCCACGGATGGACGGGAAGACCGGCGTACCACCCTGAGCCAGGATGAGGGAGTCGTACGTAAGGTCCGACTCCCCCTCGGGGCCTCGGACTCGGACCTTCCGGGCTGCTCGATCGAGGGACAGAGCTTCCGTTTCAAGCAAGACCGTGACTCGGTATCTCGAGAAAAAGCCCTCCGGGGTCTGCAGGATGAGGGCGGAGCGTTTTGGGATGTCCCGGGAGATGAAGTAAGGGAGCCCGCAGTTCGCGAAGGAGACGTACCGTCCCTTCTCCACGATTGTAATCTCGGCGGTTGCGTCCAGCCTCCGGGCTCGGGCCGCGGCGGTTGCTCCCGCGGCCACTCCTCCGATAATCAGGATTTTTTTGCCGTTTGTGATTTGCTCCATATTTGCCTCCGCCGTCGACTCTTATAATATATATAAAACAATATATAGTCAATAATGATTTCCATGGGAGCAGGAAACGCATTAGGATAGAACCATCTGGTTCTCCAAGGATGGCCTATGGATGCGAAGGGCGAAATGGAAAAACAGATCAGTTTCCTATATCGCGATACCGGGAAGGACCCGGAGGCGAAGGTATTGATCGATCAGGTGCTGGCGCGGCACAGGGACGGACTCCGGAATACAGACGCCCATCGCAAGGGATCGGAACCGACACTACTCTCGGAGGGAGATGTATTCCTCATAACGTATGGAAATACCCTGGAAGGGCGAACGGGTGAGGTTCCCCTGGCCGCGCTGAGGCGTTTCGCGGAAAGACGGCTCTCCGGCGTGATCTCCTATATTCACATCCTGCCCTTTTTCCCCTTCTCCTCGGATGACGGCTTCTCCGTGATGGATTACAGAGCGGTCGATCCGGATCTGGGGGGGTGGGAGGAGGTCGGCGCGCTGGGGAAGAACTTCCGGCTGGTCTTCGACCTCGTGATCAACCATGCGAGTTCTCAAGGGATTTGGTTCCAGGGGTTCCTGAAGGGGGATCCGAAGTATGAAGGATGGTTCCTCACTCGGCCGAAAGGATACGACGCATCACGGGTGGTGCGTCCACGTACCCATCCCCTCCTGACACCCTACGTTCGGACCGACGGCTCCAGGGTACATGTCTGGACGACCTTCAGCGAGGACCAGGTCGACCTGGATTTCTCCGATCCCGAGGTGCTCGCGGAAATGTTGGACGTTTTCCTGGACTATGTGGAAAAGGGTGCCCGGATCGTGCGACTGGATGCCATCGCCTACCTTTGGAAGGAGGATGGCCATCCCTGCCTCCATCACCCCCGGACCCACGCTGTGGTAAAACTCTTCCGGGCCGTCGTGGACGCCCTCGAATTGGACGTCCGCCTGCTCACGGAGACCAACGTGCCTCATCCGGAAAATGTCGCGTACTTCGGGTCCGGAGATGAAGCCCACCTTGTATACAATTTCGCCTTGCCCCCCCTGACCCTCCATGCCTTCGCAACCGGGGACGCAAGTCATCTTTCCGCCTGGGCTCAGGACCTCCGCGCTCCTTCCGGCTGCGCATTTCTTAATTTTCTCGCTTCCCATGACGGTATCGGACTTACACCCGCCCGGGGACTTGTGGACGAGGCGGCTTTCCGACAGACCTTGGACAAGGCGCTTAGGCGAGGATGCCTGATTTCCTACAAGGCGACACCGGATGGGCCGGTACCGTACGAGTTGAACGCTTCCTGGTTCGACGCGATAGCGGATCCCGATCTGCCGGAGGACCTGCGGATCCAGGCTCATCTAGCCAGCCATGCGATCGCTGCGTCCCTGGACGGCATGCCCGCAGTGTACATCCATAGCCTCCTGGGCACGCCGAATTGGGCTGAAGGCCCGGTTGTCCGGGGGTACAACAGGGCGATCAACCGTCGGGTTCTGGACTTGAATACCGTCGAGTCAACCTTCAAGGACCCCGGAAGCCGGCCTTCCCGGTGCCTGTCCGGCTTCCGCTCGCTGTACAGTTGCCGGGGCCGGGAACCGGCTCTGGCCCCGGGGGCGCCGTCCCGGGTACTATCCCGGGACGGCCCCGTGTTCTCCATCCTCAGGGGCGGGCCGGAGAAGCGTATCCTTTGCGCAGTAAATGTGAGCCCGCGACCCGCCCGGTTCGAAACCGGGACAAACCTAGGTCTTCCGGGAAGGCCCTACGACCCGATCACAGGAGAAGTAATTTCCTGGCCTTGCGGTTCAGCCTACCTTGATCTGCCACCCTATGGCGTGATCTGGCTTCCCTTGGATCCGCCTTGACAGACCTCGGGGTTTCCCGGTATTTTCTTGTGCGTATAACGAGTTGCGCCGGTCGTACGCCGAGCGTCCGAAGGGCGCGAGATGAACGGACGGCAACCATGTTTCCCGCGCGGCATAATCCGCGCACGACAATCGCGCCGGTCGTATAACGGCTATTACCCCAGCCTTCCAAGCTGGAGACGAGGGTTCGACTCCCTTTCGGCGCTATTCAAGAAGGCCCGCCTATGGCGGGCCTTCTTGTTTCCTGGACGGAAAGGAGTCGATCCGAAGAACCTCTGTGAGCTAGCGAGCGAGAGGCGCATGAACACCGAAAGTTTCTGTGGAAGCTTCAAGGGACAGAGCTTGATCGATGCAAGCGAAATTAAGAATCCCGGACGGATAAGAGGTATGAGAAAGCCACGGTTGCTAAAGGAAAGCGCCCTCTACCATGTCTCCGCTCGGGCAAACCGCAAGGAACACATCCTGGATGAGGAAGGCATGAAAGATGTGTTCCTTCAGGTTGTCCGGCGCGCTCGGAAGAGATACTGCTTCCGAATCGAGAATTTCTGCGTTATGGGCAATCATTACCACCTTATGATCCGTCCGGGGCCCCGGGAATCGTTGTCACGGATCATGCAGTGGATCATGAGCGTATTCGCGATGACCTATAACCGGGCACATGGGTATTCCGGGCATGTCTGGGGCGAACGCTTTTTTTCAAAGATCATAGAGGGGTTCCGCGAGTTCTTGGAGATCTTTCGCTATATTGATCGAAACCCGGTAAATGCGGGTCTGGTGCTCCATGACTGGGAATGGAAGCACGGCGGTCTATGGCATGATCGCCTGGGATACAGGCACGTTCTTGTCAAACCTCCCTGCGAGGCTCTGCTATGGGCGCCCCGGCATGAGCTGCTTCGGCTGCCCGATAGGAGTCCCTAGGGGAAAGGGAGTTTTGCACTTGAAAACTACACATATGTGTAGTATATCGTAAGAGTGGACTCCTTGCCGTCCGATCTCGACATTCGAATAGGTACCTCGGGATATGACTATCCGGAGTGGAGGGGAAGCTTTTATCCCCCGGGGCTTGCCCGCAAGGATTTTCTAGGGTTCTATAGCGAGCAGTTCGACACCCTTGAAATCAACTTCACGTATTATGGCCAGCCGCGAGCGGAGATCTTCGACCGAATGCTTGGACGCCTCCGGAGGCCTATCGATTTCGCGGTGAAGGCCTACCGGAACCTCACCCATGAACGGGATGCCCGCACGCTTCCCGCCACCGCCTGCGAGTTTCGGGCGGGAATCGATCCTCTGATCCGGGCCGGCCGGCTCGCGGCGGTCCTGCTTGAGTTTCCCTCGTCTTTCCATTATTCCGCCGGCGAACGGGTGTACCTCGCTCGCCTGCTGGACGAACTCGAGGGAATTCCGCTGGTTGTCGAGCTGCGTAATGCCGAGTGGTACAGCGCTCGGGTTATCGAGGCCTTGCGAGCACGGAATGTGGGCCTTTGCATCCTCGATGCCCCCCGCCTGCCGGGCCTTCCTCCTGTCTTGGACCTTGTCACGGCGGATCTCGCCTATGTCCGATTCCATGGGCGGAACGCCTTCGCCTGGTGGACGGGAGATGCGGGCACCCGCTACGAGTACTTTTACAGTCCGGAGGAATTATCCGCGTGGGCCCCTCGACTCGGTTCCCTCGGTTCCCAGGCCCGGAAGATTCGGGTCTACTTCAATAACCACAGGAGGGGGAACGCGGCCTCCAACGCCCGCGATTTCGCCTGCCTCGCAACCTCCTCCGGCCTTCTCTAGGGGGCCGCCATGGGTACGGGAACCGTCCTGCACGTCAATGTCATCGGGTTGATGGCCGCCCTGGAAGAAAACCTCGATTCGACCCTTCGGGGACGCCCTTTCGTGGTCGCGAACAGGGCGGCGCCTCGTGCCGTGGTTCTGGACCTTTCGAGGGAAGCACACCGAGAGGGGGTGCTGCGAGGCATGCTTCTTTCCCGGGCGGTCGCGATGCTGTCCGGTCTTATCGTGCGAGAACCCCGCACCGATATCTGTGCCCGGGCGAACGGCGAGCTCGACAGGATCTGTCGTTCCTATAGCCCCCAGGTGGAGATGGCGGGCAACGGGCACGTCTTCGCGGATCTGGCGGGAACGTCGGGGCTCAACGGCCCCCCGGAGGACGTATCCCAGAGGATCCGGAAGGATATCTTTTCCGCAACCGGGCTCCGTCCGGTTCTTGCCCTTGCGGGATCCAAGACCGTCAGCAAGGTGGCCACGCGAGTCCTTCGTCCTGCGGGATTCATAGCTCTGTCCCCCTGGGAGGAAAACCAGCTTATGCGCCATCAACCCGTCGAGTTCCTTCCGGGCGTGGGGGCCGCCCTTTCCCGGCGCCTGGACCTCCTGGGCATTGGAGAGATCGGAGACTTGGCTGGGCTGTCGGACGCGGAAGCCCGAGCCCTGGGTCCCCGGGGACCGGAGTTGACGGCTCGGGCTCGGGGCATGGACGCCGTCCCCGTGGATCCCGAGCCTCCGGAACGCCGTACGGAGAGGGGTGCGTTCATTTTCGAGCCGGATGTCGTGGATGCTGAACTCCTGAACCCGAGGGTAGACATGCTGGCATCGGAGCTTGCGTACTCCATCCGGAGAAAGGGGATGGGAGCGCGGAACATCAGGGTAGAGGTATGGTACGCTGACGGTCTCCGAAATGCCGCTACCGCTAGATCTCCCCGCGTTCTAGTCCGGGACGACGAGGTCATCCACGGGGTCCGGGACGCGCTTCGCCGGGCGCGAACCCGCCGTGTCCGGGTCCGCCGGATATCCATCGAGTTTTCCGGATTGGGCTCCGCCGGTCCCGAGCTCGATCTGTTCGAGCCCGAGGAAACCCGCCTGGCCCGCCTGCAGCCGGCTCTGGACAGGGTGCGGACCCGATACGGTTTTTCCGCCGTATCCCCGGCGATCATCCTGGCGGCCGGCCGGACCGGCACGAACGGAGGGGCCGTCGATCGCAGTTCTGTACCGATTTCCTCACTGGTTCTCTGTCAGGGGGTCCCGGGCGAAGCCGGGGATGATCTTCACGGTCTCGCCGTCGGTTAAGTACAGGCAATGTTCACTCCCTTGCTGGTTTCATCCTGTTATTCCTTTCACTACGGCGTGATGTTCCCCCGGGATCTTGTGCGAGAGGCCCGTAACCTCGGGTACCGGGCTCTGGCCCTGACGGATCGGAACGGAGTATACGGGGTCCCGGCGTTCTTGGAGGCCTGCGCGGAAGGTCCTCGAGTCCAGCGAGGGACAGAGCTCGACGGCCATGCGGAGATTTCCCCGATCCTGGGGACAGAGCTTGTGGAAGGGCATGTCCGGACGCTCCTGATCGCTCGGACACGTTCCGGTTGGTCCCGGATATGCCGAATCCTCACGAACAGGGCTTCAGGTGATTTCGATCTGGCTGCGGCGATTCGAACGGAGGTTGAGCTCTGTCCCTGTATTCTAGGCAAAGGCCCTCCTCCGGATCTCCTGATAGCGACCGACGACATGAGTTTGCTCGAGGCAGCCCGAGGACGGGCTTATGCCCTTCTTGCCCCGCCGGTCAGCCGGGCTGTCAAGGGGGCACGTCTCTCCTGGAGGTCTCTTTCCGGGACAGGCGCCCCCCTCCTTGCGACGGGAGAAGTACGGTTCCTGCGCCCGTCGGATAGGGAAGTCCAGAGGCTTCTCGTGGCGATAGGAAGCGGCAGGACAACATTCGAGGTCCAGGAAGGGGAGCTTTCGGCCCCGGGCACAATCCTCTCGTCTCCGCTCGACGCAATCCGGCCCTACCAGAGCGTGCCGGAGGCTATACGGACAAATGAAGCCGTAGTGGAGTCGATCGAGCTATGCTCGCTCTTCGACGGGTATGTCTTTCCCGAATACAAGTCCTGCGATGGGGACAGAGCTTCGGCGGTATTGCGATCCTTGGTCTATCAAGGCGCGGCGAAGCGATACGGGGATATCGACGGCATCGTCCGATCTCGGCTGGACTACGAGCTGGGGATCATCGAATCCAAGGGATTTTCCGCCTATTTCCTGATCGTGCGGGACATAGTCCGGAAGAGCTCCCGGACCTGCGGGCGCGGCAGCGCCGCCGCCAGCGTGGTTTCCTACGCTCTGGGAATCACGGATATCGATCCCCTGGCCCACGGCCTCTATTTCGAGCGCTTCCTGAACCCCGGCCGGAAAGACCCGCCGGACATCGACGTGGACTTCGCCTGGGACGAAAGGGACGCGATCCTGGAATCCGTGATCCGGGAGTACGGCGAGGACCGCGCCGCCCGGGTCTCGAACCACGTCTGTTTTCAGGCCCGTTCCGCCCTCCGGGAGACGGCACGGGCATTCGGGATGCCGGACGGCGAGATAGGAGCCGTGGAGCGGGCCCTTTACCTGGACCGGGGTCGTACCCTGGCCGAGGCGGATCCGGTCTGGAAGGAGATCCTGGAACTGGCCCCGCGGATCGCGGGCTTTCCCCGCCACCTGGGGGTTCATTCCGGCGGTCTGGTTCTGGTACCGGGCAGGCTTTCGGATCTTGTCCCCGTGGTTCCCAGCGGTTCCGGCATCCGGGTCACGGCCTGGGATAAGGAAGGCGTGGAAGCGGCCGGTTTGGTCAAGATAGACCTTCTCGGCAACCGAAGCCTGGCCGTGGTTCGGGACGCCCTGGCCAACCTGGCGGAAAACGGCACACCGATCGCCGAAGAGGACTGGAATCCTCTTTCGGACGCGGATACCATCGATCTCCTGTCCCGCGGCGACACCCTGGGGGTGTTCTACGTGGAAAGTCCGGCCATGCGGCTCCTCCAGAAGAAGACGGGCAAGGGCGATTTCGAGCACCTCGTCATCCACTCGTCGATCATCCGACCCGCGGCCAACCGTTACATCAACGAATACATCGACCGGCTTAACGGCAAGACCTACGAGCCGCTTCATCCCTTGCTGGACGACCAGCTTGCAGAGACCTACGGCATCCTCTGCTATCAGGAGGACGTGAGCAAGGCGGCGGTGGCCCTGGCGGGATTCACTCCGGCCGAGGCGGACGGAATCCGCAAGGTCTTGTCCAAGAAGGATGTCCGGACTCGATTAGCGGCATACCGGGCTCAGTTCATGTCCGGCTCCCGGGCCCGCGGCGTGGACGACAAGACGATCGTCGCGGTTTGGGAGATGATCGAGTCCTTCGCGGGGTACTCGTTCGTGAAAGCCCACTCCGCGAGCTACGCGAAGCTGTCGTTCCGCTCCGCGTATCTGCGTGCTCACCACGGTGCGGAGTTCATGGCCGCCGTCCTGTCCAACAAAGGAGGCTTCTACTCGACCCTGGCCTATACCAGCGAGGCGAGGCGGATGGGGTTGCGCATTCTGGCTCCCGACGTGAACGAGAGCGAAATCCGCTGTCGGGGCCGGGACGGGACTATACGTTTCGGATTGGGAATGATCTCGAGTCTCGGCTCGGAGACGGCCGCCGGCATCGTGGCGGAACGGAAGAGCAACGGGCCGTATCGAAGCGTGGACGACCTGGGTTGCCGCGTGTCGATCGATCGCACCGAAGCCGAAGCCCTTGCAGGATCGGGAGCCTTGGACTTCCTGGACGAGGGACAGAGCTGTTCGCAGAAGCTGCTCCGTCTGCTCTCCCGGGCCGCGGCGAGAGAAGAACCTTGTTCCCGGGGGACGGAGCTCTTCGGTGAACCCACCCCGGGGACAGAGCTCAACTACCGGCGAGGGCACGTCCCAATGCCCGAGCACAAGCGGCTCGAAGCCCAGATGCGATATCTCGGAACCACCCTTGACGTCCACCCGCTTACGCTTTGCTCCCAGGCACTCAAGCGTTCCCGGACTCTTGGAAAGGATCTGCCGGATTTGGCGGGCCGACGGGTTGAACTCGCGGGCTGGCCGATAACGGCCAAGCCTGTGCTGACCTCCGCCGACGAGCCCATGGAATTCGTATCCTTCGAAGATGAGACGTCCCTGTATGAAGCCGTGCTGTTCCCGGATGCATATCTGCGCTACCGATTCCTCCTCCACGACGGCAAGCCGCTTTGGGTCCGGGGCCGCGTACAGGAGGACCGGGGGGCGACGGTGCTTTCCGTGGAAAGCCTCGCGGCTATGGAATGCTCTGTCCCTCGGGGGGTGGGTCGCTTCTCTGTCCCCTGAGCTCCCCGAAGGAGCATATCCAAGCTCTGTCCCTGGTTGTTGTAAAAAACCAGGCTCTGTCCCCAGGTTGCTCGAGCTCTGTCCCCGCATTTCTGATATCATGAACGTCTGGAGGTCTCATGAAAGCCTGGTACGAAGCCCTGTTCGAGAACTACGGCCGGAAGTACGATGCCGAGAACTTCACCCGGGGGACTTCGGGGGAATGCGACTTCATCGAGAAGGAGCTGGGGAGCGACCGCTCGAAGCGCATCCTGGACATCGGATGCGGGACGGGCCGCCATACCTTGGAACTGACCGCCCGGGGCTACGCGGTCATAGGGGTCGACCTGTCCGAGTCCCAGCTGGAGCGGGCCCGGGATAAGGCCCGGGAGCGGGGCCTGTCCGTGGAGTTCCGGCGGGAGGACGCCCGGAACCTTCCCTTCGAGGCCGAGTTCGACGCGGCCATCATGCTCTGCGAGGGGGCCTTCCCCCTCATGGAGACGGACGAGATGAACTTCGAGATCCTCCGCGGAGCCGCCCGGGCCCTGAAACCCGGCGGCATCCTCATCTTCACGACCTTGAACGGACTTTTTCCGCTCGTCCACTCGGTGGAGGTGTTCTGCTCGTCCAATTCCGAGCCCGGCAACGCCGTCTACCGGAACAATACCTTCGACCTCATGACCTTCCGGGACCACAACGTGACCGAGGTGGTGGACGATCTCGGCAATACCAAGACCCTGGAGTGCGACGAGCGGTACTACGTCCCCAGCGAGATCACCTGGCTCCTCAAGACTGCGGGATTCACGGACATCGGGATCTTCGGGGCGCACCTGGGGGCTTTTTCCCGGGACCACCGGTTGACGACGGAGGACTTCGAAATGTTGGTCACGGCCCGAAAGGCCCCGTGACCCGGAGGTGTTGAATGGAATATCGATACCTGGGGCGTTCGGGGCTACGAGTTTCCCCTCTTTGGCTGGGCACCTGGAACTTCGGGGATCCGACCCCCGAGGCCGAGGCGATCCGCATGATCCACCGCGCCCTGGACGCGGGCATCACCTGCATCGACACCGCGGACTCCTACGCGGCGGGGGAAAGCGAGCGGATCCTGGGCCGGGCCCTGGGGGGAGGGCTCCGGGACAAGGTCGTCCTGGCGACGAAATTCCACTTCCCCGTGTCGGATGGACCGAACGACCGGGGGAACTCCCGCCGCCACATCCTCCGCGCCGTAGAGGCGTCCCTGCGCCGCCTCGGCACGGATTGGATCGATCTCTATCAGGCTCATCGCCCGGATTTCGGGGTTCCCCAGGAGGAAACCCTCCGCGCCTTGGACGACCTCGTACGTCAGGGAAAGGTACGGTACGTGGGCTCCTCGACCTTCCCGGCCTGGATGATCATGGAGGCCCTGGGGATCAGCGAGCGGCTGGGTCTTCCGCGGTTCGTCTCGGAACAGCCCCCCTACAATCTTCTGGACCGGCGGATCGAGAACGAACTGGTACCCCTTGCCCTCCGGCACGGCGTGGGCATCCTGGCGTGGTCGCCCCTGGCCGCGGGCCAGCTGGCGGGGCGGTACGCCGACGCCGCCCGGCCGCCCGCGGACTCCAAGGCCGCCCGGGTTTCCTATGTCGCCGCTAGGCTCACCGAGCGGGGGATCAAGGTCGCCCGCTCCCTGGCCGGATTGGCGGCCGATCGGGGGCTGACACCCTCCCAGCTGGCCCTCCTCTGGGTGAAGGACCAGCCGGGCATAGCGGCGGCCCTGCTCGGCAGCCGTACGGAAGCCCAGCTCGAGGAAGCCCTGCCCGTTCTCAACCTGAGCCTGGACGCCGAGACCGCGGCGGCCCTGGATTCCCTCGTGCCTCCCGGGAGCGCGGTCGCGGATTTCCACAACACCTCGGGCTGGATGAAGATGAAGCTTCTGTGAATCCCGCAGGAGCGCGAGGCAGGATCGAGCCGGGTCCGGGACGGACTCACCCCGGAGCCATCAGGATCGAGGCCGTCCCGGCCAGGATGAGACCCTGGGCGGCGAGATAGGTTCCCCAGGGTACCTGGTACTCGTGCTTCGGGTGCCTCCCGTGGAGGGTCGTCTCGCCCATGACGGCGTCGGAAAGAAGGAAGAACAGGGCTCCCGCGGCGACCGGGATCCAGGACCCTCCCCGGGTCACGGCCGCGGAAAGGGCGATCGCCGTCATGGTTCCCAGGGCGAATCCGTACAGGAATCCTCCCAGCATCAAGCTCCTCGGACGTCCGGGTTGGTAGACCCTCAGCCGGAATATCATCGCCGGCGCGATCAGGAGCACCGCTAAAATGGGGACAAAGTACCCTCGCTCCGCAAGCTCCCGGAAGGGGATCAAGGACAGGAAGGCACCTATATAGATAACCTGGGCGGCCGCGAAGCTGAGGATGCCCAGGAAGACCGGCTCCCGAACCCGGTTCCGAATTGCCGGGAACTGAAGGTTGAAGTAATCCCCCGCGAAGGAGCAGGTCATGCCCAGGGGGAGGAGGACGGCTCCGTATCGCCCGAGGCCGGCCGTGAAGTAGACCGCCCAGGCGAAGGTCAGGAGCTGGGCCGAGAAGGCCAGGTAGGCACCCCTGCAGTGGGGCAGGCGTCCTTCCGCGGTATCGATGCCCCGGATCGTTAGCCAATGAAGAAGGAAGCCCAGGACGATTCCGGAGGGCAGGATCATAAGCCAGGGAAGGCCGTTCGTCATGGTCGCTCCTTGTTTCGAGGTATCGGGCAGGCCGCTTCGAATCAGCTCTGTCCCTGTTACTATACGCTTGCGCGGACCTGGATGCCATGATATTCTAACTGGTAGGACCAATATGCGCAAGAAGTTGAACATCGCGACCAAAAAACTGGAACGGGAGATCCTGGCAGGCACGTTCAAGCCCGGGGATCGCCTTCCCGCGGAGCGAGCTCTGTCCCTCCGGTATGGGGTGAGCCGCTCGATACTACGGGAAGGCATCCGACATCTTTCCAGCATGGGCCTTGTCCGCACGGAGGCCCAGAGCGGAACCTACGTTACGGATTACCGGAAGGAAGCCTCCCTGGATTTCCTCCTCTACCTGTTGGACAACAACGAACCCCTGGATCCGGAGCTTTTCCGGGCGATCAACGAACTGCGGGAGATCCTGGAGTCGGGCTGCGCGTCCCGGGCGGCGGCACGCTCCGATCCGGAACGGGTGCGGGCCCTTCGCTCGGCCTTGGCGGCCCTCCGCGCCGAGGAAGGCGATCCGGAGGGATTAGCGGCGAAGGATTACGAGTTTCATGCGCTCTTCGTGGAGCAGACGGACAATCTGGCACTGCAGCTTCTGTTTCACGCTTTCCGTTCCGTCTACCTTTACTATGCCCGGTGTTTCTACGCCGAACCCGAAAGCGCCTCGGCCACCTTCTCCCAACTGGAATGCTTCCTGGACAGGGTGGAAGCCCGGGACGAATCCGGGGCCGCCGCGGCTCTGTCCCTCGCCCTGGCCTACGGACGCGATCGGGTCTATCGAGCTCTGTCCCTGGATTCGAATGCCCCCGCGATCTCCACGGCGCGATCGAACTTGAAGGAGGTTCCCCATGAAGACCACGGATTCCCCGTCCGCGATTAAGCAGCCCGCGGGCCTTTCGCCTCGGATCCGATGGCTCCGGGACTACTACTTCCGGGGGACATCGCGGGCCTGGAACAACCAACAGATCAGTTTCACCACCGGCACAGCCTGGGACATCCAGTACAACGAGTGCAACTACCACATCGTTCCGGAGACCTACGCCTTCTTCCAGACCTTCACGAGCTCCTTCCGTCAGATCGCACGGCCCGTGGCGCTTCCCCCGGATTTCTGGAACCTCAGCCTTCCGGAGCGCCGGGCCTGGTTCAACAAGGAGGTGATGACCCGGTACTTGCCCCAGGAGATCCTTCCGAGGGACCTGATCGCCGGGGCACGCTTCAACGTACATACCTCGCTGTGCCTGACCAAGAGGGAGCATGAAGAGCGTTCCGCGGTGCTCTACGGCCCGAGCGGGCTTCGGAAGGCCGCCATCGGGTTCCACAACCACGGCTTCGGGAACGCGGGGCCCACGGGCGGGCACCTCATCCCCGATTATGGCCGGGTCCTGGCCGGGGGATTCGAGGGAATCCTGGCGGAGCTCGAGGGGAATCTCGCAGCTCTGTCCCCCGAGGACCGTGAGGGCCCCCGGGGAGCCCAGCTCCGGGCCATGATCACCGCCTGCGGGATGCCGGTCGAGCTGGCCGGAAAGTACCGGGATGAAGCCCGGAGGCTCGCGGATGTCGAGCGGGATCCGGCTCGGGCGGCGGAGCTCCGGCGCATGGCCGCCAACCTCGAGCGGGTGCCGGCGAAGGGCGCTCGGGACTTCTGGGAGGCCGTCCAGGCCCTGTGGCTGGCCCATATGCTGGTGATGAGCGACGAGAACTATCCGGGGCCCGGCGTGTCCTTCGGCCGGCTCGACCAAATGCTTCTGCCCTACTGGGAAGCCTCGGTCCGGGAGGGCATGGACCGGGAGTTCGCCAAGGAAATCCTCAAGTGCTTCTGGATCCACGCGAACACCGCCTACGACTCCATGATCAAGGTCGGAAACCAGGGCATCACCGCAGGGTTCGGCCAACTCTTCAACCTCTCGGGCCTGGGACCGGGGGGCCGGGACATGACGAACGACCTCACCTTCCTGATCCTGGAGGTCATCGACGAAATGTCCCCGATCCTCGAACCCAAACCCAATGTCCGGCTCCATCGCGGCAGCCCCGAGGCCCTCCTGGACAAGGTCGTGGACATGATCGCCTCCAGCCAGGGCGCCCCCTTCCTCCTCAACTTCGACGAGAGGTCCATGGCGGGCATGATGCGGCAGGCCCGGATGTCCGGGGCGGAAGACCGGATCCACGAGGGGAACGTTCACGAGTACGCCTCGGTGGGCTGCCTGGAGAACACCATGGTCGGGAACGACCGGTCCGGGACGGTGGACTGCAACCTGAACCTCCTCAAGGCCGTGGAGCTGACCCTGGGAAACGGGTATCCCCTCGTGCCGCATACGGACGCGATCACCGGTGTCACGGAACGGCCCCGTCGACAGGGCCCCTCCACCGGGGACCCCCGCCGATTCGGGGACTTCGACCGGTTCTGGGACGCCTACGCCGAGCAGACCCGGGCCCTTATCCGCGAGATAACCGGACTTTACGAGCGCGGGGAAAGCCTGCGGGCCCGGTTCCATCCCACTCCCTACCTTTCCACCCTCGTCCGGGGCTGCGCCGAAAAGGGAAAGGACGTGACCCGGGGGGGCGCGGAGCTTGGGTACGTCACCATCGAGGGGGTCACCTTCGCTACGACCGTGGACTCCCTGCTCGCGGTCAAGTACCTGGTGTACGACAACCGTTTCTGCACGATGGACGAGCTGATCCGGTCCCTCAAGGACAATTGGAAGGGGTACGAGATCCTTCAGGCCCGGGCCCGGAACAGGGCCCCGAAGTACGGACGCGACGATCCGGAGGCGGACGAGCTCGCCCGCCGGGTCATGGACCTCTGGACGGGGGAGACCTGGAAGTACCGTACCGAATCCACCGGGCGGCGGTTCCGGCCCGGGATGCTCTCCTGGAACTACTGGGTCGGGGACGGGTTCATCCTCCCGGCCTCCCCGGACGGGCGGCCCAAGGACCAGTTCCTTTCCAACGCCATCTGCCCGTCCAATGGGGCGGACATCCGGGGGCCGACGGCGAACGCCAACTCCGTCGGGACGGTCCTCGGCGGGAGGGGTGAGGGCGGAGACTGGGGCGGGTACTTCAATTCCCTGCCCAACGGGGCCAGCCATACCATCAGCTTCAACCCCTCCCTGATCAAGCGGCCCGAGAACCGGGCCAAGTTCAAGAGTTTCCTTCGGGGCTATGCCGAGAACGGGGGAACGGCCCTCCAGGTGAACATGCTGGACCCCGAGGTTCTACGGGACGCCCAACGGAATCCCTCGGAATACCGGCACCTCCTGGTGCGGGTGACCGGATACAACGCCTACTTCACCTCCATCGGCCGGGAGCTCCAGGACGAGGTGATCGCGCGGATCGCCCATGAGCAGATCTGAGAGGGGACTGGTGCTGGAAATCCAGCGCATGAGCACGGAGGACGGACCGGGGCTGCGGAGCACCCTCTTTTTGAAGGGGTGCTCCCTGCGCTGCCGCTGGTGCCACAACCCCGAGAGTATCTCGCCGAAACCTGAGCTCCGCTGGTCCGGGTCCCGGTGCCTGGGCTGCGGGGAATGTCTGTCCGCCTGCCCGAACCGAGCTCTGTCCCTCGGGGCGGGCATCCGGATCGATCGAGGGTCCTGTGACGGGTGCGGGGAGTGCGAGCGGACCTGTCCCGGGGGGGCGCTGGAACTATGGGGGCGGTCCATGACCGCGGAGGAAGCCGTCGCCGAGCTCCTTCGGGACCGCTCCTTTTTCGGCCCGGACGGGGGCGTGACGGTTTCGGGGGGCGAGGCCTGCCTTCAGGCGTCGTTCGTACAGGAAACCCTGGGGCGCCTCCGAAGCGAAGGGGTCGGAACCGCCCTGGATACCTGCGGAATGTGCACGGAATTCCGGTTGCTTCGGTCGGCCGAGCATGCGGACCTCGTCCTGTACGACATCAAGGACGCCGATCCGGATCGTCACCTGCGGAATACGGGGGGCGACTTGGCCGTGGTACTGAGGAATTTCCGCTTGCTCGCGCGTCCCTCGGGGGACAGAGCTCGAAAACGGATCTGGGTCCGCACCCCGGTCATCCCCGGCTTGGCCGATTCTCCGGGCATGATCGAAGGCATCGCCCGGTTCCTGGTGGAATCAGGAGCGGAATCCGTGGAACGCTGGGAACTTTGCGCCTTCAACAACCTCTGCCGCGAGAAATACCGGCAGCTGGGCGAGGAGTGGGAGCTGGCGGCCTCGCCCCTGATGGATGCCGATCACATGGACCGGCTGGTGGACGCGGCGATCCGGGCGGGCTGGCCGGCGGATCGCATCCGATGGACGGGCATGACGGCGGCCGGCGGGACCGTGGGCAAAGAGCGGCTCGGCTCGCCGGAGCCGGGAATCGGACGAAGATCCTGGAACGAGGAGGCTCCATGCGCGCGCGACCGGAACGGATGACCGACCATTTCGAGCTTGAAGACCTCAAATTCTTCGAGCCCGACGGAAAGGTCGGCCTGCTGGCGACCCTGGATCCCGAGGGATTACCCCATGTGACTCTGGTCACCGCGATGCAGGCCCAGGACGAGCGGCACCTCATCTTCGGCCAATTCTGCGAAGGCCGGGGAAAACGGTACGCGGAGGAGCGGAAAAAGGTCGGATTTCTGCTCATGACCCTGGACCGCAGGCTCTGGAAGGGTACCGCTCTGTGGACCGGCAAGGCCCAAAGCGGCCCCGAGCACGAGCTCATGAACCGGAAACCCATGTGGAGGTACAACTCCTACTTCGGCATCCATACCGTCCATTACCTGGATCTCATCTCCGTGACCCCGGGCCGGGATCTTCCCTTGGCCGCGGTCGCACGAGGCGTTCTTGCCGGGGCCCTGCGCGGCAGCCTCGGGGAGGGGAGGATTCGAGGGACAGAGCTCGGCAGGGGGACAGAGCTCGAGCGCCCGGATCCGATCAACCCCTGGACCCGGGCCTTCATCCGCAAGACCGGGAACCTGAAATTTCTCTCCTACGTGGCCGAGGACGGCTTTCCCCGGATCGTTCCCCAGCTGGCCGCGACCTGCCCGGACGGTCGGAGTATCCTGCTGCCCGGCACCGAGTTCCCCGCGGATCTTGCCCGGATACCCGCCGGCGCTGCGACGGCCCTCTTCGCGATGTCCCTGGACATGGAGGACGTCCTGGTGCGGGGCCGGTTCGAGCCCCGTCGCCGGGGCGGAGTCATCCGCGTGGACTGGGTGTACAACTCCATGCCCCCGGTGGCGGAGCAGATCTATCCGCCCGTGGACCTGGCCCGAAAGGTGGAGGCGTTCTAGGCGGATTTCGGTCCGCGCACCCTTCCGAGTCCGTGGTTCGGGTGGTTTCAAATGACCGCAGTCAATAAGATATATTTTTCTTGAAAGGTTTTCCAAATTTCGGGGACGCGCCTTCGGCGGCCCCACATCGTTCGGCGTAAGGTACACACTCTTCCTCAGCCGGGCCTAAGGCTCCTTGCGCGGCCCTCCCCGATGGACGATACTGAAATCATCCGGAATCCCGAGGGAGGCGAGCATGGAGCGCAAGTGTTTGTACTTCCTGAAAATACTCCGAGCCGAGCTGGAAGACCTCCTGGAGGATCTCAAGTCCGTAGAAGGCCGTTACCGCGAGCGGTTCGCCAGCTCGGAGATCACGAACTACGTGCTCCTGGAAAACGAGGCCCTCCTATCCCGGGAGGAGGAATCGGTCCGCGCGCTGATCTCCAGCATTGACGGAATGAATTCGTCACGCTATAAAAGTGTGGACGAAATCGTAGAGGACCTGGACGCCGTCGCCCGCGAGTTCATAACTTCCAAGGAGTATCCCGCCGCCGTCCACAAGCTGCTTAGGCGGAAGATGGACAAGGTGCTCTCCTACGTTATGGCGGAAGACGCCCCATAGATTTCAATCCGGATAAGGGGAAGCCATGGACATTCGACTTCAGGAACTTCTGGACAAGATCAGGAAGGACGGGATCGAGGCCGCCCAGACCGACGCCGCCAAGGTCCTGGCGGAGGCGGAGGAGCGGCGCAGGGCCGTCCTGGCCGAGGCGGATCGGGAGGCGAAGGCCCTCCTGGCCAAGGCCAAGGCCGACGCCGACCGCTTCGAGGAAGCCGGCAAGGCCGCCCTGGAACAGGCCGCCCGCAACCTGGTGATCTCTTTCCGCACCGAGATCGAGGCCGTGCTCGCCGCGATCGTGCGGACGGACACCGA
>Ga0116153_10000663_pt1 | contig 40263 bp, 21 predicted proteins | sample AD_UKC028_MetaG_FD_89896 | JGI IMG/M metagenome (GOLD analysis project Ga0116153, IMG submission 89896) | Active sludge microbial communities of municipal wastewater-treating anaerobic digesters from USA - AD_UKC028_MetaG | ecosystem: Engineered > Bioreactor > Anaerobic > Digestate | place: USA...
AATGTAATACACCCGCAGTTTCGGCAGGATGTCCGGCGCGTCATAGAGCGCTTGGGCGAGGTCCTCGATGCCGCCCCAGACCAGCACATGCAACGACCTCGGATCATCGCGGCGCGCGCACTGCACGATCCACTCCGAGCCCTCCGTGCTCTGCCGCATCCCGGCGTAGGGCGCCACTTCCGTTTCGCCCTGCTTGGACATCGCGCGCAAGGCGCCGGGCGTCGGATAGCGGTCGGAATAGGTCTTCAGGTTCGCGTAATCTGTTTCGTAGCAATCGATGACTTCCAGAATCTGCTCTTTCCGACCGGGACCGTAGGGCGAAGATACCAATCCTTCGATGTCGAACACATCGGCGTAAACGAGAAGATGGACCATGGACTGGAAGTCATCGGGATCGGTGCCGCCAATGTCCGTCGAGACGAGGATGCGTGGACGATCGCCGTCGAGGGCTCCCCCAGAAGGCGTTTCGGTTCCCGTGGCAGCTTCCCCCCCGGGGCACGCGGCGCCGCCCCCCATCCAGACTGCTGCGAGCAGGAGGGTGAAAAGCCTCCGATTTGTCGCTAAACCCATAGTACGCGGATCAATCGATCGACGGCTGAAGCGCCATTCGCAATTCAGACTATGAGACAATAGCTTTGAATATTTCGCGATTCTCCCTAACTATTGGAGAAGACTTACGGAATTCTAAGCTGCATGAAGCGATTCGACAGCAACCGGGCCGATTTCGCCGAGTATGGATTTACCTGCGAGTTGTGGAAACCCGCCCGTATGCCGCGGCCGGACAAGCACAACGAGATCGAATTGAATCTGCTCACCGGCGGTTCGCTGACCTACCAACTCGGAGGCCATCGCATCACTCTCAAGGCCGGGCGACTTGCCATTTTCTGGGCGGCCATCCCGCATCAGATCGTAGCGGCCGAGGGCGGGGACCCCTACTTTGTCGTGACCCTGCCACTGGGGGAGTTTTTAACCGCGGGCCTGCCCGTGGCTATTGTCAACCGCATCCTTCGGGGCGAATTGGTGGTGGACTCGGTTACCGATCCCTGTGACGCACTGAAGTTCCGGCAATGGGAGAAGGAGTGTCAGGAGCGCGATCCGGTGGGTCAACGGGCTTCGCGACTCGAGATTCAGGCGCGGTTGCTCCGGCTGGCGCGCACCCTTTCTTCTGAGCCGGTGGCACGGCATCCCGATCCGGCGCTCTCCCGGGCGGACCAACTCGCCTGCTATATCGCACGAAACTACTCCGAACCGTTGACAGCGCAAATGATCGCCCAGGCCAACAAACTGCATCCGAACTATGCCATGAATCTGTTTCGCCGGGCGTTCGGCACCACCATGACAAGTTTTATTACCCAGCACCGCATTTCGCACGCGCAGCGGTTGTTGCTGACCTCCGACGAATCGATTCTCAGTGTGGCGATGGCCGCCGGTTTTCAAAGCCTCAGCCGTTTCAACGAAGCCTTCAAAGCGGCCTGCGGCTGCTCGCCCCGTGATTATCGCAAGGCGCATAAAACCGGGTATGCGCCAAAAACCAGAACCTAATATGGAGCCTGCGGCGGCTGGTTCGGCCATGCGGAACACAGCCATGCTCCGGAGCGTCGGTCAATCACGCCGCTGACGGTATTCATCAGCTCTGATCCAGAAAGTATTCGCGGTGCGCCATCCAGAATATCCGATCGACTGTTCGGAGCACGGCAGGGCTAACGGTTTTGCCTGGCCTCCCATTTCCGCCGGCCTGCAAGCATGTCGTTCCAGATGCTTTTCACAAAGATCGCCACGCGTTGCGCATGCTCCGGCGTGCTGGCGGCAGCGGCTTGGGCTTGTTGGACCAACCTGGCCCACGCGGCCATGCGTTCGGTCGTGCCGAGATACTTCCACGCCATCTCCTCGGTTTGGTGGAAGTGGATGTCATCGCGCTGTACGGTTTCGGGGTAGTTGGCGGGCGTCATGTAGGTTTGCTCGATGCCTAGATACAACTGCTTCATCGGCGCGGCCGCGGGGCCGTAGTAGCGGGTGAAAAACTCGTCGAGCGCACGGTCCACGTCAAAGAACGGGTCGTCCAGGCAACGGAAAGTGAGGTGACCGTCAATGTAGCTGGCCACGCCGCACAGGAAAACGCCCCGCACCTTGTCGCGGCCGAAGATCTGGAACTGTCGTGACAGCGTGTGGGCGTGAAAGCCGGGGAAGGGCTTGAACTGGTTGTTTTCGGCGATCTCATCGGGGAAGCACTGGTAAAGCCAGACGCAGTGCAAGCGGCCAGGGGCCTGGCGAACCCAGCCCTGATAGAAGGCCATGTCGTTGCGCTCCATCGAGGGCGACCACCAGTTGCGCGTGTGGAGACATGGGCCGACCAGGATGTTCGACTGCACCTCGAAACGCGGCGGGAAGGCGTAGTCGAAGTAGGCAATCGTCCCGACGAATTTGTCCGGATGCGATTGCCGCACATCGCGCGCGACTGCGTCGGCGAACGACCAAAAGAGGCCGCTGGCTTTGCCGGTCGAGAACTGGCGGCTCTTGTTTTCCTTGTCGAGCAGGGCCTGGCAGTCGGCGCACTTGCACTGCTGGTCGTTGTCCATCGGGACCAGTGGCACATAGTCCGCCCCGGCGTCGAGTTTCCCGCGGGCGTCTTTCACCACTTGTGCGATGAGTTGCGGGCTTGTGTAGCAGAGTTGTGGCGGTCTGTTCTGGTAGCCTTTTGCCCAGAATTCCTCGCGGCGTCCCTCGAACGCCTCCGGATGTTTCGGATTCCTCTCCCAGAAACGGTCGTAGAAATCATAGAAAGAATGGTTGGTCATGAAGTTCCTTCCGCCGAGCCGCCGACGGGTCACGAACAGGCGTTGCTCTTCGTCGGTGGGTTTCTCGGAAAGACCGACGTAAGCCTTCGCCACACCGCTGGGCGCGTGATGCCGAAACTCGAACGCCGGCGCGCGGCGGATGTCCTCGCCGCTGACTTCGAGCGTGACGCGCCTCGGGAAGACCATGCCCAGCTCCGTCGGCGCGTACCAGCGCACGCCGCAAAAACGTTCCAGAAAATCGTAAACCGCGTAGCAGGTGCCCTGGGGAGTCATGTTGTCATCCAACGACGGCGGAGCGGTGGCGCGCGGACGGCCGCTGAGTTCGCGCGGCGGGCCGGAAGCTTCATCGAACGAAAGCCGAACCAGCGTCTCGGTGTCCGTCGCGCCAAGCCGCGAGGCCCAGTCCGCAGCAGGCGGACGCACGGCCCGTGAGACGCGTGCTTCATCCACCCGCCCCCGGAAGGCGTTCCCTGGCTTGCCGTCGGCGAGAAAAGCCCCGATGCACAGTGCTGGCGCGTTGCTGCATGAAGTGCGCGTGTAGGCCGCTGTGCCGCAACTGGCGCCATCCACAAACAACTCGATCCGCCCGGCGCGCGCGTCATGGGTGGCACAGATGTGATGCCAGCCGTTGGCCAGCTCCGAGGAGGTGACGCTGCGGCCGGATTTCCCGTCATAAACCAGGTAGCGCACCGCGACCCCTTGAAGATCCACGATGTGATACGTCCACGGATCGCCATCCAGCCGGAAGATGGTGCCCGCGTCGGGCCGCTCGTCGCCGAGATATACCCAGGCTTCCAACGTCCCGGCCTCGTCCGAAAACCCGTGCGAGGACACCGACACGGCTTGCGCGCCGGTAAATTCCAGCGCCTGCCCGAACCGGCCTTCAACCCGCTGGAATCGGCCGGTGACACGAACAGGAAACGCGTCATCCTCACGATCGCGCCCCATGAGCACAAGCGTGTCGGGCCGGAAACCGATCAGATATTCCTGGGCTTTGAATGCCGCGTTGCGCAAACCCAGTGCTTCCGTCTGGCGACTCGAACCGACCAGAATGCGGGTGCTCTTCACGTCCAAGTCGTCGGTGACAATGGGCAGCGTGGCGCCGGTGATTTTCCGAACGTGATACTGCAATTCCCCCGCCGCGAACCACGGGGTATGGCCCGCCGACCTGGCAACGACGATGGACGCCGTGGGCTTTCCATCGCGAACAAGACTGAGCGCCGGCCCCGCCGCCGTTCCCAAGCGAACCGCGAGCGCCAGGATCACAAGGGTGAGGACAAGAGTTTTTTGACTACGGAAGGAAGTGCGGAGCGAGTTCATGCATGTGGGTCAATGTTTCGATCAGGTTTACCCAGCGTCGCCCCGGCGTCAAGCCGAGGCCGTTCCAGCATTTCGATCTTAAGATGTCAGCCGCGACGGGACGGTCCGCCCGAATGGGTTCAACCTCGATTTCACAACCATGGCGAGAAGCGCGACCCGAGACTCGTCGGGGCAACCCCTGGATTGGCTTCTTCCTCTGCGCTTCAGATTTTCCATCAGAGGAATGCCTTGCCGACAAGTTGGTCAATACATCTACAAAAAATATACAATTCTGCCTGAGCGATAGGCTAAGAATGCCCGATATCACGAATAATATTCAAAAAATGAGCATTATATCCCACGCGAAAAAAATCGGGCGCGGCTCCTTGACATTATACAAAACATAAACAATATTGATACAAGTTCGGCTGTCGGTGGTCGGCTGTCGAACGAAACAAACGAAATCTCAATCGAAAATTAAAATATGAAAAAGAACAGCATCTTCACCGTGGCAGTCCTTGCCGCAGTTGTGACCCTTGCTCCCAGCCTGAACGCCGGCAATTGCGCCGCCGGGAAGAGCACATCCGCCAGCACATGCGCGGCGGGTAAGGACATTGTGGCCCTCGCCTCGGGCGCCGAAAACTTCAAAACGCTGGTCGCCGCTGTCAAGGCCGCTGGTTTAGTGGAAACGCTCCAGGGCAAGGGACCGTTTACGGTCTTTGCTCCGACCGACGAGGCCTTTGCGAAGCTGCCGGCCGGGACCGTGGAAGACCTGCTTAAGCCGGAGAACAAGGACAAGCTCGCCTCGATCCTCAAGTATCACGTCGTGCCCGGCAAGGTATTGTCCGCGGACGTCAAGACGATGGAAGCGAAGACCGCCCTGGGCCAAAACGTCAAACTCAAGGTATCCGAATCGGGCGTGATGGTGGACAGCGCGAAGGTCATTAAGACGGATCTCCTGGCCGAGAACGGAGTGATTCACGTGATTGACAGTGTGATTCTTCCCAACTCATGAATATCTACCAGGATTGGGGCGGAGGGTCAAAACCCTCCGCCTCGACAATTGAATTTTGAGGGCGGGAAAAACGCCATAGTTTGAATGAACACGATCCAACCAACTTCAGGTTTGAAGACTGGGCCTATTTTGGCACTGGCGGGTTGGGTTATGATATGTTTTGCGGCGGCGGCCTTCGGCGGACTGTTCATGCCCGGCGACTGGTACGCGTCCCTGCGGAAACCCGCTTGGAACCCCCCGGGCTGGGTATTTGGCCCCGTGTGGACAGCCCTTTACACGATGATGGCGGTGGCCGCCTGGCTCGTTTGGAAGCGCGGGGGCTGGGCGGTGCAACGCCGGGGGCTCACGCTATTCCTCGCGCAACTCGCGCTCAACGCCGCCTGGACACCGCTATTTTTCGGCTTTAAGAAACCCGGCTGGGCCTTCGCGGAAATTTTGTTGCTTTGGCTGGCGATCGCCGCAACCCTCGCAGCATTTCGTCCTGCAAGTCGCGCCGCCGCGTGGTTACTCGCACCCTATCTCGCCTGGGTGTCGTTTGCCGCATTTTTGAACTTTACTCTGTGGCGTCTGAACTCATGATGCCTTGTGCGCGCGATGAAGGCTGACCTCTTTAAATTAACTTCTCTGCTAGCCTCAGGAGCGTGCATTGGGTTGACTCTTGCCGTGAACGCATACTTAGCTTCCGATAGAATTGTTTTTGACTTCGCTGGTGGTGCCAGTGACCGGGCATGGCAGGTGATTAATGACGACGTGATGGGCGGGGTGTCCTCCAGTCGTTTCGGCGTGTCCAACCGGGTAGCGGTGTTTCGTGGCTCCCTGTCCCTGGAGAACAACGGGGGGTTCGCCTCGGTCCGTTCGCGGCCCGCTCGCCCTGATCTTGCCGATTGCGAGGCCTTCCTCATCCGGGTGCGGGGCGACGGGCATCGTTATAAGTTCACCGCGCGAACCGATGTTGGTTTCGACGGCCCCATCTACCAAGCTTCCTTCAGGACGAAGCCGGGCGAGTGGGAGGAGTTGCGCATTCCAATGAAAGACTTCGTGCCAACCTTCCGTGGCCGCGTGCTCTCCAACGAACCGCCACTCAACCCGTCGAAGGTCACCTCGGTCGGATTCCTGATTTCCGATCAGCAGGCCGGGCCGTTCCAATTGGAGGTGGCTTGGATTAAAGCAACACCGCGCGACAAACCCCATGCCCTTGGTCGTGAGAATGAAACCCGCGGGACGTCGCCTCCTGACTTTGTCCAAGCTGCGGGGCAGACTCATGGGGAGGATTTGAAGGCAGGCGAAGTGCCAAAATAAACTCTTGCATGGCTCGAAATATTTTTTGGCAATCGGTATAGACATTAGATCGCAGATAGGGGGGATTCTACCCCCTTGCCATCATTACCCCTTCACAGGTTGTGGCAAGCATGCGAAGATCCGGCCATGCTCGACTCTCTTGATATCGGATTAGCATGGGTGGTTGCGCTTGGCATGTTGGGCTCCACGGCGAGGGCGAGTGAGCTTGCGGCCCGCTGGTCTTGGCAGGAGCCACACGCGAGAATGCTCCCTGCCGGTGGCCTGGAATGGGCGCCGCGGCCTTTCGAGTTCAAGGCGGGCAAATCGACTCGCTATATCGACTTCGAGTCTGGCAACGATGCGAACGACGGTTTATCACGGCAAAATCCCTGGAAACATCATCCCTGGGATCCGAACGCCGCAGGCCAGGCCAAGGCCTGCAGGGGGGTGCATACCTACGTTTTTAAGCAGGGCACGGTCTATCGCGGGGAGTTGGAGGCGAACGAGTCCGGCACTGCGGCGACGCCGATCATCTTGACGCGCGATCCTTCCTGGGGCACGGGGCCGGCTATCATCTGCGGCTCAGAAGTGGTGACGAACTGGACGCGCGGAGCCGGCCACCCACAGATCCCGGAGCCACAGAAGGTCTGGCACGCGGATCTGGCGTGGGCGCCGCGCAACGTTTGGATGGTGGGACGGGATGGGGGGGTGACGCGTCTGGCGCTGGCTCGCGCGCCGAATTGGAACATCACCGATCCCGACGACATCAAGAGCGAGTGGTGGATTTGGAAGAATCCCGACAAACCATTCGACAATTACACCATCATCAATGGACAACGACGCCATCTGGCCTTTGACAAGGAACACATCAACACGAGCCAGCCGCAGGAGTATTACCAAGGCGCCATCCTCTGGACTACCAAAGGCTGGGTGATGGGCAGCCCGTTTCAGGCCAAGGTTATCGAGGTCGACCGGGAGAAAGGCTCGCTGGCCTTCGCCGGCCAATGGGGCGGTGAACCCTCCTACAAGATCATTCGCGGCTGCCAGTATTATCTGGAAGACAAGCCGCATTACCTCGATAGTCCGGGCGAGTTTTGGTTCGACAAGAAAGGCAACGGCGGCCGGCTCTACCTCCGTTTGCCCTGCGACCAGGATCCGAGCGCGGTTCGCATCGAGGTGGCCAAACGCATCCGTATGATCGACAGCCGAGGCATGAGCCACATGCGGATCAGCGGTCTCACGTTTCGATTTCCCAACATCCACTGGAACCTGACCGCCGCCCCGTATTGGGTATCGCGCGAAAGCATCGATTCCGAACCCGGCTGCGTGCGGCTGCTGGGGAGCGGCACGAACCTCCAGGTGACGCACTGCGCGTTCGAGCACGTCCACAAAGGCGTCCGATTCAAAGCCATGGGTGTGCAGGACGGCATCGATGAGGTCGTGCTGGAGGACAACATCTTTTCCAATGCGGACTCCGGCGGCGTGGAACTCGCCGATGGCACGATCTACTCGGCGGTGGACGGGCCGATGGGCCGTCTCTACGACGTGCGCGTGATGCGAAACAGATTCGATCACATTGGCCTGCGCCCCGATCTCTTTGGCCAGGGTGGGGCACTCGTAATCCAATACGCGCAAACGGCGGAAGTGGCGGGGAACATGTTCGATCGAGTCTGCGCCCAGGGCATTGACGTGCATGGCTCGAAGCAGAGTCGCGCGGCCACGGATCGGCCCTTCACGCGAATTCTCATTCATCACAATAAGGCCGTCGATACTCTCTTGAACAATGACGATTTTGGTGGAATTGAGACCTGGCAGGGTGGACCGGCCTACGTTTATGCCAACCTTTCGGGCAACCCCGGCGGTTACCGCAACTGGGATCATGTGCTCAGCCCCGATACCGAAGACCGGTTCGGCCACGCCTATTACCTCGACGGTGCGTTCAAGAATTACTATTTCAACAACATTGCCTGGGGCAAGTCCAAGGGGCCATCCGGCAAGCTGGCCAACACGGCGGCCTTTCAGCAAATCATCAGTTACGAAAACGCCTTGTTCAACAACACCGTGTTTAACTTCGTGCGCGGCTCACGCCGCCAGGCGCCCCAAGCCGGGCGCGTGAAGGTCCTCGGCAACATCTGGCAAAGCATGGGATCGAGTGTGTTTCGCGACGCGGACCCGGTGCGAACCGCGCCGGCGGGTAATGAGGCCGATGCCGGGCCGCGCCGCAGCCTGTTTGCCATCGAGACCGACGCCTATGCGCGAAACGTTTTTTACGACGTGGGAACGGGAGAGGGATTTGGCGTGTTTGAGTCTTCCGGGCGCTGGCACAAAACACTTCCTGGCTTTCAACAGGCCTTGGCGGGCTACGAGCCGTTGGCCGCCGAGGTGGGCGTGATGGCTGACCAGGCGCCTTTGCGCGATGCCGCCGCCCACGACTTCCGGCCCTCGACCGATTCAGCGGCTAGCGCCCGGGGCGCCAAGGTGTTCGTGCCCTGGAGCCTATACGAGACGGTTGGCGAATGGCACTTCTGCCCAATCCTAGGCGACCCGGCGCGCGTCCTTGACGAACACTGGTGCATGTCGTCCTACTACACCGTCCGCGATGACTACTACAAGCGGCCCACCTACCCGCTCGAGGGCGTCAACGTCACCCTGAAAGATTACCAGGATGGTCCGCTCGAAAACTGGACCGCGGGCGCCCTGCACTTCAATGGAACCGATCAGTACGCGATGCTCAAGAACGAAGACATCGAGCGCGCGGTGACCCTGGCTGGTGGTGGACGCAGCGGTGGCCAGAGTCGGGCTTTCAGCGGCGCCGACTTGAGCAATCCGCAAATTCACACCTCCAATTTCCTCATTGAAGTTTATTTCAAAACCGCGCCGGGCCAAACCGACGGGGTGCTAATCCAAAAGATCAACAGCACCGGCTACGTGCTCGGCATCAACAAAGCGGGTGGTGTGACGCTGGCGACAACTTCAGGCGGTGCCGCCGCCTGGCTGGACAGCCGCACCGCGGTCAATGATGGACAATGGCACCACGTCCTTGCCGAGGCCGATCGCGGGGCCAAACGGTTCACGCTTTACATCGATGGCAAGCAGGACGCCGCGGGGCCCGGCCTTGGGTTCGATATCTCCCTGGCCAACGATGCCGATCTTTACGTGGGTGGCGCCCCAAACGGCCATTACTTGAATGGCGCACTCGATTTCCTACGCATCGCGCGCGGCACCCTGGCGGACTCGAAGACCACGATCGAGGAACTCTACGCCTGGGAGTTCAGCGGGCCGTTCCTCGACGACTTCACCGGGTATCGGCGGCCCAGCGACGGCGGATGCGCCGGCGCCATTGACGAGACCGCAGGAGTGGAAAACGCGGCTCGCTGAATTCAATCACGCGGATTTCACGACATGGCGATCGAAGTGGCGAATGAATATCCGACAAGGCCAGCCAAGACGCGGCGGCGGCGACGAGAGTGTCGGTGGCCCACGGTTGTGGCTGTGGCGCTGAGTGATGGGTGGCTCAGCCTGGATCATTTTGCGGCCAAGTTCATACATGGCCGACAGCTGCTGAGCGCCGAAGCAGTGCGGTTGACTACGGCCGATGCCGGCACCCCCGGCCCGTGCGGCATTGGCTGGTGGAACAACGGCGAAGGTGATTGCGCCAAGTTGCCCCGTGACGCGTTCTTCGGCTCAGGGGCCGGCCCGAAGTTCAAAACATGATTTATAGTTTTCACATGTACGTTCCGACCGAGTTTACGCACCAGGGAGTTTTTAGTCCCTCCCCGCCGATCACCTACCCGGGACGCATCGCCGGCGCGATATGGGATCCGGCGGCCTTGGAAAAGGCGATGGGCCCGGCCATCGACTTCGCCCGACGTTATCGCGCGCACATGTATGTGGGGGAATTCAGCGCCATCCGCTGGGCTCCCGGCGGAGACAAATACCTGGATGATGCGATCGGTATTTTCGAAGCGCACGGCTGGGATTGGACCTATCACGCGTTCCGCGAATGGAATGGCTGGAGTGTGGAACATGGATCGGATAGAAACAATCAAGAACCGGCGATGGAACCAACCGCGCGCCTGAACGTATTACTCAAATGGTTTCGAAAAAACGGGGTTAAACGATGAGCCTTGAGAACCACAAAAAAACCGACCGGTGATTAGCCGCGGTGCCCATGGAAAAAGACACTAATGACTCAAAATAAGTGCATTTTTGCGGCTAGGCACCTGTCTTCTATCCTGCGGACTCTTCTGTAACCGCCCTGTCAACGAAAGCCCGATGACGCCTCATTTGCCGGGTCAAGCAAGATGCGGCCGTCCCCGGGTGGAATATCGAATCGAGTGCCTGTCTGGCCACTCAGCGTGTCTTTGGCGGCTTGATCTCGGACAACCTCGTAAGGGGCTTTGGCTCCCGGCAAGTTGACAATCACCAGGGCCCGGTCGTAGCGACGCTGCCAAACATGGGCGTTGATCCGTTGAGCTGGGCCTTTGGGCTGGCCAATCTTGACGTCATACTCGGCATGCCAATCATGCTGGTGCGAGGTGCTGTCTGAAAAAAGGTAATAACAGTCGCCGATCAGGAGCGCATAACAAAGGCTCCAGCGGCGCGCGGCCGGATCGCGCGGCCGTTCCTGGCCCTTGCGCGGATCATTGGGCCAGCCCGCCTGATCGCGGATTTCCTCGAACCGTTCGATGACACTGATGCGCGGGGGGCGAAGCAAGGTTTGTGTTTGCCGCATTTTGCGGATGCATTCCTCCCATTCGACGCGGCCATGGCTCCAACCGGATTCATACATGATGCCGTTCAGCCACGGGGCAAGCCAGTCGTAGTTGCCGACATCGTAACCGCAGTTGGCCAGGATCAGGAATCGGTCGCCCACCGCCGACCGGACCGCCTTCATGACCTCGATCCAGGGTTCTTTCTCCAAACGAAGGTTATCATAGAAGACCCCGTCAAAGCCCACCTCCTGGCAGGCCACCGTTTGACGAACGACTTTCCGCTGGTACTCCGGATTGGACCAGTCCGTGCGATGGGTACCCGGCCAAAACTGCTGGCGTTGGCCGTTCTTGCGCAGCCACCACGGATGATCCTCCGGCAACCATGAATCCGCGTATTCATAAAAGGACTGGTCGCATAGTATGATGACCCTGGGATTAAGACGGCGTAATTCGGCAAGACGTTCGCGCGTCAAGGGGACCGATTCCGGGGCAAAACCGTCGGCTAATCCCTGCGGGGCGCGATTGGGTTTGAGTCCAAATCGCCCGGCGCTGGTCATGATGAGGTCGTGCCGGGCCATTCCTTCCAGCGAGCGATCCTTGCGCACACTCGCCCATAACATGGCAATTCGAGGATAGGGAACCTCGGAATCTACGGGAACAGTGTTGGTGGCCGCAGGTTGGTTCTTGGCCCAATCCGCCAGTGCGCGATACTTGTGCGCCTGTTCCAACGGTTGGCCGGTGTATTCGAGTGCCCCCCAGGCCCCCCCATCGCCCGCTTGCCCCACGTGGTTATAGTGTGAGAAATGGGTGAAATACTGGCTCATCGCGCGCAAGTATTCTTGATAAAGTGTGAACATCACGGGATTCCGATTAACAATCGCCGCTTTCTTCACCACGTGCTGACCGCCCTCGTAGGCGATGAGTTTTAATCCCGCGCGATCTGCGATCTGCTTGTGCCGCGAGGATTGCTCGGCGGATTTCTGGATGGCCGAGCGCAACTGTTCGATCGCCTCCGGGGAATCCCCTTGAACCTGATGCCCAAAATACGGGGCTGTTGCCAGGGCGTTGGCCTTGACTCCCCATGGATTCCACCGTGAATCGGATAGCACATCGAGATGTTGCTGGGCTATCCATGGATTGCTGGTGAATGCGGCCAGCACCTTAACCACGCGTGGCGAATCAGCCCCGAACACCAGGTCGGCAGCCCGGAAAAGCCGGATTGCAGCCCAGGCATGATAACGGAAACCGGCCGTCCACCGATTGGTGTCCATTCCCAAGGCTAGACCTTCATCACAGCAGTCATGGGCCTGTTTAAAAACGCCATTCCAGGTTTCATTGGAGTATTCGACATAGAACTTGAGTCGGAGATCGAGCGGTTCGGCGGTTTTTATTCCCCCCAGGCGGATCAGGTCTTCCGCGGTCATCTTGAGCAATCTCGATTCGACGGGTCGGAGGTCTGCTCCGCCCATGTCGATGCCCGTTTTGACCAGCAAACACAGGCGCAACGCGTAGTCGCTGGGCGCATTTGTGAGCGTGTGTGGGATTGTCCGATGCGGAACCGTGACCCAGAGATCGGCCCGGGAGCGATTGCAGAGGTCGATCATCCACTCGTAAGCGACTGGGTTCTGTTTGAGCGCTGTTTTTTGAGTGCGTTGGCTCCACCGTTCCCGCTCTGAGCCGTTCGTATTGTCCCAGTCCATAAACCGAAGAGACCGGTATATGCCGATTTCATCGAGGAATTGGGGATTCCAGGGATTGTCACCTGTAACCCTGGCGACATCCTGAAAACAGTCGCTGGCTTTGTGCCAACCCGGGTTCCAGAAATTGGCGCCCAAGTCCATGCCGCAAGCCAACCGAACGTCGAATAGCCAGCTGCAACAGACGACCAGAATGAGGGCGACGCAGCCAGGGAATTTCGCCCGTATCCTTTTGGCGGATGAACCTTGAATCGATGTCATACAGGATGTTGTTTCAGCTTTCATTCGTGGCTCGGTAAAACGAGTGAATATCGTGATCATCCTATGGTGTTTCCATCGGGTTTTACAGGCGGAAATAGTGCATCGGCTATTCGCGTCCGAATTGGCCGCCGAACAACCGTCGAACCCCGGTTGCACCCCCAGGTGAAGTGGGACACCGGCTTGAGTACGGGGCGGCGTGGGGTTCAGGCGGGGGCGTCGAGCACCTCACGCACCTTGCGGTTGAGCGAGTCGGCGGTGAAGGGTTTTTGAAGGAGGGAGGTGCCTTCCTTGAGCACCCCGTGGTGGGCGATGGCGTCGTCGGTGTAGCCGGACATGAAGAGCACGCGGAGGCCGGGCCGTTTGGCAGCCAGGGTGCGGTGGAGTTCGCGGCCGCTCATCCCGGGCATGACGACGTCGGTCAGGAGAAGGTGAAAGTCGGCTCCCCATTCATCGGCCAGGCGGCAGGCGGCCTGGCCGCCGGCGGCTTCCAGGACCGTGTAGCCTTGCCTTTCGAGGAGGCGTTTGGCCAGGCGACGGACGGTGTCCTCGTCCTCGACGAGCAGGATGGTTTCCCGGCTGGGCACGGTGGGGCGGGGGGCGGGTGGGGAGGCCGGCTCGGCGGTTTCCCGGGTGCGCGGGAAGTAGACCTTGAAGGTGGATCCGAGTCCGACTTCGGAATAGACATTCACGAAGCCGCGGTTTTGTTTGACGATGCCATAGACGGTGGAGAGTCCCAGGCCGGTGCCTTTGCCCTGGGGTTTGGTGGTGAAGAAGGGCTCGAACAGGTGCTGCAGCGCGTCACTGTCGATGCCGCTGCCGTCGTCGCTCACCGAGAGCATGACATATTCGCCCGGCACCCCTTCGGGGTGGGCTTTGCAGAAGGCTTCGTCGATGTTGGCGTTGCGGACCTCGATGGTGAGGTGGCCGCCATCCCGCATGGCGTCGCGGCTGTTGACGGCGAGGTTGACGAGGATCTGGTCGATTTGGCCCGGGTCGGATTTGATTTTCCAGAGGTCGGGGTCGAAGCGGAGTTGCATGGCGATGTGCTCGCCGATGAGGCGCCGGAGCATGGGTTCGGAGAGGGAGACGACTTGGCCGAGATCGAGGACGCGGGGCCGGATGAGTTGTCGGCGGGAGAAGGCGAGCAGTTGGCTGGTGAGGCTGGCGGCGCGTTTGGCGGCCTGCTGGATTTCGACGACGTCGGCATGGAGGGGGTGTTCCGGGCGCAGTTCAGCCAGGACCATATCCGAGTATCCGGAGATCGCGGTGAGGATATTATTGAAGTCGTGGGCGATGCCGCCGGCGAGGCGACCCACGGCCTCCATCTTTTGAGCCTGGCGCAGTTGGTCCTCGAGCCTGGCCTTTTCGGCTTCGGCGCGCTTGCGCTCGCTAATCTCCGCCTGCAGGGCGCGGTTATGGGCCCGGACCGTGCGGGTGCGCAGGAGGTGAAGCGACACGAGGAGTAGCGCGAGCAAGGCCAGGCCCGAGGAACGGAACCACCAGGTCGCCCAGAGCGGCGGCTGGATGAGGACGCGGATGGAGAGGGCGTCGTCGTTCCAGAGCCCGCCGCTGTTGGCTTTGACGCGGAAGTCATATTGGCCGGGGTCAAGGTTGGTGTAAGTGGCTCGGCGTTCCGAGCCGACCTCGTTCCACTCCTTGTCGAAGGGTTCGAGACGGTAGGCGTAACGATTGCGTCCCGGGGAGCGAAAATTCAGAGCGGCGTAGGCGAAAGTGATGACGGAGTGGTTGTGGCGCAATCGGATTTCGGTGGCCGTGCTGATGGAGCGGGTGAGGGGGCTCCCAGGTTTCCGGTGGTCGGCGGAACGGTTGAAGACCAGGAAATCGGTGAGGACCACGCGGGGGGGAGGCGCGGCGTCGTCGATTCGGTCGGGGAAGAAGGCGCTGAAGCCGTTCTGGCCTCCGAAGAAGAGCTCGCCGTGCCGGTTCTGCCAGGCGGCGTTTCGGGTATACTGGCTGGCGAGCAGGCCATCGCTCTCGTCGTAATTCCGGACGGTGCCGGTGGCCGGATCGAACCGGGAGATGCCCCCGTAGGTGCTGATCCAGAGGAAGCCGCCGGCGTCTTCCAGGATCGCGTTGATATAGTCGCTGGGGAGGCCGTCCTGCCGGCGGTAGCTGCGGGCGGTGCCGCGGTCGGGATCGAACTGGTTCAGCCCGCCCGTCTTGGTGCCGATCCAGAGTTGGCCGCGTGAGTCCTCGAAGAGGGTGGTGATGGCGGAATCGGTGAGGCTGGCCGGATTGCCGGGGTCATGGCGGAAATTCTCGAAGGTTCCGCGGGTGAGATCGAGGCGGGACAGGCCATCTTCGGTGGCCACCCACAGACGGTGCTGTCGGTCTCGGAGGACATGCCGGGTGATCGAGTGGGCCAGGCTGGCGGGGTCGTTGGGGTGGTGTTGGTAGCGCGTGAACCGCTCGGTTTCCGGGTCAAACCGGTTGAGGCCGCCGAAGGTGGCCAACCACAGGAGACCTTCGGAATCCTCGGTGATGCCCCACACATGGGGGCTGCTGATGGAGTGGGGGTCGCCAGCGCGCGGTTGGTGGCGGGTGAAGGTCTGCTCGGCGTCGTTCCATCGGTTCAATCCGCCCGCCCAGGTTCCGAGCCAGAGCCGGTTGCGGGCGTCGCGGTAGATGCAGAGGACCGCGTTGGCCCCCAGGGTTTGGGGATTGGCGGGGTCGTGACGGTAGTGGGTGACCTGGCCGGTCGCGCGGTCGAACCGGTCGAGGCCGCCTTCAGTTCCGACCCAGAGCACTCCGGAGGGATCTTCGAGCAGCGACAGGACGGTGTTATGGCCGAGGCTGTTGGGTTCCTCGGGGATGTGGGCGTAATGGGCGAAGGACTCGCTATGGCGGTTGTGGTAACTGACGCCGCCGGTGTAGAGGCCAATCCAGAGATCGCCTCTGGAATCCTCGAAAATGGTGCGCACCACGTCGCTGCCGAGGCTCGAGGGGTCGTGCTGGCGATGTCGGTAGGCGTGGAAGCGGGAGGTGCCGCGATCGAGCCGGTTGAGCCCGCCGCCGTCGGTGCCGATCCACAGATCTCCCCGGGTATCCTCGCAGATGACGTCCACATGGTTGCTGCTGAGACTCCCCGGGTCGTCGGGGTCATGCGTATAACGGGCGAGCCGGCCGGTGGCCGGGTCGAAGTGCCAGAGACCCTCCTGGGTCCCGACCCACAGGGTTTGGTCGCGGTCTTCGCAGATTGCCCGGATATCGCCTTCGAGGACGGAGACGAAGCTCTGGGTTTGAGGGTCGAAGCGGCTGAGGCGATCGGTGGCGGTGCCGACCCAGAGGTTGCCGCGGCTGTCGCTCAGCAAGGCCATGACGTGCGGTCCGCCCTGGGCAAGGTCGGCATCGGGTCCGGCGAGGGAGTAGCGGATGAACCGGTCGCGTTCGCGGTCGTAGCGGTTGAGCCCCCAAAAAGTGCCGACCCAGAGGTTGCCGTGGGTATCTTCGTGGAGGGCGGTAATCAGGTCATTGCTCAGCGTGGCGGGATCCGTGGCGGCGCTTCGGTATTGGACGAAGGCGTCGCGCTCGCGATCGTAGCGGTTCAGGCCGTGGTTGGTGCCCACCCAGAGCGTTCGGGTGCGGTCGACCAGCAGACAGGTGGTCGCGTTATGGCTGAGGCTGGTCGGATCGGCCAGACGATTGCGATAGATCACGAAGTCGTACCCGTCGAAGCGGTTGAGTCCGTCGCTGGTACCCAGCCACATGAAACCGTCAGGGTCTTCGACGACGCACCGGACGGTGGCTTCCGAGAGGCCTTGTTTGATGCCGTGGGTGACGAACCGGAGTGGGCGGGGTTGGGCTTGGGGGGCGAGCGAGGTGAGGGCAAGGGCCAGAGCAAGACACAACCAAAAGCAACACCGCGATCGCGCGCGAGGTTTGGCTGGGTGACTGAGCATCACGACCTTCCTGCCAGGGTGGCAACAATTCACTGGGGGTGCCCTGGGCGGACCTAAGACCTTCGCGCTCGGCTTGTCACCCCGTGTCGGTTCAGCAGAGCGGGTTTCGTCATTGAAAGACCAATTATCGGCGGAAATGATGCCCACATGAGAACCACGGACAAGGCTTTCGGAAGGCCTGGACTGGCGGCGCGCTTACCAATACTAATAAGAAATCGCTTTTCAGCTTTTCAGGCCGCGCGGGAACTCGCCCGCCGGAACCGGTCTGAAGTAGCGCTTTCATGGGGAAAAAGTAGCAGAGGCGGGATGGAGGGGTCAAGAACCACTCCAGGCGCCGCGGTAATTGGCGGCGGCGGTTGAACCCCCGTGCAAAGTAGAGGTCCCTCATCCTTTGCGCGATAAACTTCGGGAGGTGAATGAACAAATCGACCTCATGCTCCAAGAGACCCATAGGCTCAATTAACCGATTCCTCCAAGAACTAAGGTCGAACCAAAACTTGACTCTTTTGTTAAGACTTCTAGCCTGCAGAGCAGGCTAGTTCTCCGGGCAACGGGGCGCTATGGACAAATTCAGTCCGCCCATGGTTACGGCATTCCACCGCCTGGCTGCGGCCGGAGGACATCAGGGTGATCCAATACATTACGGCGCGCGACTACCTGCGGCCAGAGCCAGCAGGGCAAAACCTGATCCTATCCAGGATGGATCTCATACGCACAATGCGCGGCGTTCTCAACCGTTCGATCAGAAACTCAACCCGATTCACGTTGAATCGCGCCTTCCGTACGGGCATCTTTGCCTCATGCGAAAAGGTTCGGTGTTTAGTTCTGCCCACAGCCCGCGGTAAGCCGGATGAAATGAAAGTATGGGACAGTTCTCCCATCTCAAGTGCCCTCAATACAGTTGGCTTCGTCTTCGAAAAGACCGATTTGAGGGCGACAACGGACTGATCGTCCAAGGCCCGCGGGGCCGCTGGCGCCAAGCCGCCACGATCGATCGGCGGATGAGGTCGCGCTTCCTCGGATTCGCCATTGGAATCGCCTTCACCCTATTCTCAATCTTGGTTGCCCAGGCGCAGTCCCACGTCGAAGGCAGCATCCAAAGCGAAGGAATATCTCCGGCATTCCTGATGGAAGAGGGGCAGCTGACGCCGGCCACTCATGCCACCACCCATCCCGACCTGTCCCGTGCCCGGCAGCTCTCTCCCTCCAGCCGGGGCACTCCGCTCATTATCTCCGAGATCATGTATCATCCGCGCAAAGCCGGCGGCATCGAGGTTCTGGAATTCATCGAGATCTTCAACACGGAACCGGTGTCGGAAATCCTGAGCGGCTTCCGGATCTCCGGCGCGGTGGATTTCACGTTCCCGTCCAACGCTGTCCTTTCCGGTCGCAGCTTCGTGGTCGTGGCGCGCGATCCCGAGGCCTTGAGACAGGCGTCTGGCATGAGCAACGTTATCGGGCCATATGCGGGTAGCCTGCCCAACGACCGCGGCCAGGTGCGGCTCCACAACCGCGCGGGCGCTTTGTTGCTGGAAGTTGACTACCAAGACCAGATGCCGTGGCCGGTTGCGGCAGACGGCGCGGGGCATTCGCTCCAGTTGGCCCGCCCCGATTATGGCGAACGTTCCGTCGACGCCTGGGCGGCCAGCGCCGAGGTAGGTGGTTCACCGGGCCGGGCCGATCCTAAACTTGTAGACCCGCTGGATGCGGTGGTGATCAACGAATTCCTGGCCCACACCGATCTCCCGGAAGCAGACTTCATCGAGCTTTTCAATCGCGGCACCCAGACTGTGGATCTGTCCGGCTGCGGACTCAGTGACCAGCCCGACACGAACAAATTTATCATCCCCGCAGGCACTCAGCTTGCACCGGGCGGGTGGGCGGTTTTTTCGCAAGCGGACCTCGGTTTTTCGCTCAGCCGCCACGGTGATACGATCTTCCTGGTTCGAGGCGACGGCGCCCGGGTGATCGATGCCGTGCGCTTCGACGCCCAGCCCCTGGGCCGCTCGTCGGGACGCTGGCCCGATGGAGCCCCCGGCATCTGCGAACTGGCGCAGACAACGCCCGGCGCGGCCAACAGCGCGCCCACCCTTCACGACATCGTCATCAACGAACTCATGTACCACCCGATCTCCGGCCAGGTGGAGGACGAATACGTGGAACTCCACAACCGGGGCAGCAACGCGGTGGACGTAGGATACTGGCGCTTCGTGGACGGGATCGACTTCATGATCCCGCCGGGAACTATCGTCCAGGCCGGCGGCTACTTGGTCGTGGCCCGTGACCAAGCCAACCTGTTGACGAAGTACCCGCAACTCGATTCAGCCAACACCGTTGGGGACTTCGAAGGAGAACTGTCCGACCGCGGCGAGCGCGTCGCCCTGGCGAAACCGGACAATCCGCGGCTGCCGTTCCAGGACTTCGTGGTGATCGACGAGGTCACCTACAGCGACGGCTGGGGGCGCTGGACGGACGGAGGCGGGAGCAGTCTGGAACTGACCGATGCGCACGCCGACAATGTTCTGGGCTCGAACTGGCAGGGAAGCGATGAGACGGCTAAAGCCCCTTGGACGGACATCGAGCACACCGGGGTGATCGACAACCAGGCCGGGACCGTGGAGGAACTCCAGGTCTTCTGCCAGCAGTCCGGTGAGTGCCTCCTGGACAAAATCGAGCTGAAGAAAGCCGGCGAGACCGTCAACCGCGTGAAGAACTTCGACTTCGAAAGCGGCCTTTCCGGGTGGGAACGGCTCGGCTCGCACGAACGGTCCAGCGTCGAAACCAACGAGGGCTATGCCAGCAGTCGGAGCCTGCGCGTGCGCGCAACCAGCCAAGGCCGCTACACCATCTCGGTCTATCGCATCACTTACGACCGGCTCTCAACGGCGGTCACGCCGCCCCTCGCCGGCGAAACGTTCACGATCCGGGCCAAAGGCCGTTGGATCGCGGGCTGGCCCTACATCGTGATCGGCGTCAAGGGGCACGCACTGGAGGCCGTGGGCGCCCTCGACCTGCCCCACAACCTCGGCACTCCCGGTGAGCCCAACAGCCGTCGTGTTGTCAACGCCGGCCCCGCCATTTCCGACGTGCAGCACTCCCCGGTCCTGCCGGCTGCCAATCAAGCGATACTTCTCTCCGCCCGGATTCATGATCCGGACGGCGTGGCATCCGTCGCCCTCAAGTGGCGCAACGACACCGCCGCCCGCCCAGTGACAACGACGCCGATGACGGATCCCGACGGCGACGGCGTGTTCCGCGCGACTCTCCCCGGGCAGGCGGCGGGGCAGATCGTAGCTTTTGCCGTGGAGGCCACCGACGCCGCCGCCCCGTCCGTCACCAGCCGGTTCCCAGGCCCACCGCTCACCGGCGCGCCACCGCTGGAATGCCTGGTGCGGTTCGGTGACACGCTCCCGGCCGGGGCGTTCGGTTCCTACAGGTTCTGGGTCTCGTCCACCAACGTCGCGCGGTGGAGAGCCCGGGAAACCCGCAGCAACGAGCCCGTGGACACGACCTTCACTTATGACGATTATCGCACCGTATACAACGCCAGCGTCCGCTACCGCGGCAACTGGCGGTCCTTCGACGACTATCGAAATGCCGCCTACCTGGTCGAATTTCCCAAAACCGAACGAGTCCTTGGCGACACGGAAGTGGCGATCGATTTCATCAGCCTCAACGGCGACAACGGCACCAAACAACAGGAGAAACATGCTTATTGGATGGCGCGTCAAGTCGATCTCGCGTCGATTGCCATGCGCTATGTGCACGTCAGCGTGAATGGGTCTGCCCTGTTTCGCTATGACTCCCTGTCTCCTTCCCGCACGCTTTGCGCCAGTTGGTATGGCGACGACGATCCGCATGTATACGAACAGCTCTACCCCCACGAACCGTTCCGCAGGTACACGACGACCGGAGGCGCCAAAAAACAGGCGAAGTACCGATACTGCATGCGCAAGAAGGCTACTGCCGTGCCGGACGACGATTTTTCCCCCCTGTATCGTGTTGTGGATGCGTTGGGCGCGCCGACCGACGACCGTTATGTCGCGCGCGTGTCCGCGTTGGCCGATATCCGGAGTTGGGCTGGTTACTGGGTGGTTAACCGCATGTGCGGCAACGGGGACCACTACAATTCAGCCGGTTACCCGCACAATCTTTATACGTATATCCCTCCTTACGGGCGATCCAGGTTGCACGCGAACGATATGGATGGCGCCTTCGGAACAACCTACAGCCTTTTCCCCGACGCGGGCTACCTGCCGGGCGTCATGTTCGCCAAACCCGAGTTTCGACGCGTATACTGGCGCCTCGCCCACGACATGGCGCTGGGCCCCATGAGCCCGTCCGCCAGCGATACTCGGCTCTTCGAATGGCACGAAGCCTTCCGCAACAACGGAATCACCGCTGTCGCACCGACCGCCATGAGGAACTGGATCGCGGCGCGAAGGGCCGATCACCTGCGAGAGTTGGCGCCCGTGACAAACCTCGCCTTCAAGGTGACCACTCCGGATACCCTTACGAATAGGACTCCGATCATTATCAGGGGCGAGGCGCCGATCGCGGTGATCGCCATCGAAATCAACGGCCAGGCGCATGCCATCCAATGGGTAGGGGAAACGACCTGGCAAATCCGTGTCGCGCTCGCCGGCGGCGCCAATGTCCTTGCCTTCCGCGCCCTCAACCAGCAGGGCGCCGTCCTCGGGAGCGACACGCGGACGATCACCTATACCGGCCCGGGCGTATCGCTCGAAGGCAAGCTCGTCATAAGCGAGATCATGTACCACCCGGCGGCGCCGGCTTCGAGTTTCGTTGAAATCCACAATCTTTCCTCCACCGAAACCCTCCCGTTGGGTGGCCTGCATGTCGGCGGCATCGATGCGACCCTTGGCCACGGGCGATTCATCGAGCCGGGCGGTTACGCGGTGGTGGCGGGCAGCTTGCCGGGGTATCAATCGAGCTACGGCAACGCCGAGGTGGTGGCGGGCGAGTTCGGCGGTGCGTTGGACAATGGCGGAGAGCAGCTGAGTCTGCAGGTCATCCAGGGCACAAACCGGATGGTTTTGGATCAGGTGACCTACAGCGACGATCCGCCCTGGCCGGCTGCCGCCGATGGTGGCGGCGCGTCGCTGCAGTTAATCGATTCGACACGCGACAACGACCGCATCGGCAACTGGAGCGCCGTCGATCCGGCCAGCGCACTGCCTCGGGCAACGCCCGGTCAAGCGAACAACGTCGCCGCGCCGCTGCCGGCATTCCCGTGCTTGTGGATAAATGAGGTCATGCCCGCGAACGCTAGCGTGCGAGCAGACAATGCGGGTGAATTCGATCCCTGGATCGAGTTGTTCAATGCCGGAACAAATGCGGTCAGTCTCGCCGGCTGCTATCTCAGTAACGATCCCTTGGACCTGCAGCGCTGGGCGTTCCCTAACGGATGGACAATCGACGCCGGTCAGCGGCTGCTCGTCTGGGCGGATGCGCAACCGGCACAGACCGCAGGCGCCGACCTGCACGCCACCTTTCAGCTGGACCGCGCCAATGGCACCGTCGTGCTGGCCCGGCAGCATCTGGACCGAACCCTCGTGCTGGATGCGGTTACCTATGCCGATGTCGCGGTCGACTCCTCCTTTGGCTCCTATCCCGAAGGCGATCCCCATTCCCGTCAGGTGTTTCACTCACCGACGCCCGCCCAGCCGAACCAAGCCGCCTGGCCGCCGATTCTCGTCAGGATCAACGAGTGCATGGCCGACAACACGCTCACCGCAGCCGATCCTGCCGACGGCGATTTCGATGACTGGTTTGAGCTCTACAACGCTGGACCGATCGCCGTGGCCCTCGCCAACTACACCCTGACCGATGACCTCGACAATCCAACAAAGTACTCGATCCCACCGGGAACGATCATTCCGGCGAGCGGTTTCCTGTTGATCTGGGCTGACGAGGAGGAGGATCAGAATGCTCCGGGGCAGGATTTGCACGTCAACTTCAAACTGGCCCACGACGGCGAGCAACTCGGCCTTTTTGCTCCGGACGGCTCGTTGGTCGACGGTTTCTCTTTTGGCCCCCAGACCAGCGACATCAGCTTGGGCCATTTCCCGGACGGCGCCGAGTCGCCTCTGTATGAGATGGTCCAAGCCACGCCGCGCGGGCCGAACAACCCGGACGGCGCCAACCGTCCTCTTCTTCTCGCGCCGGTGCCCGAACAGAGCGTCGCCGAGGGTAGCTTGCTCACCTTCACAGTCCAAGCCGCCGATCCCGACAGCGGTACAACGGTGCGCTACCGCCTCGGGACCGGCGCTCCTGTAACCGCCACGCTCGACGAACACACGGGCGAGTTCCGTTGGACGCCCGGCGAAGCCGACGGACCGGCTCGCGTGAACTTCGTCATCCAGGCTGAGGACAACGGAACACCCGTCCGCGTCGGAACGGTCCGGGTGACCGTGCAAGTCACCGAGGTGAACGAACCACCCCGGCTTAATCCGATCGCCGACCAAGTAGTGGAGGAAGGCATGCCCCTCGCACTTCAGTTCACCGCCCATGACCCTGACTTCCCCCCTAATCCGCTAGTGTTCACTCTGGCCCCCGGCGCGCCCGAAGGTGCGAGCGTGACAGCCGATGGCGCCTTTGCCTGGATACCCGACGAATCCAGGGGCGGCACGAGCGTCGATATTGTCGTGCGCGTCTCCGACCTTGGCTCGCCGCAATACACGGATACCGGAACGTTCCGCGTCGTCATCAAGCCTCAACCGCATCTCGTGATCAACGAGATCATGTATCACCCGCAAACAAACGATACGGAGTTCATCGAGTTGGTGAACAACTCAGCCAGGAGCGCCGAGGACCTCTCGGGTGTGCAACTCACCGCCGACAACCTCGCGTTCACTTTCCCCGCCGGTACAACGCTCGTGCCGGGTGGTTTCTCGTTGGTGATCGCCAACCGCGCTGCCTTCGAGGCCGCTTACGGCGCCGGGTTGCCCGTCGCCGGACAGTGGACCGGTCATCTGACCACGACCGGCGATACGATCCGTTTGACGCGCACGACGCCGAATGGCCAAACCGAAGTCCTCGACGAGGTGTGTTTCGCCGCCGATGCGCCCTGGCCCGAGGCGGCGGATGGTCAGGGCGGCTCGTTGCAGTTGATCGACGCCCGGCAGGACAACGCCCGCGTCGGCAACTGGAGTGCCGCGGCCTCCCTCGGGCCTCGCGCCCAGTCTGGTCAGCTTCTGGGGATAACGAACCTGTGGCGCTACGACCAGTCAGGAACAGACCTCGGCGCGGCCTGGCGCGAACCCGGTTATAACGACGGGGCGTGGCCCTCCGGACGCGCCTTGTTCTACGTCGAAGGCGCAGCCTTGCCGGCGCCCAAGAACACGCCACTCACCATCGGTCCCATGACGTTTTATTTCCGCACCACATTCTTCTACGACGGCCCGACCACGGGCTTGCGCCTCAAGATCAATACTGTCCTGGATGATTCCGCCATCATCTTCCTCAACGGCAGCGAATGGCTGCGCGTCGGCTTCGACGACACCAGCGAGGTCACCTTCAACACCCCGGCCGAACGGTTGGTCGGCGACGCAACCCTGGAAGGCTCGATGGTGGTCGGGCGGGACGCTCTGCGGTACGGCACCAACCTTGTAGCGGTCGAGGTTCACCAGAACAACTCCGGTAGTTCCGACGTCGTGTGGGGGATGGACCTCGCTGTCGAGAGCATAGGCGCACCCGCCACTCCGGGCCGCACCAACTCGCTCGCCAAGGTCTTGCCACCTTTCCCGTCCCTTTTCATCAATGAAGCACTGGCCGTGAATGCCACTGGGGTGCTCGATAACGCCGGCGAACACGAACCGTGGATCGAACTGGTCAACGCTGGATCTCTCTCTGCCTCCCTCGAAGGTTGGTATCTTGCTGATTCGTTCACCAACCTGACCCAGTGGGCGTTTCCCGCCGGGTTCTCGATTGAAAGCGCGAAGTTCTGTCTTCTCCGGGCCGATGGCGAGCTTGCTGAAACAACCGGAGCCGATGTCCACACCAACTTCCGGCTCGAAAATGGAGGAGTGATCGCGCTGGTCCGGACACAGGCGGGCGAACCCGCGGTGGTCGATTACCTGCGACTGCCCAAACTGCCCGCGGACACCTCCTACGGTTCGCTGCCGGACGGGCAGGACCGGATGCGAGGGGTGCTTGATCGCCCCACACCCGGCAGACGAAATTCCCCTGTCCCTGCGCCTGAGATTGTGAACCCCCGGCTGGATCCGGTCGAGGGCATCAGCTTCGAATGGGCCAGCGTCCCGGGCGTCCGGTACCGTGTGGAAGGCGCGTTCGCCTTGTCGGGCCAACCGTGGATGACATTGGCGGAATCCGTAGCGCGCGGCGAAGGCATGCGTTACACGGAACCCTTAGGCGTGTCCATGCGGTACTATCGCGTGGTAGTTCCCTAACGAAGCCGCGTCTCAAATCAACCCTAGGAGTCGAGGCCTTATTCTGGATTTTTGCGCCCCGTTCGGCAGGTAAAGCGTGAACGTCAGGGCGGTTCCATTGGTGGCACCTGTGATGTCCGTTTGGATATCCCGCCGGATTTTAAACCTGCATCTCGGACCCTCCTGTGGTTATTCTGGGTTTGTGAACGCTGGAATCCACAAATCAAGCCTGCATCATGCGCTCTGATCCAGACAATATTGGTGGTGCAGTAATCCGGTGTGCCGGATTGACTGTCCTGGGCACGATTGCCCGGCGGGTGAGTTGTCGCGCCTATCAAACGAGGCCAGTGCCGCAAGAGCAGGTGATGCAAATTCTTGAGGCCGCTCGGCTTGCTCCATCCGCCTGCAACCAACAACCATGGCGGTTTGCCATCGTTCGGGATCCGGAATTGAGACGGCGCATCGTGGGAGAAGGCTTCCTGCCCGGCATCACGATGAATTGGGCGATCGATGCCCCGGTCCACGTCGTGATCGGCATGGAACGATCCTTGGTAACGCATCGGTTGGCGGCATCGGTCTCCGGGGTGGATTACCCCTGGGTGGACATTGGCATCGCCGGGGAACATCTTGTGTTGGCAGCCACCGAACTCGGCCTGGGCACCTGTTGGATCGGTTGGATCAGACCAAAGACGGTGGGCAGGATTGTCAACTGGCCGAGATCCATTAAACCTGCAGTTATTATTACGGTGGGTTATCCCGATGACTCAGTGGTTGGACCGCCTCCCGCCTCACGTCGTAAACCTCTGACTGACCTGCTGAAGTGGTTGTAAGGGATCAATCACGATCGCCTGATTTTGTTTTGGCGGGCTGTTTTCCGTTTTCATAGTTTCATCGGCGTCGGGGTCGGTATCGGTATCGTTTCGACCAGGTCAGGGCAGGGGAGGGACGACGGTATCCAAGCGGAGGCGGTAAAGCTGGCAGTCGCTCGGCGGTGGTATCAGTGCGCAAGTCATCTGAGTCCCAGAAGCCGCCAAGCCGTTGGTCAGCATCGCAAAGGGTTGGGTGAAGTCTGTCGTGTGCTCGACGGCATAAACCAAACCAGGCACGCTGCTCCATCGGAGGACCAGCCCGCGCCCGGTATTCCATTCGACAGATTCGATGCGGAAGCACGAGAACGGTTCAGTGGGTATGGTCCGTGCCCGGTATTCATTCAGGTTGCTTTGTCCATCTCCATCCGAATCGTTCGCAGGCACGGCGGCAGTCGGTTGGCCAAAAAAGCGGGTTTCCCACCAGTCCGGCAGGCCATCCTGGTCCTGGTCGCCACTCGTAACGGTGACCTGGAGTTGAACCTCGTTGTCGTTGGTCGCCTGTTCTCGCCCGCTCAAATCTGCGACGCTGACCTGGATGAGATGCCTGCCGGTGTCACTGGGTGTCCAGGCCAAAGTGACGGGCGTCCAATCTTGAGCCGCTACCCGGTTAGTAACGACACCAAGCAGGCTGGTGCCATCATAGAAATTCACCGCCGCGTCAGCGGAGGAGCCGCGGTTGCCGACGAATGCGGACAACGAGTAGGTCCCCCCGGTCTCGGGGGCGACTGGTGCCTTCAGCGAAGCGGGTTCAAGATTCAGGTCCGGCAGGATCATGGTTCCGACGTGGATGTTGACCTGGTTGGTGACGGTGAAGCCATTGGTCGAGAGCACGCTCAAGCTCACTCGATAATCACCGGCCGCCAAGTGGGTGCGGATCAGACATCCTTGGCCGATAACACCTCCCGGATCGACGGACCAGGAATAGGCCGTATCCGAAAGATCACCGAGCTTCGGATCAAAGGCCCATCCACGGAACACGATGTCCTCGCCAGCCGGGTAGCAGGCGTCTGGCAGGGGCAGATCGATCCAGACCCGCGGCGGTTTGAATGACACTGAAAAAGGGGCCGGGGAAAAGGCCTCGCCAGCGTTGAAACCGTCTGTGGCGATGATTCTAATCAGGCCGGCCTTCTTCGCTCCTCCGCTTTCGGAAGTATCCCATTGCCATTCGCGGCCGGACAAATTCATTGCCAGCAAATCCCACTGGTGCCCCAAGTCAGGGCTGTAGAGAATGGTGAACGACAAAGAATCTCCGTCGCTATCCTCAGCCTGCCACCTGACGGTCTGGATCCCGTTCCACTCTTCACCGCCCACCGGCGATAAGAGCCCGACCATCGGTTCACGGGCTGAAGCCCGAAGGGATGCTAGCTCAACTCCGTCTCGGCTCAAAACCACTGACCGGGCTAGAGACGTCCACGGCAGAGTCACGGCAAAGCTGGCCTCGGCGGCTTCCATCAAGCCCTCGGGTCCCGTCGTAACGAAATTGACAGTGAAATTCACGCTGGCGACGGATTGGTTCTGGGTGTCGAACAGGCTGACTTGGTAAGGGCCTGATTCGGTGACATCCGGGCTTCCCGTGCTCATGCGAAGGACAGGGTTGAGCTGGCCGGATCCATTTCGAAAGACGGTTCCGGAGACGATAGCGACGCCCTCCTGGCTGGCGGCCTTTATGGGAGCCACCGGCGGCCTCGGCCGCGTGGTCTCCTTCAGAACGAACTCATAATTCACTTGATCGAGCCACAACTCGGTTCCCAACTGCATCACACCCATGAGCGATCGTACGCCATTGACCGGTCGGTTGATGGCCAGTCGATCATCCATCAGGCGGTTGTTTCGGACATCGATGCCATCGTTGATACGCAGTGATCCCGGAGAAAAACCGGCCTCATAAGCATAGGCAGTGGCCACCACCCCGCGATAATAGCTTAGAGGTGCGGCTGGATCGGCCGGCAACATTAAATAGCGGTGTTGAGGGGTGAAGGGTAGGCACAGGAGTAGTGGGTACGCTCCCGCCTCGTCAATAACGATGCGGGGTTGGATAAGTATTTTTATGAAGGGATTTGCCGCTCTTAAAATGGCATATTGGGTTACGCCGGACTTGGGCATCCGCCGGCCGTAGGTGATCAGGTTCGAGTCGTAGTTTAAAAAGGATACGGGAAGGAAATCCGGCGCCTGTCGGCACGCGAAACGGTACCGCGTGAGCCAGGATCTGAGCAAGGCATTATCTGCTATCTCGTCGAAGACTTCCGGTTCGAGCAGATGCGAAACAAATAACGCTTCCGGATACGGGTCCTCCGGAACCTTATGCCAGACTGGCGCGACGACCGGAACGGATTTGGACCTCTGGTTATTCATCTCGCTCTTTTCGTGCAGCAGATTCTCGGGATCAACGGTCGCGCTTACGGTGACCTGTCCCTGCGCCGCCGGTGTAGGATCGACATAGGGAAGCGCCGGCGGAAAAAAGTAGACGACGGTCTCGAGCTGGTCGGAAAATGACAACGTCCGCGAGGGGGCAAGGAACTTGAGGTTATCGTCGATATTGGCTTCGCTGCGCTCATAAAATTCGTCCAGCACAGCGTTATTGCATTTGAATTGAAGAGGGATCGGCTCGTCGGTGGTCGCCGAACTGCCCACGACCACCTTTACCGCGAACGGTTTCGCTTCGACCAACATCGCGACGTTTTCGACCACTTGGCAGAAAGTGATCTCCTTAATAACCAGGTCCAATGCGGAGCCCAGCAAACATCCAGCGGGCTCCTGTCTGCAGGGGATGAACGAAACCACCGCAGTGCTGTTACCTTTGATCGGCGTTCCCGTTCCGCCCGGGTTTGCGTCTAGCCGAGGGCCAGAGGGATCGCCCCACCAGTTCATTGCGGCATTCAACGGCCACGTACGTTCGCGCACAGTCAGTCCCGCGCCGTACTCCCAGCAATCGATCAGGCAGTTGTTGCTGACCACCACCGGACTATCGCCTTCCACAAGGATCGCCACGTCGCAATCCTTGACGGTGTTGCCGCCAATTTCGGTCTGGCCGGGAATCATCACCCCCGTCGAGCGAAAGGCAATTCCGTAACCATAGCCCTGGCCGGGAGCGGCCCCGGAAATCACATTGTTCTGGATCTGCGCAGAAAAGTCCGAACCTTCGGAATACATGTCCCATAGAGCCAGGGTGATCGCAATGCCACTCATTCGATTCGTGGTTTCGAAGACATTTCCCTGCACCACCAAAGGGGCGCGAGCCCAGGTATAAAGCGAGCCGTCGGCCAGGATGTTGCTGACAATCGTCGCGCTGGCCAGAACCCGGATCCCGATGGAGGCCTTTTGTATCCAGTTGTCAACCAGGCTTAACCGCGCTTCCTGCGCGGCGATGATTTCCACCCGCTCGGCCTGCCGGTGTCCCGTCATGGTCACCCATGACTTGCCCTGGCACAGCACTCCAACGTTCGTGAGCGTATTGTCCTCCAAGCGCACCCACGCCGTCCGGGGACCCGGCTCGGGCTCCGGCACCTCTCCTTCTGCCTCGATCACGCTGTTGCTGAAGACACACCCAGTGACCGTCTGATCGGCGTTGAGCACCAACCGGGCGGTGCGGTTCGTCGGCGATATCCCGGCGAACGTGCTATTCACCACGGAGCAGTCCGTCGTCAAGAAATACACCGGAATTCTTACCGTCGCCCCTTCGATTTGGATCGTCCCATGGCTCCGTTCACCCAACCGGCCATCCGTCTTGTCTGTGGGGTGGACCAATTCGGCACCCGGAAGAACGGTCAACGTGCGGCCGGCGTCCACATCGACCGCACCGTGAATGACGTAACGATCAGACGGCCAGACCAAGTCCTGGTAAATCCTGCCTTCGACCTCGCCTGCGGTCACCTGCACCGGTGCAAAGGTATACTCATTGGTGCCTTTGAAATAGGACCAGCGATAAGTGTAGATCTGGCCTTTAACTGTTGCGTCGCGATAAAAACGGATGCCGGGATCGGGAATCACGGTCACCCGGGAATTCCGCTGGATAATGTAACCGTCACATATCGCTGGATTCAGGGGATACCATTGCAGGTCAACGTTCGTGTTGCCAACGAATACCACCACGCCCGAAACACCCGCCCGCACCGGCGCGGTGAGCTCCACCGACACTGCGAATGCACAGCAAAGGAAAGCCGATCGACGTGACATGGGGACTTAGATTGGTTGCTGAAATTAAAGATGATACTCAGCTCTAATTCAAGGACAAATCCTTAACAAAGGAGAGATCTACGCCCTCATTCTGCGTCAGTTCAAAGTCACCGCCTCAGCCAGGCGGTCTGTGCCACTGGGATGACGAGGCGAGGTCATCATCCTTGACCGCCCATTGCAGCAACCGCCTGAGCGATGCGCTCATCGTCTGTTGCCACCCACAGCGAATTGAGGATGTGCGTTGTCCGGCAGCGTTCAAAAACGCGTTGAATCATCGGCTTGCCAAGAATCAGTCTGAGCGCCTGCCTCGGCAGCCGAGTTGAGCCGTAGCGGGCGGGAATGACACCAATGATGCGCGGGGCCATGACGAAATCTCAGGTTGATTTGATCGGGGATGGCATAACCTCGATGTGCAAGAAGTCGAACGCGACTCGGAATCCCGCTTCCTTGGGGCAACAGGCGTAAAGACCTGAGCACAAAGGAACGCGGTCCGGCCAATGCAACCGGGCCACGCGCATGCATTTCCATTGCACTCGGTTCTCAGGCGAGAACTCCACCAGAACATCCGTGCCGCGTTTCGAGCCGACATCGCCTCGGAGGATTGAACCATGCCAGCCGCGAATCCAAAGCGGCCGCGCGGAAGTCCTCGTGCAGAATGCGGGTGTTCATTTGGCCGTATTTGTTGTCTTGATCCAGTGGCCGTCTTTGGGCGGCACAAGCCAACCTCAGGATGCGCCAAAGTAGCTGGGCCATCGCCTATGAGTCTCCTCGTGCAGACGCTTGTCGGCACCAGAATCATGGATGGATTATAGGTCGGCGCTCTGACGGCGGGCAATAATGATTTGGCAAGGATAGCCGTCCACGACAAAGCACAGGTCATAGGCAGCGTGTCCGACTGGGGTCTGCCCTTAAGTGAACAGTTAAAAATCCAAAGTAAGCCAAACGGCCATGGTCATTGCCGACCACCGGCGTGCTGGATGTTTTACTGAACTTCCAGTCAACAAACGATTGGAGATTTGCATGAAATGGCGGTGCCAACCCGGGACTCAATACGGATTCGATTCAGGGATGCATGAGACGGTAGCCGCGTGAGACCGATTGACAATCTCCAACGACCGAGTAACGCGCGCCTTGGAGAAGAGGCACGTTCCCGGAGTCTTGCCATGCGGATCCCTCATCTCCCAATGACTTCTCTTGTAGCACATATCCCTCGGCTTCCTGGGGCCAGGAAATTTCCACGTGCGCCGGATCCAAATGACGGATCATCAGGTGATTACAGGTCACTCCCAAAACGGATACCACCGCTCGGTTGTCCACAACGCGAATTTCCTGGGTAAAATCTCCCGCCGATGCTAACAAGTGATACAGGCCGGGAGTGTCCGCGACAAACGACATGTGCCGTGAAGGATTGAGCACTCACGGCCACCCCTCCCTCGGTCTCAACCCTGACGGGACCAGTCGTGGCCCCCTCCGGAACGCGAACTAACAAATCACCAAATTCCGAAAAGGTTGCATTTACGCCATTAAAGGAAACCGATTTCACCCGAGTCAAGTTTTGGCCGCGAATCATTACCGCAGTCCCAGGAATACCTTCCGTGGGATTCATACTGAGGATCGTTGGCTTCGGCACCGCCGTCACGACGAACGGCGCCGTTTCCACCCGACCGTCCTCGGTTACGATAATGATCGGCCCTGTGGTCGCGCCTTTGGGGACGCGCACCGGGAATCCCCTTCCTTCTGACATCGAAGGATCTCCATACTGCGTAGTGGGCACCCCGTTGAATTGGATGCTCACTATGTCCAAGAGATGCTCTCCAATAATGTTTACAGATGAATTCTCGGGCCCGGACTTGGGAGAAAAGTCGATCACAACCGGCGCGGGCCGGGGAATCACCGTAAACGCCTCTTCACTGGTAACCTCACCATCGTCCGTTATTACCGTGATAGGACCGCTGGAGGCATTCTTGGGCACGACAGCCCGGAGTTCGGGATTAAACAACGGATCTTTCGGTATAAACACGGCATCGACGTCATTGAAGCGCACGGCCTTTACTTGCACTAAATTGGTGCCGAACAAAACGATGGTATCTCCTGGATATCCCGAGACAGGCTCAAACCTTGTCAGGACCGGGGCAAAACCGGGAGGTAACTCATCGTCGGCCCGCAATCGCTCAACTCCCAGAATGCTGGCCAAGGTCAAACTGAGGCCTATACCCGCCCAACTCCGCAATTTTGGATCTATGTACATACTCTTGACAATTCTGCTCACTATTGTGTACATAATTAATTATTATATATGTCCAATACTTTCCGGTGAAAGTGATCACATAATGCTCGAAAGAACGTAATATAGTATAATTTATAATGTCAATAAAAAAATATCTACTGTTACTGTAAGGCGGTCCTCTGTATTGGCCAGCGCCATTGGGACAGAATTGTGGAATGTTCCTCCTCGGTTGGACCTCTGATACAAAACCGGTTTAGGGTTTATTCATGGCTGAACCCCGGGCGCAGAGGCGAATCCCGGTTTTGTCGGATCCGGGCCGTGCGGTGGCGAGCTCGCGATTTATCGGAGTTGAGAAAAGTGGCGAGCACAGACCGAAGTCGGGATTGCAGTCGAAAGGGCGGTTTCCCGATGCTCGTGAGAACGCCTGGCTCTACGGTTCACCCAGCTGGAAAACGCGATAGAACCTTTGGCTTGTGTCAAAGGGAAGAGCCGGCGTGTGCGGCGGGCCGTTGTCGGTCCAGGTTGTCGGAGATCCTTGGGCCAGGATCAGGGGCGGCCCGTTGAACCATGTCATCAGGTCCGGCGAATATTCCACCTGGTAATAGCGATCGGCCAGGGCACTCCAAACCAGCCGAAGTGTGTTCTGATCGAGGACAGGTTCCAGGGTTGGATACATGAAGGAAAGAGAGACAAAACCCGCTTTTTTCAGTCCGCGTTGGATCTCCTGGTTTTGCATAAACCGGCGCCAGACCTTCTGGGTGCGGTAGTTTTCGATCATGAGAACGATGGGCCCTTGATCGATTCCGAGTTCATCGGGTCCCCACCATTGGGCGCCCGGGTTGAAGGCATCGCGGAAACCGTAGGCAGTCCAGATATGCTTGCGGAATTGGCTATAGAAAAAGCGGAGCGTTGGGATGGAATACTCGGGAGTGAAAGCGATCGAGCCGGCGGCGGCGGTTGGGGCAATGGTGCCGTCGTCGTTCTCGGCGGGGGGCGCGCCTCGGGCGGCGTAACCTTTGGGGCCATCGCAGGCGGTCAATCCCCAGACGTTGCTGGAATAGCCGATCCTGCCCAGCGGGTTGGTGATGCAGTAAGCACGCTGGGCGAGAGTGGCGCGGCGTGAGTTCTCGAAATAAGTGGTATCACGGCTGTTCATGTAGCCGTCGGCGGTGTGGCGGAAATCGATCCAGCAGTGGGAATATTGATGCCCGAACAACGGCGGGAAGCGAACGAAGGAGTAGCTGTAGTGATTGCCCCAGGCATAGCCGCGGGTCCAGCGATTCCAAGCCGATGCGGGTAGGGGATGGGGCTCAGCCCCCAGGCCCAGAAGGTAAAGAATCATGGCCTCGTTGTATCCGATCCAGTTGGCGTCGAGAAAGCCCGACTCGGGTTTCCACCCCATCGAAAGCAGATTGGTTCCGCGGGCCATCCAGTTCCAATCGACGCGGTTGAAAAGGGCATCAGCCATGGCGCGAATTTCAGTTTCCGCAGCATCCACGCCATCAAAATACTGTTTGGCGTAGAGGACTCCGGCCAACAGCAAGGCGGTATCGATCGACGACAGCTCGGAGTTGAAGGGCGCATATCGCAAGCCGGTGTTCATATCCAGAAAGTGGTAAAACCAGCCTTTATGTCCCATTCTGCCAGTGGCTTCCGGTCCTTGAGGCCCATGGAGGAAGGTGTTCAACGTCGTGTGAACCCTCGCCAGCCCCTGGGCGCGCGAAATCCACCCGTGATCAATTCCCACCCCCATGGCCGTAAGACCGAATCCCACCGCCGCGATGCTGCACGGTGATGCGCTCGGGAGGCGATCCGGGATCAGGCCATTCTTCGGATTGGCTCCATACCAGAAGTAATCGAAGTGCACCTGCTGGACGTAATCGAGGAAGTCATCGTCGCTGGCAAATGCCCGGGGGATAGCGGGGAGGACCGTTGACGGGAGGCTTTCTTCGGATGCCGTCGTCACGGCAGTAATTCGGTAATAAAGAGTTGCGTCATTGCTAACATTCAGATCGCAGAAGCCGGGGGTTCTCAACAGGGACGGATTCTGCAGTTCAAACGGGCCGTTGGCATCGAGCGATCGATAGACGCGGTAACCCGCCAGATGGCTTTCGACCGGAGGTTCCCAGTGTAACACGATGCTTTGGTCGCCTGTTCGGCTGACGATACCCGTGGGCGGTTCAAGGGCAATGATGGTCCATGGCACCCAGAAAAAGAAAACAACCAGCGCTCGGTTCATACCCAGTCTTTTGACAATACCCAACCCCATGCGATTATACCACAAGTACTGCATTTTACCCAATGCGCCTGTAACATCAGCGATTGTCTGGGGCGGAAGGCGGCTAGGGTTTGTGAACAGAAACTCCTCACTTATCAAGGAAGAAACCAACAAAATAGAAAGAGTAGTTATGAATACAGCCTTAAGAAACAGTGATTCCCCATTATTTGTTCTTTTTCGGAAAGCTTTCCAGGAGGTGATGGCGATTGGCCTGCTGGCATCCGGGAGCGCCCTTTGCCAGGCCAATGACCTTGTCAATGGCAACCTGGATTCGATCGCGATCGGTCCGCAAAATAATGCCACCCCAGCCGGTTGGTCTGTAGATGCATCCAGAAGTCTTTCCGGGCCTCACATGGATGGGTGCTCCTCAGAGCCCTGGTGCAACGTCCTGGATGAGGGCGGTTCCGGGTTGTTTTTCAAACCTTTCCAAGGGGCTGTCGGCGACGAGATCTCGGTGTTTTTCTACCAGGATCTTCCCGCGGCGCCGGGAGCGAAATACACCTTGTCGGGCTATGCCGCGGGTGAAGCCAACTTTTGCGCCTTTTCCAATACCAACACACCCCAGCCCACCGTCCTGTTTGCGGTTGAGTTTCTCGATTCGGCCAACCAAGTCATCTCCAGCAACACCTTAGACCTGGTAGCTGCCGGTCTTCCGGATTCGGGCTCGGGAAGCATGACTCTATTCACCCTTCCAGAAGCGACCGCTCCGGCCAACACCGTTACGGTGCGCGTCGGCGCATATATGCTCAATGCTTATAGCACAACGGGCAGCCAATCTTTCTTTGTCGATGCCTTTGAACTCGTATCGCAAGCCCCGCCCGGCGCGCCCACTATCACCCAGCAGCCTGAGAACACGACGGTGTCGTCCGGAGGCACCGCCCGGTTTTCGGTCGGCATTTCGAGCCCCACGGCCGCGACCTATCAATGGCAGTTCCAGGGCACCAATATCTCCGATGGCGGCAATATCTCGGGAGCCACGACCAGCACCCTCTCTGTGGCCAACGCGTCTGCGAGCGATGTGGGCCGATATCGCGTCCGCGTCACCAATGCCGGAGGTTCAGTCGTGAGCGGTGAAGCAACGCTCGCGCTTACGGACATCAGCTTCTATCCCGTCGTCATCATCACGGGCAAGATTGGAGACACCTACCGGGTGGATTACACGCCCACTGTGGAACCCACCGCCTGGGTTCCGCTCAGCACCAACCAACTCACCACATCGCCACAAATGGTGATCGATGCTTCTTCGCCAAGAAGCCAGACCCGGTTTTATCGCGCGGTGCTTCTCCCCTGAGTCTTCCGAGGAACATCAACTGACGAAGCTGCGCCCCCTATCCACCACAATATGAAGCCAGGAACACTCGGTACGCGGAATTCATTCCGCAGAGCGATTCCGCCAACAGGATTCCTCCGATTCAATTTGTGTCCATTGGGGTGGATTCTGGGTTAGATTTTATGCGGGTATCTTGCGTGTGGATTGGGGGGGTCCAAAGACGATTGATTGCCAAGGGTCTGTGGCATAGGATCGGTTCATGAATGGTTCTCCAATGGTCATTTTGGCCCTTGTTGTACTCACCGGCTGTGTCCAACCCGCTGCATTGCGCATTTCGGATCCGTTTCGGCTAGCGGAGCCCAAGGATTTCACGGCGCATCGGGCGTCCTCGAACAACCCAGACTGGAACTCGAATGACGATAGTCACAGACCCATCCCAGGCGAGACCAGCGTCCTGGCGGACCTGAAAGGTCCCGGCGTGGTGAACCACATCTGGATGACCATTGCGGACAACGAGTATGGCTGGCCGCGGCTTTTGCGCCTTCGGATTTATTACGATGGCAGTCCGACGCCGAGTGTTGACGCGCCGATCGGTGATTTTTTTGCGGTGGGCAACGGGGTCGAGGCCGAGGTCGAATCGCTGATGGTCCGCAACAGTTCCGATGGCCGGGCCCGGAACTGCTATTGGCCGATGCCTTTCGGAAAATCTTGCAGGATCACCGTGACAAATGAAGGCCGCCGCCGGGTGAGCATGCTCTATTTTCATGTGGATTGGAACAAGGTTCCGGCGCTTCCTGCGCGCACGCCCTATTTCCATGCCTGGTACCGGCAGGCATTGCCCGCCCCGGCCGACGGTTCGCATTATGAATTTCTGAACGTCCAAGGCAGGGGCCATTACGTGGGCACCGTCATGTCGGTGGTGCAGGCCGAGGCCGGCTGGTTTGGAGAAGGCGACGATTATTTCTGGGTGGACGGGGGGAAACCCTCGATCGAAGGCACGGGGAGCGAGGATTATTTCAACGACGCCTGGGGATTGCACGTCAATGACGGACCGCACTACGGCGTGACGGTTGCCGAGGGGACGGGGCTAGGGGCGCGCATGACGGCGTATCGCTGGCACTTGGTGGATCCGATTCCTTTCAAGAAATCGTTGAAGGCGGAAGTGGAGCACAAGGGATGGACTTACAATTCCGATGGGACGGTCAAATCGGCTTTTGGCGAGCGCACCGATCTGATCTCGAGTGTCGCTTTTTGGTACCAGGAGGGGATTGCCCAGGATCAACCGGCCTTGCCTTACGGGGCCGCGCGGTTGCCTCAAGGCAACGCCCTTCAGATCGAAGTCGAGCAATCGATGGCCGATTGCAGGGCCGAAGGAGGCCGGATATCGCTCAGCCCGGAACTGTTTTGGTCCAAGGACGTCATAGCATTTGCGGGGCAGGGCAAGGGGGCGAAGATCGAGGTGCCCTTCGAGGTGCCGGTGGATGGGGATTATGAAGTGTATACCGAAGTCGCGCAAGCGGCGGACCACGGCATTTACACGGTTTTGCTCGATGGCAAACCGCCGCAGGCCCCGCAACTCGAGCATGAGCCAGGCGCTGATGTGCGTCCGCAAACCCAGTTTGACGGCTATGCGACTGAAACCTACGTGGGTCTGGCCTATCCTGTGGGCTGGGTGCGGCTCTCGAAGGGACGGCACGTGCTGACTTATGTTTGCGTAGGAAAAAATGAAGCCTCGGCGGGCTATCATTTGGGCATCGACAATATTGTTTTGGCCCGGGTGGGCGCTGAGGCCTGGGCTGCCGCAGCCACCAGCAAGGAACCTCGGATTCCCACCGGAGACCTCGCCGAGATTGGCCGGCTGTTGATGTCGGATCCCGATCCGGTCATTCGGGGTTTGGCCGCCCTATCGCTGCGGGATCAGGGGAGAAGATCGTTGTCAGTGCTGAGCGCGTTGACGAGCGCATTGAAGGACCGTGATGTATCCGTGCGCATGATGTCGGCCAACGCCATTGCGGCCATCGGCAAAGACGCCGCCCCGGCTGTGCCCGCTCTTGTTGCCGCCGGTTCCGTCAAGAACGAGCAGGTGCATGTGTTGCGTTCCGTGGCTTCGGCTCTTGGCAGCATCGGCAAACCCGCCGCCTGTTCCGCTCTTCCCTTGTTGAAGGAACTCGCCAGGATTCCCCGGGTCCGTTGGGCGGCCGAGTCCGCGATTCGGAATCTCGAATGAGCCCGACTTTGGAGTGGCGGAGGAGATGAAAAACATGTAAACTCCCGTTGAGGTCTGAGGGGCCTATGAATGCCTCGATTCCAATACCCTATCTCGTGGGCCGTTGGGTGTTGGCAGTGGGATTGGGGTTTTATTTCGCTCGGATTGAGCGCTTTCATCGCGAGCGGATCCCGGTCAAGGGTTCTGTTCTATTCACTTCAAACCATCCAAACTCGATCACGGATGCTTTTGTCATTGGCATATCTGTCCCACGCAAGATCAACTTTGTTGCCACGGTCCGGCTTTTTCGTTTCTCACTGATACGATGGTTGCTGACGCGCTGCGGGGTGATTCCGGTCAACCGAAAGAAAGACGATCCTCGGGCGATGCGAACGGTGCTGGACACGTTCGAAGCCTGCTTCTCTGTCCTCGAAAAGGGTGAAGCCGTGGGCATTTTTCCACGATTCGCATCCTCGCCGGCATCCTCAGCTTTACTTTGTTCTACGGCATCTATGTTGCCATCGCGCAGGCTTTTTTTGGATTCCCTGTGAGTCTTTGGTATGCGCTTCTGCTGCCGGTGGCGAGTCTTCTGGCGCATGATTGCATGGGCGGGGTGCGCCGGTTCATCGTCAGCATCCGGACTGCCTCGGTTCTCCTACGGGCGCCAATCGCCGCACGCCGTATACGGACGATGCGTGAGGAATTGATTGCTGAAATTGAGGCTGCTCGATGGCAGGTTCCGAGTGAGACGCTCCTCCAGGATCGGAAAGGGGAATTATGAAACGGATGTTCGTCAGGGGTTTTCTATCGTTTTTCACTCGCACTCTGCGCGAAATGGCCCTTCAATTGTCCTCAACGGAGGCGGAACAACTGTGATTCGGGGGTGAACTTGAAATCGCGGAGGACGACTTCAACCTCGAGGCCGTTTTTTGGCGGCCGTCCCTGGAATAGCCACAGGTTGATGTGGACGGGCATTGGCCGGTCGGAGATATACCGGTCCGTCTCTTTTGGACGATAAACCCATTGGCTGAAGATTTCCTGGTCATCTTCCCGAAATCCAACCAACGATTGAAACAAGACCTGGGTGCGATTCCAGATGAACCGGTGCGTTGTCTGATCGCCAGGCAGGCCAAAGCGGAATGATTTGGTCTCACGCTGGAGCGACTTTTCAACCGGCCACACGGTGAAGTTGCCCATGGGATTGTGGGCATTGCCCCATCGGGCGAACTCGATGTCGATCTCGTGGGTGCCATCGGATCCCACGTCGCTTGTTGGATAATTGAACAGGCCGAGGACGACATTGTCGTCGAAGCAATCGATTCGTCCCGAGATCTGGAACTGATAGCGGCCGAAGCCGAGGCGCTGTCGCGTGGTGATTTCGGCGCAGGACCAATGGCCGTCGCGATGGCTGATTTTTAGATGCAGATTCGTGGAGGCATCGAGCCAGACATTGTCCTCGGCCCACGAATTGGGGCCCGGTCCGCCACGGCCCGATCGGATCTGCCAGGTGTAGCCCCCGAACTCGATGTCTTTGCCCGGCGCGATTGCGGCGCAGGCCAGGAGTATACCTGCGGCCACCCACATTCTCAGCCGCGCTAGACAAGAGAAGACTCTTTGACGGAACATGGCCTTTCTTTACCTGAGATCGGCCTTTACGGCAAGCGGGCTTCATTGGATTGCACGTTGGCAATGCGAGCCAGGCAATCCCTCAAACCGGTGCCCGATTAGGGTCCGTCAAGAAATAAGCTATACATTCGCGGCGAGGGATTGTTCGCTCCGACGAGGCGCGAGCGACGCGCATACCCCCAGTGGGTCTGAAAGGAGCGAGCAACGACGTCGGAGTGAAGAA
>Ga0116153_10000665_pt1 | contig 40102 bp, 39 predicted proteins | sample AD_UKC028_MetaG_FD_89896 | JGI IMG/M metagenome (GOLD analysis project Ga0116153, IMG submission 89896) | Active sludge microbial communities of municipal wastewater-treating anaerobic digesters from USA - AD_UKC028_MetaG | ecosystem: Engineered > Bioreactor > Anaerobic > Digestate | place: USA...
GCTACGGGAATCGAAGATGGGCCGCCGGGAACGGTGGGCGCTCGCGCTGATCGGCGTGCTTGGGCTCGTCCCGCTCACCGTGACCGGCGTGGAGGGCGGCGAACTGGTGTTCGATCACGCCGCCGGGATGTCCACCGAGGCGATGCAGGCGGAAATCACGAACCGCGCGGGCGGGCATGAGCACGCGCCGGGTGAAGAGCACGACGACGCCGCGGCAGTGCCCGGGGCCACCGACAGCATGCCGGAGCACCAGCACGAGGACTCGACCACAGCCGACTCGACCGCCGCGAAGCCGGCGCACACCCACGCGCCGGGCACACCGCCGCACAAGGACTGATGCCACTTCCCCGCTTCCCCGCGTCCCCGCTGGTGGCCCTTCTCCTCGCCTGCCAGCCCTACACCACCCGACCCTCCTTCGGGCCGTTGCCGAGCGCGGCGGAGGCAGTGGTGGACCTGGATGTGGCCAAGGCGACGACGACGCTGGCGGAGCAGTTGAAGTCGGATTCGATCCCGGTGAGTCGGGTGGAGCCGAAGGACGGGTACCTCGAGACACCGTGGTTCAGCGCGGCGACCGGCCAGGAGACCACCGAGCGCGTCCTCGGCGACAGCATCGTCCGGGTACGGGGGTGGGTGAACGCCTACGGAAAGGAACGGGGGTCGATCCGGGTGGAGACGGCGGTGCGTCCGCTCGCGAATCCGTCGTTGCCGCCACGGGAACTCGACCGTCAGGCCCCGCCGGAGAACCCGGCGGCGTTGCGGGTGGCGCGAGTGCTGGGTGACATGGCTCGCCGGTACCCGGTGCCGGGAGCTGAGGCGCCTGCGGCGCCCACGGCGCTCGTGGCGCCCACTCCCGCACCGGACTCGACCACGCCGGCGCCGAAGGACAGCACCGCGGTTGCCAAGCCGGCGCGGCCTCGGCCGCCTGGAGCGAAGTAAGCCTCCTCCTTACTGCCCCCCCGCCCCGCTGCCCCGCGGTCCCGCCTCTTCGACGAAGACCCTCACCCACTTCTCCAGCTGCTCCAGATCCAGCCCCGCATCCTTGCAGGGTCCGGCCGGCAGCGTCATGGTCAGGCCGAGGACGGGTACACGCCCTGCCACGTCGTGCAGTCCACTCACCATGTCACGCTCGCAGGCCACCGCCACGATGGCGCGGGGACGGCGCTCACGGATGACCCGCCGGGCGAGCTGGCCACGCGTCGCCACAAACACCGGCACCTCGTACTTGCCCGACAGTGCCAGGACGCCGTCGATGGCCGGTTTCGAGAGGCAGCGCGGAATGAGGAGGAGGAGCTCCCCCTCGCCCACCTTCTTCGCGCGGCGGAGGGCCAGCGCGTTGTACACCTTCACCGCGGCGTTCTCGACCCAGTCGCGGCGGCCGAACCGGTCCGCCACGCGCGACGTCACGCTCATCAGCCGGAGGAAGGGGCCCTGCTCGGCGAGCTTGGCGGGGAGGAGAGACCGGCCGGTGGCGTAGCTGAGGAGAATCAGGAGCCACCAGAGCCACGACGCGCCGGCGGCGACGCCGAGTCCGAGCCAGAGAATCGCCGGAACGCCGGGGAGCCAGAGCCCGATCCGGGGGCCGAGGAGGTAGAGCGCCAGAGCCACGACCCCGAGCGCCGCCGCGAGTCCCGCCGCCGACCACTGGAAGAAGAGCCGTGGCGGAGAGTCGTAGTTGCCCTGGTTCGGAAGGGGATTGCCGTCCCACTCGTCCCATTCATGGCCGAGTCGGCGGTCCACTTCGATGCGGATCAGCTGGGGGCGAGCGGTCTCTGACATGGGAAACCAAGATAGCAGGCGACTCCGCGGTTCGCTTGGCGGCGGCGGTGCGCGGCCGTACGTTTCGGCCATGCTGAAGGGACCCCGCCTGCAGGGCCAGTTTCGGACGGATGACCGCGCCCGGGCCGCGTACGCGGAGGGGGCGGGCATCTACCGGATCGTGCCGGCCGCGGTGGCGGTGCCCGCGAGCGCGGCCGACCTCCAGCGACTGGTCAGCTGGGCGGCGGTTAGCGGCACGCCGCTCGTGGCGCGCGGCGCCGGGAGTGCCATGGGCGGCGGAAACGTGGGCGAGGGCGTGGTGGTGGACCTCACCGCGCTCGGCCCGGCCCGGCTCGAGGTGCACGCCGCAGACCGGAAGGCGCACGTGTCTACCGGCATCACCGCCGGCGCCCTCGACGCCGCCGCCCGTGCGCACGGCCTCCGATTCCCGCCGATGCCATCGAGCGGCAAGTGGGCCACGCTAGGCGGCATGGCGGCCACCAACGCCGCAGGCGCCTCGGCGGTCCGGAGCGGGAGCGTGCGGAACTGGATCAGCGCGCTGGAGTGGGTGGACGCCGAGGGAGAATTGCACCGGTGGGCGCGGGGTGAGGCCATCGAGCCGAGACGGCGATGGGCCGCGCTCGAGCGGCGCATCCGCCAGGACGAGGCGGTCATCCGCGCGCGCTTCCCCCGGGTCCGGAAGAACTCTTCGGGCTACGCCGTGGACGCTTTCCTCGACTCCGGAGACCTCCTTGACCTGCTCATCGGCTCGGAAGGGACCCTCGGCTTCATCACCGCCCTCGAGTGCCGCCTCGCGCCCCGCCCGGGCGCCACGGCCGGACTCCGCATCGCGCTCCGCTCCCTGGACGATCTGGCAGACGTGGTCAACGCGCTCCTCCCGCTCCGGCCGGCGGCGCTGGAAATGCTCGACAGCACCTTCCTCGAGCTGGTGGCGAGGGAAGGCGGCTGCGTTCCGGCACTGGCCCGCGGCGCCGACGCCATCCTCCTGGTCGAGTTCGAGCGCGCCACCGAGGCAGCGGCCCGCGGCGCCGTGGGCGACGCCGTCCGCGCGGTGAGCGCCTGGACCAGCGAAGTCGAAACCGCCATCACGCCCGAAGATGCCGAGGAGCTCTGGGCCATTCGCCACGCGGCGAGCCCGATCCTGGCGCGGCTTCCGGAAACCCACCGCTCGATGCAGGTCATCGAGGACGGCGTCGTGCCGGTGTCGCGCCTGGCGGAGTACGTCCGCCTGGTCCGGCGCGTCGCCCGGACGCACGACCTCAGCGCGGTGATATTCGGGCACGCCGGCGACGGCAACATCCACGTGAATCTCCTCGTGGACACCACGCAGGCCGGATGGGAGGCGCGGGTAACCTCTGTCCTGCAGGAGGTGTCGGCCGGCACCGTGGCCCTCGGTGGCACCCTGAGCGGCGAGCACGGCGACGGGCGCCTCCGGGCCGATGCCCTGGAATCGGTCTTCGGGCCGGAACTGATCGCCCTCTTCCGCGACATCAAGGCCGCCTTCGACCCGGCGGGGATCCTGAACCCCGGCATCAAGCTCCCCGGCGGCGGGGCTCCCATCGCCCGGCTCAAGGTGGGGGCGGCTGCCGCGGCCATTCCCGACGACATCGCCCTGGCGCTCCGCGACATTGAGCGCACCGGCGGCTACGCACGCGCACGCCTGGAGCTGGCCCCATGAAGCCCTACCTGGACCTTCTCTCCCGCATCCTCGACACCGGCGTGGCCAAGTCCGACCGGACCGGCACCGGCACGCGGAGCGTCTTCGGGCACCAGATGCGGTTCGACCTTGCGGCAGGTTTTCCGCTGGTGACCACCAAGAAGCTCCACATGAAGTCCATCGTGTACGAGCTCCTCTGGTTCCTCCGCGGCGAGACCAACGTCCGCTACCTGCAGGAGCACGGCGTGAGCATCTGGGATGACTGGGCCGACGCGGCCGGTGAGCTCGGCCCGGTGTACGGACACCAGTGGCGCTCCTGGCCCACGCCGGGCGGCGGCCACATCGACCAGATCAGCCAAGTCCTGGACGAGATCCGCCGGAACCCCGACTCCCGGCGGCTGATGGTGAGCGCCTGGAACGTGGCCGACATCCCGCGGATGGCGCTCGCCCCCTGCCACGCCCTCTTCCAGTTCTACGTGGCGGACGGCCGCCTCTCCTGCCAGCTCTACCAGAGGAGCGCCGATGCCTTCCTCGGCGTCCCGTTCAACATCGCGTCCTACGCCCTGCTTACCCTGATGGTAGCGCAGGTGACCGGATATCAGCCAGGTGAGTTCATCCACACCTTCGGCGACGCCCACCTCTACACCAACCACCTCGACGCCGCCCGCCTCCAGCTGACGCGCGAGCCGCGACCGCTCCCGACGATCCGGCTCAACCCCGCCGTCACCTCCCTCTTCGATTTCACCTACGAGGACTTCGAGGTGCTGGGCTACGACCCCCATCCCCACATACCGGGGAAGGTGGCGGTGTGACGATCTCCCTCGTGGTGGCGGTCGCCGAGAACGGCGTGATCGGACGGGAGAACGCCCTGCCGTGGCGGCTCTCGGCCGACCTGCGCCGGTTCAAGGAGCTCACCATGGGGCACACCGTCATCATGGGACGGAAGACCTTCGAATCCATCGGGAAGGGGCTGACCGGGCGGCGGAATCTGGTCGTGAGCCGGAATCCCGAGTTCCGCCCGGCGGGCGCGACCCGGGTGCCGAGCCTGGAGGCGGCGTTCGAGGCAGCGGGGCCGACGGGGGAGGTCTTTGTCATCGGCGGCTCCGACATCTACCGCCAGGCACTGCCCCTCGCCGAGAAGATCTTCCTGACCCTCGTGCACGCCGCCCCCGAGGGAGACGCGCATTTTCCTCTGCCGGACAGCGCCCGGTGGGCGCTGGTGTCGACCGAACTGCACGGGGCGGACGACAAGAACGAATTCTCCTCGGAATACCGCATCTACAAGCGGCGGCGCTGAGCCGCCTCCTCCGTTCCCACCTCCCCGCCGTCAAACGAAGTTCGGAAATTCCGAAAAAATCTATTGTGCTTCGCTCCCCTATTTCTTAACTTGGTATCCGACAACGCGAAGCACCGAGCGCGCCGCGACGCGACGACCACGTTTTCGAGGGGGAGTGTTTGGGAGTTCGTATCGGACTCGCTTACAACCTGAAGCCCCAAGCCGCAGCGATTGCTGGGGGAGACTTCGCCTCCCCTGTCGACCGGAACACCGCCCTCCGCGCACTCCGCACCGATCTCGACCAGCCCGATCTCTACGCCGAGTGGGACGAACCCGGCACCATCGACGCCATCGAGCGGGCGCTGCGCCCCCTCGGCCAGGTGATCCGGCTCGAGGCCGACGCCTCGTTCCCCCAGAAGCTCGTCGACGCCCGCCCCGATTTCGTGTTCAACATCGCCGAGGGGCTCTACGGCCCCAACCGCGAGGGGCACGTGCCGGCCATCTGCGAGTTCTACGGCATTCCCTGCCACGCCTCCGACCCGCTGACACTCGGGCTCGCCCTCCACAAGGGGCGCGCCAAGGAAGTCATGGTGGCGCGCGGGGTGCCCACTGCGCCGTTCCGGATCGCTGAGTCGGTGGCCGACGCCGCCGCCTGCACCCTCCCCTTCCCGCTCTTCGTCAAGCCAGCGTGCGAGGGGTCGGGCAAGGGGATCACGGTGGACAACCTCTGCCACGACCGCACCGCGCTCGTCGGCCGGGTGGAGCACCTGCTCACCACCTACCGGCAGCCGGTGCTCATCGAGGCCTGGCTCCCAGGAGCCGAGTTCACGGTGGCGGTGCTGGGCAACGGGCCGGAGGCGCGCTGCCTCCCCATCGTCGCCATGGACTACGCCGACCTCCCCGAGGGCGCCCCGCCGATCTACGGCTACGAGGCCAAGTGGCTCTGGGACACCCTCGACAACCCGCTCGACATCTACGAGTGCCCTGCGCAGATCCCGGAATCGCTTGCGCGCCAGATCCGCGACGCCTGCCTCGGCGCGTACCACGCGCTGGGCTGCCGCGACTGGTGCCGGATCGACGTCCGCTGCGACGCCGCCGGCAACCCCATGGTGGTGGAGCTCAATCCGCTGCCGGGGGTCCTGCCCGATCCGCGCGACAACTCCTGCTTCCCCAAGGCGGCGCGCGCCGCCGGCATGGACTACGACGAACTCATCCAGACGGTGGCGGACATCGCCTGGCGGCGGATCAGCGGCCGGCGGCTCCTTGCCGAGGTGGCGGCGTGAAGGTCGTCCTCCTGCACGACGGCGGCAGCGACGAGTGGAGCGCCACGGACGTGGCCGCCGTCCTCGGCAACATCCGGGAGGTCGAGCAGATCCTTCGGGCCGCCGGCCACACCACCGAGACGGTCCCCGTCTACCTGGGAGACCTCACCTGGCTCGACCGGTGCCAGAAGGCCGACCTGGTCTTCAACCTCTGTGAGGGCATCGGCGGGGTCTCACGGTTCGAGGACTACGTGGTGGCCGCGCTCGAGCTGGCCCGGGTGCCCTTCACCGGGTGCCGGTCGTGGCCCGTCACCATCTGCCACCGGAAGCACGTGGCCAACACGCTGCTCCAGGCGGCCGGCGTGCCGGTTCCCCCGTTCGCGCTGGTGCACGAGCCGGTCGTGCCCAAGGGGCTCCGGTTCCCCGTCATCGTCAAGCCGTCCATGGAAGACGCCAGCGTCGGCATCGACGAGGGTTCGGTGTGCCACACTCCCGCCGCCCTCCTCGAACGGCTCGCCAAGGCGACCGCCGCCTGGGAAGACGTGATGGTGCAGGAGTACGTGGCGGGGCGGGAGTTCAACGTGGGGTTCATCGGGGCGACGGCGCTTCCGATTTCCGAAATCGACTTCGCGGGCCTCGGCGAGGGAAAGCCGCCCATCGTCACCTACGCCGCCAAATGGGAAGCTGGCAGTGACTACGACCTGCACACCATTCCGGTCTGCCCCGCCAAGATCGACAAGAGCACCGCGGAACAGCTGACCCGTGTGGCAGAACGTGCGTGGCGGGCTCTGGCAAAGTGCGAGGGATATGGCCGAGTGGACATCCGGCTCGACGCGGCGGGCACTCCGTGGGTGCTCGAGGTGAACCCCGATCCCGATCTCTCGAGCGACGCCGGACTTGCTCGGATGGGCCGGGCATACGGCTGGGACTATTCCGCGCTCGTGCTGCAGGTCGCCGAAGAAGCATTGGAGCGGGGGCGCGCCGCGCTGGCGGAGGGCGCCCTGTCGGGGCGGATCACTTCGTGACGCGGGCCGCGGTCGCTGGACGGCTCCGCGGGCTGACAGGGGCGGACCGAGTCGGTGTCGAGGCGATCACCGTAGGCACCGGCCTCTTCCGGGACGATGAAGTCCCCGTGGCGCTGGAGGTCTTCGACGCCGCGGTGGCGGGAAGTCCCGATTACACGGCGGTGGGCGTGGAGGTGGACGGGCGCCTGGCGGGGTGGATCTGCTGGGGTCGGACGCCCTGCACCGTGGCCACCTGGGACCTCTACTGGATGGCGGTCGATCCGGCGCTTCACGGGCTCGGACTCGGCACGCTTCTGGTAAACGAGATGGAGCGCCGCCTGGCCGGTCAGGCGCGGCTGGTGGTGGTGGAGACGGCGGGCCGGGCGGACTACGCCCCGACGCGCGCCTTCTACGAGGCCCGGGGATACCGGGCCGTCGCGCAGATCCCGGACTTCTACGCACCGGGAGACGACCAGGTGACGTTCGTGAAGTACTTCGAGGTCCCCGCAACAACCTGAGGATGGGGTACAGGCATGGAGACTTGGCAGGAAGTCCTGCGTAAGAACTCGATCGCGTCGCTCGACACGCTCGCCAGCCGGTTCGGCGCCGAGAATTTCCCCGAGCTCGACCGGCTTCGGCTGGCGGCGGAGAATTTCGAGTTCCGGATCTCGCCGGCCATGGTGGATCTCATCCAGTCCCCCGATGACCCGATCTGGCGCCAGTACGTGCCCACCGTCCAGGAGCTCGAGGTCCACGACGGCATCGTGGACTCGCTCAACGAGGACGAGGACAGCCCGGTGCCGAACATCACGCACCGCTATCCCGACCGGGCCCTCTTCCTGGTGAGCCCCGTCTGCGCCAGCTATTGCCGGTTCTGCACCCGGCGGCGCAAGGTGGGAGACCCCGAGAAGATCCCCATGTCGCAGTTCGAGTCGGCCTTCCAGTACCTGGAGAGCCACACCGAAATCCGCGACGTCATCATGTCGGGTGGCGACCCGCTGCTGCTCAACGACCGCCGGCTCGACGCCATCCTGGCGCGGCTCCGGAGCATCAAGCACATCCAGATCATCCGGATCGGGAGCCGGGTCCCCTGCCACCTCCCCGAGCGGATCACGCCGGAGCTCTGCGCCACGATCAAGAAGTACCACCCGGTCTGGATCAACACGCACTTCAACCACCCCGACGAGCTGACGCCGGCGGCGGTCAAGGGACTCGGCATGCTGGCCGACGCCGGCATCCCGCTCGGCTGCCAAACGGTCCTGCTCCGGGGCGTCAACGACACCCCCGAGATCATGAAGCAGCTGATGCACCGCCTCATGATGGCGCGGGTGCGGCCCTACTACATCTACATGGCCGACCAGGTGGCCGGGGCGGAGCACTTCCGGACCAGCATCCAGACCGGGCTCCAGATCATGGAGTCGCTCCGCGGCTGGACCAGCGGGCTCGCCAACCCGCATTTCGTCATCGACGCCCCCGGCGGCGGCGGCAAGATTCCCCTCCTGCCGGAATACGTGGTGTCCATGAGCGACGAAGAGGTGGTCCTCCGGAACTTCCGGGGCGAGCGCTTCGTCTACCGGCAGCCGAACGAGGAGCTGGCGGTCGCGGCCATGGGTCGCCGTACCGACCCGGAATACCTCTTCCAGCCGACGCTGCAACTGAAGAAGCCGGCCAAGCGGACCAGCAAGACAGCGAAGCGAAAGCTGGCCTGAGCGCCGGGCACCCCCTGAGGGCGTACCTGGAAGAGCCCCGCCCGGCCGTTGCCGGGCGGGATTTTCCTTTCCCCCTCTTGCCGTCCTGCCGATTCGGTGGAACACTTGTCCTGACCCCTTCGGGAGCACCCTGATGGCGCTGGGCGGCAGGAGCTGGGAGGAGTGGATCGCGCAGTACGCCACCAGCCACACCAATCCGGTCAACCGGGTGTGCCACACCGTCGGCATCCCCCTGATCGCGCTTTCGATTCCCCTTTTTATTGTCGCCATCTGGGTGCCGGGCTTCTGGCGGATCCCGCTCACCCTCTTCGTGGTGGGCTGGGTGTTCCAGTTCATCGGCCACGCCTTCGAGGGGAAGCCGCCGGAGTTTTTCAAGGACTGGCGGTTCCTGTTCGTGGGGCTCCGCTGGTGGGTGGCCAAGCTGCAGGGCCGGGCATAGTGATGGACCGTCGGGAACTCGTCGCGCTGCTTGGAAGCGCCGGACTCGCCGGATTCGCCTGCCGCCCCAACAAGGAGCCGGGCGACCCCTCGCTGCAGCGCGCCCAGGTGGGCCCACCCTACCAGTTCAAGGCGCTCGACGCGCACCAGGCGGCGACCGTGGCGGTGCTGGTCGACTGCATCATCCCCGCCACCGAGACTCCCGGCGCCGCGGCGGCGGGAGTGCCCGAGTTCATCGACGTCATCGTCGGGGAGTGGTACCACCCGGACGAACGGACGCAGTTCCTGGCGGGCCTCGCGGAACTCGACCAGCGGAGCGCCGCCATCGGATCGGGCCGGTTTCTCGAGCTGGATGGCGGTCAGCAGATGGCGCTCCTCGAGACGGTGGAGGCCGAGGCGTTCGCGGCCCGGAAGGCTGACCCCGCCGCCCCGACGCCGTTCTGGCTCCGGCTCAAGTCGCTCACCGTCTACGGGTACTACAACTCGGCGGTCGGCTCCCTCCAGGAACTCGACCGGCCCGCCATCCCGGGGCGCTTCGACGGCTGCGAGCACCTCCCCGCCGCCCGCCCGGGGGGACTCTGATGCCGAAGCCGTACGATGCGATCGTGGTCGGCTCCGGCATCAGCGGCGGCTGGGCCGCCAAGGAATTGACGGAGCGCGGGCTCGACACGCTGGTGCTCGAGGCGGGCGGGCCGATCGACCCGGCAAAGGACTACGTGGAACATGTGCCGCCCTGGCAGCTCCACTTCCGCGGCTGGGGCGACCGCCAGGCGCTGGACCGCGACCAGCCGGTCCAGAAGACCTGCTACGCCTGCGACGAGTGGGGCAGCAAGTTCTTCGTGAATGACCGCGAGAACCCCTACACCACCGCCGACGACGAACCGTTCCGCTGGATCCGCGGCCGGCAGGTGGGGGGCCGCTCCATCATGTGGGGCCGGCAGGTGTACCGCTGGAGCGACCTCGACTTCACCGCCAACCTCCACGACGGGCTCGGCACCGACTGGCCGATCCGCTACGCCGACATCGCCCCCTGGTACAGCTACGTCGAGCGCTTCATCGGGGTGAGCGGTGAGCGGCTCGGACTTGCCCAGCTGCCGGACGGCGAGTTCCTGCCGCCGATGCAGCTCAACTGCGCCGAGCGGCATGTCCGGGACAAGTTGAAGATGGCCTTCGGCGGCGAGCGGCACCTCACCATCGGCCGGGCGGCCATCCTGACGCAGGACCACAACGGCCGGAAGGCGTGCCACTACTGCGGCCCCTGCGAGCGGGGCTGCATCACTCACTCCTATTTCAACAGCATCGGTTCGACCCTCCCGGCGGCCCGGGCGACCGGCCGCCTCACCCTGCGGCCGCACAGCGTGGTCCACAGCGTCATCTACGGCCCGAAGCAGGGCCGGGCCACGGGAGTCCGGGTGATCGACGCGCAGACGATGGAAATGATGGAGTTCCAGGCGCGCGTGGTGTTCCTCTGCGCCTCCGCGCTCGAGTCCACCCGGATCCTGCTTCATTCCACGAGCCCGGAGTTCCCGACGGGCCTGGCCAACTCAAGCGGCCAGCTCGGGCGCAACCTCATGGACCACACCATGGGCGGCGGGGCGAGCGGCACCATCCCCGGCTACGAATCGGAGTGGATCTACGGCAACCGGCCCAACGGGATCTACCTCCCCCGGTTCCGGAACGTCACGGCGGCCCACAAGGGATTCGTGCGCGGGTATGCCTTCCAAGGCGGCGGGAGCCGGAGCGACTGGGGGCGCGGCGGATCGACGCCCGGCATCGGCAAGGCGTTCAAGGAGTCGCTCAAGCAGCCCGGGCCGTGGCGCTTCGGCTTCTACGGCTTCGGGGAGTGCCTGCCAAACGCCGAGAACTTCATCGAGCTCGATCCCGCCGTGAAGGACAAGTGGGGGATCCCGGCGCTCCGCATCCACTGCAGGTGGCGGGAGAACGAGCGGGCGATGCTCCAGGATATGTCGGTGACCGCGGCGGAAATGCTAGAGGCGGCAGGCGCCACGGACATCCGCTCGTACGTCGAGGACAACCCGCCCGGGCTCACCATCCACGAAATGGGGACCGCCCGGATGGGACGGGACCCGGCCACCTCTGTTCTCAACGCCCACAACCAGGCGCATGACGTGAAGAATCTCTTCGTGACCGACGGCGCCTGCATGGCGTCCTCCGCCAACCAGAATCCCTCCATCACCTACATGGCGCTGACCGCGCGGGCCGCGGACTTCGCGGTGGCCAGCATGAATCGGGGAGAACTCTGATGGGCTCACGCCGGGACGCCATCCGCGCCCTCTCCTCGGCCGCCGTGGCGGCCGCGCTCCCCGCCTGGGCCACCACGGACCGCGCCGACCGGCTGAAGCGGCTCGGGGTCCAACTCTATACCGTCCGAAACGCCCTCAAGGCGGACTTCGACGGGACGCTCCGGAAGGTTGCCGCCATCGGGTACAAGGAGGTGGAGTTCGCGGGATACATGGGGCGCACTCCCACCCAGGTGAGGGACTCCCTCAAGCAGGCGGGCCTCCGCGCCCCCGCCGAGCACGTGGACCTCGAGACGCTCGAGAAGGACTGGGGCGCGACCGTCGAGGCGGCGCACACCGTCGGGCACGAGTACCTGGTGGTCGCGTGGATCGACGCCGCGAGGCGCGGCTCGATCGAGGACTACAAGCGCATCGCCGGCATCTTCAACCAGCTCGGGCGCCAGGCCAACGCCGCCGGCCTCCGGTTCGGGTATCACAACCACGCCTACGAGATGGCCACCCTGGACGGTCAGGTCCCGTACGACGTCCTCCTCCAGCACACCGACCCCGACCTGGTCTGCTTCGAAATGGACCTCTACTGGACCACCGACGGGGGGAAGGACCCGCTGGCCTACTTCGCGAAGTACCCGGGCCGCTTTCCGCTGGTGCACGTGAAGGACCGGACGGCCAGCGGCCAGATGGTGGACGTCGGCCAGGGGACGATCGACTGGGGCGCGATCTTCTCACATCGGAAGCAGGCCGGCATGAAGCACGAGTTCGTGGAGCACGACGAGCCCGGCGACCCGTTCGCCTCCATCACGGCGAGCTACGACTACCTCCGGGCACTGCGGTTCCCCAATGGGTGAGCGCGGGCTGACGCGGAGGGAGATGCTGGCCGCCTCCGCCGGCGCCATCGTCCTGGGCTCGGTGCCAACGACCGGGGCGGCGGCCGCCGAGGGACCGCGCACGGCTCCCGGGAGCGCCTCCGGTGCTCCACTCAAGCAGTCGGTGTCCTACTGGCCGTTCGAGTCGATCCCCCTCCCGCAGTTCGCGCGGGCGCTCAAGGCCATCGGCTTCAGCGCGGTGGACCTGCTGCAGCGGGAGCAATGGCCGGTGGTGGCGGATGCCGGGCTGGTCTGCTCGATGGGCTACCCCACCGCCCGGCGGGACTTCCTCACCACCGGCTTCAACGACCCGGCCAACCACGCCATGCTGCTCGCCGAGCTCGAGGAAACACTGCCGCGCGCGGCGGCGGCGGGGGTGCCGAACGTGATCGCGATGTTCGGCAACCGGAAGGGTCGCGACGACGCCTTGGGCCGCGACGCCTGCATCGAGGGGCTGAACCGGATCAAGGCCCTCGCCGAGGAGCTGGGGGTGACGATCTGCATGGAGCTGCTCAACAGCCGGGTGGACCACGCCGACTACATGGGCGACCGGTCGGGATATGGCGTCTCGGTCGTCTCGGCGGTCAATTCTCCACGGGTCAAGCTGCTCTACGACATCTACCACATGCAGATCATGGAAGGCGACATCATCCGGACCATTCAGCGCGACGCCCAGTGGCTCGGCCACTACCACACCGGCGGCGTGCCCGGGCGCCACGAGATCGACGGCACCCAGGAGCTCAACTACCACGCCATCTGCGAGGCCATCAAGGGCACGGGATTCCAGGGGTATGTGGCGCACGAGTTCGAGCCGACCCGCCCGCCGATGGAATCACTGCGGCAGGCCTACGACATTTGTCTCGTCTGAACCCCCATCACACCGAGGAGGCTGGCCATGGGTGACGGCATGCTGAAGGGCCTGTCCAAGCCGACGATGATCGGCACCGTACTGCAGGTCGGCATGATCCTGCTCGGCAAGGTGAGCCCGATGGTCGGGCAGAACTTCGCGATCGGCGGGACGAGCATCGCCGCCATCACTGGCGTGCTCGCCTCGATGATGGGGAAGCCGGCGGGGATGGGCGGCGCGGCCGGCGGCGGCGCCGTCGCAGCGGGAGTCAGCGCGCTCATCGGCACGCTAGTCTCCATGGCCACCGGCCAGACCGGCATGGACACCATCGCCATCGGCACCGGCAGCTCCGTGGTGGCGGGCGCCCTCGGCGGCATTGTGGGACAACTGCTGGGCGGCAAGAAGGGGTGAGGATCTCTCTTCGCAGGCGCTTCGCGGCGGCCGCGCTCCTGCTCTTCGGGCTCGCGGCCGCCGCCGCACCGGTGTCGGCCCAGGCGATGGCCGACACCGGTCGCAGCGTCGTGCTGATCGTGACCGACGGCCTCCGGTGGCAGGAACTCTTCGGCGGAGCTGACTCCACGCTCAACAACAAGGAGTACGGAGGCGTGGAGGACACCGCCGCCCTCCGGCGCACTTACCTTGTCGGCGGCGCCGAGGCGAACCGTCGGGCGCTGATGCCGTTCATGTGGGGGGTGATCGCGCGCGACGGGCAGATCTACGGAAACCGGAGGCTCGGCAGCGATGCGGTGGTGACGAACGGGCTCAAGTTCTCCTACCCCGGTTACAACGAGATGCTCACCGGCAGGCCTGACCCGCGCATCGACCGCAACGACTACGGCCCAAACCCGAACCTGACCGTCTTCGGGTGGCTCTCCTCCGAGCCCGGATTCATGTCCCGGGTGGCCGCGTTCGGCACTTGGGACGTCTTCGCGGACATCTTTGACCGCGGCTTCCCATTGATGACACTCCGCGCCGGCTGGGAGCTTCCCTTCCCCGGCTCCACCGATCCGTCGCGCGTCCTCCTCGACAGCCTGTACGCCACCACGACGCGGTACTGGCCCGGAATGCCGTACGATGCCTTCCTGCAGGCCAGCGTGATGGAATACCTCCGAACCGAGCACCCGCGGGTGCTCTACCTGGGGTTCGGAGAGACCGACGAGTGGGCTCATTCGGGCAAGTACGACCGGTACCTGGCGACAGCCCACCGCGTGGACGGCTTCATTCGCGACCTGTGGCAAGCCATGCAGGCCATGCCGGAGTACGCCGGCCGGACGACCTTCATCATCACCACCGATCATGGCCGGGGGAGCGGGCTCGAGGACTGGACCGACCACGGGAAGGACGTCGAGGGGGCGGAGCACATCTGGATCGCAGTGATGGGACCGGACATTCCCGGACTCGGCGAGCGGCGCAACGTGTCGTTCGTGACCCAGGCGCAGGTGGCAGCCACGGTCGCGGCGGCGGTGGGGATGGACTGGGTGAAGGTAGCCGGCCCGGCGTGGACCGCAGGCGCCCTGCCAGTATTCGGACCCGGAGACTGATCGCGGTTATTGCAGGCCTGCTTTGAGCGCCCCGATGACCGGGCTGCTCCGGAGGCACGTTAGGACCCTGTCCGCTGCCTGGATCTCGCCACCGGCCGGTCCGCGGGTGCCGGAGGAGCAGGCTGGTCGAGGGGCGCTTGTCCGGGGACGCGAACTGACGGCCATTCAGACCATTCCCGTCGCCAGCCGATCAAAAGGCACTAAAACACGAACATCACCCCGCCGCTGAACTCTCCCTGGGTAAAGAAGGTGCTGTTGGACGCGACGATGACGCATCCACCTGGTAGGGTGCACCAGAAATCGGTGTCGCTGGAGAGGGTGCTCATCCAGAGCCGGGCCTGGGCACGGAGCCCCACGTTCCGGCTGAGGTAGGTCTTCACGCCGAGGGCGCCGCCGAAGGAAAAGAGCCAGTCGTCGCCGAAGTCCGGTGACTCCGGCGAGAGGTGGGTGGCGCCGACCGTCAGGGCAAAGAAGGGCTTGGTCTTCTCGTCGTGCCCGAACTCCAGCGCGCCGCCCAGTTGGAAGTACTCGACGGCGGCATTGCCAATAGTCCGTTCGGCGGCGGTGTCCGAGTCAAACAGGATGTTGGTGGACTGGCGGCTGTAGACGAATTCCACGAGCCCGTCGGGCTTCACCCGGTACCCGATGGTGGCGCCCCACGCGAAGCCGTCGTTGGCGATGAACTTGCCCGTTTCGCCGTTCACGGTGCCGCCATAGCGGTACCCGGCGGTGGGAGTGATCTCCCACGTGGCCTGCGCGTGGAGCGAAGCAGCGGCTGTAACGAACAAGAGGGAAAGCGGCCCGATCCGGTGCATGGAAGCTCCGTCAAAGTGTTGTCTGCTCACCCGAAGCATAGCCGGGGAATAGCGCGGGAGCGCGGCGCCCCCCATCTTAAGGGTCCATGACCACACAATTCGACCGCGTCGCCGCCGCCCTGGCGGACCAGTTCCGGCTCGACCGTGAACTGGGCCAGGGCGGGATGGCCACCGTCTATCTGGCCGAGGATCTGAAGCACCACCGCAAGGTTGCGGTCAAGGTGCTCCGGCCGGAACTGGCGGCATCGCTCGGGCCCGATCGGTTCTTTCGGGAAATCGAGGTCGCTGCCAAGCTCCAGCACCCCCATATCCTTCCCCTCTTCGACAGCGGCGCTTCGGGCGGGGCGGCAGGATCGCCGGACTTCCTCTGGTATGCCATGCCGTTCGTGGACGGCGAGACGCTTCGCGACCGACTGGCGCGTACCGGGGAGCTGCCGGTCCACGACGCCATCCGCATTCTCATCGAGGTCGCGGACGCGCTGGCGGAGGCCCACAAGCACGGCGTGGCCCACCGCGACATCAAACCCGAGAACATCCTTCTCTCCGGCCGCCACGCCCTAGTGAGCGACTTCGGAGTGGCCAAGGCGGTGAGCGAGGCCACCGGCCGCCAGCAGCTCACCACCGCCGGTGTCGCCCTCGGCACGCCCGCCTACATGGCGCCGGAACAGGCCGCCGCCGATCCGCACCTCGATCACCGGGTGGACATCTATGCCCTCGGCGTGCTGGCATACGAACTCCTGACCGGCCGGACGCCGTTCAGCGGGCGCACCCCGCAGGAAACGCTCGCCGCGCACGTGATGCAGGCGCCTGAGCCGGTCTCCCGGCTCCGGCCCGGCATTTCGCCTGCGTTCGAGGCGCTGGTGATGAAGTGCCTGGCGAAGCGGCCGGCGGACAGGTTCCAGAGCGCGGAAGAACTGGTAGCGGCGCTGGAGCCGCTGGCCACGCCGAGCGGCGGGATGACGCCAACCTACACGCAGCCGGTGACTGGGGTGGCGCCGCTGGTGCCGGCGGGTCGCAAGCGGGTGGTAAGGGCGGCGGCGCTGGTCATCGTGCTGGGAAGCGTGGGCATGCTGATGACCCGGCGGGCCGGCAGCGGACCCGAAGTGACTCTGACCAAGACCACCCGCCTCACCAGCGCGCAGGGGCTCGAGGTTCTCCCGGCCATTTCGCCCGATGGGCAGTTCCTGGCGTACGTCGGTACCTCGAAGAATTCGGCGGACATCTTCCTGCAGCCCACGGATGGCGGGCGGGCGGTCAACATCACCGACAGCCTTCCCGGTGCGCAGATCTCGCCGGCGTGGGCGCCCGATGGACGGCGGCTGGTGTTCGTCTCGTACGACTCCGCCGGCGCCAGCATCGTCACCATGCCCCCGACCGGTGGCGATGTTCGGCGGCTCCGGAGCTTCTCCTATGACGGGGAAAGCCCACTGGCACCGAAATGGTCGCCCGATGGATCGCGGATCGCTTTCGAACTGGGCGACAGCATCCTGGTCATGTCTGTGGACGGGGACGGACTCACCTTGATTGCCCGGGTGACGGATGTCCATTCCCTGGCATGGACTCCCGACGGCCAATGGCTCGCGGGCGTCCGGGGAAACTCCGCCTTCGCCTATACTGGCAATGGATTCGGCAACCTGGCCGCGAGCACGGTGTTCGTGGTGTCCGCCGACGGCGGCACCCCAGTCATGGTGAGCGATTCCACGACCCTGAACTTCTCGCCGACGTGGCTCCCCGGCGGAAATGCCCTGCTCTACCTCTCGAGCGGCGGAGGCGGACGCGACATCTACCTCCAGCGAATTGGAAGAAGCGGACGTGCAGACGGCGCTCCGAAGCGAGTGACGACCGGGCTCGACGCCCACACCTTTGCCCTTTCTCCGGACGGGAAGCGCCTGGCCTACTCCAAGTACGCCCGCGACCTCAATATCTGGATGGTTCGGCTTTCGGCAACCGGCAGCGTGAATGCGCGCGCGGCGGTGCCAATCACCCGCGGCAACCAGGCCACCGAGGTGCTGCGCCTCTCCCCCGACGGCAAGTGGCTGCTGTATGACTCCGACCTCAACGGCAACGGCGACCTCTTTATTGTGTCCTCCGACGGCGGCACGCCAAGACAGCTGACCGACGACCCCGCCGACGACCTGAGCGCCAACTGGTCGCCCGACGGATCGGAGATCGCGTTTCACTCCTTCCGCACCGGCAATCGCGACATCTTCACCATGAATGCCGACGGCACCGGCCTGGCGCAGGTCACCACCGACACACTGGGCGACAGGTACGCGGCCTGGGGTCCGGACCACAACACCCTCGCGTACTCGCGGGGGGACGGGCGCATTCTGGAACTGGTGGAGATCAATCGGGATTCGCCGTCGTCGCCCTGGGGACCGCCCACGAGTCTGGGCCAGGGAGTCACGGCCTTTCTCACCCCCGACCGCGCCGCCTACCTCGTGTGGAGGGGAGACAGCGTGCTTGAATTGACGGCCGTTCCCTCAGGTGTGGGTGCCCCAAGGCTGCTCTTCCGGGCGCCGCGGTGGTTCAGGCCCAACTGGGCCCAGATGGGCCCCGATGGCCGGACGCTGTACAGCTATTCTCCCGACTCCACGGGCAACCACGCCTTCTGGGCCATCGACCCGGTGAAGGGGACGCTCCGCAAGGTCGTTTCCTTCGAGCCTGCCGATCCCTGGACCACCCGAGGCAACTTCGTCACCGACGGCACCCGGTTCTACTTCATCGCCGGAGAGCACCAGGCGGACATCTGGGTGGCGGATGTAGAGGAGAAGTAGGCGGGGCAGCGGGGCAGCGGGGCAGCGGGGCAGCGGGGCAGGAAGCTCGGGGGTCGGGGTGGAACCGCAAGTTGGAGTTTCCGTTGACCAAGTACTCAACATCACTGCTTGCCCTCCTCGCTCTCGCCACAGCCGGCGATGCGTCGGCCCAGGCCCCCCTCCCCCTCATCCCCTACCCCCGCTCGGTGGTCCGGAACACCGGTGATGTCGAACTGGTGCGCCGAATCCGGCTCGAGGCCCCCAACCCGGCGGACCTCGGCGCCCTCGGCTCCTACACCAGCGATCTCCTCGAGATGGAACTGGGATGGCGGCCCGAGCTCGTCAGCGGCCCCTCCCGGCCTGCCGGGCTGACCCTCAGGCTCATCGCCCCCGACTCGGCCCTCGGCAACGAGGGCTACCGGCTCAGCAGCCAGACGTCCGGTGTGATCATCGAGGCCTCCACCGAGGCCGGACTCTTCCGCGGGCTGCAGACCTTCCGCCAGTTGCTCCACGCCGGCGTCCCGGGAACGGTGCCGAGAGTGGAAATCAGCGATGCGCCCCGCTTCCCGTACCGCGGGATGCACCTCGACGTGGCCCGGCACTTCTTCCCCGTGGAGTTCGTCGAGCGGTACATCGACCTCCTTTCCCGCTACAAGTTCAACACCTTCCACTGGCACCTGACCGACGACCAGGGCTGGCGGATCCAGATCAACCGCTATCCGAAGCTGACCGACATCGGCTCCTGCCGCCGCGAGACCGTGGTGGACCGGAACTTCGACCCCTACATCGGCGACAGCACCCGGTACTGCGGCTACTACACGCAGGACGAGGTCCGGCGCGTCGTGGCCTACGCCGCGGCCCGACACATCACGATCGTCCCGGAAATCGAGATGCCGGGCCATGCGCAGGCGGCCATCGCCGCCTACCCCGAGCTGGCCTGCACGCCCGGCCCCTTCGAGGTGAGCACGGTGTGGGGGGTGGACGAGGACATCCTCTGCCCGAGCGAGGCGACTTTCGCCTTCCTCGAGGGAGTGCTCACCGAGGTGATCGCGCTCTTCCCCGGCCCCTACATCCACATCGGCGGGGACGAGGCGCCCAAGACCCGCTGGAAGTCGAGCGACCTGGCCCACCAGGTCATCCAGCGGGAGCAGCTGGCTGACGAGCACGCCCTGCAGAGTTGGTTCGTCCAGCGGATCGAACGATTCCTGAGCGCGCATGGCCGGCGCCTGATCGGCTGGGACGAGATTCTCGAGGGTGGCCTGGCCCCCGGAGCCACCGTCATGAGCTGGCGCGGGGTGAGCGGCGGGATCGCCGCGGCGCAGCAGGGGCACGATGTCATCATGACGCCCACCAGCCACGCCTACTTCGATTATGCGCAGGGCGATCCGGCGCTCGAGCCGTTCTCGATCGGAGGCAACATCCCGCTGGAGCGGGTCTACGCCTTCGAGCCGGTGCCCTCCGTGCTGACCCCCGAACAGGCCACGCATGTCCTCGGTGCGCAGGGAAACGTCTGGACCGAGTACATGAAGACCCCAGACCGGGTGGAGTGGATGGTCTTCCCCCGGATGCTCGCCATGGCCGAGGTCACCTGGAGCCCCGCCTCGGCACGCGACTGGGAACGCTTCATCGAGCGTCTCCCGTCGGCGCTCGCCGCGCTCGACCGCCTCGGCGTCAACTACCGCGTCCCGAACGTGCTGGGCCTGGAGCGGGACCGCCTGACGCTGGCCGACACCGCCGTCATCACGCTCCGGAGCCCGCTCCCCGACGGCGAGATCCGCTACACGCTGGACGGCACGGCGCCGACGGCAACGTCCGTTCTCTATACCGGACCGCTCACGCTCACCGTGGACACCACGGGGACAGCGGTCACGGGCGCGGTGTTCCTGGCGAGCGGCGCGTCCAGCCCGCCCCGCCAGGCGCGCGTGAGCCGCACCACGCTCCGCCCCGCGTCGCGCGTCCCTTCCGGAGGGTTGACCACCGGGCTTCGGCTCGCCTACTACGCCGGCAGCTTCCCGAGCGCCCGGGCCGTGGCCACCACGGCGCCCACCCGCGTCGCGACCGCCGAGGCGGTCGGCCTGCCGGGATTCCAGCGTCCGGAGACGTACGGGCTCCTGTTCACCGGATATCTCAGCGTGAGCCGATCGGGGCTGTACACGATCACGCTCAGTTCCGACGATGGCAGCGTGCTCGAGATCGGCGAGCGGGTGGTGGTGGACAACGACGGCTGGCACTCGGAGGCGGAACGGAGCGGGATGGTTGCACTGGCGGCCGGCATCCATCCGCTCACCATCCGGTACGTGCAGGGAAGCGGCGGGGCGGTCCTCTCGGCCACGATCGCGTTCGAGGGGGAGCCGCCGGTGCCGCTGGCCGGCGGCTACCTCGCGCGCTAGCTTCCCGCATCCCTTCAACCACGGTTTCCCGATGACCCTCCAGGATCAGCGGAAGGTGTACGACGTCTGCATCGTCGGCTCCGGCGCGGGCGGTGGCATGGCGGCCTATATGCTCACCCAAGCGGGAGCAAACGTCGTCCTGCTCGAGGCCGGCGGCCCGTGGGACAACGCCACCGACTCCGACATGTTCACCTGGCCGTACAACTCCCCCCGCCGCGGCGCTTCCACGAAGGAACGCCCCTTCGGCGAGTTCGACGCCTGCGTCGGCGGGTGGGAACTCCCGGGCGAGCCGTTCACCGTGGCGGAGGGCTCGAAGTTCGGCTGGTGGCGAGCCCGAATGGTGGGCGGCCGCACCAACCATTGGGGCCGCATCTCGCTGCGCTTCGGCCCGAACGACTTCAGGCGGAAGAGCCTCGACGGCCTCGGCGACGACTGGCCCATCAGCTACGACGACCTGGCGCCCTTCTACGACCGGGTAGATGACCTCATCGGCATCTTCGGCAGCGCGGAGGGCCTCCCCAACGAACCGGATGGCCACTTCCTCCCGGCGCCGAGGCCCCGCTGCTACGAACTGCTGGTCAAGCAGGCCTGCGACAACCTGAAGGTCGCGTGCATCCCGGCGCGGCTCTCCATCCTGACGCAGCCGCTCGGCAACCGGCCCGCCTGCCACTACTGCGGCCAGTGCAATCGCGGCTGCGCCGTCAACGCCAACTTCTCGTCCACCAACGTGCTGCTCCCGCCGGCCATGGCCACCGGCCGGCTGACGATGATCACCAACGCGATGGCCCGCGAGGTGACGCTCGGGTCAAACGGGCTGGCCGACGGCGTGACCTACGTGGACAAGGCCACCAACACCGACCGTCGCGTGAGGGCCAGGGTCGTGGTGCTGGCGGCAAGCGCCTGCGAATCGGCGCGGCTTCTCCTCAATTCGAAGAGCGCGCGTTTTCCGCATGGGCTGGCCAACTCCAGCGGCGTGGTGGGCAAGTACCTGACCGACACCACCGGCACCGATGTGGCCGGGTTCATCCCGAAACTCGAGAACGGCATTCCCCACAACGAGGATGGGGTGGGCGGCGGGCACCTCTACGGCCCATGGTGGCTGGACAACAAGACGCTCGACTTCCCGCGCGGGTACCACATCGAAATCTGGGGCGGGCGGGGTCAGCCGTCGTACGGCTTCATGGGCGGCATCGACAACTACCCGGCCTTCGGCGGATATGGCAAGGCGCTCAAGGACTCGTACCGGCGGCTCTACGGCACCACCATCGGGTTCAGCGGCCGGGGTGAGATGATCCCCAACGCCGACTCCTATTGCGAGATCGACCCGGAGGTGAAGGACCAGTGGGGGATCCCGGTCCTGAAGTTCCACTGGAAGTGGAGCGACTACGAGTACAAGCAGGTCAAGCACATGCAGGAGACCTTCCGCGCGCTCATCGCTGAAATGGGCGGCGAGGTGTTCAGCCCGATGCCGACCGCCGAGCAGGGATACGGCATCGCCACCGGCGGCCAGATCATCCACGAACTGGGCTGTGTGCGGATGGGGAACGATCCCGGCTCCTCCGCGGTCAACGCCAACTGCCAGGCCCACGACGTGAAGAACCTCTTCGTGGCCGACGGCGGGCCGTTCGTGTCGCAGGCGGACAAGAACCCGACCTGGACCATCCTGGCGCTCTCGATGCGCACCTCCGAGTACATCGCGGCCCAGCGCCGACAGGGGGCCCTGTGACCGACCTCTCCCGCCGCGAGATGCTCGGCCTCCTCGGCGTGGCGCTGGCCGCAGGCGCCGCCGGCTGCCGGCCCGAGACGATTCGCAAGGCCGCACAGCGCGCCACGCCCTACACGCCGACCTTTTTCACCCCCGGCGAATACGACGCCGTCACCGTGCTGGCCGACCTCACGCTGCCGGCGGACAAGCGCGGCCCCAGCGCCAGCGAGGCCGGCGTGCCGGAGTTCATGGACTTCGTCATGACGGAGGAGATGGACAACCGGGAGCGGATGCGGACCGGCCTCGCCTGGCTCGACACCGAGTCGGGCAGCCGCTTCGGCAAGCCGTTCGTGGCGGCGTCGGCTCGGCAGCAGATGAAGATCCTCGACGACATCGCGTGGCCCAAGAAGGCCAAGGCGGAATTTGAGGAGGCGGCGAAGTTCTTCAACGAGTTCCGGAACCTGACCGCCACCGGCTACTGGTCGAGCAAGGTGGGGGTCGAGGACCTCCAGTACATCGGCAACACAGTGGTGCCCGAGTGGAAGGGCTGCCCTGAGCCCCAGCTGAAGAAGCTGGGCGTCAGCTACACCTGAACGGAGCTTTCATGGCCAAGCGTCGTCTCGGCGTCGGGTTCATCGGCAGCGGATTCAACACCCGATTCCACATGCAGGCCTGGCAGGGGGTGCGCGACGCCGACGTCCTCGGCGTCTGGAGCCCGAACCGCAAGAACGCCGCGGACGCCGCGGCGCTGGCCCGCCGGCTCGACGTCGGCGCCGCGAAGGCCTACGCTTCGATCACCGACATGGTGGCCGATCCGGCCATCGACGCCATCTGGCTCTGCGGCCCCAACCACGCCCGCATCGAGAACGTGGAGGAGATCGCCGACGCGGTCATCCGCGGCAAGGGAGACCTGGTCGGGCTGGCCTGCGAAAAGCCCCTCGCCCGCACCGTGAAGGAAGCGAAGCAGGTGGCGGCGCTCACCCGGAAGGCCGGGCTCAAGCACGGTTACCTCGAGAACCAGCTCTTCAGCCCGCAGGTGGAGCACGGCCGCACCCTCCTCTGGGCGCGCGGCGCCGCGACCACCGGTCGGCCCTACCTGGCCCGCGCGGCGGAAGAGCACAGCGGCCCGCACATGCCCTGGTTCTGGCAGGGGAAGCTCCAAGGCGGCGGTGTATTGAATGACATGATGTGCCACTCGGTCGAGGTGGTGCGCCACCTTCTCACCAAGCCGGGCGCGCCTCGCTCGTCGGTGCGGCCGGTCGGCATCACCGGCCGGATCGCCAGCCTCAAGTGGTCCCGGCCGGAGTATGTGCGCCGCCTCAAGAAGACGATGGGCGCCTCGGTGGACTATGCCCGCCACCCGGCCGAGGACTTCGCGAGCGTCACGATCGAGTTCGAGACCGATACCGGCCACACGGTCATCGGCGAGGCCACTACCTCGTGGAGCTTCGTCGGCGCCGGGCTACGGCTCTCGGCCGAGTTGCTGGGGCCGGAGTACTCCATGACCTGGAATACCCTCGACAGCGGGCTCAAGCTCTTCTTCAGCCGGGAAGTAAAGGGGCGGGAGGGGGAGGACCTGGTCGAGAAGCAGAACGCGGAACAGGGCCAGATGCCGGTGGTGGCCAACGAGCCGATGGCTTACGGGTACGAGGCCGAGGACCGGCATTTCGTGCGGGTGTTCCTCGGGCTGGAGGAGCCGAAGCTCACCTTCGACGACGGTGTGGAGGTGGTGCGGACGCTGATGGCGGCATACATGAGCGCGGAGACGGGGAAGACGGTCAAGTTCCCGCCGCGTGGGTTGGATGCATTCGTCCCGAAGGTCGCGAAAGGCACCTGGCGACCCTGACCTCACCCCCTGTCCCCCTCTCCGGCAAGCGGAGAGGGGGAACACAGCAGCAGATCAATCCGTTCACCTACTGCCACACTGCCCGTCTCCCCCGCTGCCCCGCTTAGAGTGTCCACCCCTTCCGATACGCCGGCATCGTCCACTCCTCCGGCAGCTTCATGTTGGTCACGCTGCCGGTGGCGGGGTCAATCTGGAGCGTCTGACCGGCCCGGATCGCGAGGCACCCCAGCAGCACCATCTCGGTGAGCTCGCCGGCGTGGCCATCGAACGCGGAGAGCGCCGGCGGCCCGCCCTTGATCGCCTCGATCCACTCGTCGTACACCCCCTTGGACCTCGGGTACACCTTGAGCGGCGGGTTCGCCCGCACCTCGGCGTCGCGCTTCGGGTCGAGCAGCACCGGGTCCTCGCCGTACATCCCGGCGATCAGCGCGCCGTCGTCGCCCACCCACATCTGCCCCCCGATGTCCGACGGCGGCCACTCCATCGTGATCGGCAGCCCCACCGGCTGCGGCGGCCGGAGATCGCCGTCGCGCCAGACCACCTTCACCGCGGGGCGGTTTCCCTTCGCCGGGAACTCATATTCCACCCGTGTCATCTTTGGCGCCGTCTCGCCGAAACGCTGGGTGGCCTCGGGCACGATTCGCGTCGGGTAGCCCAGGTCGAGGATCCAGTACGCCGCGTCCATCCCGTGGCAGGCCATGTCGCCCAGCGCGCCGGTGCCGAAGTCCCACCAGCCGCGCCACTTGAACGGCAGGTAGGCCGGGTTGTAGGGCCGCTCCGCCGCGGGGCCGAGCCAGAGATTCCAGTCGAGGGTGAGCGGCGGGGCGTGGAGGTCGGTCGGCCGCTCCAGTCCCTGCGCCCAGATGGGCCGGTTGGTCCAGTACTGCACCTCGCGCACCGTGCCGATCACCCCGGCCTCGATCCACTCGCGGAGGATGCGGACCCCGTCTCCGGCGTGACCCTGGTTGCCCATCTGGGTGGGGACCTTGCTCTTCGCCGCCTGCGCCCGCACCGCGCGCACCTCGCCGATAGTGCGCGCCAGCGGCTTCTGGCAGTAGGTCGGCTTGCCCAGCCGGAGGGCCATCAGCGTGGCCGCCGCGTGGCTGTGATCAGGCGTGGAGACGGTGACGGCGTCGATGTGTGCTGCCTCCTGCGCGAACAGCTCGCGATAGTCCCGGTACTTCTTCGCGTCGGGATACTTCCGGAAGGTGTCCTCGGCCTGCTTGAGGTCCACGTCGCAGAGCGCGTAGATGTTCTGGCCCGACACTCCCTTCACGTCGCTGTCCCCCATCCCGCCGACGCCGATGCAGGCGATGTTGAGCAAGTCGCTCGGCGCGGTGTAGCCGGGGCCGCCCAGCACGTGGCGGGGCACGATGGTGAACGCGGTGCTGGCTGCCGCCACGCTGCCCACGAAGTCCCGCCGGGAGGTCTTGGTCGTCGTCATGATGGGTTCCGTCAGGCCGGGGTGGAGGCCCGCGCGGGCGCGGGCCGGAAGAGGATCGCGAAGATAAGGAGGATGACGACGGCGCCGATGGCCGGCACCTGCCAGATACCGTGCCAGTCGTGGCCGCCGTCGGGAAGCACGAAGTGCTGGACCACCCGTCCGGACGCCCACGCACCGATGAGGTAGCCGACCCCCTGCGTGAGGAACGCCAGGAACCCCTGCGCGGCGGCGCGGATCTTCGGGCCCGCCTGTTCGTCGGTGTAGATCTGGCCCGTCACGAAGAAGAAGTCGTAGCAGATGCCGTGCAGGAGGATGCCGGCGTAGAGCATCCAGAGCCCCGGCCCGGTGTTGCCGTTGGCGAAGAGGAAGTACCGGACCGCCCACGCCAGCATGCCGATCAGGAGGATGCGGCGCACGCCCCAGCGCGAGAGGAACCAGGGGAGCAGGAGCATGAAACCGATCTCGGACATCTGGCCGAGGGTCATCTTGCTGGCCGGCTCGGCCATCCCGATCTCGTTGAGGTACAGGTTGGTGAACGCGTAGTAGAACTGGAGCGGGATGCAGAGGAGGAACGAGCCGACCACGAAGGTGGCGAAGGAACGGTCCTTGAGGAGCGCCAGCGCGTCGAGGCCAAGGACGTCGCGCACGCTGAACGGCTTCCCCGCGGCATGCGGCGGCGTGTGCGGCAACAGAAGGCAGAAGAGGCCGAGCACGACGGAGGCGCCGGCGGCCAGCTGCATCGGCGCGGCGGTGGCCTCGAGTCCCATCCGCCCGACCACCAGCCCCGCGACGATCCACCCGATGGTGCCGAGGACGCGGATGGCTGGAAACTCCTTGCCCGGGTCGCGGACGTGGTCGAACGCGATCGAGTTGGTCAGCGCCAGCGTCGGCATGTAGCAGAGGCCGTAGCCGATGAGAACGAAATAGAAGGAATTGAAGGTGGTCAGGGTCGAGGCCCACCAGAGCATGGCGGCGCCGCCGAGGTGGAGGAGCGCCAGGATCCGCTCGGTGGCGAAGAAGCGATCGGCCACCATGCCGACGAAGAAGGGCGACACGATGGCGGCGATGGCCAGCGCGCCGTAGGCCAGCCCGATCTGCTCGCCGCCGAACTGGAGCGTGGTGCCGAGGTAGGTGCCCATCGTGACGAACCAGGCACCCCAGATGAAGAACTGCAGGAACATCATCACCGACAGTTTCGTCTTGACGGCCCCGCTGCCCCCCTGCCCCGCGGCCCCGCCATTCATTGAATCACCCTGATCTTGATGTTCCGATACGCCACCCAGTCCCCATGATCCTGCAGCGCGATGTAGCCCTTCGACGCCTTCCCGAAACGGGGCCACTGCCTGAACTTGCTCTTCGCCACCCGCTCGTTGAAGTCGGCGCTGCCGAGGGCGTAGTGCGCCACTTCCGTGCCGTTGAGCCAGTGCTGCACGCTGTCGCCCTTGATCACGATGCGCGCCTGGTTCCACTCCCCCACCGGCCGGACCAGGCTGTCCGGCGCCGGGTAGAGGCCGTACACCGCGCCCGCCGCCGTCAGTCGCGAGAGCCCGTCTCGGTGGCCCTCGTCGTCGAGGACCTGGTACTCGGGGCCGGTTTCGTAGCTATTGCTGTCGGCTTCCGTCACCCGGTACATGATGCCGCTGTTCCCCTTGGGCGAGATCCGCCATTCGAGCGTCAGCTCGAAGCCCGCGTACTGCTGGTCGGTGACGATGTCGGCCCCGGCGCCGACACGCGTGAGCGCGCCGTCCTTCGCCTGCCAGCCGCCCGGCATCGTGGTCATCTGATAGCCCCGCCACCCTGCGGTCGTGCTGCCGTCGAAGAGCAGGCGCCAGCCGGCGTCGCGCTCGGCCTGGGTGAGAGTGTTGGGTGTGGCCTGCTGCGCGGCCAGCGGCACGGGGGTAATCAGGAGCGCGGCGGCCAGCGCGGCACGGCCGGGGGTCGGCAAAATCATGAGGGACTCGGAAGCGGGAAGCTGGTGACGAAACAGGTGCTGATACGTTCGCACCCGGCGGGCCGCTCCGCAAGCGCCGGGGACTGGTGATTCCGGCTCGGTGCGTGCATACTCTCCCCTCCACTTTCCCTCTCGGAGCACGCATGCGCCGTCTCGTCCCCGCCCTGTCGCTCATCGCCACCCTGGCCGCCTGCCAGCCCGCCGCCCCCACGGTGGACCTGGCGGCTGAGGAAGCGGCCATCCGCGCCCAGGTGACCGCCTTCAACACCGCGGTCGCCGCCTACGATGAGGCGGGCGCTGTCGCCATCTACGCCCCGGACGCCGTCCTGATGCCGCCGAACCAGGGTCGGCAGGTCGGCCCGGACTTCCTGACCCAGATGATTGCCGGGCTGGAGCCGCTCAAGGCCGCCTTCGCCGTCACTCCGACCGCGGTCATGGTCACTGCCTCCGGCGACCTGGCGCTCGAGGAAGGCACGTGGAAGACCAGCATCCCCATGGCGGACGGCACCTCGTTCGAGGACTACGGGAAGTACCTCGTCGGCTGGAAGAAGACCAACGGCACCTGGCTGGTCCAGTACGACATCTGGAACAGCGATAACGCGCCGCCGCAGGCGGCCGCTCAGTAGCACCATCGGACCCCGGCACGAGTTCGGGGGTAGGAGGCGCATGCCAACTGCCCCCGAGCACCGCCTGACCTGCAGCCTGACCATCCCGCTCCCCCGGCCACAGGTCTTCGAGTTCTTTGCCGATGCCGCCAACCTCGGGCGGATCACCCCGCCCGAGCTCGGATTCCATATCCTCACTCCCCAGCCGATCGCCATGCACCCCGGCGCGCTCATCGACTACCGGATCAGCCTGCACGGCATCCCGATGCGCTGGCGGACGGAAATCAGCCGGTGGGATCCCCCATTCGCGTTCGAGGACGTGCAGCTGCGCGGCCCTTACGCGCAGTGGATCCATCGGCATACTTTCACGGAGACGCCCGGCGGCACGCTGATCGAGGACGATGTCCGGTACCGCCTGCCCTTCGGCCCACTCGGACGGCTGGTGCACCCCGTCGTGCGGCGCCAGCTCGACCGCATCTTCCGGCATCGCACCGCCGCCGTCCGCCGACTCCTGCTCGAGGCTGCATGACACCCTGGGTCGCCCGCCTGCTGTTCCTCAACGTCGTCATGTACGTCCTCACCCTGGCCGTGCCCGGCCTGGGGGACGCGCTGATGTTCGTTCCGGCGCTCATCCTGAGCCGGCCGTGGACCCTCGTCACCTACATGTTCCTCCACGGCGGGCTCGGCCACATCTTCTTCAACATGCTCGCCCTCTTCTTCTTCGGGCCGCGGCTCGAGGCTCGCCTCGGCAGCCCACGGTTTCTCGGCCTCTACCTGACCAGCGGCATCGTGGGCGCTCTCCTCTCGTTCACCAACCCGATGATCGGGGTCATCGGGGCGTCGGGCGCCGTGTACGGCGTGATGTTCGGCTTTGCGCACTACTGGCCGCGCGAGGTGGTGCACATCTGGGGCGTGCTGCCGGTGGAGGTGCGGTGGCTGGTGGTGGGTATGACGGTCCTGTCGCTGGTGTCCGGCTTCGGCGGCGCGGGCGACGGCGTCGCCCATTTCGCGCACCTCGGCGGGTTCCTCGGCGCGTGGATTTACCTCAAAGTGCTCGACCGCACCACCGGTGCCCGCCGGTTCCAGGCGCGGGCCGTGGCCGCGGCACCGCCATCGGTCGCTACCACCTCCTCGGCAGTGGCGCGGTGGTCGCGCATCGAGCGCGAGGGGCTGCACCCCGTCAATCTCGAGGAGCTCGACCGGGTGATGGCCAAGCTCCAGCGCGAGGGCGTGAGCCGGCTGACCGACGGGGAGAAGGAATTCCTGGAACGCTTTAGCCAGCGATAGGCGGGGCCGTTCCCCCTCTCCGCTTGCCGGAGAGGGGGAAAGGGGGTGAGGTCGATCCTAAGTCGTCAGCCTGCGCCAGATCCCCGGATGCGCCCGCAGCAGGTACGATCCCGCCATCCACACCGCCACGACGTTGGCCACCACGATCGACCACCACGGGAGCAGCGCGCGCATCGGCTCCGTGAGGATGCCCACCGCCAGGATCGTCACGACGAATCCACCCACGATAGTGAACAGCATCGCCCGTGCCTGCGACGGGCGCGCCTCGGCCTGTGCCACGAGCCGCACCACAACCAGCCCGATGGCCAGCGAGAGAACCAGGTGCAGCGCGTTGTACCAGAAGACGGCTGTGGCATCCACCGGGATCGGCAGCTGCAGGATGCTCGGATCCCGCACCCCCTTGAACACCGCGAGGCCCAGCAGGTTGACGGTGAAGAGCGGTCCGCGCGCCGCCAGGAAGTCGAACACGGCATAGAACAGCGCCACGGACGCGTACGCCACGAACCCGACCAGCAGTCCCTCGCGCACCACTCGATTCTCGCCCGGCATGGTTACCTCCCAAGGTGTCACGTTTACTCGCGCGCCGTCACGCCCCTTCCGCGTACCTCGTCTTCGCATCCAGCTTGTCGACCTTCCATCCCTTGCCGCCGCCATAGACTGTCCCGCGCAGCCAGTCCTCTTCCACCTCCAGCTCCGCCGCGGGCACCGACGTGTACCAAGCCTTCGCCTGGTTGCCTTCCCCGTTGCTCCAACGGTACCGGCGCTGCTTCAGGACGTCCTTCTTGTCGAACGGCGCGCCGAGGGCCCAGATACGGTACGACGGTGTCCGCGCCGACGCCAGCAGGAGCCGCATCGGTAGCGTGCCGTCGTCGAACGGTTCCTGCAGCAGCCGGAGGACGGCGTGGCAGTCGGCGTCGGCGCGGTGGCCGTCGAAGAAGAGTCCGCACCGCTTCATCATCAGGAACTCGAGCGCGCCCGAGCTGGCGCCCAGTTCCTTCCAGGGCACTTCCCGCTGCGAGCAGGCCCAGGCCTTGTCGCGGGAGGCCGGGAGCCGGCGGTCCACGAACGGCCGGTCGAACGCGGCGTTGTGGGCAATGATGAGCCCCACATCCGCCAGCAGATTCCCGACCGCCGCCTCGTCGATTCGCTTGCCGGCCACCATCGCGTCGGTGATGCCGGTGAGCTTGGTGACCTCCGCGGGGATCGGGCGCCCCGGGTCCTCCAGATAGCTGACCGCTTCCCGCACCGCCAGGATCCGCCCGCTCTCCCGCTCGAACTCGAACGGCACACCGCAGAACTCGATGATCTTGTCACGGGTGGGGTCGAGCCCGGTCGTCTCGACGTCCACCACCACGCCGGTTGCGGTGGGCGAGCCGTCGCCCTCGTGATATCGCGACGGCGGCACGAAACGGCGCAGCACCCGGTAATCGGGGGAGGCCTCGAGCTGCCTGGCCAGCGACTCCAGCGAATCGCTCACCGGCGCGGCCCCGCCTGCCAGTCGCTCAGGTCGCTGAGCCAAGAATAGGGGTTGATGGTGACCCCAGTGATCCGGCGTGACACCCCCGCGGTCTGCATCGGCGCATACAGGAAGAGCGCGGGCGCGTCGGCATTGAGAGTGTCCATGGCGGCGCGGTACAGCGGGCCCGCGCTGGCGGTGTCGCGGGCCAGGATGGCGCGGGCGAAGAGCCGGTCGAACGCCGGGTTGTCGTAACGCCCGTAGTTGAGCTTGCCCCATCCACCGCGAGTCCATTGGTCCGCGAGCCCGCGCGGGCTCGGCTCGTCGAGCCACGCGCCGATGTAGCTGTCGAACGCACCCTCGGCCAGCCGCTGGTTGAAGACCGGGAAGTCCACCGCGGTGATGGTGACGTCCACACCGAGGGGCTTCCACGCCTGCTGAAGCACCTGGGCCAAGTCCCGTCGTGCCACGCTGGTGCCCGGCACCAGGATGTCGAAGGCGAGGCGCTTCCCGGCGCGCCGCCGCACGCCGTCGTCGCCGCGCGTCCAGCCGAGGGAGTCGAGAAGCGCCGCGGCCGCCACCGTGTCGAAGGGGAAAACTCGAATGTCGGGGCTGTTGATCCAGAGGAGTTGCGACATCGGGCCAGGCGGGGCCACTGTGCCGGCGCCGAAGACGCCAGACGCCAGCAGCTGCCGGTCGACGCCCATTGCCAGCGCGCGCCGGATGCCGAGGTGCCCGAGAATCGGATGCCGCTTCCCGGCGGCATCCTGGAGCCGGAAGCCGAGAAAGCCGTACGCCGCGGAGGGATACCGGATCAAGACAATGTTGGTGTCCGGCTCCACCCGCGCAACGCGGGAGGGCGGCCCGAGATGCTCGACCAGGTCCGCCTCACCGGCGAGCAGCATGTTGATGGCGGCATCCGGATCAGGGACGAAGCGCCAGACCACACGATCGATGTTCGCGGCGGCGCCAGGAACGGCCTCGAGCCGGAGCGACTCGCCCGGCACCCAGGCCGCCACGCGGTACGCCCCGCTCCCCACCACGTGGGCCAGCGTCGTGTCACCGGCCCACTGCTCGCGCGGAACGGCCTCCCAGATGTGCGCCGGGAGGACGCGCACATGCCAGGTGGCGTCGTACCACTGTTCCGGATAGGCGCGCGCAAACCGCAGGAGGAACGAGGCGGAGTCCTCCGCCTCGACGGTCACCTGGCCGGCCAAGGCGGGCGCCGCCTCGGTTTCGAGCGCGGGGTCGGCGTACACCGCAAAAGAGAAGGCGACGTCGTGCGCGGTGACCGGCACGCCGTCTTGCCACGTTGCGCCTGGCCGCAGGTGGAAGCGGAGCGTGAGACTGTCCACCCGCTCCCACCGGTCCGCGAGCCCCGGACGATAACCCGCGGGATCGATCGGGGCGGCATCCGGCGCCAGGTCGGCCAGCCGCTCGTAGACCCGGTCGGTGATGTCCCGCCCGACCGTCTCGTAGACGAGCGGCGGGAAGAGCGACGACGGCTCGCCGGCGGCGGCGATGACGACGGTGCCGCACTCCTCGCAAGGCGTCGCCCGCTCGCGTGCGCAGGACACCAGCGCCACCGCGACGAACAGGAGGGCCATGCGGTATGTCACGCCGCACTCGTCCCTTCGGGGATGACCATCCAGAGCACGATGTACACGAGGATGCCGGGGAAGGCGACCGACACGATGGACGCGACAACGTACCCCGCCCGCACCAGCGTCGGGTCGAGATCGAAATACTCGGCGAGCCCGCCAAGCACGCCGGCGATCATCCGGTTCTTGGTGGACCGATGGAGGGGCCGCGTGGTGCTGGACATGGCGGGATCCTGTGAGTGGTAGCGGGAAATATAAGGACGAATGGGTGACAGCCGACGAAGAGGGACGAGAATAGTGGTGCCGGGGCTGTTGCATCGAAACGTTACGGCCGGTATTCTCCCGATACGATCCGGGCTTGTATCACCGTGTTTCAATACAGAGTAAGCAATTGTATCACAGTGACTTACATAGCAATCTAGCAGTGGCATTCGCGTTGCCAATTGAGGGGCCGAGCAGGTTCCCATCAACTCGTCTCCTTGGAGGTTTTGCCATGTCTCGCACCCTTCGACTCACCGGCGCGCTGGCGCTGGCCGCCACCCTCGGCGCTTGTGATTCCTCGTCCGGACCCAACGACCAGGGCTCCCAGGTGTCACTGGCCGTGGCCACCCGCGCTGCCGGCATCGCGCCCGTGGGCATGCAGGCGAGCGGCGGTCCGGTAGAGTACAACGACGGCACCAACACCCTGATCATCACCCAGGTCCAGATGGTGGTGAAGGAAATCGAGCTGAAGCGGTCCGAGTATCCCTCGCAGTGCGACAGCACGGCCTCGGACGACAACTGCGAGGAGCTCGAGTCGGGCCCGTACCTCCTCGACTTGCCCCTGTCGGCCGGCGCCACTTCCGTGGTGACGGTGGACGTGGTGCCCGGCACGTACGACGAATTCGAGTTCAAGATCCACAAGCCGGAAGACGACGACTCGAACGCCGCGTTCCTGGCCGCGCATCCCGACTTCGAGGGGGTCAGCATCCGCGTGACCGGCACTTGGAATGGCGCCGCGTTTACCTTTGAAAGCGATCTCGATGCAGAGCAGGAGCAGGACCTGGTGCCGCCGCTCGTCGTGACCGACGTGGGCACCGCCGACTTCACGCTCTTCATCGACATCGGCACCTGGTTCCGCGACGGCTCCGCGATGCTGATCGACCCGTCCAGCGCCAACAAGGGCGGCGCGAACGAGGGCACGGTCAAGGACAATATCGAGAACTCGTTCGAGTCGTTCGAGGACGAGGACCACGACGGCGACGACGATCACGGCGAGGACTGACCTGACACGCATCCCGCATGGCTGAGCGTCTCCCAAGGGTGGAAGCGGTCGTGATTTCCGACAGCTTCCAGGGAGCGCTCACCGACTTGGTGACCGAAGTGGGGGGCCGGCTCGTCGTGCGGCCCCCCGGGGGCGGAGCCCCGTCCGAGCCGGCTGCGGCCGTGATGGTCCTGGCGGGAGGGCGGGAGGGGGAAGCGCTGGCACAGTTGCCGGCGCTGGACGGGACCCCCTGGTACTTCATCGGCGCGGCGGCGGACCATCGGCTCGCCGCCGCCGCCGTCCGGGCTGGAGCGAAGGACTACTTCGTCCTGCCCGAGGACATGGATGTGGTGAGGCGGTCGCTGGAGCGCGACGTTCGGGCCGCGCTCGCCCGGGTGGACGCGGCGGACTTCGCCGCCGCGGAGGGCGCGGATGCCGGCTTCTCGGCCATCATCGGGCGGAGCCCGCAACTCACGGCGGTGCTCGACCAGGCGAAGCGGGTGGCCGGACACCGGGACGTGACCGTGTTGCTCGGCGGGGAAACCGGCACGGGCAAGGAACTCCTGGCCCGCGCGATCCACTACGCGAGTCCCCGGGCGGCTCAGCCGTTCGTCGAGGTGAACTGCGCGGCGATTCCCGCCAACCTGCTCGAGAGCGAGTTGTTCGGTCACGAGCGCGGTGCCTTTACCGGGGCGGTGGCCGCCAAGCCAGGGCTGTTCGAGCAGGCGCACGGTGGGACGCTCTTCCTCGACGAGATCGGGCACCTGCCGCTGGAACTGCAGGCCAAGCTGCTCCGGGCGCTGGAGAGCCGCGAGATCCGCCGGGTCGGCGGGACAACGACGAAGAAGGTGGACATCCGGCTCCTGGCCGCCACCCATCTCGACCTGGCCCGCGCGGTCAGGGACAAGGCGTTCCGGGAAGACCTGTACTACCGGCTGAACGTGGTACGGCTCGTCCTGCCACCGCTCCGGGAGCGAGGCGCCGATCTCGAGTTGCTGGCCGAGACGTTCGCCGCGCAGCTGGCCAAGCGCTACGGACTGCCGGCGCCGACCGCCGAGCCGGAGTTTCGCTCGGCCATCCAGGCGCACCGCTGGCCAGGCAACGTTCGGGAGCTGCGCAACGCGATGGAGCGGGCGCTGGTGCTCTCGGCGCCGGGAACGCTGCAGGCCGCCGCGCTCGACGTCACCGCGGCGCCGGCACCGGAAGAGGCCGCGGCGAACGGCACGCTGCCGTTCCCGGCGGACCTGGCCACGATCACGATGGCGGCTGTGCAGGCGATGCTCGACGTCTGCGACGGCAACAAGAGCGCCGCGGCCCGCCGCCTCGGCATTTCGCGCCCGCGGCTGCAGCGGGTGCTCGACCAGCAGGACGACTGATGCGATCTGACTTCACAAAGGGACTTCTCATGCGACGTGCCCGCGTTCTCTCCATTGCCCTTGCGGCCGCCTTGGCGGCGTGCAGCGATTCCGGCGGGCCGGACAACGGCGGCGTCAAGCCGCCGGGCGAGCTCACCATCATCCGCCTCCCCGCCGGGAGCCCGCCGATCTGGAACCCGGTGGACTCCTTCTACGCCAAGAAGGGCGAGGATCGCGAACTGCGGATCTACTTCGACAATGGCGTGGGCGGCCCCGGTGAGGAGTACCTCCGCCTCCGCGTGGACTCGCCGAGCCTGCTGTCCTACCCCGACGGGACCCTCTTCCAGGTCGGCGACTCAGTGCTGATCACCGTGCGGGTGGTCGATCCCGAGCAGATCTATTTCGAGTTCGAGCCCAGCGGCCTCCGGTTCAACCCGTCGGTGCCCGCGGAGCTCAAGATCGAGTACGCCGAGACCGGTGGCGACCTCGATGATGACGGCGATGTGGACGGCGACGACGACGCCATCGAGCAGGTCATCGATCTCTGGCGGCAGGAACAAGCCGGCCAGGATTTCGTGAAGCTCGGCGCCGTGACGATCGAGGAACTCGACGAGATCGAGGCCGACATCCTCGGGTTCACCCGGTACGCGATCGCCTACTGACCTGACGATGACCACGCCTCCCGCCGCCGACCCCGGCACCGTCCTCCGCGACGCCACCGCCGCGATGCGCCAGGGCAACCTGCCCGGCGCCGCCGCACTGGCGGCGGCGGCAGAGGCGCGCTTCCGCGCGCGCGGGGACGCGGACGGGCGGATGCGGGCGGGGAACCTGCTCGGCGCGGTGGCGTTCGAGACCGGGCAGGTCGGCGAGGCGGAACGGTACTTCGGCACCGCGCTCGAGCTGGCGCACGGGCTCGATGACAGCCTGATGACCGCGCGCGCCTCCAACAACCTGGCATCGGTCGCGCACCTGACCGGTCGCCCCGAACTCGCGCTCAGCCTGTACCGGACGGCACTCCTCTCCTACCAGCGGCTGGGCGACCGGCGCGGGATGGCGGAAACCTCGCACAACCTCGGCATCGCCTTCCGTCAGCTCCGGCAGTGGACCGAGGCGGAGCGCGCCGCCGAGCAGGCGGTGCGCCACGCCGAGCAGTTGGCGGACGCCGCGCTGCGGGGGCTGGCCCTGGTGGGGCTGGCCGAGTTGCATCTCGAGCTCAAGGCCTGGCCGCTCGCCGAGCGTGAAATCGACCGGGCTGCGGCGCTTGCCGCGGAGGGAGACGACCCGATCGGCGTGGTCGAGGCGGCGCGGCTCCGCGCCCTGCTGGAACTCGGCCAGGGAGGCGCCGACGCGGCACTGCGGAACGCCCTGGTCGCCCGGTCGGAAGCTCGTCGCCTTGGTAGCGCCCTCCTTGAGGCGGAGTGCGCCACGGTCGCCGCGCGCGCGGCGCGCCAGCTTGGACGGGACGCGGAAGCCGAGGCACTGCGGGGAGAGGCCGTGGCGGGGCTGACGCGACTGGGGGCGGAGGGACTGCTCGAGCGGTTCAGAAACGACTGGGGCGCCTGATCGGCGCCCCGTTCGTTTCGGCAGGTCAGTGCCCCTGCTCTTCCTTGTGCTCCTCGGCCACCCGCGCCGCCACATCCGGCGGCGCTTCCACGTACCCGTGGAATCCGTGCCGGTAGGTGCCACGCCCGTGGGTGATTGAGTACAGCGTGGTCGAGTAGCGATAGAGCTCGGACTCCGGCACCACGGCGCGGACCTTGGTCAGGCGTCCGTCGGCCTCGGTGCCCAGGATCTGCCCGCGGCGCGCGCTGAGGTCGCCCATCACGTCGCCAAGCACGTCCTCCGGCGTCCAGACCTCCAGGTCGGCGAGCGGCTCGAGCAGCACGGGGCGCGCCTTGGGCGCCACCGTCCGGAACGCCAGGATGCCGGCCATCTTGAACGACATCTCGTTCGAGTCCACGTCGTGGTACGACCCGTCGAAACACTCCACCTGGAAATCGACCACCGGGTAGCCGGCCACCACGCCCCGCTCCGCCGATTCCTGGATGCCCCGGTCCACCGCGGGGATGTACTTGTTGGGGATCACGCCGCCCACGATCTTGTCCACGAATTCGTAGCCCGCTCCGCGCGGCCTCGGCGCGATGCGGATCCAGCAGTCGCCGTACTGCCCGCGGCCGCCGCTCTGCTTCTTGTGCTTCCCCTGCCCCTCCGCCTTCCCCTTGAAGGTCTCGCGGTATGCGATCCGCGGCCGCGCCAGGTCGGCGTGCACGCCGTACTTCTGCGTGAGGCGGCCGAGCAGGATCTCGAAGTGTCGCTCGCCCATCCCGTGGATCAGCGTCTGCCGGAGCTCGGAGTTGTACTCGAAGTGGAAGGTCGGGTCTTCCTCGTGCAGCTTGTGGAGGCCGGCGGCGAGCTTGTCCTCCTCGCCGCGCTGCTTGACCACCACCGCCGCCGACGCCACCGCTTCGGGAAACGGAATCGGGGAGAGCCGCAGCGGCGTGTCCCGGAGGCAGAAGGTGTCGCCGGTGTGCGTGTCGCGGAGCTTGGCCACCGAGCCGATGTCCCCGGCGTGGAGCACGCCCACCTCGGTGCGCTCCCGGCCCTGCTGGACGGACAGGTGGTTCAGCTTTTCCGCCACCTCGTGCTCGGCGTTCCACACGTCGGCGCCGTTCTTCAGCGTGCCGGCATAGAGGCGGAACAGGGTCACGTCGCCCACGTGCGGCTCGGAGGTGGTCTTGAACACCCGGCCGAGGAGCGGGGCGTCGACCGGGGGAGGCACGTCGGCCGCCGCAGGGAAGATTTCCACCATCTTGGTCAGCAGCGCGCGCATGCCGAAGGTGAGGGTGGCGCTGCCCACGAAGAGCGGCACGATGCTGCCCGCCGCGACCGCCGTCTTGAGCGCCGCGATCACCTCCTCGCGCGGGATCTCCTCGCCGCCCAGGTACCGCTCGATCAGGGCGTCGTCGGTGGCGGCCACCGTCTCGATCAGCAGGTCGCTGTATTTCTTGACCTCGGCCCTGTGCTCCGCCGGCACCTCCACCTCGTCGTACTCACCCGACTTGGTGCCGGGCTTGTAGATGTGCGACTTGCCGGAGAAGAGGTTGACGATGCCCCGAAACGTCGATCCCTCGCCGATGGGCACTTCCACCGGGAGTACCTTGGGCGACAGGTGGGCCTTCACGTCGGCGAACACCCGCTCGAAATTGGCGTGCTCCTTGTCCATCTGGCCCACGAAGATGAGCCGCGGGAGGTGGAGGCGGTCGCATACTTCCCAGGCCTTCTCGGTGCCGACCTCGACGCCGCTCACGCCGCTCACAACCACGACCGCCGCGTCGGCGGCATGCAGGCCCGTCACCACCTCGCCGAAGAAGTCGAGATAGCCCGGTGTGTCGAGCAGGTTGAGCTTGGTGTCCATCCACTCGGCGTACGCCAGGCCGAGACTGATCGAGTGCTGGCGGGCGATTTCGTCGGGAGTGTAATCGGTGAGGGTCGTGCCGTCCTTGATGTTGCCGTGGCGCCGGCTGGCGCCCGACACGAAGGCGAGGGCATCCACCAGGGTCGTCTTGCCGCTCCCGCCGTGCCCGACAAACGCCACGTTACGGATCGCATCCGAGCCATAGACACGCATGGCCTGCACCTCCTTGATTCAGGGTACGGGGATAGTGTGGTGCGGGGGGAGCGTTGTCAAATGGACATCCGGCAATCGAAAGAGATGATGAATTCGGAGTGAAGGGGCACGAGACTGAGGACTGAGGACTGAGGACTGAGGACTGAGGACTGAGGACTGAGGACTGAGGACTGAGGACTGAGGACTGAGGACTGAGCGATGATTGCTGGCAGGGTACCGCAGGTCAACATCCGCCGATTCGAAGATCTCATCGTCTGGCAACGGGCGAGAGAGCTTACCAAGGGGATCTACCAGGCATCGGCACGTGGATCGTTCGCCCGGGACTTCGGCCTGCGAGATCAGCTTCGGCGGGCCGCAGTGTCGGTCATGGCGAACATTGCCGAGGGCTTTGAGCGGGGCGGACGAAAGGAATTCCACCAATTCCTGTCTGTCGGAAAGGCATCGTGCGCGGAAGTGCGATCCGGGCTGTACGTGGCACTGGATGCCGGTCACGTGAGCCGGGAAGAGTTCGTCACTTTGCTCAGACATGCCGAGGCGATCGGCCGCATGCTTGGAAAGATGCGGAAGTCCGTCGCTGCTCAGCGACCGCATGCCTGAATCACCCCCCAGTCCCCAGTCCTCAGTCCTTTTCCCCGGTTACGTTTCACGGGATGCGTCCCGTCACCATCACCCGCTGCGTCTGCCAGCGCATGCCCTTCGCCACGCTGGCCCCGCTCGCCCGCGAGCGCGGCTGGACGCTCGAGGACGTCATGCGGGAGACCGGCTGCGGCGACCAGTGCGGGCTCTGCCGCCCCTACCTCCGGGAGATGCTCCGCACCGGGATCACCGACTTCCACGAGGTGATCTGGGAATAGCCCCGGCCTCAGTCCCCGGTCCTCAGTCCTTATATCTTTCCCGAATGCCCGCCCCCGCCACGACCGCAGTCCAGCGACTCCTCTCCCCGGGCGTGCTCACCGTCCTCGCCGTCCTGAGCGGCTGGGCCGGCATCTACCTCATCTGGCACCAGCGCCTCGTCGGCCTCGTCCTGGCGGTCCTCACCACCGCGCTCGCCTGGACCGGGTACCGCCGCGGCCAGTTGCTGGCCCGCCGCCAGGCCCGATCGCTCCGGCACGCCCTGGCCGCCTCGTCGGCGCGGAACCGCGAACTCGAGCGGCTGCGCCGCCTCGCCGCCAGCCTGCTGGCCGGCCGGAGTCTCGAGAGCATCCTGACCGAGGTGACCCAGGCCGCCGCGGACCTCCTCGAGAGCGAAGCCGCCCTCGTGGCGCTGGTGGTCGAGGAAGGGCGGTTCCTCCGGATCGCCGCCGGGAGCGGCCCCCTCGCCCCCGTCATCGGGCAGTTGCTCCCCGTGGACCACTCGCTGTCCGGCTGGGTCGTGCTGAACGACCA
>Ga0116153_10000666_pt1 | contig 40072 bp, 41 predicted proteins | sample AD_UKC028_MetaG_FD_89896 | JGI IMG/M metagenome (GOLD analysis project Ga0116153, IMG submission 89896) | Active sludge microbial communities of municipal wastewater-treating anaerobic digesters from USA - AD_UKC028_MetaG | ecosystem: Engineered > Bioreactor > Anaerobic > Digestate | place: USA...
ATCCCCTTAATTTTACACACCGTAAGATTATTCAGAAGTGACTTATAACATTATTCGGTACTTAGTTATCACACCCCCCTACATCTTTTTATCGTCATTGACATATACGGACATTTGAAGCATATTAAATATAAATAAAATTTAAAAAGGTGCCATGTTGACAAAAAAGGAGAAAGAGATACCGGACATAGGGCTCACATTCCAGAACGAGACCAAATATACGCCGGCAACGCTCGCCAACTTCATGCTCAACTGGGGGTCCATCCCCGAGACTTTCAAGGAATACCCGAATCCCCTCGCGCGGATCTCCCTGCCTGAGCCTAAGGCGGGCGGCGAAACAAATCTCTGGAAGCTGCTGTTGAGGCGAAGGTCGCGAAGGGAATACACGGTAAGAAAATCTCTAAAGCTCAATGATCTATCCGTGCTTGTCTGGGCAACACAGGGATTGACAGCCCAGTTCGGCGACACCTTTTTCAGAACCGCGCCATCCGCGGGAGGCCTATACCCCGTCGAAACATATCTGTGCATCCGTGCCGTCGACGGGCTCAAGGAAGGCATTTATCACTTCAGGCCCGGTGATTACGATCTTGAACTTTTGAAGGAAGGCGATTTTTCCGAAGAGCTTACCGAGGCTGCCCTCCAGCAGACGGTCATCCTCGGCGCGCAGGCGACCTTCATCTGGTCGGCCGTTATAGGGCGGGGGAGCTGGAAATACCGCCAGAGAGCCTACCGCTATTTTTATCTTGACGCCGGCCATATAGCCCAGAACCTCTATCTTGCCGGAGAGGCCCTCGGGCTCGGCGTATGCGCCATAGGGGCATTCTACGACGACGACGTGAACCGTATACTGGACTTTGACGGCACGGAAGAGACCGTCATATACATGGCCACAGTCGGCATCAGGGCCCCGCAGAAACCGGCATAACAAGACGAGGAGCGGTGATAGATATATGTACGAACAGGGAGTCATCAGACCGCCGAGCGAGGCCCAGAGCCTACTAATAAGAGTCACCAGGAATTGTCCCTGGAACCAGTGCATCTTCTGCCCCGCTTATAAAGGGGTAAAATTCTCTCGCCGAAGTGTTGAAGAGGTCAAGAAGGACATCGACAACATGGCGAAGGAGTATGAAAGTTACCGCGGCATGATCAAATCGGCATTTCTCCAGGACGCGGACAGCCTCGTCCTCAAGACCCAGGACATCCTGGAGATAATAAACTACACGAGGGAGAAGTTCCCCGGCCTCGAGCGCATCACCACCTACGCGCGCGCCACCACGCTGAAACGTAAAACGGCGGAAGAATTGAAGCAGCTGCAAGAGGCAGGCCTCACGAGGATCCATGTCGGCATGGAGAGCGGTTCGGCGAAGGTCCTGAAAATGATAAAAAAGGGGATCACACCCGAGGACATCGTGGAGGGCGGAAAAAAGGTTGTCGAAGCCGGTATGTCCCTTTCCGAGTATATTATGCCCGGTGTGGGCGGCAGGACCATGAGCGAAGAGAACGCCGTCGAAACGGCAAGGCTCCTGAACCAGATCAGGCCCGATTTCATCAGGGTTCGGACCTTTGCCATGCACCCCATGTCTCCTATGCGCAGACTCGTGACCGACGGCAGTTTTGTCGCCATGAATGACGCCGAGATCGTCGGGGAGATAAAGACCCTCGTCGCAAACCTCGATGAGATGCACACATACTTCTCCTGTGGTGATTTCAGCCTCAACCTGCTCATGCAGGTGGACGGCCCCCTCAACGAGAAAAAGACATACATGCTGTCCGAGCTCGACAAGTTCCTGACCCTGGCGCCCGAGCAGCAGAAGGCCTATGCCCTTATCAGGCGTTCATCATACATGAACTATCCTATAGAGGCCGTATACGACGAAGAGTTGATGAAAAAGATACTCCCGGAGATCGAAAAGCTGGAGAAGGATGACCCGGAGGGTTTCTACAAATATATAGAGCACCTGAAGTCTTATCAGCTGCCCCAGCCTCAAACCGACGACTGGAACTAGTTCTGATTCCGCATCAAAGCGTTATCTTTGTTTGCAGCTTCGTCGCGCTCCTCGACGTACGAAAGTACGCCTGCGTCGGCTCCTTGCCGCCGCCGCGATACCATCTTTGATGCGGAATCAGAACAGCTTCAGTGAAAAATAAACCTCTGCCTTTTCCCTCAAGTATTCAAACTTTTTAATTTTTTTTCCAATTCTGACGGGCGTATGACCTCTAAATTGACGGCCCCGTGTCCGGTCAGGCTGAGCAGTTTGTCCTTTCCGGCAGCGAATCTTTCGACCAGTCCTTCATCCATGGTGAGGTAGTACTCGATCCCACCCCTTAAAGAGCACAGGATGTGACAGACGTGCCTCTCCATGTCTTCCTGGCAGTATTTTTTCGTGATAATGTCGAGGACAAAATCTATATGGCTTTCCTTCATGGGGAGCCTGGGACAACTTTTCTTGCTGATGCCCACCAGCCTGTTGAGAAGACCGAGGAGGTTTTTCTTGAAAGACGCGTGCTCACCGTTCAAGGTCGCGCTGTGCCCGTGTTTCGGGAGGACCTCTCTGAGAACGCTCCAGTTGAGGCCGTAATCGATATGCTTCATGTCTGCCCATTTCGAACCGTCAAAATGGTTGTGCAGCAGGGCCGCGCAGTCCCTCAGGATCAGCAGTTCCGCCTTTCCCGGCCCCCGCTCTTTCTGCTCCTCTTTCCCGAGGATGATGCTGATGTGATCATGCATCCTTGACGGATCGTCCTTGTCGGCGCCGTCGGTCCCGTGCGGGCCGGTCTGTTCGTTCACGGTCTCCAGCTGGTCATAGAGCTCGACGATGGCCCGCCAGCGGCCTGTGTCGTTGCGGTCAGCCAGTTCCCAGTCTTCAAAGTTGTCTATATTGTCGGTTATCTGGAAGGTGTCGGTAACACACAATCCCCCCCGGTTCATGTGGATGACAAAATCGAGTTCGATCTCCTCGACGGAGGTGACAAGCCGCACCCGGTTCTCATGGTAGAGCTTCCAGATCTCCTTCATCGCGTTCCAGTCGTCCGTGAGCCTGTTGTCTTCGATACTGTCCCTGGCGAGCAGGTCGAGAATATGGTAGTCGACATAGGCGCCGACCGGTTGTTTCTGGGACATCGTTCACCATCCGATCATGATTGGATACCCGTTTTCTCGGCAGCGGCAGTATGAGCGGGACAGGCAGTTCAAAGAAATGCCTGGATAGATGAAGAAGATCAGCGTGTCGCACGAACCTGATTGTTTTTAACCCCGTGTTCTTCTCCAATCTATTATAACAAATGAAAAGAAAAAAAATAGCATTATTCGCTCTATCATTGGTCATCGATCATTGTCCCGGGCCCTTTCTTTGACATTGCAATGAAGGACATTTGAATATATCCTATTGGATCGGTCATGAAAGTCAAAGAATGCTGCCGTCAATGTCTCCGGGGACTTATTGAGAGAACGATTACCCTCTCCGGCGGCGGAGAGAGGTTTTTAGGCTCTTCGCTTGAGTTTCTCGATGACCTGTTCATGGAAAATACCACGCCGCCGGCCATTGCCAATCTGCTCCTGAGTCATATAAGGAAGGGTTCGGGGGTCCACGATCCCTTTGCGACCGCAAAATACCTGGAGTTCAGGGAGGCAATGGATGCCATTGAAAAGATCAGGGACCGGTTCACCTGTTCGCTTGAAGGCCTTTTCCACCTGAGCGCGCTGGGCAACTCGAAAGACCATTTTGTCCATATTTCACAGGCCGGGGACAGTTTTTTCTTTTCCGGTGATATGGATAAAATCAGAGAGGAGATTTATACTAAAGGGAAAGAGGTGCTTTTCCTGGGGGACAATACGGGTGATTTCGTTTATGATATCCCCCTCATCAGGCACCTCGAAAGGAAAGGGAAAAGGGTATATTACGCGGTGAAGGAACATCCGGTGCAAAACGATCTGTCCATGGAAGATGTCCACAGGTTTAACCTGACAGGGACGCACCGGGATATCATATGCACTCCCGGAGCCAAAGTGGGCCTTGCGAGGGAGGATATCTCGGGAGAGATAGAAAGGCTCTGGAAGTCCGATGCCCCGGTCATTGCCAAGGGTATGGGCAACTATGAGACAATGTCGGAATTTGACAGGGAGAGGCCGGTAACATATATAATGAAGATAAAGTGCCCCGCCGTGTCCGAGGAGATCGGGCTTGACGTCGGGTCATATACTGTGCATTCGAGGTGGTGAACAACATGGCGGCAAAACAGGATTATTACGATCTTCTCGGAGTATCGAAAACAGCATCGGAAGAGGAGATCAAAAAGGCTTACCGTAAATTGGCAATGAAATACCACCCCGACCGAAATCCCGGGAACAAGGACGCCGAAGAGAGGTTCAAACTCATTAACGAGGCCTATGCGGTCCTCAGCGACCCTGAGAAGCGCAAACAGTTTGACACCTTCGGTATGGGAGGATTCCAGCAGCGCTACTCCGAAGAGGACATCTTCAAGGGATTCAACGTGGGAGATCTCTTCAAAGACCTGGGCTTCGGCGGCGGCGACATATTCAGCATGATCTTCGGGAGACAAGGCGGAGGGCGGACGGGAAGACAACAGAGACAACAGAGCTGGGATTTCGGCGATTACATCACCAGGCAACAGCAGCAGGGCGCGGGATCGCCGGGCAATCTTGATCTTCATTACGAACTGGAGATACCCTTCATGGATTCCATACATGGGGCCGAAAAGAGAATAACCCTCACAACCCATTCAGGTTCCGAAGAGGTCAATGTGAAGATCCCGAAAGGGATCTCAACGGGTAAAAAACTGAGGCTCAAAGGCAAGGGGAACCAGGGCCGCAAAGGGGAGCGCGGAGACCTCTACATCACCATGAAGGTGGGCGAACACCCTGTTTTCAGACGCACCGGAAACGATCTTTATGTGACCAGGGAAGTGAAGATCACAGACGCGCTCCTTGGGACCGTCGTGGAGGTGCCCTCCATTGACGGGCCAAAGAGGGTCACCATTCCGCCGGGTGTGAAAAGCCATTCAAAGGTGCGCCTGAAAGGCCTCGGTGTCCCCGATCAGGGCGGCGACGAGTATGTGGAGGTTATCATTGACATTCCGAAAAAGCTCACGGATAAACAAAAAAAACTCCTTGAGGAGTTGAGAGGAGAAGGCCTCTAGTGCTTCCACGCAGACATATTCTCGATGTATGGGAACTCATCAAGGACAAGGACGATCTGAAATCCATGGCCACGATCACCCTTGCCATCGATGCCATCAAGTACATGCATAACGAGCCCAAGAAGGACCATCTCGTGGAGGCGCTGGAGCTTAACGAGTTCATCTGCTACATGTTCCCTGCCAAACGTCCCAGGAACAGGTCTTTGCTTTATCACATCGTGTCCGACCTGCTGGGGCTTTTGATGTACGGCGTCCCCAGTGCCCGCAGATACACCATGGACAATCTCCAGACCGTGAACTACTCCGAAAAGAACATGGAGATCTATCCCGTGATAGAGGTGTGGAATTCCCTTAAGGCGAAGGTCTACAAGAAAAAACACGGCGCAGAAAGCGTCATAGACGGTTTCATAAAGAAGATCCGCATCGAGATGGACATTCTTGAGAGATTCCCCTTCGTTGAAGAGATCTTTTTCGAATCAAAGGGCAGGATCAAGGAATGGCTCCCTTCCTTTGCAAGTTATTATGATGAAAGCCGTAAAAAGGTCCACGGCGCCTATGAAAAATGGTGGGGGCTCTGGTTCTGCAAGGAGGACAAGGAAAAGATCCTGGGTGCCCTGGTCGAGCGCCTGGCCGCTCAGGCACAGCGTGAATACGATATCGTCATAGACAAAGACAAGGTCTTTGACTCCATCATTTCTGACCCCCAGACCAACCGTATGGAAAACGAAGAGTTTTCCAGGTGGTACAGGGAGGGGGTAAATTTATTATTAAAAATTTAGCCCGCAGTATTGACAAAAACTTACCCACATCCTTATATTAATTTTAGCAATCATTTTTCGTAATTGCTAATTTCACAATTTTTTGAAAGGAGTGTGAGACAATGAAGGTGAAGCCATTACAGGACAGAATTCTTGTCAAGAGAATCGAGGAAGAAGAGAAGACGAAGGGTGGTATTATAATCCCTGATGCCGCGAAAGAGAAACCGCAGGAAGGCATGGTGGTTGCGGTCGGCGACGGCAAAGTTCTTGAGAGCGGCCAGAAGGTGAAACCGGGCGTAAAGGCCGGAGACAAGATCCTCTTCGGAAAATACTCGGGGACGGAGATCAAGATCGACGGCGAAGAGCATCTCATTCTCAGGGAAGACGATGTTCTTGCAATTATTGTAGGTTAATAAGGAAGGAGGGATCAAAGGATGGCAAAAGAAATCAAATATGATCAGAACGCGAGGGAGGCACTCCTGAAAGGCGTCAACACGCTTGCCGATGCCGTCAGGGTCACCCTTGGACCTAAAGGAAGGAATGTCATTCTCGAAAAGACATTCGGTTCCCCCACCGTGACGAAAGACGGTGTGACAGTTGCGAAAGAGATCGAGATCGAGGACAGGTTCGAGAATATGGGCGCCCAGATGGTTAAAGAGGTTGCCAGCAAGACAAGCGATGTGGCCGGAGACGGCACCACGACAGCTACGGTCCTTGCCCAGTCCATTTACCGTGAAGGAGCAAAGCTTGTCGCGGCGGGCCACAACCCCATGGAACTCAAAAGGGGCATAGAGAAGGCTGTTGAAGTGATCGTGGACGAGTTGAAGAAACTCTCCAAGCCGACAAAGGACCAGAAAGAGATCGCCCAGGTCGGGACCATCTCCGCAAACAACGACGACACGATAGGCAACATCATTGCCGAGGCAATGGCAAAGGTGGGCAAGGAAGGCGTGATCACCGTTGAAGAAGCGAAGAGCATGGAAACAACCCTTGATATCGTTGAGGGCATGCAGTTTGACAAAGGCTATATCTCACCGTATTTTGTGACCAATCCGGAAAAGATGGAGGCCATACTCGAAGAGCCGCTTATTCTCATCAACGAGAAAAAGATCAGCAATATGAAAGACCTTCTTCCGATCCTCGAGCAGGTAGCAAAGATGGGCAGGACACTGCTTATCATCTCTGAAGATGTCGAAGGCGAGGCCCTGGCAACTCTCGTTGTCAACAAACTCAGGGGTACCCTGAAGATCGCCGCGGTCAAAGCACCCGGCTTTGGCGACAGAAGAAAGGCGATGCTCGAAGATATCGCCATCCTCACGGGCGGGCAGATGATCTCCGAAGAGCTGGGCATCAAGCTCGAGAGCATCTCCCTGAAAGATCTTGGCCAGGCCAAGAGGGTTGTCATCGATAAGGACAATACGACGATCGTTGACGGCGCCGGAGACAAGAAAGACATCGAAGGCCGGGTCAAACAGATCCGCACCCAGATCGAGGAGACAACATCCGATTACGACAGGGAAAAACTCCAGGAAAGGCTCGCGAAACTCGTCGGCGGCGTTGCCGTCATCAACGTAGGCGCGGCTACCGAATCTGAAATGAAAGAGAAGAAGGCACGCGTCGAGGACGCCCTCAACGCAACCAAAGCGGCCGTTGAAGAGGGTATCGTCCCCGGCGGCGGCGTGTCCTTCATAAGGTGCATTTCCAAGCTGGAAGCCCTCAAACTCGAAGGCGAAAAACAGTTCGGCGTAAATATCGTCAAGAAGGCGCTTGAAGACCCGCTGCGCTGGATCGCGACGAACGCCGGCCATGACGGCTCCATCATAATTGAAAAGGTCAAGAACGGCAAGAGCAGCTTCGGTTTCGACGCTGCAAAGGAAGTGTTTGTCGATGACATGATGAAGGCCGGGATCATCGACCCGACCAAGGTGACCAGGACGGCTCTGCAGAATGCCGCATCGGTCGCGTCACTGCTTCTCACGACAGATGCCATGATAGCGGAAAAACCAAAAGACAAGGGCGCACAAATGCCCATGATGCCTCCTGGCGGTATGGGCGGCATGGACGGTATGTACTAGGAACAACAAGGGGACCTTGTTTCAAGGTCCCCTCTTTTTTTTCTTCCCGACAGCTTATTTTTCCATGTGGTATTTGAATGAGATATTGAGCCGTACACGGTACTGGCTTATCTTGCCGTTCTCGACCGTGACATCCTGTTTTGTCACCTCGGCGACGCGCAGGTCCTCAAGTGACTTTCCTGCCGTCTCGAGAGCTGTTTTCGCGGCGTCCTCCCACGATTTGTCGCTTGTCCCTACGATCTCGATGATCTTGTAAACGCTGCCTCCCATAGGTTCCCCTCCTTTGATCTGATTATTGAAACCACGTTATAGGCTTTTTATACCATAGAAAAAGAATCTGTCAAGGCGCTTCATTCAAGGTTCTGCAAAAAACTGCTTGACAAAAATTAAATATCATTTAATATATTAACATATATTTAATCTTTGGTTCTATCATGGATATCGGTAAGAAAATAAGAGAACTGAGAGAAGGCAAGAAGCTGAATGTCAAACAGCTTTCCGAACTCGTTGAATGCACCCCTTCTTTGATATCCCAGCTTGAACGCGGCAAAACCGACCCTTCCATTTCCATGCTGAAAAAGATCGCCGAGGCGCTCAACGTCCATATCACCGATTTTTTTATGAAGTCAATGAACGACGAAGACGTGGTAACGCAGCAGGGTGACAGGGTGGTCATGCAGCTCAGCAGGTGGGACGCACGGATACAGTCCCTTGTCCGCAGCACAACCAATAAAAAGATGCAGCCTTTTTACACGGTGATAAAGCCCGGAGGCGGGTCGCACGGTATGTATTCGCACGAAGGGGAGGAATTCGGCTACGTCCTTCAGGGTGAAATGGACCTTATGCTCAACGACAAGCTGCACAAGGTCCGCAAGGATGAGAACTTCTATTTTTCATCGACCATTCCTCATGACTGGGGCAACAGCGGGAAAGAGGACGTTATCGTAATATGGGTGATAACGCCGCCGACGTTTTAAAAAAGTTTGTTAATTATTCCAAGGAGGAGCTTACATGGCATTGCTTAAAGAAGTCAGTAAAAATTACGGAAAACTGGACCTCCATATAAACGGTAAATGGGTGAAGCCTAAGACGGGCAAGTACTTCGATGCTACCAACCCGGCGACGGGAAAGGTGATCGCCCAGGCACCCATTGCAGCGCCAGAAGACGTTGAAAAGGCCATTTCCGCGGCCCATGCCGCATTCAACAAGTGGAAAAACGTCCCCTTCAGGGACAGGGCGAAGCTCATATTCAATCTCAGGGACACATTTGCCGATCACCATGAGGAGCTGGCAAGGATCCTCGTCCAGGACCACGGCTGTACAATAGGCGACGGAAGGGGCACCATTTCCCGGTGCATCGAGAATATCGAGGCGGCGGGCAGTTCCATGTACGGTTTCTATAAAGGGGAACACGTTGATCAGCTTGCCAACGGGATAGACTGCTACCTTATCCACGAACCCGTCGGCGTGTTCCTGATCATCACCCCCGGCAACATTCCCATGCACGCGTGGTCATCGTTCGTTCCCTACGCGCTGGCATGCGGCTGCACGGTCATCGTGAAGCCGAGCCGCCAGTGCCCGGTGGCGGCGGACGCCATGTCCAAAATGATCGACAAGGCCGGTTTCCCCCCCGGTGTTGTCAATCTTCTCCATATGGGACCGGAAAGGGAACTGAACAGGGTAATCCTCTCTGACCCGAGAGTGCAGGGAGTGGGCCTCATCGGCTCAACAAGAGTGAGCAAGGAGCTTTTCGAGATATGCGGCAAATACGGCAAGCGCTCGTCGCTCAACGGCAACGGCAAGAACACCATCGTCATCATGCCCGACGCCGACCTCGACCAGTCGGTCCAGTATATACTTCGGGGTTGTTTCGGCATGAGCGGTCAGCGCTGCCTCGGTTCCGACAATATCACCGTCATCGGGGACAACAAGATGTATAAGACCTTAAAGGACAAACTGATAGCGGCGTCAAAGGCCATGAAGATGGGCTACGGCCTCGATGAGACCGTTGAGCTGGGCCCCATGACGACACAGAACGGCAAGAATCAGGTGATCGGTTTTATCGAATCGGGCATTAAGGCCGGTGCCAGGCTTCTTCTTGACGGCCGCAAGGCGCAGGTGAAAGGCTGCGAGAAAGGGTATTTCCTCGGCCCCAATATTTTCGAGAATGTCAGCACAGATATGCACATAGCGAAAGAAGAGGCTTTCGGGCCTTTGTGCAACCTCATCAGGATGGACAGCCTTGACCAGACCATCGGCTGGATAAACTCGACGAATTACGGCCACAGCGCGTGCATAGTCACTGAAAGCGGCAAGGCCGCCCGCAAGTTCATCAGGGAGTGCGAAGTGGGCAATGTGGGCGTCAATGCGGGCATACCCCAGCCCTATGCCTTCTTCGGCCTTGGTTCCAAGAAGGACTCCTTCTTCGGAAATTCGAAATCGAGGATGGACTCGGTCAAGATGTTCCTTGACGAAAAGACGGTAACCTTGAGATGGGTATGACCGGCGCGGTCTTAAGGCCCATCGGGGGAACAGTACATATGTTGTATTATTAAAGGCGGTTATGTGTTGAGCCATAGGATTAAAAAAACCTAAAAGGAGGCAATCCCATGTGCGAAGAGTGTAAAAAGATTTCAAGGAGAGATTTTTTGAAGGGCGCCGCGGTTGCGGGGGCGGCGGTTGGAATGGGTGTCTTTGACAGCGGCCTGCTGCACGCGCAGAGCGCCAACGTCAAGTTCAGCACCTGGCATCCGCCGGTAAGCCGTGAGGTCAAGACCGTTTGGACCCCCATGCTGGAAGAGGTGAAAAAGAGAAGCGGCGGGAAACTGGCCTACACCATGTATGCCGGGGCGGCGCTCGGCAAAGGCCCCGAACATTTCGACATCGTGGCCAAAGGCCTCTCGGACATGGGCTACTTTACGGCCACATGGACACCCGGGCGTTTTCCGCTCACCGATGTCCTTTCGCTGGCGGTATGGGTTGACGGCAAGGACACCGCTGCCGATATCGGCAACGCGGTATACAACAGGGCATTGAAGGATGAGTTCAAGAACGTCAAGGTCCTCGAGCTCAACGGCTGCATCCAGTCCTTCATCTGGACCAAGAAACCGATCTCCAAGATGGCCGACCTTAAAGGCGTGAAACTGCGTTCGCCCGGCGGCCATCAGACGAACTACATCAAGGCGCTCGGCGCGGAGCCGGTCTTCATGCCGCTCGGCGACGTTTACATGGCGATGGAAACGGGGACAGTCGACGGCATCGTCACCTGCGCACCCCTGGTCCTCGCGTACAAGCTCGGCGAAGTGGCGAAGTACGGGACCGTGCTTACATTCGGCTGCGTTTCCGAAGGTACCGTGATGAACATGAAGAGCTGGAACAAGCTGCCGGCTGACCAGAAAAAGATCATAGAGGATGTCTGCACGAACCCCTTCAAGGTCACAGGCGGGCTTGACAAAGGCGATTACAAAAACATCATGAAAGATATCCAGAAGGCCGGCGTCAAGATGATCGACCTTCCCAAGGCGGAAGCTGAGCAGTGGTACAAGAGGTTCCAGGACGTGACGCGCAAATGGGTCTCCGACATGGAAGCCAAAAAGCTGAACGCGAAGAAGGTTGTGGCGATCATGAACGAAGAGTGCGAGAAGAGGAACGTCCATCTCGTATCCTGTCCGCCTGAATTTAAAAAGATCTGATCAAAGAGGCTTGAACGCCATGAAAGCGCTTGAAGGTTTTCAAAAAGGGGTCCATAAGGTGACATATGCCGTCTGTGCCGTGGGTATGTTCCTTGCCATTCCCCTCATGCTTATCACCACTTTTGACGTACTCGGGAGGGCCATCTTCAACAAACCCCTCCCGGGCACCCTGGAATTGTCGGAATATATGCTGGCCATCATCATCCTGCTGGGTGCCGCGTACACCCAGCAGGTCAAGGGCCACGTGGCGGTCGATTTCCTTACATCGAGATTTCCGCTGAAGGGCCAGACGATATGCAGGATCATAACCGATCTCGCTTCACTTTTCATTATTGCCATCATGGCAATATACGGCTGGATCGAGGGAATCTCCGAAACGACCGTTACGGACCAGCTCAGGGTGCCCATGTGGCCCTTCAAGACCCTTGTCGCCGTGGGCGGGTTCATGCTCTGGATGGAGATCCTCACCGATCTCATAACATCCATCGCGAGCCTGGGAAGGAGGCAATAATGGATCCCATCACTGTTGGAATATTAGGTTGCCTGCTCCTGTTCGTTTTGCTTTTCCTCGGCATGCCCATTGCCTTTGTCATGATGTTTGTGGGTTTTACCGGGATATGGGCCCTCTCCTCGCTCGACGCGGCCCTTCCCAAGGTGGCGGAGACCGTCTGGGGCGTTGCCGCAAATTATCCCTACACCATCATCCCCCTCTTTATCCTCATGGGGAGCTTCGCCGGTTCAGGGGGAATAACGAGGGAACTCTACAATACCTTTGACAAGTGGGCGCGCAGGCTGCCCGGCGGACTCGGGATTGCCACCATCGGCGCCTGTGCGGCCTTCGGAGCGGTGAGCGGTTCTTCCGTTGCCGCCGCGGCCGCCATGGGGAATGTGGCCCTGCCCGAGATGCGCAGGTTCGGATACGACCCCAAGCTCGGCTGCGGGGTAATAGCCGCGGGAGGCACATTGAGCTTTCTCATACCGCCGAGTCTCGGATTCGTGGTCTACGGCATGCTCACGGAGCAGTCCATCGGCAAGCTCCTGATCTCAGGGATCCTGCCGGGGGTACTCATGTCCGTTTCATTCATTGCCTGTGTTGTCGTCCTGGTGGGCATGAACCCCGCGCTCGCGCCGCGCAGCACAGAGAAAGTGACCTTCAGGGACAAACTTATCGCCCTCAAGGGTGTATGGGAAGTCCTGCTTGTCTTCTGCATTGTCATGGGCGGCATTTACCTCGGCTTCATCAACCCCACAGAGGCGGGGGCCATCGGCGCCACGGCCCTCTTCATCATTGTGATCATCAAGGGTAAGCTGACCAAAGAGAACCTTTTCACGGCCCTTCTTGAGATGGCGAGGATCTCGATCATGGTGCTTTTCCTCGTTGCCGGAGCGACCCTCTTCAGCTATTTCCTCGCCCTGTCGACCATACCGACAGCGGTCTCGACGTGGATCGCCGGGCTCGGTGTGTCCAAGTACGTCATCCTCGTGATCATCGTGGCCATATACTTCCTTCTCGGGTGCTTTCTCGACTCAGTCTCCATGATGGTCCTCACCCTGCCGGTCATTTTCCCCGTTATCGTCACTATCGGCTTCGATCCCATATGGTTCGGGGTACTGCTGGTGCTCATGATGGAGGCAGGGCTCATCACGCCGCCGGTGGGGCTCAACATCTATACCATCGCGGGCATCGCCAAGGATGTGCCCATGGGGACCATATTCAGAGGGGCGATGCCTTTCCTCCTGTCCATCATAGCCACGGCGATCATTCTTACCATATTTCCGCAAATAGCCACATATCTGCCGGGCCTTATGGGGAGGTAAATAGCGGACATTACCCGATGCCGGGTGTTCGAACAATAAAGGTATGAATAAATAAAGGGAAAAGGAAATGAAGACCATAAGCTTCATACTCAATGGAAAGAAGACGGTTGTCGAGGTGAGGGACAGTGAGACCCTTCTGTACGCCCTCAGGGAGCGGCTCGGTATCACGAGCGTCAAGGAAGGGTGCGAGATAGGGGAATGCGGGACCTGCACGGTCCTCATCGACGACGAACCGCACTATTCCTGCATGACGCTGGCCTCGAAGGCGAACGGCAGTGATGTGAAGACTGTTGAGTTCCTCGGCACGGCCGACCTGCTCCATCCCCTGCAGGAGGCCTTCATAAACTCCGGAGCGGTGCAGTGCGGATACTGCACGCCGGGCATGCTCCTGAGCGCCTACAGCCTGCTTTTGAAGAACAAGGACCCTGATACGGACGACATCAGGGAAGCGATAAGCGGGAACCTCTGCAGGTGCACGGGATACATCCAGATCGTAGAGGCAATTAAAGATGCTGCCGGACTTTGCAAGCATAATAGCTGAAACAAAGGAAGAGGCCCTCTCCTGCCTTTCCTCCCTGGAGAGGGCAAAGGTCATCGCCGGAGGCACAGACCTCATGGTGAAGATGAGATCGGGAGAGCGGTACGATCACATCATCGATATAACGAACATCAGGGAACTTGACGGTATAGCGGTAAAAGACGGTGTGGTCGTTATCGGCCCCGTCGCTACGCATGCGAGGCTCGGCAGCGACGCTGCCATAAGGGAGAATGCCCCCGGTCTCGCGCTGGCATGTTCCCTTGTCGGTTCCCCGCAGATACGCAACATGGGCACCATAGGGGGCAATATCGTCAACGCGTCCCCCGCGGCGGATTCCATTCCCCCCATGCTCATCCACGACGCGATGCTCACGCTTGAATCGAAAGGATCGAGCCGGAAGGTGAGGCTTGAGGATATCATAGTCGCCCCGTATAAAACGTCCATCAATACCAGAGAACTGCTCGGTCCTGTAGAGATAACCTCTCTCAAGGGGTACAGGGAAGGCTACTTCCGCGTGGCGAAGCGGGCGACTTGGGCCATCTCGCGGCTCTCTGTCGCGTGGGCAATCAGCGAAGAGGAAGGGACGTTCAAGGACGTGAAACTGGCGATCGGTTCGTGCACGCCCATGCCTTTCAGGGCCGTAAAGGTCGAGGGTCTTCTGCGCGGCGAGAAAAGACAGCCCGGGATCATCGCCGAGGCGGTAAGGATAGCGCTGGAAGAGATCAAGCTCATCTCCGGCATCAGGCCTTCCTTCGCGTACAAGCTGCCTGTTCTCAGGGGTATTTTGGAAAACGTCCTGGGAGGTGAATAGAGATGCCGGTGTTCATTGGACAGGATGTTACAAGGATCGACGCCCTTGACAAGGTCCTCGGCAGGGCGGCCTTTGCCTATGACCTCAAGACGGACGACATGCTTTTTGCCTGTGTTGTGCGCAGCGAAAAGCCCCACGCGCTGATAAAGAAGATCGAAACGGCACGCGCCCTTTCGATGGAGGGTGTCGCGGCGGTCCTGACCCACATTGACATACCGGGAGAGAACTCCTTCGGGGCAATCAAGAAGGACCAGCAGTTCCTCGCGAAGGACAGGGTTCGCTATGTCGGTGAGCCTATCGCCGTCGTCGTCGGGGTGAACGAAGAAGTTGCGCGGAAGGCATCGGGGTTTGTCAGGATCGAATACGAGGAACTTCAGGTCATTTCCGACCCATTTGTTTCCATGACATCGCCCGTGCTCATTCACGACGAGGGGAACCTCCTGAGCCACAGGAAAGTGATAAAGGGTGACATCGAGAAAGGTTTCAATGAGTCCGATGTTATCGTGGAAAATACGTACAGGACGACATGGGTCGACCACGCTTACATGGAGACGGAGGCAGGCCTCGGCTACATGGACGACGACGGCAGGATCGTTGTCGTCTCCTCCACCCAGAACATCCACTATAAGATGAAAGAGATATCGCGGATGCTCGCCATGCCGCCCGAGAGGGTCAGGGTCATCCAGGCAACCACGGGCGGAGGTTTCGGCGGCAAGCTCGACGTTACCGTCGAAGGTTTTCTCGCCCTCTGCGTCTATCATCTGAAAAGGACCGTTGTCATGAGATTCACGAGGGAGGAGAGCTTCCTCGCGCAGACGAAGAGACATCCGCTCCATATAGAGTACAAAACGGGGGCCAGGAAGGACGGGAGCATAAATGCCGTCAGGGTGAACATCACCGGCGATACGGGGCCGTACATCTCTTACGGCGAAACGGTCTGTTTAAGAGCGGCTGTGCATGCGACGGGTCCTTATGAGGTTCCCAACGTCCATGTGGACAGCAGGATGTTCTACACGAACAATCCCGTGGCGGGGGCCATGAGGGGCTTCGGTGTGCCCCAGCTTGCCTTTGCCCACGAATCGCAGCTCGATAAGATCGCGGGGATCCTCAATATGGACCCTCTCGATATACGCATAAAGAACGCACTGAGAAGGGGTTCACTCACCGCCACCTCCCAGGCGCTCGAACACAGCGCCGGCCTGCCCGAGACGCTCAAGAGGATAGAACCTTTCTGGAGAAGCAGGGAAAGGCAGAACGATCGCCGGGGTTTCGGGCTGGGGTGTATGTATTACGGGATCGGCAACACGGGTGTCTCGAACCCTTCGGACTGCTACCTTACGTTTATGCCCGAAGGCAGGATAGCGCTCCACTCGGGTGTCTGCGAGATCGGTCAGGGTTCGGATACCGTGCTGATGCAGATACTCTGTGAATCGCTTGCCATGGACGATGAGAAAATTGTCCTCCTCAGGGGGGATACGGACACGTCAAGGGATGCCGGTTCTTCGTCGGCGAGCCGGCAGACGTATATATCGGGCATGGCCGTGTGCGACGCGGCGCAGAAGATGAAAAAGTACCTCGAAAAAGAAGGTTACTACAGCGGAAGGCCGCTCACGGACATCTGCGAGGCGGCCCTGGGGAAGGGCGATGCCATGTTCGAGGGCCATTTCGACCCGCCCACGACGCCCGTCGACATGGAGACCTCCCGGGGCGCACCATACGCTACGTATGCCTTTGCCACTCACATGACCGAGGTCGAGGTGAACGAGGTGACGGGCGCCTGCAGGGTGGTGAAGGTGCACGCCGCCCATGATGTGGGTAGGGCGGTCAACGTGAAGAACGTCAGGGGACAGATCTGCGGCGGGATAGCCATGGGTATCGGCCTTGCCCTCATGGAAGAATTCTCGCCGGGTAAAAGCAAGTCTCTTGACGATTATTACATGCCCACATCCATGGATATGCCCGAGGTCGAGGCCATCATCGTGGAAGACCGCGAGCCCACCGGTCCTTACGGGGCCAAGGGAGTGGGAGAACCCGCACTCATCCCGCAGGCGGCGAGCATTGTGAACGCGATAAAGGACGCCACGGGCGTAGAGGCCCGTGAGCTGCCCTGCCATATTGAGAGACTGAAACTGCTCCTGGAAGCACGCAGACAAAAATAAGGTTCTCAATCCAAACAAAAAAGGAGGACGCAATGAGCACACTTGCCATCAGGAACATCGGGGTTATCTTCACCGGCGACATTGAAAAACCCGTTGTCGACGGCCCTGTTTCCATCCTCATCGAGGACGGGAAGATAAAGGCTGTGGAAAAGGGTGAGCTCAGTGCCGAAAAGGCCATAGACGCAAAAGGTATGGCGGTCTGTCCGGGATTTATAGATTCCCACTCACATCCCGTGTTCGGTGATTTCACCCCCCGCCAGAGCCAGATCGGTTTCATCGACAGCAGCCTCCATGGCGGCGTGACAAGCATGATCTCCGCCGGTGAGGTCCACCTGCCGGGAAGGCCCACTGACCCCAAGGGCACAAAGGCCCTTGCTGTCCTTGCTCATAAATCATTCGCGAAACAGCGGCCCGCGGGCGTGAAGGTATACGGCGGCGCGCTGATCCTCGAAAAAGGACTTGTTGAAGCCGATTTCAAAGAGCTTTCCGAAGACGGGGTGTGGCTTGTCGGAGAGATCGGCCTCGGGAGCATCAAGGCCGCGAATGAGGCAAAAGAAATGGTGGAATGGGCGAAAAAATATGGAATGAAGGTTCTCATGCATGTCGGCGGAACGTCGGTCCCGGGGAGCTCCACAGTGACCTGCGATGACGTGCTTGTCGCAAAACCCACTGTTGCGTGCCACCTGAACGGGGGACCTACGAGCATCCCCGTTTCAGAGGCTTTCAGGGTCATTGAAAAATCAGACTGCGCCATAGAGATAGTGCACTGCGGGAATCCCCTGACGGCCCTTGAGATCGGCAAATTCCTGAAAGACAAGGGGATGCTGAAAAGGCTCATCATCGGCAACGACGCGCCCTCGGGGACCGGCGTGATACCCCTTGGGATGTGGAGGATGGTCAACTTTGTTTCGGCGCTGTGCGGGATACCAGCGGAGGTGGCCGTCTGCTTCGCGACAGGAAACACGAAACGGACATTCGGGTTGTCTCACGGGATCATCCAGCCCGGCGATGATGCAGACCTTCAGATCATAGACGCCCCCATGGGGTCGGCGGGCAAGGATGCGAAAGCCGCGATAGAGATCGGCGACATCCCCGGGATTGCCATGGTGCTTATCGACGGCGCGGTAAAGACCCAGGTCAGCAGGAACACGCCGCCGCCCGTGAGAAAAACGGCATAGGAACAGGCTGAAACAAGAACAAAAGGGTGCCCCGATGAAGACAGATCTCGATAAGTGTAAAGGCTGCGGATTGTGCGAGGAGGTATGTCCCCTTGGCGTGATAAGCATAAAGGACAGAAAGGCAATAATAAAAGACGGCTGTGTCGAGTGCAGGACATGCGTGAAGGTGTGTCCCGAAGGCGCGCTCATACCCGCAGGCGCCGACGAAAGGCCCATGTGCACCTCCTGTCCCATAATGTGCAGGATACCCGAAGGCGCCCGTGGCGCCTGTATGAGATATTGCAACGAAAAGGGCCAGATCGTAAGAGAGGGCAGGGTCCACTCTTATGAAGAGGTCATGGACCTGGTGGGAACCGGCGCGGCCGCGGGGCCCATTGAAAGGCCGCTGCTCACCGGCATCGGGTCCGGCACCACTTATCCCGATTTCAGGCCGTCACCGTTCATCGTGAGCGGCATCAAGGACGGCATCGATATAGTCACCGTTGTCACCGAGGCCCCTTTGAGCTACAGCGGGGTCAAGCTCAAGATAGACACCGACCTTTACGTCGGGCAGGAAGGCAAAAGCGTTTACGTCCGGCGCAAGGGAAAACGACGCATCGGCCATCTCTGCACGGAAGAGTATGGATCGAAAATATTGTCCCTCGGGGGCGTGAACGTCCTCACTTCAAAGGACGGGCTTTTCGCCGCTAAAGTGCTCCACGAACTGCTTCAGGGCAAAAGGATCAAGTTCGAGGTGGAAGACGGGACCAAACTCGAACTCGCCCTTGGCCAGAAGCCCGAGATCGGCGGGGTGCTGGAAGAGAGGATGAGGGTCGGGTGCGGAAGCGCAACGACAGGTCTTTTCGCCCCCTATATGCTCGAGGCCGCCGACGAGGTGATCGTGCTGGACGGACATATAACGGGGCTTTTCAGCGAGCACCCGTCGGGAAGATATCTCGGCAAGCCCCGCTCCGGCATCAACATTAAGGGACAGAAAAGCACCGAAGGCAGATATTTTTTGAACAAAGGCAGCGGCTGGGGAGGGACGGACATAATGGACCCCATGGACGTTGTGAAAGAGATAGACAGAGACAAGTGCAGGGAAGGCATGACGCTGCTCATAACGGAGACCACCGGGAGGAAATCGGCGTTCTACCGGTTTAAAAAAGGTGAATTCATCAAGGGCGACCCCACGCCTTCTGCGAATAAGTTCCTCGAGGTACTGAGGGACTCCTGCGAGCTCTCGACGGTGAGCGCGGTTTTTGCGGCTGGTGTCGGTGGTTCAGCACGCGCGGGCGTGACAAAGAACCCCATCAGGCTGACGAGGGCCGTTCATGAGGGAAAAGTGGCTGTTACCATAGGCGGAGCGAAGCCTTTCATATTCCCAGGAGGGGGGATCAATTTTCTGGTGGACGTGGAAAAGATCAAGCATGGCAGCATATACATGTCCCCGACGCCTTCGTTCATCATACCTGTCGAGTATACGATGACCCTTGAAACATTTAAAGAGATCGGAGGGCATATTGAAGCGGTAAGGCCCGTCGAGGAGGTCCTGAAGAAGGCCGGCAGGAAGAGAGCTAAACCGAAAAAGAAGGCTTGACACCGTGTACCTCGAAATCGGTCCCGCCGGACTTCTCATTAGCGCGCGCAAGGGCGGCATGCGGTACGAGCCGGATAAAAGCGGTCTCGAACAGTGCGTCAGGGGCATCCTCCGCGACATAAGCGAATACCTGCCGGTGCTGAAACAGAGGGCATGGAAGATCGTGAACACGTCGCATCTGTCGGAGGCGGCAAGGCGGATGACCGAGGCGGTTAAGCTGGTGGATGAGAAGACTTTGACCCCCATGGCGGCGGTCGCGGGGACGGTGGCCGACCTGGTGAAGGAGTATCTCAGGCCGTCAGGCCTTGACTTTATATCCATAAATAACGGCGGCGACCTGTCCATCCTTAACCTCGGTGGAGGTGCACTGAGGATCGGTATAGGGGATATCAGCACGGGGAAAAGGACACCCTGTGTTGTCAGGATCGAGGGCCTTGACGATTTCGGCATGGCGACAAGCGGACTGGGCGGCAGGAGCTTAACGCTCGGGCTCGCGGATATCGTGACCGTTATCGGCAGGACAGGGGCTGTAGCGGACGCAGCCGCGACATATATCTGCAACCTGACCAATGCCGACGGCGATACCATTACAAGGAAAAAGGCATCGGATATCGACCCGGACACGGACATACCCGAAGAGCATGTGACTGTCGCAACGGGTGAGCTTGACAGCAGGGTTGTTGCCGAGGCCCTCGGGAGGGGCCTTGAGGCAGCTAAGGAACTGAAGGAACGCAAGGTGATCGATGAGGCCGTCATCATATTAAAGGGAAGCAGGGTCACAACGATCGATGACAATAAATACATAACTCTGGAGGTGCAGGATGGAGATCAGGAAAATAGTCACCATTGTTGAAGATGTGTTCGCCGACGGCGAAAAAAAGGCGGAAAAACCGGTAAGAAAGGCAGCGTGCATCGCGGTTATCAAAAACCCTTATGCCGGGAAGTACCAGGAAGATTTGAGCGCCCTTATCGATTTCAGCGAAGAGATAGGGAAGACGATATCCGAAAGGGCCGTGGAGGCGCTCGGCAGGGACCGCAGCCCGGAGAGCTACGGCAAGGCAGCCATCGTTGGTGAAAAGAGCGAACTGGAACATGCCGCGGCGCTTCTCCATCCGAAGCTCGGGACGCCGCTTCGTGCCGCGGTGGGCGGCGGCAAGGCCATCATCCCTTCGGCAAAGAAATCGGGCAAGATGGGGGACACCATAGAGATACCGCTGCACTTCAAGGATGCGGCCTTTGTGCGGTCCCATTTCGATGCCATGACCGTCTCGGTGAGCGACGCGCCCAAGTCCGACGAGATACTTCTTGCTGTGGCTGTTACCGACGGAGGCAGGCCGCACCCGCGCATCGGCGGACTGAAAAAGGAAGAAGTGAAGGGCGAGGACGGATTGAGATAAAAAACGGTTTGAATGTTTGAGTGTTTGAATCGTTTGACAGGCTTTTGATAAAATCTATTTTTGCTGTATTTAGTGTTGTCATGCCGGCTTTAGGTCGGCATCCAGAAAAAACAAGGACTTAGAAACCATGTGGACCTTGGCCTTAAGCCTGAGGTGACGAGCCATGGGTAATTTATAAACGGGCTGTTCAGTGTTTCAAGGCCCGGGAAGCTGCAAAGCGCATGGCGTGATGATAATTATCTTCCAACATTGAAACGGTTCACAAACACTGGAACGTTGAAACAGTTTTTCAGGTTTGGCAGCACACTTCACCGGCGCGGCCGGGGACTGAACCGTATTCGATTGTGCAGACGGGAGTCGCGGTGTCCTTCCTGTATTCTTCGGCGATGTCGATGAGGCGCGTGAAAGAGTAGCCGCGCCCCAGTGCGTTTTCTATGAAGGCCGCCAGGAATCCGCTCCAGCGCTTTCCCTCCAGTTCGGTGTGGACCGTCATGATGTTGAGGCCGTCCGTAAGAAGCCCAAGGTAATGGTCGAGGAGCGCGCCTTCCTCGGCGCTTACGACCCCTATCACCTCGTCGAGGGTCGGCAGTGTGGTCGGTATCTGGAGCACCGGGTAAGAGGACCCGTCCATCTCCGGGTAAAACGGGTTTGAGCCGCGCGTATCGCTGCTGTATACAAGCCCCTTCTCTTCGAAGACCTTGAAGACAAAAGGATTTATCATCCATCCCGGAGCCGCGAAGGACCGGGCGTCCTCCCCGACGATTATCCTGTAAACCGTGAGGAGCCTGTCGATCTCCCTGCGCGTCTCCCTTTCGTCAAAATGCTTGATGGAATCGTGCCAGCGGACATGGTCGTGGCCGTGTATCCCCAGTTCATGTCCCTGGTCGAGGATCTTTTTCAAAAGGGGCATGTTCTTTCGGGCGATCTGCGGGCCCGGCAGCACAAGGCCGTACATGAGGGTCTTTACTCCGTATGTCGAGATGACCCCCACCCTTCCTGCCTTTTTAAGGAAGCCCTTCCTTGTGAAGACCCTTTTCACGGTCCTGCCGGTGTTGTCCGGTCCCATGGGGACAAAAAAACTGGCGTTGATGTTGAAGCGTTGGAAGACATCAAGGAGGACCGGCGCGCCATGGCGCATCCCCTCATAGGTATCGACGTCCACCTTGATCCCGATCGTTTTCTGCACGGGCCTCTTCCTTTCTTACGTTATCCCTTCCTGCCCCTTTTGCTCGGCAGGCTTGTTTCGAGATAGTAATCAAGGGTCTTTTTGAGCGCCAGGTCCAGGCTGACCCTGGGCTCCCAGCCTATGAACTTTTTGGCCTTCGCTATCGAAGGGACCCTGCGGTCGATGTCCTGGTAGCCTTCGCCGTAGAAGTCCTTCGAATAGACCTCGATGATCTCGGAATGCTTCTTGAAATGTTTTGTCCTGGGATCGCCGGTGAACATCTTCTTGAGCTTCACGGCTAGTTCTTTCACCGTGGCCTCGTTCTTCGGGTTGCCGATGTTGAAGATCTGGCCGTCGAGCTTGCCGTCCTTGTTCTCTATTATCTTCATAAGGCAGGAGATGCCGTCGTCGATGTACGTGAAACAGCGTTTCTGCATCCCGCCGTCGACGAGGCGGATGGGTTCGGCAAGGAAAAGACTGCTGATGAACTGCGTCACCACGCGTGAGCTCCCTTCCTTTTCCGGGTCCGTGGTCAGCTCGTCGAGCTTCGGCCCTATCCAGTTGAAAGGCCGGAAAAGGGTGAATTTGAGCCCGTGCTGGAAACCGTATGCCCAGATCACGCGGTCAAGGAGCTGTTTTGACGCGCTGTATATCCACCGCTGCTTGTTGATGGGGCCAAGCATCAGCGGGCTTTCGTCTTCCCTGAACTCCTTGTCGGGGCACATGCCGTAGACCTCGGAGGTGGAGGGGAAGACGAGCCTTTTGCCGTATTTGACGCAAAGGCGGGCCACCTTCAGGTTCTCTTCGAAGTCGAGCTCGAAGACGCGAAGCGGCTGCCTGACGTAGGTCATCGGCGTGGCGATGGCGACGAGAGGCATGATGACATCGCACTTCTTGACGTGATACTCGATCCATTCCCTGTTTATGGAGATATCTCCTTCGACAAAATGGAAACGCTTGTGCCCGAGGCAGCCGTCAAGCTTGTCGTTGCGTATGTCAAGCCCGTAAACCTCCCAGTCAGTTTCCTTCAAAACCCTTTCCGTAAGGGCATTGCCGATGAATCCATTCACGCCGAGTACCAGCAGTCTCAAGAGTGACCTCCTAATAATTTGTTTTTCAATTCATGGGACGCCGCGAAAGCGGCCGCGTCCATCTCAGGTTCGCCTTCAAGCTGTATGCTGATGAGTTTTAGTGATCCTTCTGCCGCGTTAACGATGAAAGGGTCTGAGGATATGACCGATCCCGCCGGGGAATCCTTCGAGTTGTCCTGCGGCACCGCCTTCCATATGAAGAGCTTCCTGCCGTCGAAATAGGTGTACGCGCCCGGGTAGGGGTGCGTTACCGCCCTCGTGAGATTGTAGATCGAAAGGGCGTCTTTTTGCCAGTCGATGAGCCCGTCTTCGGGTTTTCTTCCACCGAAATATGACGACTTCCCGGTCTGAACCGCACGTTCAAAGCTGCCAGTCTTGATGCGGGGGATGATCTCACGCATAAGCTCACGGGCCGCATCCACCATTTTCATATAGACCGAGGCCACGTCGTCCTCGAAATCGATGGCGACTTTTTTCTGCGCCACAATATCCCCGGCGTCGGGCTTCTCGACCATGTGATGAAGGGTGACGCCCGTTTCCTTCTCTCCCGCGATGATGACCCAGTTGACTGGGCAGCGGCCGCGGTACCTCGGAAGGAGGGAGCCGTGGAGATTGAAGGCGCCGAGGGGCGGTATATCGAGTATCGCCTTGGGTATCATCTTGCGGTAGTAGAACGAGAAAATGATATCGGGCGCCATTCGGCCGATCATTTCCGGCCACTGCGGGCCGTTGACATCCTCCGGGGTGCGGACCGGTATGCCGCGTTCGCCGGCGATCTGCGCGGGCCGCCTGAACCATATCTCTTCGCCGGGATCGTCATCGTGGGTGAAAAGGCAGGCGACGTCAATGCCGGCATTCAGGAGCTCTTCAAGGCAGACGTATCCGATCTCCTGGTATGCGAAAACGACTGCTTTCAAAGGTATTCCTTCTTGATTATATATCTCGGGCGCCTGCGCACTTCCTGGAAGATCCTGCCTATGTATTCGCCTATGACGCCGAGCGCGAATATCTGGATGCCGATGAAAAAGAAGAGCACCCCGAAAAGGGTGAAGGTTCCCTCGCCCTCGGGGCCGATGAAGAGCCGCCTTATAAACAGGAAGACGGCGAAGGCGAGGCCGAGCATGGCGATCGCCACCCCGAGCATGCTGATGAACTGGATGGGCAGGAGCGAAAAATTGGTCATGAGGTCAAAGTTCAGCCTGAAGAGCTTGAAGGGGCTGTATTTCGAGGTCCCCTTCCTGCGCTCCTCGTGGCCGACCTCGATCTCGGTTATCCTCTTGGCGAATGTGTTGGCGAGCGCCGGTATGAAGCTTGACGACTCCGGGCACATGTTCATGTAATCCACTATGTTGCGCCTGTAAGCGCGCAGCATGCACCCGTAGTCCCTGAGTTTCACGCCGACGAGCTTTGCCGTGATCTTGTTGACGATATAGGAGGGGAGCTTGCGGAAAAGGGAATCCTTCCTCTGTTTCCTGTATGTGGCCACCACTTCGTAGCCTTCTTCCGCCTTTTCCACGAGCCTCGGTATCTCCTCGGGAGGGTTCTGAAGGTCGGCATCGATGGTCACCACTATCTCTCCCCTGGCAAATTCAAAACCCGCGAAGAGGGCCATGTGCTGACCGTAGTTCCTGTTGAATTCGATGACCTTGACGTTGTTGTCGCTGCGATGATACTCCTCGAGGAGCACTTCGGTTCGGTCCGTGCTTCCGTCGTTGATGTAGATGATCTCATAGGGTTTGTGAATGCCGGCGAGCGAGTCGTGAAGCCGCGTGTTCAGCTCAGGCAGGGACTCTTCCTCGTTAAGAACGGGGACGAGCACCGAGATGTAAGGTTTGTCATCCATGGTCCCTCACGTAAAAAATATAGTGCTCCTTCTCGTACTTCACCCTTTTTATGGGTACCAGGTACTTCTCGATCGTTTCCTTCAAATGCATTGCCGGTCTTTCTTCGACGATAAGAAGTATATCACGTTCGAAGGTTTTTATCTCGTTAATATCGCGCAGCATGGTGACCGGTTTGCCTACGTAGAATATGATCCCGGCGGAATTGAAACCGAAGGTGTATATTTTCTTTGTCCTTTTGTGGTCTCCCAGGGGGTCCGTTATAAGCGTCAGCGATTTTGACGTCCTGTCCACAAGCGGCATGTAGTAGGCGCTATAGAAAAAACCGGTGAAGATGAGAAAGAACATGAGGGACGACAGGGCAAGGTCTTTCTTCCTTTTGAAGAGCATGGTGAGGAAGCTTGAACCCGCAAGGAAGAGCACGGCCAGGTAGATGTAGAGGGACCCGGGGCCGTTCCTGAAGACGGCCACATCCTCCGGGGGCATCACGTTGATGGCGATGATAGCCGCGACGGGTATGAGAACGAGCAGCGCTGCGAATACCTTCAGCAGGTGGTTCGTCCAGCCCTTTTCGACGAGGGTGTCCCAGCTGTCCCGCAGAAAAAGGCCCACGAGGAGCGCGAGGGCGGGATAGGCGGGCAGGAGGTAGATCGCCCGCTTGCTCTGGGAGAACTCGAAGAAGAGGAAGATCAGGATGAACCACGTGAGCGGCAGCAGGTACCTTTTCCTGAACGCTGTGAAGAGGGCGAAGGGGAGCAGGAGGCTCCAGGGCATGAAGTTGAAGAAGAGCTTGTGGAAATAGTACCAGGGTGATTCGAAATGGTCGAAGGCCTTCGTGTAGCGGGTAAGGTTCTGGTGGAAGATGAACTCCTTTATGTAGCTCTCGCCCGCAAGGATGAACCATACGGAGGCGATGGCCGCCGCGAGGATGCATCCCAGCGCGAGGGGGATGAAGTATCGTTTCATGGCCTTTTTGAAAAGAAGGATAAAAAAGATGATCCCCGCGGGGATGACGAGTCCCGCGGGACCCTTGGTCAGAATGGCAAAGGCCCCCGGGATGAAGGAAAGGACAAAAAGGAACCTCCTGTCCTTTTCAAGGGAAACAAAGGCCAGGTAGACGGCGAGGCCGATGAGAAAGGCGAATGTCATGTCCATGACCGATTCGCGCGCGTTTGACAGGAACTGGTAGTTGGTCATGAGAACGAGGCCTGACAGAAAACCGGCACGCTCGTCGCCGAGCCTGCACCCGAGAAGAAAGGTTACGACAACAAAAAGAAGCGCGGCAAGCGCCGACGGGGCGCGCGAAGCGAATTCGTCGAGTGTTCCCGATATCTTTGCCGCCAGGATGATCATCCAGGAATAAAAAGGAGGCTTTTCCAGGTAAGGCACACCGTTGAGGTACGGGTGGATATAGTCCCCGCGCTGGTCCATCTCCCGCGCCATGATCGCCTGCCTGGGCTCGTCCGGGTCCCAGAGCGATGTGGCGCCGAGGTTAAAAAAGAAAAGTATCCCCGCCAGGATGATAAGGATGATAAGTTTCGTTCTCATTGTGTTTTAGCAAAAACCCAAAAAGTGGTAAAAATACAGGAACTTTTATATGCTAATATTTGACATTTTTCAATATTTTTTATACCATATCGTTCACTATACAGATGGACAACAGCGAAAGTAAAGAAGAAATCTACAAGCAATACAAGGGTCAGCACGCGACATTGGACAGACGCATCAAGATGCTGTTAAAAAAACCTTATCTTACGGACGATGAGGAAAGGGAAATAAAAGACCTGAAGAAGAAAAAACTCTATTGCAAAGACCTCATGGAGAGCCTTGCCGGCTCGATGCAGCGAAAGGAGAAACATTGAAAAGGACCGGTTCACAGATCTTCGTCGAATCCCTGAAGGCGGAAGGGGTGGACACGATATTCTGCTATCCCGGAGGTGCGACGCTCAATATAACCGACGCGCTGACGGACATAAGCAATATAAGGCAGATCGTGGTCCGCCATGAACAGGGCGCTGTTCATGCGGCCGACGGATACGCGAGGGCATTGGGAAGACCGGGTGTGGCGCTCGTGACATCCGGGCCGGGTGCGACCAATACGGTTACCGGCATAGCTACTGCCTGCATGGACTCCATCCCCATCGTTGTTTTTTCCTGCCAGGTCAACACGATGCTTATCGGCAACGACGCCTTCCAGGAGGCTGATATAGTGGGTATCACAAGGCCCTGCACAAAGCACAGTTATCTTGTCAGGGACGTGAAGGACCTTGCCAGGATCATAAAGGAGGCCTTCCATATTGCCTCCTCGGGACGGCCCGGCCCCGTTCTCGTGGACATCCCCAAGGACGTGTCGTCGGCGGTCTGTGATTTCAAGTACCCCGAAAAGGTCCATATCCGCAGCTATCAGCCGACGTACGTGGGACACCAGGGACAGATAAAAAAGGCAATGAGGCTCATCCTGCATTCCAAAAGGCCGGTCCTCTATACGGGCGGAGGCGTTGTCCTGTCGAATGCGTCGCAGGAGCTCACCAGATTTGCCGAGGCCCTTTCAATACCGGTAACAAACACGCTCATGGGCCTTGGAGGCATTCCCGGTAACCACCCGCTCTTTCTCGGCATGCTGGGTATGCACGGCACCTATGCCGCGAACATGGCGATCACCGAATCGGACCTTATCATAGCCATGGGTGCCCGTTTTGACGACCGGGCCACCGGCAAGACCGATGAGTTCGCGCCGCATGCGAAGATAATCCACGTCGACATAGATCCCACCTCGATCAGCAAGAACATCAAGGTCGACATACCCATTGTCGGGGACACGCGCAACGTCCTCACGCAGATGCTCAAGATCATTGACGAGGATAAGGAGACATACAGGCAGCACCACAAGAATGTGGCCGAATGGACCGGGAAGATAACCAGGTGGAAGAAGGATTACCCTCTTACATACCAGAAGAACAAGGAATTGAAGCCGCAGTATGTCATCGAAAGGGTCTTCGGGCTCACAAAGGGCAAGGCCATCATCACGACGGAGGTGGGCCAGAACCAGATGTGGACCGCCCAGTTCTTCAAGTTCCTTAAACCGAGAACATGTCTTACCTCCGGTGGCCTCGGCACCATGGGCTACGGGTTCCCCGCGGCCATAGGGGCCCAGGCCGCTTTCCCAAAATCGCTGGTCATCGATATCGCCGGGGACGGCAGCATCCAGATGAACATCCAGGAACTGGCAACGGCGGTCCAGTACAATTTGCCTGTCAAGGTCATCATCCTCAACAACGGGTTCCTTGGCATGGTAAGACAGTGGCAGGAGCTTTTCTACGAAAAACGCTACACCTGGACGCACCTCCATTCACCGGATTTTGTCAAGGTCGCCGAGGCATATGGCGCCGTGGGCTTAAGGATCGAAAAGGAAAGCGAGGTCGACAAGATTTTGAAGGAGGCCTTCAGGAACAATCGGCCGACCTTTGTTGATGTTCACGTCAGTCCGAAGGAATGCGTCTATCCCATGGTCCCGGCAGGCGCGTCGCTCAAAGAGATGCTTCTCGTTTAGGAGGAAATATTGAAACATACCATATCTCTGCTTGTTGAGAACGAGTTCGGGGTCCTGTCAAGGATCGCCGGTCTCTTCAGCGGAAGGGGCTTCAATATAGAAAGCCTGTGCGTTGCCGAGAGCCTGGATCCGACAATCTCCACCATGACCATCGTGACCACGGGGAATGATGCCATACTCGAACAGATACTGAAGCAGCTCAACAAGCTCATCAATGTCATCAAGGTTGTCGATTTCAAGGATATTGAATACGTTTCGCGGGAGATGGTGCTTGTCAAGGTCAATGCCGAGGAAAAGACCCGCGCTGAGATACTCAGGATAGTGGAGATATTCCGCGGCAAGATCGTCGACGTGTCGTCGAAGACGTACACGGTCATGATCACCGGCGACGAGGACAAGCTTTCGGCCTTTATAAACCTCATCAGGCCGCTCGGTATCAAGGAACTCGTGCGGACCGGTCCGATCGCAATGGCCCGGGGAGAAAGAATGCTCAAGATCAAGGAAACAGAAAATAAAGGAGGAGAAGAAGATGGCTAAGATCTATTACGACCGCGACGCGGACCTCAAGGTACTGAAGGGGAGAAAGGTCGCCATTATCGGCTATGGGAGCCAGGGGCATGCCCAGGCGCAGAACCTGCGGGAAAGCGGGGTCGACGTCATCGTGGCCGAACTGGAAGGGACGGCGAATTACAAACTTGCGGTCAAACACGGCTTCAAACCGGTAAGCGCAGCGAAAGCCGCAAAAGATGCCGATGTCATACAGATACTCGCCCAGGACAATCTTCAGGCGGAGCTTTATAAGAAAGACATCAAGGACAACCTTAAAAAAGGAAAGACCCTTGTTTTCTCGCACGGGTTCAATATCCATTACAATCAGATAGTTCCTCCAGCGGACATAGACGTGGTCATGATCGCTCCGAAGGGCCCGGGACACCTCGTGAGAAGGGAATTCGAGCGCGGTGCCGGGGTGCCGTCACTCATTGCCATATATCAGGACCACACGAAAAAGGCCAAACAGACGGCCCTGGCCTATGCAAAGGGCATCGGCGCGACGCGCGCGGGTGTTATCGAGACCTCTTTCGAGGAAGAGACGGAAACAGACCTTTTCGGCGAACAGGCGGTGCTGTGCGGCGGCGCATCGGAGCTTGTCCGCGCCGGTTTCGACACCCTTGTCGAAGCAGGTTACCAGCCGGAGATCGCCTATTTTGAATGCCTCCACGAACTTAAGCTCATCGTTGACCTCATGTACGAAGGCGGTATATCCAACATGCGGTACTCTATCAGCGACACGGCGGAGTACGGCGACATTACGAGAGGCAGAAGGATCATCAGTGAAGAGACCCGTGAAGAGATGAGGATCATCCTTGACGAGATCCAGACCGGTGAGTTTGCCCGCGAATGGATACTGGAGAACATGGCCGGAAGGCCCGTATACAGCGCGCTGAAAAGGATAGACGGCGAACACCTCATTGAAAAGGTGGGCAAGAAACTGCGCTCCATGATGGGCTGGATCGGGAGAAAGGATTGAAAATCCAATTGATCGCAAGGGAGGGGCTCAGGCTGATCGTCCCCTCCCTTGTTCTTTTTATCGTCCTTCTTGCAGGACGGTTCTTTGTTCTTTCAGTACCAGTCCTCTGCTTTGTCCTGTTCTGCGTCTTTTTTTTCAGAAACCCGGAAAGGACCGCTGCGGATGCTCAGCCGGGTGACCTCATTTCTCCGGCGGACGGCACCGTGATCGACATCAGTGAGGTCATTGAAGAGGAGTTCATGGGGGGACCTGCCATACGGATCGCAATATTCATGTCGCCCGCAGATGTCCATGTGAACCGGGCACCCTGTCAGGGGCTTGTTGCATCCATGAAGCGAAAACCTGGTAAATTTGCGTTGGCCTTCCGAAAAGATGTGAACATGGGCAATGAAAGGAACTTCATCCTTTTCGCCGGCGAAGACGAAAAGGTGCTTATCGTCCAGATAGCCGGATTCCTGGCGCGCCGTATTGTCCCCTACGTGAAGGCAGGCCAGCGAGTGGAGCGCGGCGAAGCTGTCGGGATCATTGCCTTCGGCTCCCGCGTCGATATTTATTTTCCCAAATATTATGAACCTATGGTACAATTACGTGAAAAGGTGAAGGCCGGGACTACGGTTGTAGCCCGCAAAAGCAAGGGGGTCCAATGAGATATACGAGAAAAAAGAAGAACAAAGGGATCAAAAAGATCTATTTTCTTCCCAACTTTCTCACTTCCTTGAGCCTCCTGTCGGGGTTCTACGCGATCGTCGCCGCCATGGACAGGCGATTCATATACGCTGCCATCGCCATCTTCATCTCTGCGATCTTTGACATGCTCGACGGACGCGTGGCAAGGATGACCAATTCGAGCAGCCGTTTCGGGGTCGAATATGATTCGCTCTCCGACGTTATCGCATTTGGTGTGGCGCCCGCGATCCTTGCGTATACATGGGCGCTCAAAAGCTACGGCAAGTTCGGCTGGCTCGCTGCGTTCCTTTATGTCGCATGCGGTGCGTTGAGGCTCGCCCGGTTCAACATTCAGGTCGACACGGTGCAGAAAAAGCATTTCCTCGGTCTTCCCATACCCGCGGCTGCGGCCACCATTGCCGGTATTGTCCTTTTTTACACATGGATAGGCTACTTCGGCGGGCTGAAGACCGTTATCATGCCTGTAGTCATTTATTGCCTTGCCATACTCATGGTGAGCAAGTTCCGCTATATCAGCTTCAAGGAGATGGGTTTCTTGAAGACGAGACCGTTCATGTCAAGCGTGGGCGGCATCCTTCTCCTTGTCATCGTCCTCACTGAGCCCTATCTGACACTCTTTGTCGCTACCTCGGCGTATGCCATATCGGGCCCGATCTACACGCTGATAATGCATTTCAGGAAAGTGCCGGCGGAGGATGCTACCCATCTGCGAGAAAATCAAGCAGATCAAGGTGGTCGTAAATAGACCCGTCCGCTTCGAGGCCGGTGTTCTTGTATGAGATGAATTTCACACCCGATGACCTCGCTGTGCCCATGTCGATCTCGGAATCCCCTACATAGAGCGTGGCGTCCTGCCTCACGCCGAGCGTTTCAATGATCTTTCCTACCGCTTCAGGGTCGGGCTTGGGTTTTGCCTGCAGCATCCTGCCGGCAGGGGGCTCATCGGCGGGGTTTACCGCGTACAGGGCCGTGACGACCATATCGAAATAGGGCCACAGGTTGTAGCGTTCCATTATGTGTCTCATTGACGTTGTCCTGTTGGTGCTGATCGCAAGGGGTATGCCTTTTGCCTTGAGGCGTGTCAGGGTGTCCGTCAGATGCGGCTCCATCTTGAGATAAACGATGTAATCCTTGAAATCTACATGGTTTTTCAGGAAATCAAGGGCCTGCCGTTCGCGCCCGGCGTCATCGCGGAACAGGTGCGCGATGGATTCGTAGACCGTGTGGGTATGACAGAAGTGGAGTTCACTGTCATTGAGTGTGCCTCTGCCCATTGACTCGGCAATGTGATTGTACAGGCGGTTGTTGGCGCCAAGGGAATCGAACAGCACCCCGTCGCAGTCATAGATCACGCATTCAACTTTCCACTTTTTCCCTTCCGTCATCGGTTTTTTCTCCTCCGGGTAAGATATTCAGCCTTCTGCTTTTAAACCGTGGATCGCAAAAAATCAAGAGAAAATCTGACAGGAATACCCATTAAAGACGCAAAATTAACGCAAAAATAATAGTTATAAATGAATCAATATATGCTACAATGGATTGCTAATGAATAAAAGGAGGCTGCCATGATTAGTGTTTCCATTCCCGGATGGGGCGATCTTGATATCGAATACCTCGTCATCGATTACAACGGGACCTGCGCGTTCGACGGGAAAATGAAAGAGAGCGTCAAGGAAATGCTCGAAAGAGTGTCCCGCTATATCAAGGTGTTCATCATCACATCCGATACCTATGGAAATATCGACAGCGAAGGAAACACCATCGGTTTCAGCATTATAAAGGTCGGCAAGGAATCGAGTTCCCAGGAAAAGGCAAAGATCATCAAGGAACTGGGACCTGAAAAGATAGTAGCTATCGGTAATGGTTCAAACGATGTCCTCATGCTCAAAGAAGCGTCGCTCGGTATCGGTGTTATCGGCGAGGAGGGTTGCTCCAAGGATTTGCTCAAGGAGGCAGATTTCTTTGTCAAGGATGTGAACGACGCCTTAAGCATCCTTTTGCACCCGGAACGGATCGTAGCGACATTGAGGGACTAAAATATTAACGGCAAAAACGGTCAGTCTTCGGCGGTATTTCCGCCCGGGGAGCCATAAAGGCTGACGTTTTTCGACCCCATGCCTTGATACCATGATCGGAAACTTAATCAAAAAAATTGTCGGGACCAAGAACGAGCGGGAGCTGAAACGCATCGGGCCCCTCGTGGACAGCGCGAACGGGTTCGAAGAGAAGATGAAGGCCCTGAGCGATGAAGAACTCAGGGCGCAAACACCGCGTTTCAAGGAAAGACTGGCAAATGGCGAGGACCTCGACTCCATCCTGCCCGAAGCATTTGCCGCCGTGCGTGAGGCCGCCGTTCGTACCATCGGCATGCGCCATTTCGATGTCCAGTTCATCGGAGGGATCGTCCTGCATGAAGGAAGGATAGCTGAAATGGCAACCGGCGAGGGAAAGACGCTCGTGGCCACTCTGCCGGTATACCTCAATGCCCTGACGGGTCTCGGCGTCCACGTCGTCACCGTCAACGATTACCTTGCCAGAAGGGATGCCGAATGGATGGGTCCCGTCTACAGGTTCCTCGGCCTTTCTGTCGGCGTCATCGTCAACGATCTCGACGATGTGTCGCGCAGGCACGCCTATGGCTGTGATGTTACATACGGGACCAACAACGAGTTCGGTTTCGACTATCTCCGGGACAACATGCATTACGAGATAGAGGACTGTGTGCAGCGCGAGTTCAACTATGCCATCGTCGACGAAGTGGACAGTATCCTCGTCGACGAAGCGCGGACACCCCTTATTATCTCCGGACCCGCAGAGGAGTCGACGGACAAGTATTACAGGATCAACAAGCTTATCCCCCAGCTTCAGCGCGAACGTGACTTCATGATCGATGAGAAGGCAAAAAGCGCCTACCTGACCGAGGAGGGCGTGGCAAGGCTCGAGAAACTGCTCGGCATCGAGAACCTCTACGATCCCAATTACGTCGATTTCCTCCATCACATCAACCAGGCGCTCAGGGCCCATAAGCTTTTCGACAAGGATGTGGATTACATCGTAAAGGACGGCCAGGTCATTATCGTTGACGAGTTCACGGGCAGGCTCATGCCCGGCAGGCGCTACAGCGAGGGACTTCACCAGGCCCTGGAGGCAAAGGAGAACGTCAAGATAGAGCGGGAGAACCAGACCCTTGCCACGGTCACCTTCCAGAACTACTTCAGGATGTACAAAAAGCTCGCCGGCATGACTGGTACCGCCGATACGGAGGCCGTTGAGTTCAAGAAGATCTATAACCTCGACGTGGTCGTCATACCGACCAACAGGGACCTTATACGGGCAAACTTCCCCGATGTCGTCTACCGCACGGAAAAAGAAAAGTTCAGGGCCGCGGTAAAAGAGATAGAGGAGCTTTACAGGACGGGGAAGCCCGTGCTTGTCGGCACGCTGTCCATAGAGAAATCGGAGCGGCTTGCCGAGATGCTCAAACGAAAAGGCATTCCGCATAATGTCCTCAACGCCAAGAACCATGAGAGGGAGGCCGAGGTGGTCGCGCAGGCGGGCCGTTCAAAGGCGGTCACCATCTCCACGAACATGGCCGGACGCGGCACAGACATCCTGCTCGGCGGCAACCCGGGATTCCTTGCCCTGTCCATGACAAAGGGTGAAAAAGGGTCCGAAGAGTACGAAAAGGCGCTCGAAAAGGCACGTGATATATGCTCCAAAGACAAGGAAGAGGTCATAAGGCTGGGCGGCCTGCATATACTCGGTACAGAGAGGCACGAATCGCGGCGTATCGACAACCAGCTCCGCGGCCGGGCCGGCAGGCAGGGCGATCCCGGTTCGTCCCGCTTTTACGTTTCCCTTGAAGACGAGATCATGCGCATCTTCGGCTCCGAAAAGATATCACCGATCCTGGGCAAACTTGGCATGGACGAAGACACTCCCATTGAGCACCCCCTCATCGCGAAAGCCATCGAAAATGCACAGACGCGGGTGGAAGGCCACAACTTCGAGATCCGTAAATATCTCCTCGAGTACGACAATGTGATGAACAAGCAGCGGGAAACGATCTACGGCATGAGACGGGAGATCATGAAGAACGGCGATGTCCGGGAGAAGGTCCTCGACATGGTCGATGAGATCTGCGATGAGATCGTCTCCGAATGCGCCCCTGAAAAGGTATATCCCGAAGAGTGGGACCTCCAGTCGCTTAAAAGCCGGATCTACGAGACCTTCTTCATTCACATCGATTTTGATATGGAAGAGATAAAAAAGATGACCCGCGAGGGCCTCCTCGACAGGGTCCTTTCCTCCATAACATCCTTTTATGAAAAGAAATCACAGGATTTCGGCGAAGACGAACTGCGCGCCGTGGAGCGCTTCATCGTCCTCAATTCTCTGGACACATTCTGGAAGGAACACCTGCTTTCGCTTGACCACCTCAAGGAGGGTATAGGGCTTCGCGGATATGGACAGAAGGATCCGCTGAGAGAGTATCAGCGGGAGAGCTTCAACCTTTTTCTCGACATGGTGGAGCGCGTCAAATACGACACGGTGAGAAAACTCTTTGCCGTTCAGCCTGCCAGGGAACAACACGTTGAATACCATGAGCCGGTGATGTTCTTTAACAAGACTGATGGGAGCGCGCCTGCTGACAGCCCCGACAAGAAGGACAAAAAAGTGGGCCGGAACGATCCATGCCCCTGCGGCAGCGGGAAGAAATACAAGAAATGCTGCGGAAGGTAAAGACGGCTTGAATGGCTTGAGCCGCTTGAATGCTTGAGCGTTAAAGGCATCTTTTTTACCGTTGAAACGGTTCAAGCGGTTGAAACTGTTGGAACATTTGTCGTGGAGGTAATCGGTGATAAAAGGTATCGAATTTTCAGGGATCGCGTCGGGGATAAAACCTGCCGGGCTTGACCTCGGTCTTGTCGTCTTCAAGGAAGAGATGAACGTCCTTACCATTTACACACGCAACCGCGTCAAGGCCGCCCACATACTGTACGACCGCAGGGTCGACAAGGGACCGGTCAGGGCGCTTGTGGCAAACAGCGGCTGCGCCAACGCCTGCACGGGGAAGGAGGGTGTGGGAGACCTTGCGGAGATAGCACGGAGTCTTGCGCCCCTCATCGGCGCCGGGGCAGGAGATATCCTCTTTGCTTCGACCGGCGTTATCGGCAGAAGGCTCCCGGTGGATACCATAATCTCAGCTCTGCCCGGGGCTTCCAGGACCAGAAAAGAGTCCGGCCTTGAGGATTTTGCACGGGCCATCATGACGACGGACACTCATCCGAAGATCGTCCGGGAGAGTTTCAGGGGAAAGAAAGACTACAGCATTGTCGGTGTCGCCAAGGGTTCGGGGATGATCAACCCCCTTTTCGCGACGATGCTTGCATTTGTCTTTACCGATTTCCCGGTGTCGCCGGATGTGATCAAACGCGCCTTCACGCAGTCCGTTCGGGACAGTTTCGAGAGGATAACCGTTGACGGCGAATGCAGCACCAACGACACAGTGATGCTTTTCACGAAAAGGGGAGAAGAAGACAGGGGCGCCCTTGAGGCCTTCACTGATGGCCTCCGCTCGGTCCTGAAAGAGCTTTCCATGATGGTCGTGCGCGACGGCGAAGGGGCCACGAGGGTTGCGCACATAATGGTGGAAGGGGTAAAAAAGAAAGAATGGGCCGAGAAGATAGCGAGGCGCATTTCGATCTCTCCGCTCACCAAGACGGCCTTCTTCGGCTGCGACCCCAACTGGGGGCGTATCATCGCCGCCGCGGGGGACGCAGGTGTTCCCGTCAATCTTTCAAAGGTCGAGATAACACTTCAGGGAGAGATGATCGTTAAAGGAGGGGTGGAGATACCCTTTGACGAGGCAAAAATGAAAAAGCTGATGAACAGGAAAGAGATATCCGTCATCGTCAACCTTAACGACGGTAAGGCCTCTTTCGACATTTATACAACGGACCTGACCTACGATTACATCAAGATAAACGCATCCTACAGAAGCTGAAAGAAAACAGTTTCAACCGTTTGAACAGCTTGAACCGCTTGAACGTTAAGAACAGTGAATAGGCTGGAAAGGTCTTTCCCATAACCAATAACCTATTACCCATGACCTGTTTTTATCCAATGATATCCAGCAGCGATCCGATCGTTTCGTTCTGGATCTGCAATGCCTTGATGTTTGCCTCGTATCCCCTCTGAGAGATCATCATCTGGGGGAATTCCTCGGCAAGCTCCACATTGGACAGTTCCCGCATTGTGCCGTCAGTTTCCTGTACAATGGACCCTGGCGTGTCAAGCCTGTCGATGTTTACCCGGGGCAGGCTGTTCTTATCCTCGACGATGGTCGCCGTGGTCTTCTTGTACTCGTCGGTGTTCACGTTGGCAACATTGTTGGCGGCGTTCGAGAGCTTTTTGGTAAAGGCAAACAGGCCTGATAGTGATGAACTGACTCCTGAGATCATAACTTTGTTATCGGCGGAAAGAAAAATGACTTAAGAAAAAAAATAAAGTTTTTTTATTTTACCGCCTCTATCCTGTATAATGTGAAGGTGTCATGAAAAAACTCGTTGTCATCCCCGCGCGATACGAATCGACAAGGCTGCCCGGGAAACCGCTCCTTGAGATTGCCGGAAAACCCCTTATAAGGCTCGTTTATGAGAGGGCCGCGGAGTCACGTCTCAAGGACGGGATAATCATCGCCACGGACGATGAGAGGATAATAGAAGCCGCATCCTCATTCGGCGCCGAGGCCGTCATGACGAGCAGTTCCTGCAGGAGCGGGACGGACAGGGTCCGCGAGGCCGTCAAGGGAACGGAGGGGGACATCATCATCAATCTCCAGGGCGATGAGCCCTTTGTGCGGCCAGATATGATAGACCTGCTCTTTTCCGTCATGGAAAATGAGGATCTGGAGATGGCGACGCTTTGCTCGCCCATAGAAGATGACAGAGAATACCGTGATCCCAACACAGTGAAGGTCGTCCTTGATAGAAAGGGTTTTGCCCTGTATTTTTCCCGTGCCCCCATACCTTACCTCAGGGGTGAGAACAGCAGGTTCCTGCTGTATAAGCATATAGGGATGTACGGGTTCAGCCGGGACCTCCTGGAGCGTTTTGTATCCATGCAGAGAAGCAAGCTTGAGGAAGCGGAGTCTCTCGAACAATTGCGGGCGCTTGAGAACGGTGTGAGGATAAAGGTCCTCACAACCCATTACGACGGTTTCGGCATCGACACCATGGCCGACCTCGAGCGCGCCCGCCTTGCCCTGGACCGAAAAATAGTTTAATACGCATCCTTGCGGTTGTCGACGGAGACAAAGGCAATTATCTTTTCGGATTCATCAATTATATAAAAGAGTCTGAAATTGCCGATCCTGTAGCGCCATGTTTCCGGTGAATGACCCTTGAGTTTTTTGATGTTCTTTCCGAAGTGCGGTTCGTATTTTAACTGCGGTGAAAGGTATTCCTCGATCTTTTTTCGAGCCTTTCTTTTAACGGAGACCTGGTTTTTGCGAGCTGTTTCTGAAATTCGTCAGCCAGGAAAAGGCGGCACATTATCAGATGAACCGGCCCTTGCGATCTTTATAGTCTGCAATACCTCTTTTTATAGACTCTTTTAATGGAGTGTTGGAGTCAATCTCCTTCATTTCAAATTCATCGATGAATTCTATTTCTTTAATATACCGCATTGCCGCCGTCTCAATAAAGTTTGACAGCGGCCTGTTCTCCTGTTCAGCCATCGTTTTGAATGTATTGTAAATATCGTCATCAAGCCTTAAGGTAACAACCTTTGCCAATTGACACCTCCTGAATACAATATCTTCTCAATTGATCTTCAAATCAAGAAAGAAAAAAAGAGCTGATATGACGCATCGATTTGTTTTCTAGACGAAGGATATTGTTAATGCTGTCCGGATTTTTTATTTTTGCGGATGAATTCCTCGATCTGATCGCTGAGGAGATATTCAATATTCCGGACGATCCTGTCCCTGTCCCAGTCCCACCACGCTATATCCAGGAGCGCCTTGATCGTTTCCTCATCGAACCTGTACTTTATGATCGTTGCCGGGTTGCCGGCAACAACCGCGTAGTGAGGCGCATCTTTGGTGACGACGGCCCGTGCGGCCACAACAGCGCCGTGCCCGATGGAAACGCCGGACGATATTACGGCATCCGTACCTATCCAGACGTCGCTGCCTATCGTGACGTCGCCCTTCGTCTTCGGGTGCCCGGGTATGTGCTTTGCTTCGTCCCAAAGATAGCTGAATGGATACGTTGTCACCCAGTCCATGCGGTGCTCGCCGCCAAGGAATATCTTCACACCCTCGGCTATTGAACAATAGTTGCCGATCGTGAGGATTGCCCCTTCTCCCCAGGACAACACTTCGAGGTCCCTCGCGTACGACCCCGTACCGATCTTGTACTGAGGGTAGCGCTCCTGCAGGCTTAAGTTTCTTCTTTTTTTTCGTTTGAACATGTTTATGAAATTGAAACCGATCTTACAGCATTTCCTTGCCTTACATCTGTGTGCCGATCATGTTACCTGAAGTGCGAGTCAAAATGGTACCTTGCCGATGGTTTTTATAATGCCGGAGGCGGGGCTTGAACCCGCATGACCGCGAGGGTCACCGGATTTTGAGTCCGGCGCGTCTGCCACTTCCACCACTCCGGCGATGCCTTTACTGTATTGGCCTCAAGAGCATATCAAAAGAGACATCGAGTGTCAATCATCCGATAAGAAACAGTTTGAAAGTTTCAACGTTTCACGGTTTGAGAAGAGTTATTGAAAAGGATGGACACATTCTTTTCAAGTGGTATGTGAACGCCCTTGCTCTTTTAAACGACTTATAAACGATGAAACGCTTCATAAACTGCATTAAAAAAAGGGGCCCCGAAAGGCCCCTTTGTTATCCGTGAAGTCGGATCTTAGAAGAAATACCAGGCTGCGAATCTGTACTGGTCGATCTGGCCGTTGCCATCGGCAACACCCAGGCCGGTGCCTCCGACTGCATTCTTGCCGCCATACTGGGTGAACTCGGTGAGCCAC
>Ga0116153_10000667_pt1 | contig 40061 bp, 40 predicted proteins | sample AD_UKC028_MetaG_FD_89896 | JGI IMG/M metagenome (GOLD analysis project Ga0116153, IMG submission 89896) | Active sludge microbial communities of municipal wastewater-treating anaerobic digesters from USA - AD_UKC028_MetaG | ecosystem: Engineered > Bioreactor > Anaerobic > Digestate | place: USA...
GCCACCTCGCCCACCTCCAGCGTGCCGATGCGATGCTGGAGCGCGACCCGCACCGGCCAGCGCGTCTCCGCCTCGGCCACGACCCGGGCGCACTCCGCCTCTGCCATCTCGTGATACGCGGAATAGTCCAGCCGCAGCACGGCGCGCCCCTGGTGGTGGGCCCGTACGACTCCGAGGAAGGAGGCGATGCCTCCGCGTTCGGAACTCTGTACTTGGCGGACCAGATCGGAGAGGTCGAGCGCGCGCTCTGACAGGTATGCCACGTTACCCGCCCGCCAGCGGCGGAAGGATGGCCACCTCGTCGTTGTTTCGAAGAGGATGGCTGCTCAGCACATGGGTGAGGTTGACGGCGCACAGGGGGCGCTCGGGGAGGGCCGCGGCCGTGGGCACCCGGCGGCGGAATTCGGCGAGCAACTCTCCCACCGTCGCCCCATCGGGGAGCGAGATTTCCACACTCGAGCGCCCGACCGCCTCCGCATAGGCCGCGAACAGCCTGACGGTGACGGACAAAGTGGTTGAGGCGGAACTGGAGGTCATGCCGAGACCCGGAAATTGTTGGTCAACGGACGCATGGATAAGGAGTTACGGCAAGCTAACGAGAATTTCGTTCATGGCGATGTCGGGGCGTTGTGGAAAAAGACAGGGCCGCGCGCCAGCGCGGCCCTCGAAACGTAATCGTCCCCTCCGGCTACTCGTCGTCGTCCGCGCCTCCGGAAGATACGAAATCGGTGTCTTCCGCCACCAGCGAGCGCAACTCCTTGCTGGGCTTGAAGACAGGCACCGGCCGCGCCGCCACTTCGACCGGCTCACCGGTGCGGGGGTTGCGGGCCATCCGCGTCTTGCGACGACGGATCTTGAAGGTGCCAAACCCGCGCACCTCAATGTTATGCTGCTCCTTGAGTGCCGCCTTGACGGCATCAAGAAACGCGTCCACTACCCGCGCGCAGTCCTTCTTCGAGATCATCGGCCCGGCGGTGCGGGCGATTGACGCGGTTACCTGCTCGACGAGGTCGGCCTTGGTCATGCATCCCCCAGGAGGGTCTCATGAGGCGGGCGTGGAAGACACGCCGGACAGGCCGATAATATGGGCTTACCTGTTGTCTGTCAATGGGTTGGGGGTCAGCGGGCTGGTTGGGGGCCCATTGAGCGGACAAACTGGGCAAAGTGCGGGTAGGCGTCATGGGGGCCAGGAGCGGCCTCTGGGTGGTATTGGACAGCGAAGACCGGAAGCGTCTTGTGGCGGAGGCCTTCGACGGTGCCATCATTGAGGTTAAGGTGCGTCACCACCAGATCGGGCGCGCCCGGGACGCCCTCTTCGCCTCCGGCCACCGCGAACCCGTGGTTCTGCGTCGTGATCAGCACGTGTCCGCTGTCCAAGTCCTTCACCGGGTGATTCCCGCCCCGATGCCCGTAGGGCATCTTTTCGGTTCTGCCCCCGAAGGCCAGCCCCAAGAGCTGGTGCCCCAAGCAGATACCGAACATGGGGAGGCCCCGCTCAGCGAGGGAGCGCAACACCGGCAGAGCGTACGTCACGGCCGCCGGGTCCCCTGGTCCATTGGAGAGAAATACCCCATCGGGCGCCAGTTTGAGTACCGATTCGGCGGAGGTGGAGGCCGGCACCACCGTGACGCGGCACCCTGACGCCTCGAGCATGTCCACGATGTTCCGCTTCATCCCGAAGTCGAACGCCACCACGTGCGGGCCAACCGTCCCCTGCTGATACGACTCCGTAACGGTGGCCTTCGAGGCGAGGTCCAACCCCTCCATGCTGGGAGACTTGAGCAGGCTCTGCCGGATCGCGTCGGAAGGTGCCTCGCCCTCCGCGATGACCCCGCGCATGGCCCCCTTGGAGCGGATGTGCCGCGTGAGCCGGCGCGTGTCCACTCCGGTCAGCACCGGAACATCGTAGCGCCCGAGCCAGCCGTCGAGCGACTCGGTTGCCCGCCAGTTGGAGTGCTCCCTGGCCAATTCCCGCACCACCACGCCCGACACCTGTGGCCGGGAGGACTCCATGTCCTCGGCGTTCACCCCGTAGTTGCCGATCATCGGGGCGGTCATCACGACGACCTGCCCGAGGTAACTGGGATCGGTGAACGTCTCCTGGTACCCGGTCAAGTTCGTGGTGAAGACCACCTCGCCGAATGCCGGGGGGATAGGCCGGTCGACGGCCCCCCTGAACCAGGTGCCGTCCTCAAGCAATACAAAAGCGGGGCGGCCGGTCATCCGGCCACCCCGCCTGGTACGGCAGTCCCGATCATTACGGTTGGGGCTGCGGCTGCGGCGCCGCGGGCGTTCCGGCAGCGGGCGCGGGCTCCGTGCCGCCGAGCGGGAGCGGCGCGACGGGGGCGGGAGCTTGCTGCTGCTGGAGAAGCTGCTCGACCTCGGAAGTCGCGGCCGTGCGGCCCGCCGACATGACCGAGAGGATGAGCGAGAGGGTGAGGAAGATCCCGCCGAGCCACCAGGTGGACCGGGTCAGGATGGTCACCGCCTGCCGCCCGCCGACGAAGCTTTCCGTCCCGCCGCCGCCGCCAAGCGCCGCCAGGCCGCCGCCCTGCCCCGCCTGGAGCAGCACGACCACCGACAGCAGCAGCGCGTCAAGAATCAGAAGAGTCAGGATGAGACCGAACATGCCAGTTTCCGTTGTGAGACAGTCCGGAAAAGTAACCGGTCGGAGCGGGAGGGGTCAACCGCCGATCCCGACGATTTCCGCCCAGCCGTCGGGGTCGAGGCTCGCCCCCCCGACCAGCACTCCGTCGATCTCCGGTTGCGCCAGGAGCCCGAGCGCATTCCCGATGTTGACGCTGCCGCCGTAGAGTATCGGCACTCGGGTCGTGGCGCCGAGCCGCCCCAGTTCGGAGCGGAGCGTCTGGTGCACCCGGGCGGCGTCCTCGGCGGTCGCGTTCCGGCCCGTCCCGATGGCCCAGACCGGCTCGTACGCGACGACCAGGCCCGACAGCGCGCCCGCCTCCACCCCGGCGAGGCCTGCGCGCAGCTGCCGGAGCACCACCTCCTCCGTCTTCCCCGCCTCACGCTCCTCGAGCTTCTCGCCGACGCACAGGAATGCCGTCAGGCCGGCGTTGAGCAGGGCGCGCACCTTCCGGCCGGTCGCCTCGTCCGATTCGCCGAAGACGTGCCGGCGTTCGGAGTGCCCGACGAGGGCGCCCGCGGCGCCCGCGCCACGCGCCAGGGGGATCGAGGTCGCGCCGGTGAACGCCCCCTTCGGCTCCCAGTGGACATCCTGGGCGCCCACGCGAATGTCCGGGCGCCCGCGGAGCGCCCCGGCGGCCGACTCGATCGACACCGCCGGGGGGAAGAACCAGAGCGTTCGCCCTTCGACCGGCGCGGTCGCGCCGAGGAACTGCGCCGCGTACCCGCGGGCCTCGGCGGGATCGACCTGCATCTTCCAGTTGGCGGCGAACAGCAGGCGACGCATCGGCTACTTCTTCACGGCAGGACGGAGGTCGAGGTCCTGGAAGTCGAAGCTGAAGTCCACTTCCGGGGAGGCCGGTTTCATCGAGGCGCCGGCCACCTTGCCCTCCTCGTTGAGGGTGAAGGTCACGAAGGCGTCGGCGCGGAGCTCGCGGTCCCGCCATTTCACCAGCCAGGTGTCGTACTGCCAGTGGATCATGTCGCCGACCAGCGACGGCGTCTTGTCGAACTTCATGACGAGGCCGCCGTTCTCAAGCGTGACCGTCACCGTCCCGTACCAGGCGTCCTCGTATGTCGTGGCGTACCGTGCCAACGGCAGCGAGGGCTTCGACACGCTGTCGCGCGCCGCCGCGGTGGCCCTGTTCTCAGCGGCCATCATGGAATCGACCCGCGCCATGCGCTGCGCATAGCCCGCGAGCCAGTCGAACGGCGGAGCGTTGAGATAGTAGTCCAGGACGTGCAAGCCGATGGCCTGGAAGGCCGCGCCGGATTCCTGGTTTGTGAGGACCACGACGCCGACCTTCTGGTTCGGCAGCATCATGAGCAGCGAGACGTACCCCGGCAGCCCGCCGGTGTGGGTCACCAGCTTCTGGCCCCGGTAGTCGCGGAGGAAGAAGCCGAGGCCGTACCCCTGGAAGTTGGCGGTGTACGGAGCCAGTTCCTTGGGCGCGGGCCCGGTCGGCAGCGGGGTGACGACGCTCCACTGCTGGCGCGTGGTCCCCTGCCGCCAGAGCCGCTTGTCGCCCACGCGCCCGGAGTCCATCTGCGCGATCATCCACCGTGCCATGTCGTTGGCGCCGGCGTTGATTCCGCCCGCCGGGTCGGTGTTCGGGTCTGAGAACGGCTTGATGACCCGCACGACGCCGTCGACCTTCGCGTGGGTTCCAGACACGTTGCCCTGCGCGTCGCCGGCGGCCGCGTGGGTGGTAGTCGCCTCCTTCATGCCCACCGGCCGGATGATCCGATTGGTCACGAAGTCCGACCAACTCTGCCCCGACACCGCCTGGATCAACTGGCCGGCCACGAGGTAGAGGACGTTGTCGTACGCGTAGGCGCTACGAAAGCTCGTGGCGGGCTCGATGTACCGGAGCCGCTGCATGATCTGCGGCGGGGTGTACGTGGTCGGCGGCCACCAGAGGAGGTCGCCGGCGCCGAGGCCAAGCCCGCTGTTGTGGACCAGGATGTCCCGCACGGTGATCTGTCGCGTCACCCAGGAATCCCACATCATGAACTGCGGGAGATAGTTCACCACCGGCGCGTCCCACTCGAGCTTCCCTTCCTCCACCAGCATGCCGAGCGCGAGCGCGGTGAACGCCTTCGTGTTGGAGGCGATGCCGAACCGGGTGTCGGCGTCGACCTTGTCGGGGGAGCCAAGGCGCTTGACGCCATAGCCCTTGGCCAGGACCACCTGCCCATCCTTGACGATGGCGATGCCCATCCCCGGCACCTCGAACTGCTTCATGACCGAGGCCACGTAGGCGTCGAAGTTCGGCGGCGGCGCGGCGGGCTTCGCCTGCGCGGCGAGCGTGAGCGGGAACAGCAGGCCGATGGCAAGCGGACGGAGGAGACGCATTGGGACCTCAGCTTTCGTCGAGTGCGGAAACGCCCGGCAGCACCTTGCCCTCGAGGAACTCGAGGGAGGCGCCGCCGCCGGTGGAGACGTGGGTCATGCGATCGGCCAGCCCCGCGGCGGCCACCGCCGCGGCCGAGTCTCCCCCGCCGACGACCGTGACGGCCCCGGCGTCGGTGGCGCGCGCCATCGCCTCCGCGACGGCCAGCGTGCCGTGATCGAAGGGGGGAGTCTCGAAGACGCCCATCGGGCCGTTCCAGATCACGGTGCCTGCGGCGGTGATGCGCGCGGCGAACTCCCGTTCGCTCGCAGGGTCGATGTCGAACATGGCCCAGCCCGCCGGGATGGCGTCGCGCGGCACCGTCCGGGTCTCCGCTGCGCCGTCGAGCTTCTGGGCCACGACCGCGCCAGCGGGGAGGACCAGCTTAGCGCCGGCGCGCGCGAGCAGCGCCGCCGCCATCTCGACCCGGTCGTCCTCCACCAGGGAGTTCCCGACCTCGAGCCCCATCGCCTTGAAGAAAGTGCAGGCCATGGCGCCGCCGATGAGGATCGAGTCCACCGAGGGGAACAGCGCCTCGATCAGGTCGATCTTGCCGGAAATCTTGGCGCCCCCCATGACCGCCACGAACGGCCGCTTCGGCCGGGCCAGCGCCTGGCCGAGGTACTCGAGTTCCTTCTCCATCAGGAACCCCGAGACCGCCGGCTTAAGGAGGCGCGCCACCCCTTCGGTGCTCGCGTGCGCGCGGTGCGCGGACCCGAAGGCGTCGTTCACGTAGAAGTCGCCCAGCGCCGCGAACCGCTCGGCGAGCGCCGGGTCATTCGATTCCTCGCCCGGATAAAAGCGGGTGTTCTCCGCCACGGCGATGCCCCCGCGGGGCATGTGCCGAGTCGTGGCGACGGCATCGGCCGAGGTGGGGTCCGGCAGGAAGGTGACCGGCGAGCCGAGCAGCCCCTCGAGGGCGCGGACCACCGGTTCCATGGAATACTTGGGGTTCGGCCCTCCCTTGGGACGGCCGAGGTGCGACAGGAGCACCACGCGGGCGCCGCGGTCGCGGAGATAGCGGATGGTGGGGAGCGCGGCGCGAATGCGGAGGTCGTCGGTCACGCGCCCGTCGGCGATCGGGCAGTTGAAGTCCACCCGGACCAGCGCCCGGCGGCCCTCGAGCGCCGCCGGGTCGAGCGAGGCCAGCGTCCGCTTCACAGCCGCGCGCCGATGTAGGACATGAGGTCCACACAGCGCGCCGAATACCCCATCTCGTTGTCGTACCAGCTGGTCACGTTGACCAGGGTCCCGTCCACCACGTTGGTGGACAGCAGGTCGACCGTGCTCGATGCGATGTTGCCGATGTAATCCACCGACACGAGCGGCTCGTCGCTCACCGCCAGCACCCCCTTCATGGCCCCGGCGGCGTACTCCCGGAACGCGGCGTTCACTTCCTCGGCGGTCGTGCTCCGCTTGACCTCGACGGACAGGGCGACCACCGAGACGTCCGGCGTCGGGACGCGGAGCGACACGCCGTCGATCTTCCCCTTCACCTCCGGCAGCACCAGGCCGGTCGCCTTGGCGGCCCCGGTGCTCGTCGGGATGATCGAGACCGCGGCGGCACGCGCCCGGCGAAGGTCCTTGTGCGGGAGATCGAGAATCTGCTGGTCGTTGGTGTAGGAGTGGACGGTGGTCATGAACCCGTGCACGAACCCGAACCGCTCCAGGATCACCTTGACGACCGGGACGAGGCAATTCGTGGTGCAGCTGGCGTTCGAGATGACGTGGTGCGTGGCCGGGTCATACTTGTCGTGGTTGACGCCGTAGACGACGGTGACGTCCTCCTTCTTGGCGGGCGCGGAAATGACCACCTTGCGGGCGCCGGCCGCGAGATGCAGGGCAGCCTGATCGCGGTCGGTGAACCGGCCGGTGGACTCGAGCACGATGTCCACGCCGAGCTCCTTCCAGGGCAGCTTGGCGGGGTCCTTTTCCGACAGGACCTTCATGGTGTCGCCGTTGACCACCAGGGCTCCCTCGCGGGCCTCGACGGTGCCGTCGAACCGACCGTGCACCGAGTCGTACTTCAGCAGGTGGGCCAAGGTCTTGGTGTCCGTGAGGTCGTTGACCGCCACGAAATCGAGGTCGGTGGACCCGAGCTTCTTGGCCGCGCGCACCACGTTACGCCCGATTCGGCCGAACCCGTTAATGCCGACTTTGACCGCCATGATTTCTCCTGTGAGAGGACCGGAACGCCGGAAAATAACCCGAATCGGCCGGGCCGCACCCTCAGGCCAGCATGGTCGCCGGCGGGCGGGCCCGCGCGAAGGTGACTGCGTCCACCCGGGCCGCCCCGGCCCCCGCCAGGGCCAGCGCGGCCTCGGCGAGGGTGGCGCCGGTCGTGAGGACGTCGTCCACGAGCACGACCCTGCCCTCCACGCGCCCGGCGGCCTCGAACGCCCTCGACACGTTCACGCGGCGCGCCTCCGGCGTGAGCTTGGTCTGGGTGCCGGTCTCGCGGCGCCTGACGAGGAGGTCGGTCCGGACCTCGTGCCCCCCGAGCCGCGCGAGCGCCGCCGCGAGCCGCTCGGCCTGGTTGTACCCGCGGGTGCGGAGGCGCCGCCGCCCCAGCGGGATCGGCACGAGCACGCTCGGCACCCGCAGCAGCGGCACCGGCTGCATGCCAATCGCCACTGCCTCGGAGACCCGCCACCAGCCGTCGTACTTCAGGCGATGCATCGCCTGCCGAGCGCCCTCGTCCAGCCAGACCGCCGCCCAGACCGCCGCAAGGGCGTCGGGCCAATCGGCGCAGAATCCGCAGCTCCCCTCCGGGGGGAGCGTCCCGCCGCAACGCGCACAGTGAGGCGGAGCGACACGACGCCAGCGGGAACGGCACACGCCGCAGACCAGCGCCTCCCCGTCGCTCCGGGGCACCGGCGCATCACAGGTCAGGCATTGGGGAGGAAGCAGCGCCCGTTCGAGCGCCGTAAGCAGGGGGCCGAGGTCAATCGAGGGCAGCATGGAGTGCCGCCCGCATCACGTCGAGGGGAGGGGTCTGCTTCGGAAACCACCGGGTGAGCGCCGCCGCCCCCTGCGCGAGGAGCACCTCACGGCCGTCGGCGGCGCGACGGCCCGCTTTCCGCTGCGCGAGGACCCACGCCGTTTCCCCGGGGCGGTACACGAGGTCGAGCGCCGCCACGGCGCCGGGCGTCGCCTCGGGCCGGATGGGTAGCGGGTCGCCCGCGTTCATGCCGAGCGGCGTGGCGTTCACCACCAGGGTGGCTTCCTCCACCGAGGCGATGCCTACGCCGCGGCCGCCGGCCCAGGCCAGGAAGGCGGCCGCGCGCGCCGGGTCGCGGGATGACACCGCGATGCGGGCCCCTGCCAGGCGGGCCGCCTCCGCGACGGCGTGCGCCGAGCCTCCGGTGCCGACGACGAGCCAGACCTCCGCCTCGACGGCGAGCCGTGTCAGCGCGGCCCGCACTCCCTCGACATCGGTGCTGTCACCCGAAAGCGCGCCATCCTCCCACCAGAAGGTGTTGCAGGCGCCGAGCGCCTCGACCCGTTCGGTCGGTCGCGTCACCGCCATGGCCGCGACCGCCTTGTGCGGCACCGTCACGTTGCCGCCGCCTCCGGCAGCCGCGAGCGCCGACATCAGCGCCGGCACGTGCTCCGCCGCGCAGGGGAGCGGTACGTACACCGCGTCGAGGCCGAGCACCCTGAACGCCGCATTCTGCATGGCGGGAGAGAGCGAATGGGCCACCGGGTGCCCGAGCAGGGCGAAGACGCGCGTCCTACCCCCGCGCACGGCGCCGCTCCTCGGCCAGGCGGGCGGCGACCATCGCCATCAGCTCGGCGAGCTCGTCGCGCGTCTGGCGATACACGTCGAGATCGGCGCCGAACGGATCGGCGACTTCAGGGGAACCATCGGAGCGGCCGGCGAAGTCCCCCACGAGGTGCACACGCCCCTCGGCGCCCAGTTCGAGCACCCGGGCGCGGTGATGCCGCGCCATCGTCAGGATCAGATCCGACTGCGATACGACATCGCCTGTGAGCAGGCGAGCCCGGTGCCCGGACAAGTCGAGCCCGCTCTCCAGCCCCACCAGGTAGGCTCCTTCCGACGCGGGAGCCCCCTCCCAGGCGCCGGTGCCCGCGGACGACACATCCACGTCGGTGACACCCCGCGCTTCCAGCGCCCGCCGGAGCAGGGCCTCGGCGAGCGCGCTGCGACAGGTGTTCCCCGTGCAGACGAGGACCACACGGCGCGGCGCGAGCGGGGCCGGTCCGGCCGTCATGGCGCGAGCCTCCCGACCGCGCGGCGAAGCTCGCCGCGCGGAATGGCACCCTCGCGGACGAGGCGCGGCAGCGGTTCCGTGCAGTCGACGATAGTGGACGGGGGCACGTTCCCGAGCACGCCGCCGTCGAGGACCAGAAGCTCCCCGGCCCGCACCGCGTCGGCGAACAGCGGCTCGACGCCCTCGGCACCAGCGGCGGGCGGGCTCCCTGGGCGGTTGGCGGAGGTCGACGTGAGTGGAACGCCGCAGGCTTCGACGAGATCGCGGATGCCACGATGGGAGGTGTATCGGACGCCGATGCCACCCTCCGCCCCACGCAGGCGGTCGGGGAGGCGCCCTTCCCCCCCCTTGAGGATCAGCGTCAGTGGTCCCGGCCAGAAAGCGGCGGCCAGCGCCGCCGCCGCGCGCGAGTAGACGAGGCCCCAGTCCTCCGGCATCTTCTCACTCGAAACCAGCAGGAGAAACGGCTTCTTCGGGGGGCGGCCTTTGAGACTTGCCAGGGCGGTCAACGCGGCTTCGGTGGGCGCGCAGCCCAGTCCGTACACCGTCTCGGTGGGATAGGCGAGCAGCTTGCCGGCAGCCAGGTGCGCACGCACGACGGGAATGGCGCGAGCGACATCGTCGGGAGTGAGAAAGGGGAGGCTCATGACACCGTCCGCAGCAGAGCTTCGGCGAGCGCGAAATCACCCGGCGTGGTGAGCTTGATGTTGGCCTGCTGGTCGGGCACGATCTCGACTCGGCCCCCGATCCGCTCGACCAGCTCGGCGTCGTCGGTGCCCTGCACCGCGTCGGCGGCGGCGGCGTTCAACGCCCGTTCGAGGAGCGCTCGCGGGAAGCCCTGCGGGGTCTGCGCCCGCCAGAGCCGCTGGCGCGGGATGGTCCGCTCGACGACGAGCGAGGAAGATCCTTCCTCCACCGCCTTGAGCGTATCGCCCAGCGGCACCGCCGCCACGGCGCCCACCCCGGTGGCCGCGGCCGCGATCACCGCGTCGATCGTTTCCCGGGAGACGAGGGGGCGTGCGCCGTCGTGCACGAGCACTGTGGCGCAGTGGGCGGGGAGCGCGGCCAACGCGGACCGCACCGAGTCGCCCCGCTCGCTCCCGCCTGCCACGAGCCGAAGACCGTCGCCAACGAGCGGAGCGAGCCACTCCGGCGGAGCGGCGGCATCGGCCTCGGGAAGGGCCACGACCGTGCACGCGACGGCGGGGTGGGAGGTGAAGGGGCGGAGAGCGCGGAGCAGGACGGGGACACCCACGAGATCGCGGAACTGCTTTGGGGTGCCGCCGATGCGGGCGCCTCGACCGGCGGCCACGATGATGACGCCGACGTCAGGCGGCAAGGCTCTTCACCAGCTGGTCTACGTGGTCCACCCCGACGACGGTGATCCCGGAAACCGACGGCGGGTTCCGGCCCGGCGCGAACACCCGGCGGAACCCGAGCCGCGCCGCCTCCGTCATCCGCCGCTCCATCCCGCTGATGGGGCGGACTTCGCCGCCGAGACCGATTTCGCCGAGATAGAGCACGTCCGCAGGCACCGCCTTGCCGTGCAGGCTCGAGAGGAGCGCGGCCGCCACGGCCAGGTCGGCGCCCGGCTCGGCCAGGCGAACCCCGGCGGTGGCCTGCACGAAGACGTCCAGCGACGCGAAGGAGGTGTTCCCGCGCCGCTCCAGCACCGCGAGCAGCACCGCGAGCCTTTTCGGGTCGAGCCCGGTAGCCACCCGCTGCGGCGTCCCGTACCCCGACGGCGCGGCCAGCGCCTGCACCTCCACCAGCACGGGGCGGGTGCCCTCCATGAGCGCCGTCACGGCGCTGCCGCTGGTGCCGGTGGCGCGCGCGGCGAGGAACATAGCGGAGGGATTCGGCACCGCCACGAGCCCGCGTTCGGTCATGGAGAAGACGCCCAGCTCGTCGACCGAGCCGAACCGGTTCTTGGTGGCGCGGAGGAGCCGGTAATCGAGCGAGCCCTCGCCCTCGAAGTAGAGCACCGTGTCCACGATGTGTTCGAGCGTCTTGGGGCCGGCGATGCCGCCGCCCTTCGTCACGTGGCCGACGACTACCACCGCGGTGCCGGTTTCCTTGGCGTACCGCATGAGCAGGGCGGACGACTCCCGCACCTGCCCGACGTTGCCGGGCGCGCTCTCGAGCGAGTCGGTATAGACCGTCTGGATGGAATCGAGCACGAGAAATTCGGCGGGCAGCGCGGCGGCGGCCTCGAGCACCGCCTCGAGCCGCGTTTCGCCGAGGACGTGCACGGGGCCGGCATCTTCCTCGAGCCGGGCGGCACGGAGCCGGAGCTGGTCTGGGGATTCCTCGCCGCTGGCGTAGAGCACCCGGCGGCCGCCGGACTCCAGCCGCGCCGCCACCTGGAGCAGGAGCGTGGACTTGCCGATCCCGGGCTCGCCGCCGATGAGCGTCATCGAGCCGGGCACGATGCCGCCGCCGAGGACGAAGTCGAGTTCCGGAAGGCCGGTGGGCCAGCGGACGAGGCGGGATTCGGCGATGTCGCGGAGCCGGACGGCGGGGAGCGCGGCGGCATTGGTCGGGCGGGCGGCAGTGCGGCGGGCGCCCCGGGTGGCAGCGGCACGCACCAGCGGTTCCTCCGCCACGGTGTTCCACGCCTCGCACCCCTCGCACCGGCCGACCCACTTGGGATGGTCGTGTCCGCACTCCGTACACCGGTAGACCGACTGCGTGCGGGCCATGCTACTCCGGGTCGTCGCGGTTCGAGAAGCTGTCGAAGCGGGTGTACTCGCGGCTGAAGCGCAGCGCCACGTCGCCGGTGGGGCCGTTCCGGTTCTTGGCGAGCATGATGTCGGCCAGCCCCTTCTTCGATTCGTCCTCCCGGTCGTAGTACTCCGGGCGGTGGATGAAGAGCACAAGGTCGGCGTCCTGCTCGATGGCGCCGGAGTCCCGCAGGTCGGACAGGATCGGGCGACGCTCCCCGCCCCGCTGTTCCGAGGCGCGGGAGAGCTGGCTCAGCGCGACCACCGGGACGGCGAGCTCCCGGGCCAGCGCCTTGAGCGAGCGGGAGATGTCGCTGATTTCCTGGACGCGGTTCTCCGCATACTCCGGGCTCCGCATCAGCTGGAGGTAGTCCACCACCACCATCTTGATGTCGTTGTCGGCCTTGAGGCGGCGCGCCTTGCTCCGCATTTCGAGGAGCGACAGGCTCGGCGTGTCGTCGATCCAGACCGGGCAGCTCTGCAGCACCCCGGCCGCGCGCGCCAGGTTGGTGAAGTCGGCGTCCTTGAGCCCACCCTGCCGGACCCGCTGGCTGTCCACCCGCGCCTCGGCGGTCAGCATGCGCTGCACCAGCTGGTCGCGCGACATCTCGAGCGAGAAGATGGCCACGCCGTGCCCCTCGACCGCCGCGTGCGTGGCGACGTTCAGACAGAACGCCGTCTTGCCCATGGACGGACGGGCCGCTACGATGACCAGTTCCGACGGCTGGAACCCCGAGGTCAACCGGTCCAAATCTACGAACCCGCTCGGCACGCCCGTAATCGATTTGCCGCTCCGCTGGAGCGCCTCGATGCGCTCCATGGTCGGCCAGAGCATCTCCTTCAGCCGGCTGAACCCCTCGGTCCCCCGCTCCTGCGAAATCTGGAAGATCCGCGACTCCGCCTTGTCGAGCAGGTCGGAGGCGGTGGCGCGGCCGTCGTACGCTTCGGTGATGATGCCGGTGGAGGTCTCGATCAGGCGACGGAGGATCGCCTTGTCCTTGACGATGCGCGCGTGGTACTCGAGGTTGGCCGCCGTGGGCACGGCGTCCACCAGGTCGGCCAGGTAGTCGGCGCCCCCGACCGCGTCGAGCTCGCCGCGACGGCCCAGCTCGTCGCGCAGCGTGACGGGATCGATGACGGTGCGCCGCTCGACGAGGCCGACCATGGCCCGGAAGAGGCGGCGGTGGCTCTCGCGGTAGAACATCTCGTCCAGCACCAGCTCCGTCGCCAGGAGCGCGGCGTCCTGGTCGAGCAGCATGGCGCCCAGCACCGCCTGCTCCGCCTCCTGGCTCCAGGGGACGGCGCGGCCGGTGTAGGTGTCAGCGATCGAGGAGCTGTCGGGCGATACGGACGTCATCCCAGGTCGGCTTCTTCCAATTCGGGTTGCGGAGCAATGCGGCGGGGTGGTACGTGACCACGAGCGGAACGCCCCCGTAGCTGTGAACGGCTCCGCGCAGTTCGCCCAGGCTCTTCCGGACACCGAGCAGCGACTCGGCGGCGGTGGCTCCGAGCGCGAGGATCACCTTCGGTCGGACCAGCTGCACCTGTCGGCGGAGGTACGGAAGGCAGGCCGTGGACTCGTCCGGCAACGGCTTCCGGTTCTGCGGGGGCCGGCACTTCACGACATTGGCAATGAATACACTCTCCCGCGGGATCCCGATAGAGCCGAGGATTTGCGTCAGGAGTTCACCCGCGGCGCCGACGAACGGGCGCCCGGTTTCGTCCTCGGTGGCGCCCGGTCCCTCCCCGACCAGCATCAGGTCGGCCGACGGGCTTCCTTCTCCAGGGACGGTGTTTTTCCTCCCCTTCGACAGGCCGCACAGCGTGCACGCCGCGATCCGGGCGGCCACGGCGGTCAGCGTGTCGAGGGTGCCGAGCCCATCCCCCAGCAGGTCGGCCGGCGGCAGGTCGATCGTGAGGCCGGGGCCTGGGATCGGGGGGGCGCCGCGCTGCCAGGAAACGGCAGCGGGCGGGGCAGCGGGGCTGCGGGGCTGCGGGGCAGCAAGTGACTCCGGCCCCCCTGCCCCGCTGCCCCGCTGCCCGGCCGCGAGGTACACCTCGCCGCCACCGATCTCCATTTGCTGGCGGAGATACGCCTGCCACTTGTCAGCCAAGGCGCGCTTCCACGGCATCGAGGATGGTGTCGGCCACTTCCCGCTTCGAGGCGAGCGGCACCACCCGGGCGTTGCCCTCGCGATCGAGGATGGCCACGCGATTGGTGTCCACGTCGAAGCCCGCGCCGGGCTCGAGCGCGTCGTTGACCACGATGAGGTCGAGCGCCTTCCCCTCCAGCTTGGTCCGCGCCTTGTGGATGGCGTCCCCGGTCTCGAGCGCGAATCCGACGATGACGCTTCCCCTCTTCCGGACGGCGATCGTCGCGCGCAGGATGTCGGCGGTCGGTTCCATCGGGATGGCCAGGGCGCCGTCGGTGCGCGGGTGCTTGGCGTCGCTCGGGCTGGAGGGGCGGTAGTCCGCGGGTGCCGCCGCCATGATCAGCACATCGGCCTGCGGGAGCTCCTCCGCCACCGCCTTCTCGAGATCCTCGGTGGTCTCGACGGAGCGGAGCCGAACCCCGACCGGGGCGGCCAGGTTCACCGGCCCGCTCACCAGCACCACGTCGGCGCCGCGTTCCCACGCCGCCTCGGCCAGACGGTACCCCATCTTCCCGCTCGAGCGGTTGGTCACGACCCTGACAGGGTCGATCGGCTCGCGCGTGGGGCCGGCGGTCACCACCACCGTCCGCCCGGCGAGCGGGCTCCCCCGGCGGAGCAGCCGCGCCGCGTGCGCCAGGATCGACTCCGGCTCGCTCATGCGGCCGGGTCGGTCGGATGGCCCCTCCGCCAGCGGCCCGACTTCCGGACCCACGAACGCCCAGCCCCGCGCGGCAAGCGCCGCCACGTTCCGCCCGGTCGCCTCCTGCGCGTACATCGAGTCGTTCATGGCCGGGGCGGCAAGCACCGGACCCGTGCGGGCGAGCAGCAGCGCCGTCAGGACGTCGTCGGCGAGTCCCTGGGCGGCGCGCGCGAGCAGCTGGGCCGTGGCCGGTGCGACGATGACGAGGTCGGCGGCATCGGCCAGCCGGACGTGCGCGAGCGCCCGGTCCGGCTCCCAGAGGGAGGTCAGGACCGGGCGCCCGGTCAGTGCTTCGAAGGTCAACGGCCGCACGAATTCCGCGGCGGCGCGCGTGAGGACGACATCCACCCGCGCCCCCGCCTCGGTCAGGCGTCGGGCAAGAATGCAGCTCTTATAGCACGCGATCCCGCCCGACACGCCGAGAACGACGTGCCGGCCGGCCCACACCCTACGCCTCGGGGCGGCGGCGGCGGATCATCTTGTACTCGAGCCCGCCAAACGTCAGGGACTCGAGCGCGGTGGTGGTCAGCTTCTCGTCGCCGGTGTCCAGGTGGTCGCGCGGAAACTCGTTCAGGTACCGGGCGAACTTGGCGGCCACGAGCACGCCGAGGTACTTGTTGCCGGCCTTCCGGGCCGCATCCACCGGGGTGTAGATCTTCATTGGTTCCTGCTCCCTTGGTTGGTCATACGCCTTCGTCCCGGGTAGCCGCCGCGGCGACACCCTGACGCAAATTCTCCACGAAACCCGCCAGGTCGCGCCGGCGGGCCACCCGGCTCGACTCCGCATCGAGAATGGCCCCGACTGCGTTCACCGCATCCCGCAGGTGCTCGTTGACGACCGCGTAGTCGTACTCGGTCACCGCGAGCAGCTCTTCCGCCGCCCGGGCCAGGCGAACGCGGCGCGTTTCCGGCGTCTCAGTGTCCCGGCTCCGCAGCCGCTCCACCAGCACCTTGGCCGACGGCGGCAGGACGAAGACCCGCACGGCGTCCGGCATCCGGCCCATCACCTGCCGCGCCCCCTCGACCTCGATGTCGAGCACGGCGTGACAGCCGTTGCCGAGCACCCGGTCGATCTCGGCCCGCAGCGTGCCGTAGCGGTGACCGCCGTACGTCGCGTGCTCCAGGAACTCCCCCGCCACGACGCGCCGCTCGAACTCCGCCCCGGTCAGGAAGTGATAGTCGTGTCCGTCGCGCTCCCCCGGCCTGGGTGGCCGCGTGGTGGCGGACACCGAATACCCGACGTCGGTGCGGGCCTGCAGGAGCGCGCGCGCGATGGTCGTCTTGCCACCGCCCGACGGCGAGGACAGCACCAGCAGGAACGGCGTCACTCGAGGTTCTCGAGCTGCTCGCGGAACTTTTCCATTTCACCCTTCATCAGGATGACCTGCTGCGCGATCTCGGCGTCGTTCGCCTTGGAGCCCATCGTGTTGATCTCGCGCCCCAGTTCCTGCGACAGGAACCCGAGCTGCTTCCCGACCGCGGCGTCGCCCGCCAAGGCGGCGCGGCAGGCCGACAGATGCGAGGCGAAGCGCACCAGCTCCTCGGTGATATCCAGCTTGTCCGCCAGGACGGCCACTTCCTGGGCGAGCCGGGCGTCGTCCGCCGCGCGCCCGTCGAGCAGCTCGCTCACGGCGCTCCGCAGCCGGTCGCGCTCCCGGGGCAGCCGGGCCGGCGCCAGCTCCGCGATCCGGCGGGCCGCGCCCTCGAGAAGGTCGAGCCGGTGCGAGAGTTCGGCGGCCAGCGCCGCGCCCTCACGGAGCCGCATCCCCTTGCACTCGGCGATGGCGGCCGCCGCAATCGGCTCGAGCTCGGGCCACGACACGGACGGGAGGTCGCTCCCGTCGAACACCAGCACCTCGGGCTGCCGCGCCACCAGGTCGAGGGAGACTTCCCCGACCAGGCCGAGACTCGTCTGCAACTCGCGGAGCCGGGCGACGACGACTCGCGCCCGCTCGATGTTCAGCGCCAGCGAGGCTTCCCGCGCAGGCGACTCGACCCAGCGCACCGAGACGCTGATGTGGCCGCGCTCGAGATCGCGGCGAAGCCGCTCGCGAAGCTCCGACTCGAGCGGGGCAAGATCGGACGGGAGCTTGGCCGAGAGATTGAAGAACCGGTGGTTGACCGTCCGGATCTCCATCCGGAGCCGCCCCCCACCGGCGTTCCCCTCGCCCGCCCCGAACCCGGTCATGCTGTGCGGCACGCGACCCCCGCGAGTCTGGTAAAGCAAGGAAACATAGCGGGTTCCGGGACTGGAAGATAGGTAGGCCATGGGGTGGGGCGGCGGGGCAGCGGGGCAGCAGGGCAGCAGGGCAGATCGATAGCAGAATTTCAACACATCTTTGTGATGTGGACAGCATGACAAGACTAGTTGACGAACGACCAGCGGACCCCGTATGTGCTTCCGTAGGCAGGGATTCGGTAGCCGGGGACGTAGGTCTGGCGAGTCCCGGTCAGGTTGATCCGGTCGTAGTAGAAGCGGAAGCTCCCGATGGCCAGTTCGATATAGCCGCGGAGAAAGGTCGCGCCGTTCAACTGGATCGGGGCCGCGGTGGAATCGAGGCCGATCACCCCATCTCCCCACGACTCGACGGCGAGCTGCGCCTTGAGATCGAACGTCCCGCTCTTGAAGGTGCGGAAGAACTTGGAGCGGATGGTCGCCGAGGTGACGGCGTGGGTGGGCGGATTGCCGTTGGGGGTGCCCGACGTGGGGTTGCTGTAACGGCTCTCCAGGATGATCCACGGGACAGGCGCAATCTTTCCGCCGACCGAGAGCCACGTCGTGGAGGGCGTGGTGGCCAGGCCCGGGACGTTGAGGTAGGGCTGCGGCGCCAGGCCCTCGAAGGCGCTGGTCTGCGATACATCCGCCTGCACCGACACCCAACCCCGCTGCCAGCCGAGGGTGGCCGTCAGGTCGCTGATGTCCTGGGCCACGCTGGTCTCGATGTTCGGCGCCGCGACCACGCTGCCGAGGCGGGCCGAGGCACTGAGATCGAAGCCGTACGGAAGCACCGCGCCGGCCCGGGCGCCGAGCCACTGGCTCGACTTGTTGCCGTCGTGCGACTGCCACTCCGCCTCGAGGCTGCCGGTCAGCGTCTTCGTGGGCGCCCACCCCACGGCGCCGCGGACGTCCGCGGGGGTCCACCGCGACCTGAGGAAGGCGCTCGCGGAGGCGGACAGCGTGGGGCGGCGCCAGGAAGCGACGACGCCCACGCCGTTGATCCGCTGTGAAACACCGCTCCCCGACCATCCGGTGGAGGAAAAGACCAGGTCCAATCGGCGGGTCAGCTCGCCGGAGCCTCCCTGCGTGAAGGCACGGAATTGCATGTCGCCTCGGGTGCCCTTCACCCCGGCGCCGAGCGTATCACCGTCCGACGCGACGTAGGGGGCCCGGTCGGGAGTCTGGCCGAGATATTGGAACTGGAGACCCCACCGTTCGCCGCGGAGATAGCTGAGCTGCAGCCAAGCGTTCGTCTCCTGCGCGTCGCTCGAGGAGGCGTTGTAGGTCGGCGCGTTCCAGTAGTCGGCGGCGAGGGCGTAGCCGAATCCTGACCGGAATCGCTTCTGGATGCTGCCGCCGTACCGGGACGTGCTCTGGTCGCCGGTCGCCACCAGGATCTCCGTGGCTGCCGCCGCGCGATCGTGCCTGGGCGTGTACATGCGGACGCGCAGCAGGCCGGCCCAGCGTTCGATCTCCACGCGATCGAGGAGGTTGAGCGGCAGGAGCGCCGGGTCCACGCCGACCGAGTCGGGCCCGACGGGGGTCACGGGGAGGCCGTCGAGGTAGTACTCGACGGAGGTGGCGCCCCGGCCCTGGTAGCTGGCGTACTCCGGCCGGCCAATCCAGCCGCCTCGCCAGAGGTAGAGCCCGGGTACCTGCAGCAGGAGTTCACCGACGGACTGCGCGGTGGCCCACTCGAGGGCGGCGGGATCGTACACGATGCGGGAGCCGGTCGGCATCACGCCGTCGGGATCCAGCCGCGGAGCCACCGGCAGCTGGATCTTGGCAAGGGCCTCGCCCTCGAGGTAGCGGGCGCTCAGGTCGACCGTGTCCTGGACGTTGCGAAGGGAGTCCGCCGAGGGCTGCCCGGTCGACTGCGCCTCGAGCGCGGTGACGGCGAGGAGGAGCAGGGCTGCCAGCCCGGCGGCGCTGGCCCCGCGGTCGCGCGTCACCCCTGCCGGGCCAGCACGAACTCGGTGAAGAGTCGGACGCCCATGCCGGTAGGCCCCTTCACGGAGCCGGCGTCCTCGCTCTGGGTGTAGGCGGTGCCCGCGATGTCGAGGTGCGCCCAGGGATACCCCTCGGCGAACTCGCGAAGGAACCAGGCCGCGGTGATGCTGCCCGCCGGCCGGCCGCCGGAGTTCTTCACGTCGGCGATGTCCGACTTGATGTGCTCGCGAAACTCGTCCCACAGCGGGAGCGGCCAGACCCGTTCGCCCGAGCGGTCGCCGGCGCGGCGCACCTCCTCGGTCAGCGCGTCGTCGGCAGAAATCACCGCCGCCGCCGTGTGGCCGAGCGCGATGACCACCGCCCCCGTCAGGGTGGCGATGTCGAGTACGCATGCCGGGTCGTAACGCTTCGCGTAGTGCAAGGCGTCCGCCAGGAGCAGCCGCCCCTCCGCGTCGGTGTTGATGACCTCGATGTGCTTCCCCGACATGGCGCGCACCACGTCGCCCGGCTTGTAGGCGGTGCCGGAGAGCATGTTCTCCGCGGAGGGGATGAGGCCCACGACGTGCGCCTTCGGCCGGAGCCGCCCCAGCGCCTCGAACGCCCCGAGCACGGCGGCGGCGCCGGACATGTCGAACTTCATGTCCTCCATCCGCTCCGCCGGCTTGATCGAGATGCCGCCGGTGTCGAAAGTGACGCCCTTTCCCACCAGCACGATCGGCGCCCCTGCCGCGCCCTTGTACTCGATCGCGATGAACCGCGGATCTTCCGCGCTCCCCTTCCCCACCGCGAGGAGGGCGCCCATTCCTTCGCGCTCGATGGCCGCCCGGTCGAGGACGGTAATGTCGAACTTGTGGCGCGCCGCCAGTTCCTGCGCCTGGGCCGCCAGGAAGGATGGCGTGCAGGTATTGCCGGGGAGCACCTGCAGGCCGCGGGTCAGCACCTGGGCCGCTCCGATGGCGGCACCGAGCGTGTGCCCCGCCTCGGCGGCGGCGCCGTGTGCCAGGATCTCGACCCGCTCCAGGGCCGGCTTGACCTCCTCCGGCGGAAGCTTGAGGGCGTCGAAGTGCCACGCCCCGTACGCGAGCCCCTCCGCCGTGGCCTGCGCCGCGTCCGCCTCCGGCACCGCCCCACGTGCCTCGGGCGTCAGGTAATACACAGCCTCTTTGACTCCGCCGAGCCGGGCGCGCTTGCCGGCGACCGAGGCGGCGCGGCGGACGGTGCGAACGGAGGCGCCGGCCGCGTCGCCCGCGCCGACGAGCAAGATCCGCGCGGCAGGCCCGGCCGGGTAGACCGAGGCGACCTGGTCCTTCTTCCCGGTGAAATCCCGCGTGGCATAGAGGCGGGCGAGCGCCCCGCCGGCCGCGGCGTCGAGCGCCGCCAGGGAGGGCGGCATCGCGCCCTGCGGCACCGCCACAATGAGGAGCGGCGTGGCCACGGCGGCAACGTCTGCCTTGCGGAGCGAGGTGGTGAGCGCCATTGGGGGGTCAGTCCGAGAATGATGAATGGTATGGGAGACGGCGCAAGCTAACGCGCCGTGGGTGGCTGCCACAACCGCCGCTCGAGCCCGGATTTCACCTCCGGCCATTCGGCGTCGAGGATCGAGTACATGACGGTGTCGCGCATCCGGTCCCCCTGGGTGCGCTGGTACTTCCGGAACACCCCTTCCTCCCGCGCGCCAAGCCGCTCGATGGCCCGGCGGGAGCGCACGTTGAGCGCATCCGTCTTCAGCTCGACCCGGTGGCACTCCCAGACCTCGAAGGCGTGCCGCAGCATCAGGTACTTGGCCTCGGTGTTGACCGCCGTCCGATGCCACTCAGGGGCCACCCAGGTCCAGCCGATCTCGACGTGGCGGTTCTCCGGATCGAGGTGCCCGAATCGCGTGGACCCCACAACGCGTCCCGAAGCCCGCTCCACCGTGGCGAAGGGAATGGACCGGCCGTCGGCCTGCTCCGCCAGCGTTTCGTCGAGCCACCCGCGCATGTCGCCCTCGGTTTCGAGCCGGTCGATGGTCCAGCGCCAGAGGTCCGGGGCGAGCCCGACGGCGAGGAGACCGGCGAAGTGCCGCTCCGCGAGCGGCTCGAGCGTGACGATGCGACCCGCGAGCGTGGCGGCGGCGAATGAAGGGGCGTTCATCCTTCCAATATATGGCCCGTCCTCGGTATTATCCCGTCCCCCCTCACGCTGACGGAGCCATCCCGACGCATGCTGACGCTACTGCGGAACGTCGAGATCTACGCCCCCGAGCCTCGCGACGCCCGCCACATCCTCGTGGGCGGCGGCAAGGTGCTCTGGATGGGCCGCGATCTCCCCTCACTTCCGGCCTCGCTCGGTGTGGTCGAGCGGGACTTCGGGGGGCGGCGCGTCATCCCTGGGCTCGTGGACGGCCACGTCCACCTGACAGGGGGCGGCGGCGAGTCGGGACCGGAGAGCCGTGTGCCGCCGGTGCCCCTCACGCGCTTCACGCGCGGCGGGGTGACGACGGTGGTGGGCGTGCTGGGCACCGACGACGTCACCCGCACCACCGGCTCGCTCGTCGCGGCGGCACGAGGGCTCGTGGCGGAGGGGCTGAGCGCCTGGTGCCACACCGGCGGCTACCACCTGCCGCCGACCACGCTGACAGGCAGCGTCCGCGGCGACATCGTGCACGTGGACCGCATCATCGGCGTGGGCGAGGTGGCGCTGAGCGACCACCGCTCGAGCCAGCCGACGCTCGATGAACTCCTGCGCCTCGCCGGCGAAACGCACGTGGCGGGGCTGATGACCGGCAAGGCCGGCATCCTGCACCTCCACCTTGGAGACGGACCGCGCGGCCTGCAGCTCGTCAACGCCGCCCTCGACGCCAGCGAAATTCCTCCCCGCGTATTCAACCCTACCCACGTCAACCGCCGCCGCGCCCTCTTCGAAGAGGCGATGCAACTCGCCGACCGGGGGGCCTGGATCGACCTCACGGCGTTTCCGGTCGGGCCGGACGAGGACGCGTGGTCGGCCGAGGACGCCCTGCTCCGCTATCTCGGCGCCGGGCTCCCGGCGGAGCGGATTACCGTCAGCTCCGACGGCGGGGGGTGCCTTCCGGTGTTCGACGCCGACGGCCGCGTGACAGACATGGACGTCGGAAGCCCTGGCGCGCTGGCGGCGGCCCTCCGTGGCCTGCTCGACCGCGGCCAGCCGCTCGAGCGAGTGTTGCCGGCCTTCACCTCCAATCCCGCCGACCTGCTTCGCCTCCCGGACAAGGGTCGGATCGAGGCCGGCGGCGATGCGGACCTCGTGGTGCTGAACCCCAACGGAGACCTGACCGACGTGATGGCACTGGGACGCTGGCACATGGTGGACGGGCGGGCGGTGGTGCGCGGAACTTTCGAGGAACTGCAGTGAGCCCGGCCCGGCCGCCCGAGGGCGCGGAGCGCGGGGCGATCATCCCCGTCGGCGGCGCCGAGGAGAAGATGAGCGACGCCCGGATTCTCCGGCGGTTCGTCGACATCGCCGGGGGGAAGGATGCGCGGATCGCCGTGATCGCCACCGCCTCGCAGCTCGCGGACACCGGCGACCGCTACGAATCGCTGTTCACCGAGCTTGGCGCCGGACGGGTCCGGGCGCTGCCCTTCGAGTCGCGCGGCGACTGCGACCGCCCCGAGCTGCTGGAAAAGCTGGTCAAGGCCACCGGCATCTTCCTGACCGGCGGCAACCAGCTGCGCCTGGCCACCACGCTCGGCGGGACCGACGTGGCGCGCACGATCCGCACGCTCAACGCCGCGGGGGTGCCGGTGGCGGGAACCTCCGCGGGCGCCGCCTTCCTGTCGGAGCACATGATCGCGAACGGGGAGGACGGCGCCGTTCCCCGTGCCAACATCGTGACGCTCGCCCCGGGCCTCGGACTGACGAACCGCGTCGTGATCGACCAGCACTTCCGCCAGCGCGACCGGCTCGGCCGGCTGCTCACCGCCCTGGCCTACAACCCGTTCGCGATCGGGATCGGCCTCGACGAGGACACCGCCGCCTTCCTGGGGCCGGACGAGACGCTGGAGGTCGTCGGCAGCGGCGGCATCACGATCGTGGACTGCGCCAACGTGGAGTATTCCTCGATGGACCAGGTCGGCGACCACGAGCCGGTCTGCCTGATCGGGCTCCGCCTGCACATCCTCACCGCCGGCGCGACCTTCAACCTGCACACCCGCGTGGCCACGGCGCCGAACGCCGCCGCCACCAAGCCCTGACCCCGGTCCCCCCCGGGAGGCCTATGCGCATCGTCGAAACCTCGGTCTACCTCGGGCCGAGCCTGTACGCCCATTTCCCCGTCATCCGGTTCGACCTGGACCTGGGGCCCGTCGAGGCGTGGCCGACCAGCCGGCTCGGACCCCAGTTCAACGACGCGCTGTTCGCGGCCCTTCCCGGCCTGCTGGAGCACGGCTGCTCGTACGGCGACGCGGGGGGGTTCCGGCGGCGGGTCCTCGAGGACGAGGGGACCTGGCTGGGGCACGTCCTCGAGCATGTGGCCATCGAGCTCCAGAACGTAGCGGGCGCCAGCGTCACCTTCGGCAAGACCCGCTCCACCGGCGTGCCCGGGCGCTACCACGTGGTGTTCGAGTACGAGCAGGAGGAGGTCGGCCTCGAGGCGGGCCGCCTGGCCCTGACCCTGCTCCACTCCCTCCTGCCCGAGGAACTGCGCCCGGAGCGGAGCGTCCCCGCCGACTTCGATTTCGCGGAGGAGCGAGACGCCTTCATCCGGTTCGCGCAGCGCCGCGCCCTCGGCCCCAGCACCGGGTCGCTGGTCCACGCCGCCGAGGCCCGCGACATCCCCTGGATGCGACTGAACGACGCCAGCCTGATCCAGTTCGGGTGGGGGCGCTATCAGCAGCGGGTCCAGGCCACCATCACCAGCCACACCGCCCACATCGCCGTCGAGATCGCCTCCGACAAGGAGGAGACGAACAAGATCCTCTCGCGGCTCGGCCTCCCAGTCCCAAAGCAACGGCTGGTCCAGCGCGAGGACGAGGCGATCGACGCCGCCCGGCGCATCGGCCATCCGGTGGTGGTCAAGCCGTACAACGCCAATCACGGGCGCGGTGTCGCCATCAACCTGCGCGACGACGAGTCGGTGGCGATGGCGTTCCGGCAGGCGCAGGCCATCAGCCGCAGCGTCATCGTGGAGACGTTCATCGAGGGTCACGACCACCGCATGCTGGTCATCGACGGCGAGCTGGTGGCGGTGGCGAAGCGTGTGCCCGGGCACGTGGTGGGCGACGGAACGCACACGATCGAGGAGTTGGTGGCGATGGTCAACAGCGATCCGCGCCGCGGCATCGGGCACGAGAAGGTGCTGACCCGGATCGAGTTCGACTCTCAGGCGGACCGGCTGCTGGCCCAGAAGAACTACACCCGGCAGACGGTGCCCGCGGCGGGCGAGGCGGTGTACCTCCGGTCCACCGGCAACCTCTCCACCGGCGGCACCTCGGTCGACGTGACCGACTCCGTGCATCCCGACAACCGCGAAATGGCCATCCGCACCGTCGAGGCCATCGGGCTCGACGTCGGCGGCGTGGACTTCCTGACGCCGGACATCACGCAGTCGTACCGGGAAAGCGGCGGCGGCGCCATCTGCGAGGTGAACGCGGCGCCCGGGTTCCGGATGCACATGGCGCCGAGCGAGGGGAAGCCGCGCGACGTGGCGGGGCCGGTGCTCGACATGCTCTTCCCGCCAGGGACGCCGTCGCGCATCCCGATCGCGGCCATCACCGGCACCAACGGCAAGACCACGACCTCCCGCATGCTCGCGCACATCCACAAGCTGGCGGGACGTACCGTCGGGCTCACCACCACCGACGGCGTCTACATCGACGGCAACCGGACCGTCGAGGGCGACATGACCGGCCCGATCGCCGCGCGCATGGTGCTCGGCGACCCGCAGGTGGACGTGGCGGTGCTCGAGACGGCGCGCGGCGGCCTCTTGCGCGCCGGCATGGGCTTCCGCCACTGCGACGTGGCGGCCTGCCTCAACGTGAAATCCGACCACCTCGGCCTCCGCGGCGTGGAGACGCTCGAGGAACTGGCCAAGGTCAAGCGGATCCCGATCGAGGTGGCGCGGGACACCGCCGTGCTCAACGCCGACGACCCGCTCTGCCTCGCGATGGCCGACTACACCGAGGCGAAGGTCATCTGCTACGTGACGCTGAACCCCGAACACCAGCTCGTGCGCGCGCACATCCGCGCCGGCGGACGGGCGCTCGCGCTCGAGGCGGGCGTCAACGGGCAGATGATCACCATCTACGACAAGGGCGGGCACATCCCCCTGCTCTGGACCCACCTGATCCCCGCCACGCTCGAAGGCCGCGCCATGCACAACGTGCAGAACGCGATGTTCGCGGCGGCGATGGCGTTCAGCATGGGGGTCAAGCTCGAGGACATCCGCCACGGGCTCCGCACGTTCGACACCAGCTTCTTCCAGGCCCCGGGCCGGATGAACGTGTTCGACGAGCACGGGTTCAAGGTGATCCTCGACTACGGCCACAACCCCGACGCGGTCGAGGTGATGTGCCAGCTCACCGACCGGATCGAGGTCAAGGGGCGGAAGCTGGTGGTGCTGGCGGGGCCCGGCGACCGGCGGGACGAAGACCTGCGCGAGATCGCCCAGCGAGCGGCGGGACGGTTCGCGCATTACTTCTGCCGGCGCGACGACTCGCTCCGGGGGCGCACCGACGAGGAGGTGCCCCGGATCCTGAGGGAGGCGCTCCTGGCGTCGGGGGTGCCCGACAAGCAGATCACGGTCATCGCCGATGAACAGCGAGCGGTGGACGCCGCGCTCCGCATGGCGCGCGCAGGAGACCTCCTCCTGGTCTTCGGCGATTCGATCGCGCGGACCTGGAAGCAGATCATTCATTTCCGCCCCGACGGGCGCGGTGCGGCGGCCGCCGCCAGCCCGCCCGCCCGCGTGGAAGTCACCGCACCAGGGCCCGGCGCGGAGCTGCCGGACTCAGAGCAGCTCATCCGTGACGAGCGCGGCGTGCGGCTGGCCCGGGAGGCCGACGACTGATGGTCCTGCCTGACACCGTGCGCGACTCTCGGCGGCTCACCGGGCCGAACCTGGTGACCGACCGGCCCGGGGCGGTGCTGGAGGTCGAGCTCGCCGACGAGTCGGCGGACGCGTTGGTCGGCTACTGGCACGAGGAGGTGCGCCGCGCGCTTGACGCCGTGGGCTGGGGCGCCGAATCGCGGGCGGTCCGTCGCTACCCGGGTGGCGCCAGCCTCGCGTTCACGGCCCCCATCGACGCCTTGTACGCCGCCACCGAAGTGAACGAATGGGCGTGGACGGCCGCCTCCGCGCGGCTTCACGGCGAGCACATCGACCGCGACGAGGCCTACGCACGGCTGACGGGGCTGGTCGCAGCGGAGCGACGCCCCGCCCTTCTGGCGCTGGAGGAGGCAGCCCGCGCCCGGGATGTCCGGTTCCTCTGGGACGACGACTGCGTGACCGTCGGAACCGGGACCGGCTCGCTCACCTGGCCGATGGATGCCCTTCCCGACCCTGACGCCGTGGACTGGGCCACGGTTCACGACATTCCGGTGGCGCTCGTGACAGGCAGCAACGGCAAGACGACCGTGACCCGCCTGGTGAGCGGGATGATCACGGCGGCCGGGCTGGCCGGAGGACACACCTCCACCGACGGCATCAAGGTGGGCGCGGAGACGCTCGACGCTGGAGACTTTTCGGGGCCCGGCGGAGCGCGCCGGCTGCTCCGCGACCGCCGGGTCGAGATGGCGGTGCTCGAGACCGCGCGGGGCGGGCTGCTTCGGCGCGGCCTGGCCGTGGACCGTGCCGACACCGCGGTCATCACCAACATCGCGGAGGATCACCTCGGCGAATCGGCGGTGTACACGATCGCCGACCTCGCCGAGGCCAAGCTGGTGGTCGCGCACGCGCTCGGAGGCTCGCGGCCGCTCGTCCTCAACGCCGACGACCCGGCGCTCGTGCAGGCAGCCCGCGGCGTCTCCTGCCCGGTCGCATGGTATTCCCTCGACGCGAAGCATCCCGCACTGGCCGCCGCGGCCGCGGCAGGCGGTTTGACCGCGACCCTCGTCGGCGACCAGGTCAAGCTCGGGAAGGGCGCCGCCTCGCGCAGCGTCACTTCGGTGAGCAGGATTCCTATCACGGTCGGGGGGGCGGCGCGCTACAACGTGTCGAACGCCCTGGCCGCCGCGCTGGTCGGAACGATTCTCGGGCTCGACGACACGGCCATCGCCAAGGGGCTCGCCGCGCTGACCAACAGTCCGTCCGGGAATCTCGGCCGGCTCAACGCCTTCGAGTTCGGCTCGGTCCGCGCCTTCGTGGACTTTGCCCATAACCCGCACGGGCTGACCGCCCTGATGGAGATGGCACGCGCCCTTCCGGCCGCGCGGCGCCTCGTGGTGATCGGCCAGGCCGGCGACCGTGACGACCACGCCATCCGCGAGCTGGCGCGTACCGCCTGGCTCGGGGCGCCCGACCGCGTGCTGGTGAAGGAGATGCCCGACTACCTGCGCGGCCGCCCCGCCGGCGAGGTGACCGGGATGCTCCTGCAGGAACTCCGGCAGCTTGGCGCCCGCGAGGACCAGCTCGACCTGGCCGTCGGCGAGCTGCAGGCCGCGCGGCAGGCGCTCGCCTGGGCGCGGGACGGGGACCTGCTGCTGCTCACGGTGCACGCGGACCGCGATACCGTCCTCCGCTACCTGCAGCGCCTCGCCGCCGAGGGCTGGACCGCCGGGAAGCCACTCCCGGCATGAGCGCGGACCTCGGCTCGGGCTTCGCCACCGCGGGCGAACTCGCCGAGGCGATCCGCGATCGCCAAATCAGCGCGGTCGAGGCGCACGACCTGCACGCCGACCGCATCGCGCGATTCAACCCTCCCCTCAACGCCATCGTCATCCCGAACCCGGACGCGCGCGCCCGCGCGATCGCCGCCGATGAGGCGCTCGCCCGCGGCGAGCTGTGGGGCCCGCTCCACGGCGTGCCGGTGACGATCAAGGACATCTTCGATGTGAGGGGGCTGCGGAACACCGCCGGCTACCCGCCGGCCAAGGACAACGTGTCCACCACCGATGCGACCGTCACGGCACGCATGCAGGGGGCCGGCGCGGTGGTCCTCGGAAAGACGAACGTCCCCCTCCTCTGCTACGACTGGCAGTGCGACAGCCCGATTTTCGGCCGCAGCAACAATCCGTGGGATGTCAGCCGCACGCCGGGGGGAAGCACCGGCGGGGGCGCGGCCGCGGTGGCGGCCGGGCTGTCGCCGCTCGAGGTCGGCAGCGACGCTGCCGGATCGATCCGGATCCCGAGTCATTTCTGCGGAGTGTACGGGCTGAAGCCGACGGAGGATCGCGTGTCGGGGGCCGGGCACGGCGAGCTCCCCGACCGGCCGCCCGGCGGGCTGCGCCACCTCGTGAGCTTCGGCCCGCTCGCCCGCTCCGTGGCAGACCTGCGCCTGGCGCTCGCGCTCCTCGAGGGGCCCGACCCGCGTCGGGTCGAAGTCCCGCCCGTGCCGCCGGTCGCAAGGCGACCCGACCTGCCCCGGCCCGAGTCGATGCGGATCGCCTGGATGGACACCCTTCCCCACTGCCCGACCTCCGCGGAGACGGCAGCGGTCGTTCTCGCGGCCGCACAGGCGCTCGAGACGGCGGGGTGCCGCGTCGAGCGGGTGGCCCCGCTGCATTTCGAGATCGAGGAAGCGCTCGCGACGTGGGGGGAGATCAACGGCTTCGAAATGGGAGCGATGACCCCGGCGCCGATCAGGCTGCTGATCAGGAACACCACGTTCCTCGGACTGGGCCGGACCAGGTGGACGCGCGGGCTGCGGGGCGGGTTCGGCATGAACGGGCCCCGCTACATCAAGGCGCTCACGACGCGAGAGCGGTTGATAGCGGAACTCGAGGCGTTCCTCAACGGCTTCGACGCCTGGCTGCTCCCGGTGGCCGCCGTGCCCGCCTTCCGGCACATGCGTTCGGGGAAGTCGCTCGACGTGGACGGCACATCGGTGCCGTATACCACGGCGGTCGGCTCCTACGCCGCGCCGTTCAACCTCACCGGGAGCCCGGCGGTGTCGCTGCCGGCCGGTCAGTCGCCGGAGGGGCTGCCGATCGGCGTACAGTTGGTGGGGCGGCGCTGGGACGACGACCACCTGCTGGCGGTCGCTGAGCGGGTGGCGGAGATCCTGGGACCCTTCCGGAGGCCCCCGGGTTACTGACCGAGCGCCTCGAGGCCGGTGGTGGCGGCTTCCCAGGCCGCGAACGCCGCCTCGAACTCGCGCCGTGCCTCCTCGAGGTCGGTGCCAAGTCGCGCGGCGCGCTTCCCTCCCTCCGCCGTGGCGTACAAGGCGGGATCTTCCATCTTCTCCTTCAGCGACGCGACCATCCGCTCCGCGGCCGCCACGCGGGCCTCGGCGGCCGTGAGGGTCTCCCGCGCGGCGCGCAGGGCGGCGCGCTCGTCCTTCGCGCGGTCGTCGCCGCGGCGGGTGCGCTTCCGCTCCTCGACCCGGCGGCTCGACTCGTCTTCCGCCGCGGCCACCGCCGCCGCGTGCTCGCGCTCCCTGCTCGCCTCCTCCCACTCCACGAAGGTGCCCGGGTAGTCGGTGATCCGGGCGTTGTGCAGCACCCACACCCGCGTGACCAGCGCCTCCAGCAGCGCCCGGTCGTGGCTCACCAGCAGGATGTTCCCGCCCCACGCGCTCAGCGCGTCCTCGAGCACCTCAATGGACTCGACGTCGAGGTGGTTGGTCGGTTCGTCGAAGATCAGCAGGTTGGCGTTGTCGAGGACCATCATCGAGAGCGCCATCCGCGCCCGCTCGCCGCCGGAGAGCGAACCGGCGCGGCGGAGCACCGTGTCCCCGCTGAAGCCGAACGCGCCGAGGTGACTCTGGATGGCCCCGCGGTTCCACATCGGGCGGAGGTCGGCGGTGATGTCGTACAGCGACTTGTCCTGCGGGACCTGCCCCAGGTCCTGCCGGTACCAGGCAGGGCGAATGGAGTCGCCGAGGCGGAGCTCGCCGGCGGCCAGCCGCATCTCGCCGAGCAGCGCCCGGAGCAGCGTCGTCTTGCCGGCGCCGTTGGGGCCGACCAGCCCGACGACCTCCCCGCGGGTGACACGCGCCGAGAAGCGATCGAGCAGGACGCGCTCGTCGATCTGCACGCGGACGTCCTGGGCCACCAGCACCTGGTCGCCGCCGCGCTCGCCCGGCGGGAACTGGACGGTCATGCTCCCCTCCTCGCCCGGCGGGGGGCCGAGCCGCGGGAGGCGCTCGAGGCGCCGGCGCCGGCCCTTGGCCTGGGCGCTGTTGCCCCCGGCGATGTTCCGCCGGATGAAGTCCTCCTCGGCCTCAATGTTCCTCCGCTGCTTGTCGAACGCGCGCTGCTGCGAGAGCTGCCGCTCGGCGCGCTGCTCGAGGAAGCCGGCGTAGCCGGTCTTGTAGGCGGTGATGGTCCGCGCCTCGAAGTGCAGGATGCGGTTGGAGAGCCGGGCCAGGAAGGCGCGGTCGTGGCTGATGACCAGCACCGTGGCGTCGAGGCCGAGGAGGTGGTCCTCGAGCCAGCGGGTGGTCTCGAGGTCGAGGTGGTTGGTGGGCTCGTCGAGGAGGAGGACGTCGGCGGGGGCCACGAGCTGGCGGGCCAGCGCCACCCGGCCCCGCTCGCCGCCGCTGAGCGTGGCCACCAGCTGGGTGCGCGCCGCCTCGGGGTCGAAGCCGAGGCCGTGCAGCACGGCGTCGACGCGAGGGGCCAGGGTGTAGCCGCCGTCCCGCTCGAAACGCTCGAGATCCCGAGAGTAGCGGTCCATGGCCGCCTCGGAGGGGTCGGCGCCGAGGGCCGCGGCCTGCTCCGCCAGCGACGCCTCGAGCGAGAGCAGTTCCGCAAACGGGCCGGCGGCCGCCTCCCAGACCAGCGTCGCGTCGCCGAAGTCGCGGTGCTGGTCCATGAGCGAAATGCGGAGGCCGGACTCGCGCGCGACGGTCCCGCGGGACGGCTGGGCGGTTCCGGCCAGGAGGCGGAACAGGGTCGTCTTGCCAGTGCCGTTCCGGCCGACCACGCCCCAGCGCTCGCCCCGCTCGATGGTGAACGTCGCGTCCGCGAAGAGCCGGGTCACCCCGAACTCGACGGCGAGGCCCGACGCTGAAAACTGGCTCACTCGGTCACCCATTCCTTCCACGTGTCTTCCGCGGGCCCGATCGCGAGCCGCTGCTGGCATCGGGCCAGCGGCGTCCGGAGCAGAAGCGGATCATCGGCCAGCCGCTCCAGCCAGCGCTCGTCGGAGAGTGCGGCGCTCCGGAGGCCGAGCTCGGCGTACCGCTTTCCGTTCCGGTCCACCAGCGCGGCCACGCCGAATTTCTGCGCGAACCGGCGGAGCTCCCCCGGCGAGGCGGCGCGGACCTGCAGGTCCACGAAATGGGTCTTCACCCGGCGCTCGGCGAAGAAGCGGAGCGCCTTCCGTGTGTCCTGGCACTTCTTCGTGCCGAAGATCTGGACCTCGATCGCCACGACCGGCCCCTCGCATGCGGTCACTCGCGGCCGTCCCGGACGGTCCGGGCGGCAGAACGGCCGTAAAGGTACAGGGATGGGGGGCTCCGCACAGGCCCGGCGGCGTGGGGGCGAATGTTATATTCGGCGTCATGGAACTCCTCACCTCCATCCTCCTGGTCGTCGTCGGGCTGGCCCTCCTGGCGGGCGGCGGCGAGGCGCTGGTGCGCGGCGCCACCACGGTCGCCCGGATTGCGGGCCTGACCCCGGCTGTCATCGGACTGACGGTGGTGGCCGCCGGCACCTCGCTGCCGGAACTGGTGGTGAGCATCATGGCGGCGCTCCGGGGCACCCCGGACATCGCGGTGGGCAACGTCGTCGGCTCGAACATCTTCAACATCGGCGCGGTGCTCGGCGCCGCGGCGCTCGTCGCCCCGCTGGCGGTGCATGGGGCCGCGGTGCGCCTCGAATGGCCGGTGATGTTCCTGGCCAGCTGGATCGGGTTCCTGCTCATGCGGGACTTCCAGCTCGACCGCCTCGAGGGCGGCTTCTTCCTGGCGTCGCTGGTCGTGTTCACGGCGTATTCGGTCTACATCGCCCGGCATGAGGTCAGCCAGCAGGAGCTGACCACTTACGCGAGCGAGACGGCCGGCCGCTCGCTGCACCCGCGGACGCGCGAGCTGGGGTTCAGCCTCCTCGCCATCGTGGCGGGATCCGGGCTCCTGGTGCTGGGCGGGAACCTCCTCGTGGACGGTGCCGTGGCCATCGCTCGGCACGCCGGGATGACGGAGCGCGTCATCGGCCTCACGATCGTGGCGGCTGGCACAAGCGCGCCGGAGCTCGCTGCGAGCCTCGTGGCGGCTTACCGGGGTCGATCCGACCTGGCACTGGCCAATATCATCGGCTCCAACATCTTCAACATCCTCGGCATCCTGGGCGTCACCGCGCTCATTCACCCCATTCCAATCGCCGCCGGGATCGTGCACGCCGACGCCTGGTGGATGCTCGGCTTCGCCGTGGTGCTGTTCCCGATGATGTGGACCAGGCGGAGCATCTCCCGGATCGAGGGCGGCGTGCTGCTGGCGGGGTACTGCGTCTACCTGGCGACGCTGCTCCGGTCCTAGCGCAGGCACGGCCCGCTACGTGACACAGCCCCCGCCCGGCGCGCTGCCGGGCGGGGGCTGTTGCGTCGGGGAGACGGTACCCTCAGGTGAAAATGATTTCCCCGCCGGCCGCCATCTCGTAGAAATCGCCGACGGTGATGATCTCCTCGACGGCGTCCACGAAGTCTGACTTGTCCAGGTCGAACATGTCCACGGACGCCTTGCAGGCGTAGAGCCTTCCCCCCGAGTCGGCGATCATCTGCACGAACTCGCCGATCGGGGGAATGTCCAGCGATTCCATCTTCTTCTGCATCTGTCGGGTGACGAACGCCGGCATGCCGGGGATCATCCCCAGGAGGGTGGGGAGCCCGAGCGCGGGGTTGCCCACCGTGGCGACCTTCACTTTCCCCTGCTTGGCCTTCACCACGGCGTCCATGCCGAAGAAGGTGAAGAAGAGGTTGGCCTCGATCCCTTCCATGCGGGCGCCGTTGGCCATGATGAGCGCCGGGTAGATGCCCTCCAGCGAACCCTTCGACACGATGATGGACACCTTTTCGATCCGTCGCGGCGCGGTCGCCGGCTCGAACTGCACTGACGGCTCGGGATAGACTGCGGTTGCGGACATGGGCACTGCTCCTGTCAGGAGTTCGGGGTCAGATGCAGCCCTTGGGTTTCGGGATCCCGCCGATCTTGGCGGCCAGCTTCGCGGGGCCCTTCGGGAAGAGCTTGTACAACTCCTTGATGTCCACCCCGGATTCCTTGCCAAGCGAGCGGATCGAGGGGGCGGCACCGGTCGTCAGGTACCGATCCCGCATGTAACGGACGACCATCCAGTGCCGCTCCGTCAGTTCCGGAATCCCGTTCTCGCGTGCGATCTCGGCGGCCAGGGATTCGTTCCACTGTTCGGGGTTCTGCAGGAAGCCCTCGGCGTCCACATCGAGGGCGGTGTCGAGCATCGTGAGCGTGGGCATGGTTTCGGTCTCCTCGTGGTTCAGCCGGCGGTCGGAGCGGACGCGGAACGGGTCGGCCGCTTGCCGCGCATGGTCATCCTGGGGGACACGAGCGGAATGTCGTGCCCCGGGAGCAGCATGTGCCAGTACACCCAGCGGAACGCGAGCTTGCCGAGGTGGTTCAGCCGCGACTCCTTGAGCAGCCGCAGCGGACCCACCACCGGCAGCGGGAAAGTGCCGCTGAGCGGTTCGGTCTCGTAGTTGAAGTCGATCAGCAATGCCTGGTGGAACCCCGTCTCGATGAAGCAGTTGCTGTGGCCGTCGAAATCAGGCTTCAACGGCTTGCCGACCAGGTACCGGGCGACATTCTCCTCCAGGAGCTCAGCTTGGAAGTGGGCCACCGACCCGGCCTTGGACGCGGGGAGGTTGGTCGCGTCACCGAGCGCGAAGATGTTCGGCTTGCACTCCGCCTGGAGGGTGTGCGGATCGGTCAGGACGAACCCGAGGTCGTCGCCGAGACCCTTGGAGCGGCCGACGTACTCGGCGCCGCCGTGCAGGGGGACGGCCACGAGCAGGTCGAAGGGGAGCTCGCGCTCGTCGTAGGCGACGAGGCGTCCGTTGGCGGCGTCCACCGTGCCGGTGTTGAACTCCCGTTCGAGGCGGATGTGCTTGTCCCGGAAGAGGTGCGCCAGTTCCTGGTTGCAGGTCGGCTTGGTGAAGGCGTCATCGAGGGGCGTGACGTAGGTGATGTCCACCTTGTCGCGGATGCCACGTTTCGTGAAGTACCAGTCGGCCAGGAAGGCGAACTCGAGCGGAGCGACGGGGCACTTGATCGGCATGTCCACCACATTGATCACCAGGCGTCCGCCTTCGAAGGCGGCGAGTGCGTCCCGCAGCGCGGTGGCGCCCTCCAGCGTGTAGAAGTCGAACACCTTCGTGCGCCAGCCCTGCCCGGTCATCCCTTCCGTCTCCTCCGGGAGCACGCGGGTGCCGGTGGCGACGATCAGCACGTCGTGCGAAATCGTCCTTCCGTCCGAGAGCACCACCACGTCGCGGTCGGCCTCCACCCGGTCGATCGGCTGTTGGATGTACTCGATGCCCGGGAGGAGTTGCTGGTCCCGCGGCCGGACTACCTGGTCGGGGGTGTAGATCCCGAAGGGCAGGAAGAGAAGCCCGGGCTGGTAGAGGTGCTCGTTGTCCTGGTCGATGAGCGTGATGGTGGTCGTGAAGGCCCGAAGCTCGCGGCTGAACCGGCGCGCCAGCCGGTTGGCGATGGTGGTGCCGGCGGTGCCGGCGCCGAGAATGGTGATGCGGGTCATGCCGACGCCTCCCGGCCCGCGTCGGGCCGCGTGTTCGTCTGGTCGCACTCGCGCACACAGGCGAGGATGTGGGTCACTCTCGGCTCCGTGATGCGGTATCGCATGAACGGGCCGTCGCGTCGGGCGGCCACCACGTTGCGGCCGCGCAGGATGCCGAGCTGCTCGGACACGGCGACCTGCGTGGCTCCGCTGAAGAGCTGGAGCTCGCTCACACTCGCCTCGCCTACGCGCTCCATGACGTCGAGCAACCGGAGCCGAAGCGGATGGCCGAGGCACTTGATCACGCCGGCGACGCGCTCAAGCACGTCGAGAGGGGTCGGATCGCAATTGACAGTGGTGGTCACGGAGCCCCCTGGGCACCTTGGGGTAAGGGTGTATCACCTTCTAACCATCCCGAACATTGCACCTTCCTTCACAAGGCAGTTACAATCGAAGCTGAAGGGGTCTTCAGGAAGCCGGCCGCCCTGCGCTGTACCTTGGACTCCTGCACCTCCGGAGTGCCCGCATGCCACCACTCGTCAAAGCCGCTGTGTCGCTCATGTTCGCGGCGTTCGCCCTGTACTCGATCGGCGTCTGGTCGGTCGTCCTCTCGAAGTTTCTACGGCCGTGGCACGCCGGGTTGTTCTGGCTCGGATTCGCGGCCGACACGACCGGCACGGAGCTGATGCGGCGCATGGCCGGCGGCCTCCACTGGGGCTTTCACACCGCCACCGGCGCGCTCGCCCTCCTCCTCATGCTGATCCACGCAGCGTGGGCAACCGTTGTCCTCATCCAGGCGAAAGAGCCGCGGCTCCGCAGCTTTCACCGGACGAGCTTGACCGTGTGGCTCGTCTGGCTGATCCCCTTCGTGACCGGGCTCATCATGGGGCGCCGCAGCGGGCTGTAAGGAGGGGGACTGCGCCCCCTTGCGGCGCCCGGTACCGGACTGCCTATTGGAATCGTTCGGGATGGGGGGAGCGGGGCGCTGGATGCCAATCAGGAGGTGGCCATGCGTGGTTTGTTGCGGATCGTCCTTGTGCTATGCATCGGCGCGACGGCGCTTACATCGCCGGCCGCGAGCCAGATCGGCGGCATCAAGGTGCCGAAGGTTCCCAAGGTGCCCACCGTCCCGACGGCCCCCGCGGCGCCCACGACGCAGGCACCCGCCGCCCAGCCGGCTCCAGCCGATTCCACGCCTTCGACGGCCGCGCAGCCTGCCGGAGCGCAGGCCGGCGCGGCGGCGAAGCCGACAGGCCCGGGCCAGGGGGCGTGGGTCAATTACGACTTCCAGCCCGGCGAGATCCCGCTCTACGTGGACGATTTTTCGAGGGACCGGGTCGGCAACTTCCCGAAGCGATTGGAGTTCATCTCCGGCAACATGGAAGTCGCCGAATGGAACGGGGTTCGCTTTCTCCGCGCCACGACGCGATCCAGCTTCTCGATCATCCTGCCCGACACCCTCACCGATCGTTTCACGATGGAATTCGACGCGACAGGCTCCATCGCGAACATCTTCACGACGGTCACGTTCGCGCCCAACGCCCCGAGCTACGCCGCCTTCCGGTACTTCAATGACCGCCTCCAGGGCGGCATCGACGGTACGGGCCCCAAGGCGCTCGCGATGGGCAAGCCGTCTGCGTTCGAAACCCCGTTCCGGTTCCGGATCATGGCCGACGGGAAGTACGTGAAGGTCTACATCGACGAGACCCGGGTCGCCAACATCCCGAACGCCGATCTCGGCCGCTCGAACAAGATTACGATCGAGTTCGCCGGGTCGGAGGAGAAGCCGGCGTTCGTTGGCAACTTCAACGTATTGGCCGGCGGCCGGGAACTCTACGACGCCCTCGAGGAGAATGGGCGGGTGGCCACCCAGGGGATCTACTTCGACTCGGGCTCAGACAAGATCAAACCGGAATCGACGCCGACGCTGGTCGAAATCGCCGAGATGCTTAAGGACCACCCGGACCTCGACCTGCTGATCGAGGGGCACACCGACAATGTGGGTGCGCCGGCCTCGAACCTGGCGCTCTCCGACCGGCGAGCCGCGGCGGTGCGGCAAGCCCTGGTCGACATCTACAAGATCGACGGCAACCGGCTCACTACCGTCGGCTTCGGGGACACCGTGCCCGCGAAGCCGAATACGACGCCGGAGGGGCGGCAGCAGAATCGGCGGGTGGAGCTGGTGAAGAAGTAGAGGAGTGGTCGAAAGGAAATGCCCCTGTCCGGCGAGGTGCCGGGCGGGGGCTTCCTGTTGCCATCTGTCCGTGCATGCCCGAGCAGAGAGTCGAGCCCGGGTCCGAGGCTCCTACTTCACCAGCTCGATCTCCCCGGGCCTCCACGTCTTGTCGAACCACGGCCCGAGCGGTCCGTACAGACGGAGAATCATGAACCAGCCCTGGCCGGGAACCGTCTGAACCCAGTTGTTCTCCTTGCCCGTCGGTGCTTTGGGCCCAAAATAGACATCCACGGATCCGTCGCTGTTCACGAGGATCCCCTTGTCCTGGCTGCTGACGCTCGGGAATTGCTGGTCGGTCTGGATCATGGAACGCGTCTGGTTGTCATAGACGATGACGGACCAGAAATCCTTCACGGGGACGTTGGGCGGCAGGCGCAGGCGGTACGTCTTGCCTCCGTCGAGCGGCTTCCCATCCGCGTCCTGGGCGGACCAGGGATACTGCGACCCCTTGCCGACCATCTTCTCCGCCATGGCCGGCGTCACCCCAGTCGCGAAGTAATAGAAGAACGCTGCCCCGTCGAGGTTGGAGACCCCGGGAGCGACCTCGAAGTTGTACCCGCCGAAGAAGGGAAGCCGCCAGGGGCTGCCCGGATAGAAGTACGCGTCCGTGTCACGAATCCGGAACGCGATGGCCCGCGCGGTGACGGCCCCGATGTTCGCCGCGTCGGTCAGGATGCGCTTCATTCGCGCGTCAGGATTGAACGGCTGGCCCTTCTGGATGCCGATCGAGGCGAACAGGCCGAGGGTCGTCGGGTCGCTCCCCTCGCTCGGCTCCTCCTGGATGACCTCGTTCAGCAGGCCCCAGAAGGAGTAATCGCCGGGCGGGACGAAGTTCGACGGGATTCCCGAGGCATTGACGAGTTTCACCGCGGGCGGATTGGCTGCCTCGGAGAGCTGATAGATCTTCAGGTACTTCCGGACGGCCTCCACACCGGGCTTCGGTGAACCGTCCACGAGGAACGACCGAAAGGGCATCCACGAGCCGTAGGTGCTTGGCCGGACGACGAAATACCCGGCCGGCACGTCCCCCGTGTAGCCGGGGGGCAGGACGAGATACTTGCCGCCCTTCCCCTGGTCGGCGCCGGTGATGCCGACATCGGCCACCCAGCGATACCAGAAGTCATCGATGAGCCCGAGGACCATCGGCGGAACCTCCACCACCAGCGGACCCTCGTGCGTGTCCAGCCACACGAAGCTGTAGACTGTGTTGTCGTTCGCGGTCAGTTCCACGGTCCTGGAGTCCACCAGGGTCTCCCAGATCACGTTGGTCTGGTTGACCGGGCCGAATCCCTTCAGCGTGGCCCGCATGCCGGCCTGGTTCACGATCGGGATTGCCAGCAGGTAGGCCTGCAGCGCCCTGGACGCGTCGAGATTGTCGTAGACACGCTGGGTTGTCGCATCGTCGGGGTAGCCGTAATTCAGCGTCAGGGTGCCGATCGAACTGGGCACCGTGTCGGGAACCATGACTCCCGGCGCGATGGGAGTGGTCATTTTCATCGGTTGTCCCTGCTGGGCCAAGCCGGGGGCGGTCGCCGCCAGGCACAGTGCTGCTGCCGTCAGCCCGCTCCGCGTGAGATGAAATGGCATGCGCTGCTCCGTTCAAAAGAATCGCGTGGAAGTCTGGACGGAGCCGTCCCGCCCAGGTCGAACGAAGATAACATCGCCCGCGCACGTCGCGCGGTGACCTCCCCGGTACGACAGCGCCCCCACCGAGCGCGCTGCTCGATGGGGGCTAAGTCGTTTGTCCACTTGAAGTGCCCGAGGCGAGAGTCGAACTCGCACGGGGTTGCCCCCGACGGATTTTGAGTCCGTTGCGTCTGCCATTCCGCCACTCGGGCGCCGCGGGAGGAAGATGGGCAGGCAGCCGGGGGGGCGCAAGAACCGCCGCCCGGGCCTTACGGCGGCGGGCCCGCCCCGGCCCCACCCTGCATGCGCTGTTGCTGCCGCTGCTGGCGGATTTCCTCGATGCGCGCCATGAGCCGCTCCCGCATGACCAGGAACTGCGCCCGCTGCACCGGCGTGAGGTACTTCGCCATTTCCTTGTCCTCGTCCACGAAGCTCTTCACATAATTCACCTTCAGGTCGAGGAGCCGGTCCACCAGCCTGCCGACGCTGTCGGAGTTCGCCGCGATGCCGGGCCGGAGCTGCGCCTGCAGCGCCCGCTTGATGGCGCGCTCCTCGCGCTCCATGGCCCGCCGCTTCGGGGCGTAGGTGCCCAGCGTGGCGCGGAGCTGGGTGGCCTGCTGGTCAGTGAGGCCCAGCATCTCCTGCACCTGCGCACCGAAGCGCGTCTCGATCTGTTGCCGCATGCGGACGGCCTCGGGACTGTCGTCCCCGTCCTCCTGCGCCACAGCCCGCCCGGACAAGGCCGCCACCGCCACGAGCAGCACCCACACGATTCGTCGCATCAGATCTCCCATGAGCGCTCCATCCGTTCGAGTTCCCTGGGATCCAGGTCGTCGAGCGACGGGGCATCGGAGGTGGAGGTTTCGGTCCACGAGGTTTCCAGCGATTCCAGCACGTCCGCCAGCTCGCCGTACGCCAAGCCATCAAGACCGGGGACGTCCACTGCCAGAGGCGGGGCAGGTTGGCCGCGGGGCAGTTTGGCTGGAAGAAGGATGATTGCGATCACCGCCGCGGCGGCGAGGCCGATCAGCCAGCGCCGACGCTGGAACCGGCGCACAATCGGTTCGGTGCGTAGCCGGTGCAGCACCCGCGCCGCCAGCGCGTCCGCGTCGATGCTCGCCTGCGCTCCCACGGCCCGGCCGGCACTCACCACCGCCCACTCCGCCCGGCATCCGGCGCAGGTGCGGAGGTGTTCCGCCTCCTCCTGACTCCAGGTGGCGGCGCCGGCGGCGACGGAGGGCATCCGGTCGGACAGTTCCTGACAGGTCATGGTACCAGCTCCTTCAACTTCCTGATGGCGTGATGGTAATGCACCCGCGCCGACCCCGCGGTCGTGCCCAGCGCGGCGGCGATCTCGCCGTA
>Ga0116153_10000671_pt1 | contig 39750 bp, 51 predicted proteins | sample AD_UKC028_MetaG_FD_89896 | JGI IMG/M metagenome (GOLD analysis project Ga0116153, IMG submission 89896) | Active sludge microbial communities of municipal wastewater-treating anaerobic digesters from USA - AD_UKC028_MetaG | ecosystem: Engineered > Bioreactor > Anaerobic > Digestate | place: USA...
CTGCTCTCCTACGCAATATATAGGAAGGACCCCGTATTTATCCTCGGGCAGTCGTTCGGTTCGGTCGTATACCTTCGCAACATAATGCTTATACATAAGAAAAAATATGGCTCTGTCAAATAGATCCGCTACCCATATCATTATACTCGTTTTCGTGTGTTTGGCCCTTTTCCTGCCGGGATCCCTGCTCAGGGGGCTCTGGACACCGGACGAGACGCGATACGCCGCGATCTCCAAGGCCATGGTTGACAGCGGCGACTGGCTCACATTGCGGGTCAACGGCCAGATATATACGCAGAAACCGCCCGTATTCTTCTGGGCCATCTCATTGCTCGGCATCTTAACCGGCGGCGTCAACGATATTGCCGCGCGGCTCGTATCGGTCTTCTCGGGCATAGGTACCGTTGTCGCGACGTATATATTCGCGAGAAGGCTTTTTAACGGGAGCATCGCCCTGGTATCCTGCCTTGTCCTGAGCACCACCTTGGCGTTCTTCGCGGCTTCCCAGATGGTAATGCTTGACGCTTTGTTCACGTTCCTTACGGTGTCCGCCATTTATCTCTTGTGTGCGGGCATCGAGGATGGCGGACGCATGAGAAGCATTCGCTATTTTGCCGCTTTCACGCTTATGGCGCTGGCTACATTGACCAAAGGGCCGGTGGGGATAATCCTGCCGCTTCTGGCGGTTTCGGCCTACGCCCTGCTTACGAGGCGGATGAAAGCGTTACTGTCATGGGGGACCACCCTTGGCTTCATTGCTTTCCTGGCAATAATTGCGTCGTGGCTGGTGCCGGCATGTATAAGGGGAGGGGAGGAGTACACAAAGGAGCTTCTCGGAAAGCAAATATTCGGCAGGTACTTTGAGGCGTTCGACCATAAGGAACCACTGCTTTATTACTTTTACGCTTTCCCTGCGGGCTTGTTGCCCTGGGCCGTTCTGCTGCCAACGGCCATATCCCTCCTGGCAAGAGACAGGAAGGACGGCCGCGTAAAACTGTTAATTGCTTGGCCTTTGTCCATATTGTTTTTCTTTACGATATCGAGTTCCAAGAATATACTATATACATTGCCGGCATACCCTGCGGCTGCCATGGCTATAGGTTACTGGTGGGATAAGGAGCGCAGGCCATTGAGGTATTTGTTCATCTCGATCGCGGTCATGTTGGCGCTCAGCGCCTCGGTATCTCTATTCGTCATGCCGCATATAGACAGGCTCAAGTCCCCGAAATATTTCGGGTCCCGGATCGCGGAACATATAGGCCATGAAGGCAATTTATCGGTATATCTCGTAAAGCCGGTATACTGGCTATATTACAGCGGACGCAACCAAATGGATGAGTTCCATGATTACGACAAGCTCGATAAATACCTCAGGTCGACTGAGAGGGTGTTTTGTATAATAGAGCTTCATATTTACAGGGAGTATATATCCGCCAACAAAAACCACGGCTATCTCGTTGATTACGAGGGCTATCGCAAAGGCAACGCGCTCGCGCTGATCTCAAACAGGATAAAATAAATGGCAGACGAACCGTTATACATATCTTTCGTATGGCACATGCACCAACCTTACTACAAGAACACGCTTACAGGTGAGACGAGCATGCCCTGGGTACGGCTCCATGCCGTGAAGGACTACCTCGATATGGCGCTGATACTCAGGGATTATCCGGGCGTCCACGGGACCTTCAACGTTGTCCCGTCCCTGCTTGAGCAGATTGAAGACCTTTCGGCCCCGGGCTCCGTAAAAGATCTCTCCTTCCAGTTATCCTTAAAACCAGCAAAAGAACTCACGGAAGACGATAAACAGTACATACTCCGCAATTTCTTCATGGCAAACTGGGACATGATGGTAAGGCCATTCCCGCGTTATTATGACCTGCTTATTAAGAGAGGAAGGCATTTCTCGCAGCAGGAAGCGATAGCGGCGGCAAAGCGTTTCACGCCACAGGATTTCACCGACCTGCAGGTCCTTTTCAACCTCTGCTGGATAGACCCGATGTTCAGGGAGAAGGACGCTGATCTCGCGGCGCTGTCAAAAAAAGGGAAATATTTTTACGAGGATGACAAGATCCTCGTCCTGAATAAGCACTTGGAGATCATGAGGGAGATAATCCCGTCATACAGGAAATTGCAGGAGGAGGGCATTATAGAGGTCTCGGTATCCCCGTATTTCCATCCGATACTTCCGCTGTTGTGCGACACCGATATAGCAAAAATATCCTATCCCGAGATCAAGCTGCCCAAATCAACGTTCCGCCATCCGGAGGACGCCAGGAAACAGGTCGAATCTGCCGTGAAGTATTACGAAGAGAGATTCGGGAGGCCGCCGCGCGGCATGTGGCCTTCGGAAGGGTCGGTAAGCGACCAGGCGCTCGGCATAATAAGGGATGCGGGGATAAAATGGTCCGCGACTGATGAAGAAGTGCTGTTCAGGTCGCTGCAAAGGCAAAAGAGCCTTGAGGCGCTCTACAGGCCCTATAATCTCGAGACGCAGAACGGGCCGTTGTCGCTCATATTCAGGGACAGGACATTGTCCGACGCCATAGGGTTCGTCTACCAGAGCTGGCCCGCGGAGAACGCCGCCGCCGATTTCATCGGCAGGCTCCACTCAATAAAAGACAAGCTGCCAAAACATTCCGGGTCGCCTTATCTCGTCCCGGTAATACTTGACGGGGAAAATGCGTGGGAATTCTACCAGAATGACGGACGGGATTTCCTCAGGTGCCTGTATAAGGGCATCCAGAACGACCCGAAACTCAAGGTAGTTACCGTCTCCGAGTACCTGGACCAGTTCCCTGCGAAAACCAGGCTGGAGAGGGTCCACCCTGGCTCCTGGATAAACGGAAACTTCTGCATTTGGATAGGGAACGACGAGAAGAACAAAGCATGGGAATATCTTTCCGAGACGAGGGATATGCTGAAGGATTTTGAAAGGTCCCAGCCCGACCCGGCGGTATTGCAGGATGCCTGGAAGGAAGCATTCATAGCAGAAGGCAGCGACTGGAACTGGTGGTACGGCGAAGATAATTCGTCCGCCAACGACGACGAGTTCGACCGCCTTTTCAGGATGCATCTTTCCAACGTATACACGCTTGCCGGAAAGACGCCGCCCGGGTACTTGTCGATACCCATACGCGCAAAGAGGGCCAGGATAGTAAGGGAGCCGGCCGGCTTCATGAACCCCGTACTTGACGGAAGGGACACGAATTATTTTGAATGGGTTAATTCCGGGCTTGTAGACGTCAGCAAGCGCGGCGGCACGATGCACCATTCAGAGACGATATTAAAACAACTGTATTTCGGTTTCAATAATGACACCCTGTTTTTCAGGTTCGACTTGTCGAATAACAACGGTTATGAGAACCTCGGGCTCGGGATACTGTTCATAGACAAGGGTTTGAAGATCTCGATACCGTCCCTGTCGGGCAAAAAACCGCTCGAGTATACGATATCCAAACTCTCCGGTGACGAGTCCTGGACCGCCGTAAAGAATTGCGGCACGGTCGCGTTCGACAGGATACTCGAAATAGGCATCAATTTCTCAGATATAAATGCTGCGGCAGGGGAGGCGATAAGGCTCCTGGCTACCATAGAGAGATCGGGCGCGATGATAGAACGCTGCCCTGAATTCGGCTCTATACAGATAACGCTGCCCTCGGCCGATTACGAATCGCAGCAGTGGAACGTTTGAGCGTCCGTGTTGACATGTCGGATAATTATGTATATACTGCTATAAAATGGCGATAATAATTGTATCCGTTCTTGCTGCAGGCGCGCTTTTCATAATATATATCCTTTCCTCGAAGGAGGACAGGGCTATCAGTGACAAATACGCCCTTCATGGAAAGGTCGAGGGCTATTATTCGGGCAGCCCGGAGAGAAGGAGATCCGAGCGCGTAAACGCCGAACTGGACGTAAAATACAGCTTGTTAAAGTCAGCGCCCCCGAAATTGAACGCGAACAGCAGGAACATAAGCGAGTCCGGCATTGCGGTGGTCCTTTACGAGACACTCCCGAAAAATTCTATGCTCGACATGGAGATCTACATCCCCGAAACCAGGGAAAGCGTAAGGACAAAAGGGCGCGTTGTCTGGTGCGAGGAACGCAACGGCCCCGAACACCTCGACAAGGACGGCAGGAGGACCTTCGTATCGGGCATCGAATTCGCCGAAACCGACGGCAAGAACAAGGAACGACTGATATCCTATATAAAAGGTAGACTCGCATCCTGATGGCCGGCAAGAATAACGTTAAAAAAACCCTGCTGGGGCTCGGATTTGACTGCGATGACGGCCGTAAAAGGATAACCGTAGGCGATAATTTCAGGCTTTACGGCGGGTCAAAGATGACCCACGAGGTAATGAAGGAAAAAGCCGTGAAATTCAACGAGCACCTGAAGAAACGCGGCAGGACACTGGATAACGTATCGGTAGAAGAAGTAGTGGAGATCGCGGACAAGATCGGGCTGAAGCCCATAAACGAAAACAAGGAGGCGAACGATGGCGGTTCCAAAAGGATTAAGGAATAAAAGAAGGAAAAAACGCATGTCAGGCAAATCGCACAGAGGCAAGAAGAAATAACGGCCTCATAGGGGCCAAGAGAGGTTAGCCATGGCGGATGTCTTTGCCGTGAAGAAAAGCGGCGGGATAGCGGTCGCTGAGATCACGAAGAGCGAAATTACCATGTATGAGATAGACATGGTCAAGAAGGATTTTTCCGGCATACTGGAGAAGGACTCCAAGGATGTCATCCTGAATTTCAAGAACCTTGATTTCATATCTTCGCTCGTGCTTGCCGCCATGGTCTACCTGTTGAAGCTTACGAAAGATAAAGGCGGAAAACTGAAGCTCTGCGAATTAAGGGACAAGGTCAATGAGGTCTTCAAGGTAACCGACCTGGATAAGGTATTCGAGATATATCCTACCGAAAGCGAAGCCCTGAAATCCTTCAATGAATAGCAAAATTTCTAAAACTGCCTGCCGGATAGTCCTAAAGGCCGGAAAGTACCTTAAGGACAACAGTAAAAAGATAAAGAAGATATCTTATAAGGGCGACATAAACCTCGTCACTAACGTAGACCGCGAGGTAGAAGCGATCCTGATAGGATCTCTCAGCAGGGAGTTCCCGGACATCGGTTTCCTTGCCGAAGAATCCGGAAAGACCGGCTGCGGTAGCGGCCTTAAATGGGTCATAGACCCGATCGACGGGACCACGAATTTCGCCCACGGATTCCCGTTTTACGCTATTTCCGTAGGCCTTGAAAAGGCCGGAAAGCCCGTCCTTGGCATAGTCTATAACCCCGAGCATAACGAGTTTTTTTACGCCGAAAAAGGCAAGTGCGCGTTCCTTAACGGCAAACGCATAAAGGTGAGCACCGTGAAGGAGCTCAAAAAAAGCCTCCTGATGACCGGGTTTTCCTATAAACTCGGCAAGAGCATGGATGAGAATTTGGTCCATTTCAGGAATTTCCTTATCTCTTCACAGGCAGTGCGCAGGGCCGGGAGCGCCTCGCTCGACCTTTGCTACGTTGCCTGCGGCAGGCTTGAGGCTTTCTGGGAATTGGACCTTTTCCCGTGGGATACGGCGGCAGGGTGGCTTATAGTCAAAGAAGCCGGGGGAGAGGTGACCGATTTCACGGGAAGAGAATTTAATAATAACTCCAGGCAAATCCTCGCATCGAACGGAAAGATCCACAAGCAGATGTTGAAGATACTTTCCAAGGCAAAGAAATAGCCGGAAATACATAATCCGGAGCTCGCCAAAACACATCCAAAAACCTTAAAACCGGGCAGTTTCCCTTTGGCAGGCAACGTCCTATAATATATCTTATGTTAAGTACTACAGCACGCGAGTTAACCTGTGGACAAGTTCTTTCCCTTCACTGTGAATATGGCGCTTATAAGCGGATTTTATAGTTGGTTATGGCTGTAGAATTGGCGGAAATTTTGGCCTGGATGGCCCTCTGCCGGGCGTTCTTGGCAGGAATTATATCAGATCCAGATTCTCTTCCTTTGGCGGCGAAAAGACCTCAAAATACTCCGCTGGCCGGCTGCCGAGCGCCTCAAAGCCGTGCCTTATATTGGCAGATATGCAGTATGCGTCCCCGGACCCCAGCACTTGGGATTCCTTGCCTATGGTGATCCTTATTTGGCCGGCAAGCACATAGCCGATCTGCTCGTTATTATGCTTATGGTCCGTGGCCTGGCCGGGCTCGAGTTTTACCCATGTCAGCTGTGCGTTCTTGCCCGATATCACTTTGCCGAAAATGCCTTCGCGCTTCCTGGCAAATTCCTTGCTTCCGAAGCCCTTGAAAAAGCCCTGCTGCGGCTTGGCCGGCTGCTTTGGCTGCCTTTTATCAAGCAATTCTATAGCCCGCGACTTGTAATTCTCGCGCTTCAGGTAGCCCTTCTTCCGGAGCGCTTCAAGATAGCCCCTTACCGTGCCGGTCGAAGAAAAACCCATCTCCCCTGCTATCTCTCTTATGGTCGGAGGCAGGTTCTTCTCCACTCTCTCTCGGATAAATTTGAGGACCTTCTCTTGCTTAGCGGTTAGTTTTACTTGGGATTTCATAGCAGGAATATACCACACATTTGTGTGGGTGTAAAGGGGATTTAGGCGAGAACAGGTTTATAGCGTTATATTGCACTCTTATAAAAGACCTATTGGTTAATTTGCGAGACTTTTCGAAAGCAAGGTCAATTTTTGAAGGATACCGGTTATGAAAGCTGGATCGAGGTCGTTTTCCAAAACGTAGTCTGTTTTTTGGATTGTGACCTGCTTTCCGGTAGCCAGTATATGGTGGAATCCGACGCCAAACACCTCTTTGACGGTATCCTTTATGGCTGAATTACTGAAATAGACCATCGCCTGGGTGGGGTCATTCGATAATATAAGGAATTGCCGGTCAAACGACTCGTCCCCGGTTATTACCTCGCGGACAACTCTAAACTTTTTACCGATCTTGCTTAAGAGGTCCTCTCTGTAAATCTTAAACTTAAAACTGGAGTCCTTGAACAAGGAAACATTCAAATATGGAGGAGAGTTCTTTCCGTGCGGGATAAGGACAATGGAAAACTTTAAGCCCTGGAATTCGCCGTTTAAAGTGGGAGCGAAGCTGAATTTGGCAATTTGGCCATTCAGGCAGCCGATGAGTTTCCTTAGGGCTTCCCTTCGTTTCCTGTTAGAATAATAGGCGGAAAAAGTAACAGTAATAACAATTAATGTGATAATAAAATAGGGAAATAAATCTGGCTGAGTATTAGCCATTGTCTATGTGAGCACCCTTTTTGGTTATTCTACTCCAATCAAAAACCCTCTGCAACATTTAATATTGCAGAGGGTTATGGTTATTTTGACGCCCTTTTCCTTAAGCCCTTATCATCACCAACATCATCTTGAAACGCTCTGTCGCCTTTAACGCGTGCGGCTTATTGGCGGGCATTATGATCGCTTCACCTGCCTTAACCTTATGCGGCTTGCGGGAGATGCTTATTTCGGCCTTGCCGTCAAATACATATACCAATGCGTCGAACGGCGCGGTGTGTTCACTTAATCCCTGGCCCTTGGCAAAAGCAAATAACGTCACTGTGCCTTTGCCCTTGCGGATGATCTCCTTGCTTACGACAGAGCCTTTCTGGTAGGATACAAGATCTTTAAGATCGCCTGCCTGCCCGATAATTTCCTTCATGTGGGATATCATACACCTTTGCGGTGGGACAGTAAACCGAATAATCCGGTGAGACCGGAAAAGAAAATCAGGAGTGAGCTTGGTTCGGGTATTACGTCCAAACTAACGTCATCGAAGTCGATGTAACTGCCGGCCGAAGCGACTGAGCACCTCACCCTGGCATAAGCGGTATAATCCGGGGCGGTCAGCCAGTCGGTCTCTATCTTCTCGTATTGCGCGCTCCCCGGGATACGTTCCCAGGTGCGTTCCTGCTGGAATGAGGTCGTGCCGGTGGAGTTATAAAAGGTTATCGAGATCGACGCCTCTCCCCCGTCCTGCGGCATGTACAGGTATGAGGACAGTTTGTAGGCGGTATTCGGCGTAACACTGTTGACGGTCTGGGTTATCCAGCCGTAGTTGTTTATCCTCGCCTCGTACGCGCCTGTATGAGGGTTGGCGCTTGATACCTGCTCAGAGCCAAAAGCATACGGCGACCACCCGCTGAAATTGCCCGTCTCAAAGCCCGGGTTGACCAGCAGGTTGGCGCTTGCCGCCGCAGGTATCGCCAGCAGAATTGCGATCGTCAAGATAAGTGATTTTTTCATATTATTAGACACGTTTCGAGGCATGCTATAAAGTACCACTTTTTGGCGTGATTACAAGGGGAAATATTTGCTATTTTTATGACAGGCAGGCCGTGTTCTTCCTGATCTCGTATTTGTAGGACTGGACTTCGAGATCCCTCTGCGCGGGCGTCCAACCGAGGAGTTCGCTCATGATGCGGCCCGCCTCTTCATAGACGTCAAGGCCGCGCGATGGCGTCATCGAAAGTTGAAGGCGGCGGACGAGCAGGTCTGTCAGGCCCACGGCCATTTCATTTTTAACAGCCCTTTCAATGCGCGAACGCAGGCCCCCTTCCCTATCCGTGAATACCTCGTGCGTCGGCCCTTTTGAGGCGGTGGCGCACTTCTTTAGGTCTCCCCTTCCTATCACCGGCAGTGCCCTGTCGACGACCTGCTCGGCAAGCCGGCGATAGGTCGTGTACTTGCCGCCCACCACCGATATGAGCCCCGATCCGGACTCCTTAATATAATGTTCCCTGGAAACCTTCCAGGGCGCCATGCCCTGCGTATTCATCAGCGGGCGCAGGCCGGCATAAGTATTGATGACCCCGTCCTTGCCTATCTTCTCGTCCGGAAATACCCTGCTTATCTCGTTTAGCAGGTATTCGACATCTGCCTTCTCGGCATAGACCTCATCGGGAGAGCCCTCGAAATCAGTGTCCGTCGTTCCGATGAGCGTGGAGTCACGCCAGGGGATCGCGAAGAATATCCTCTTGTCCTTGCGCGCGGAGAAGAGCATCGCGCGCGTTATCGGAAGTTTTTTATAAATAAGGTGGATGCCTTTGGTCGGCCTTGTTATCGCGGGCGCGTGCGGTTCATCGGCCCAGACAAGTTTGTTCGACCAGGCGCCGGTTGCATTCACAATGCAGCGCGCGCGGACAACGAAGGCCTCGCCGCTCAGGACGTCCTTTACTTCCGCCCCGGCCACCCTGCCGTGTTCCTTGATGAACCCTTGCGCCTCAACTTTATTCGAGATACAGCAGCCCTCTTCGGAAGCGGATACCGCGTTTGCGATGCACAGCCGCGCGTCATCCATCTGCGCGTCGCAATACATTACACCGCCTTTGAGCCCTTTAGGTGTTATTCGCGGCTCGAAGATCGAAAGCTCGCTCTTATCGAGCGAACGGTGGCAATGGATATTTTTCCTTCCGGCAAGCATGTCGTAAAGGAAGACGCCTGTGCGCATCATTATGAGCGGGCGCGGGTCGCCCTTGTAAACGGGTATGATGAATTCAAGCGGACGGACAAGGCGCGGCGCCGTCCTGAGGAGTATCCCGCGCTCGTGAAGCGCCTCGTAGACAAGATTAAGGTTGAACTGTTCGAGATAGCGGATACCGCCGTGGATTATCTTCGTGGAGTTGCCGGAGGCGCCGCAGGCGAAGTCGTTCTTTTCGATGAGGGCCGTCTTGAGCCCGCGCATCGAGGCGTCGCGGGCGATGGCGCAGCCGTTGATCCCGCCGCCGATGACTAACAGGTCGAATTGCCCTGCTTTCAACCCCGCAATATCGCGCTTCATACAGCCCTTGCCTTACGGACCGCGGCGAGCCAACCCTTGTATAGCCCCTCCCTCTCCTTCCCCTTCATGCGCGGATGGAAAACTCTTTCGACGGAAAGAGTTTTCCTAATCTCAGGGGCACTCTTCCAGAAACCGACCGCAAGCCCCGCTAGCATCGCCGCACCCTTCGCGGTCGTCTCGATTATCTTCGGGCGCACTATATCGATACCGAGGATGTTCGCTTGGAGCTGCATAAGCGAGCTGTTGCGGCATGCGCCGCCGTCGACGCGAAGTGATTTCAGGCGTTTGCCGGTCTCCTCCTCCATTATACCGATGATATCCTTCACCTGGTACGCGATCGCCTCAAGCGTCGCGCGGATTATATGCTGTCTGCTTGTGCCGCGCGTGATACCCGTAATTGTGCCTCGCGCGTGCGGATCCCAGTAAGGCGCGCCGAGGCCTACGAATGCCGGCACGAAATACACACCGCCCGTGTCCTTCACTTCTTTCGCCAGCTTTTCGGTCTCGGCTGCTGTCTTTACTATCTTTAATCCGTCCCTGAGCCATTGGACGGCCGCGCCCGCGATGAATACCGCGCCTTCCTGCGCGTAGCACGGCGAGCCGTGCTTATCGCATGCGAGCGTCGTAAGCAGGCCCTTCTTCGACATCATGAATTTATTGCCGGTGTTTAAAAGAAGGAAACAGCCGGTGCCGTAAGTATTCTTCATCTCCCCCGCCTCGAAACACCCCTGGCCGAAGAGCGCCGCCTGCTGGTCGCCGGCAACGCCCGCGATCGGTATGCCTGCGGGCAAACCGCAGGCACCTTTCACGGTCGCGCCGAATACCGAGCTCGACGGCCTGACTTCCGGCAAGATCGCTTTTGGTATTCCGAGTATACGCAGGAGTTCGCCGTCCCACTTTTTCTCTTTAATGTTAAATACCATCGTCCGCGAAGCGTTCGTATAATCCGTCGCGTGTACCCTCCCACCTGTCAGCTTCCATATCAGCCACGTATCTATCGTTCCGAAGCAAAGGTTCTCTTTTTCCTTAACATTATCGAGGATCCATTTTATTTTTGTCGCGGAGAAGTAAGCGTCGATGACGAGGCCTGTCTTTCGGCGGAATAATCCGGCGTTGCCCTGCTTCTTTAATTTTTCGCAGATGCCTGCCGTGCGGCGGCACTGCCAGACGATGGCGTTGTAGACGGGCTTACCGGTCTTCCTGTCCCATAGGACGGTCGTCTCGCGCTGGTTCGTGATGCCTATCGCGGCGATGTCGGCCGGCTTGATCCTCTTGCTGGCAAGCGCCTGCTTGACGACACATTCAACAGAGCGCCATATCTCTTCCGGGTCATGCTCGACCCACCCTTCGCGCGGGTATATCTGCCTGAACTCCTTGTAGGCGCTGGAAACAATACGGCCGGGCTTATCGAATATATATGCCCGGCTTCCGGTGGTGCCCTGGTCGATTGATAAAATATATTTCATTCGAACTCCCTAATGAGACGACAAGTACCTGAACGCGCTTAAGCAGGCCTTCGAGCCCTCGCCGGCAGCGATGATTATCTGCTTCTCGGGGACGTCGGTGACGTCGCCGGCGGCGAAGATGCCGGGGATGTTCGTCTCGTTGCGGCTATTGACGATTATCTCCCCTGCGGGGTTCCTTTTAAGTTCCCCGGCGAAATCTGAATTCGGCAGGAGGCCTATCTCCACGAAGACGCCCTGGACGGCAAGCGTCTGCTCCTTGCCCTTTGTCTCTATCTTTATCGCGTTGACCATCTTCTCCCCGAGGACGGCTTTCACGACGCTGTCGTTCAATACCGTGGCTATGGGGCTCTTCTCTATCTTCTCCCGCACCACGGCTTCTCCGCCGAGCTCGGGTGTATTATTGATGACGTATACCTTCTTCGCGATCTTGAGCATCTGTATCACCGCGTCGAGCGCGGAGTTGCCGCCGCCTATCACCGCGACATCCTTGCCCGAAAATATTGGGCCGTCACATGTCACGCAGTATGTGAGGCCCTTATTCTTGAACTCCGTCTCTCCCGGCACCTTCAGCTCGCGGGACTTCTTCCCCGAGGCCACGATGACGGTCCTTGCCCTGTATTCCCCTTTATCCGTCCTGACTATGATCTCCTCGCCCTGCTTCTTAAGCCCCAGGACGGGTTCTCTCTCGCGCACCTCGATGCCGTATTGCCGCATATGCTCTTCGAACTTCGCGGCGAGTTCCGGCCCGGATATGAACTGGTATCCGGTGTAGTTCTCGACATCGCCGCTCCAGGCCGCCTGCCCTCCGATGTCCCAACTGATCACGAGCAGGCTCATCTTTTTGCGGGCCGCGTAAACGGCCGCGGTTATCCCGGCAGGCCCCGCGCCGATTATTATGAGGTCATAAAGGGTCATATACCCAGTTCTTTTTTGATCTCGTCCCTGTCGAAGCCGACTATTATCTTGCCCTCTATATCGAGGACCGGCACGCCCATCTGGCCGGATTTCTGCACCATCTCCTCGCCTTTTGCCTGGTCTGCCGCGACGTTGATATCCTCGAACGCGACATTATTATCCTTCAGGTACTGCTTGACCTTTATGCAATACGGGCATGTCGGCGTGCTGTACACTTTTACGTTCTTCATCAGAATTTCTCCCAGTGGATAACCTTTTCCAGGGGCCTTTTTGTATGGGGCTCCGGTTCCGATCTCGGATACCCTAACGATATTATACTTACAAGCTTAAAACCCGCGGGCGCGGATAACGCATCCGATATCCTTGTGCCGTATTCTTTCTTGTCTCCCGCTATCCAGCACGCCCCAAGCCCCAGCGCGGCCGCCGCAAGCAGCATATTCTCGGTCGCGGCGCTTCCGTCCTCGAGATAATATTTAGTGTCCTTGCAGAATACGGCTATCGACGCCGCGGCGCCCGCCATGAACTTCCCGTGGTCGGTAATTCCCGCGAGTTCTTTTATCTTCGCCTTGTCCGTTACGATGACGAACTCCCACGGCTGTTCGTTGCGCGCCGTCGCCGCGAGGCGCCCCGCGTCGGCTATCTTCTCCAGTTTATCCTTTTCGACCGGCTTGTCGGCGTATTCCCTGACGCTTATCCGTTTCCTGAAATTCTCTAACGCGTCCATATTATTCCCCCGGCAGCCCGTTCAACGCTTTCACATACGCGCATTCCGGGTGCCCTGCCCACGATTTGTTCAAGATCACGCGCAATTCTACGCAGGTAAATTCCTTCCCGCTTACGGTCTTCCTCGGGCCGAGGCGCGTCTCATAGACGCGGCAGCGGTAATGCACGCCGTCCGGCTCGGCGACGAGCTCTTCGCACGGGTCGCCATCCTTTACGCCGCAGCACGCTCCGCACCGCCTGCACAGCGATTCGTATTCCGAATTCTTATTCTTCTGGTATTCGACGTAGTCCCTGTCTTCCATCATGCCTTTCAGAACGAATAGTATATCCCGGCGCTCACGGCATCCTCGTCTATGAAGCGCCCCTCGACGTTTATCGTTACGTTATCTTTTACCTTCATGTCAAATCCCGCGATCACGCCCCCGTTATATTTCGGCGAGACGCGCTTCCTGTCGCCTTTATTTACCCTGTAGACATGTTCGAATACCGACGCCTTGCCGCCCGCGTAAGGCGTGAACCTGCCGAACTTCTTCGAGCACAGCAGGTCGAGCTGCCAGTCATCGAGGAACGATTCGTACCTGTCCGTCCCGATATCCGTATCGCGCGGGTGAACGCTTATATGGTGGAAACCGCCGACTATCCTGACTCCGTACTCTTCATTGTCATACATCCGCAGCCTGAACCCGTAACCGCCCGCGAACGAGTAGCCGTAATCCACGTCGGCCACATTCCCGCCCTTCCTGTCCGTATTGCCGATGCCGGCTTTTCCGTCGAGCGTGAGCCAGTCGAGGACGCCGTATGACACGTCAAGATAGTGCTGGCCGGAGGACACCTTTCCGTAACCCTCCTCAAGCTCGTGCTTAAGCACGATATTCGCCTGGTATCCCGCGCGCACCTTCCCCTTCGCGGGCATATCCGTGCCGTAAGACGGGGCGGAATAAGCGCGCGCAGGGAAGCTAAGGAGAGCTATGAGCAATATCACGGTATTACGCATAGCCATATTCTATTGTATTATGCTTATTTTTTAAAGTGTTTTCTGCGGAGAGCGGCGATGCCTATGAGGCCCGCGCCGAATATCGCGAAGGTCTTGTGTTCCGGGACGGTATTGTTTTCTTCAAAAGACCCGCCGGCTATGGAGTAGGCGCCCGTATTTTCGGGCGTTTCGATCGGAGTGAACGGTTCGATCTCGGGTTCCGCGAAAAAACCCGGCGATATGCTCGGCGGCTCGGACTGCAGTCCGCCGTATTTCTTTATCCTTATATTATCCATGAATATCTGCCCGACCCTGCTGTCCCTCGGGTAGATGATGAACATGACATCCGTGGCGATATTCGCGCTGCCGAACGGCACTTTGAAGTCCTTAGTTGTTATGTCGAACGTGACGTTCGTGTTGAGCCCCGTCTCGAGCCGTTTCGGTATGCTCTCGCGGATCCCGTCGGTGTTGAAAGCCAGAGCGATGTCGCACGGCGGGCCGCTGTTATATATATCGAGGATGACTTTATTCGCGAATGTGACGTCGAGGTCGGTGTTGGACTTCCTTATCGTGAGGCCTTTTGCGGACGGGATGCTGTTTGTAATATTGATCGCGAGCGAACCGTTGCCCTCCGTCTTGAATTCCGAACTTATCCCTACTTCGCCCGAGGTATTGATGCTCCAGTGCTGCCTTGACTCAAGGCCGTCCCATAATAACGTGTCGCTGCTGCCATTCGAGCTCTGCGCAAAAACAGGCCGGACCGAGATCACCAGCAGGAGCAGGCAAACCGCTAAACCTATTCCTCTCTGTTCTCCCTGAGTTTTCCTATCATCTTTTTGAGGGTACCCGTTGGTCATATATCACACCATTAAATTATCCTACAAATCAGAGTGAAGCACAGGAACTAAATATGATCATCCAAGATTTCCTGCACTTCACCCTGATATTATAATCCTTTATTAACTTGTGTCAAATGTTTTTTTCGGGCCTGCCTATTTACTGCCGGGCATGATCCCCTTCAGCCCTTCCGTCGCCTTTTTCATAGCATCAGTGGCAGCCGCTTTTCCTGATTCCACTGCCGTAGCGGCCGCATCTGTGGCTGCCTTTGTTGCGCTAGACAACGCGCCGGCGGCGGTATTCTTCAGGGCCCCGATATCAAAATTCGCCAGGGACGCTATGGTCGTATTCGTCAGCGCCTTGAACATGACCAGCGACGCGAAAGTATACGGGTTATCTATGTTCTCGTAGCGCTCATCAAGGGCGATATTGAATTCCTTAACAAATGGCGTCGCGCCTTTCGTGTAATCCTTATAAATGACTTTCCCTATCTTAAGCTCGAGCACGTCTATCTTGAATTTCATGTCCTTTTTCGCGCCCTTTGCCCCGGCGCCTTTTGCCTAGATCGCCTTAAGGGAATCGAGGTTCAACTCCCCTCCCTCGTTTTTTATAACATAAAACTCCTTCAGTTCGAGCTTCATCTTCTCAAGGTGGTTCGTGCCGTTAAGGAACGACCCGAGGTCGTAGTCCACATGAAGCACCGGCATGTCCAGCATGACCCTGTCCTTGAACGCGTTCTTCGGATTATAGACCTTGAACCCGTTTATTTCGACCGCGCTCCTGAATATGCCTACCTTCATGCTCTTCACGCTCGCAGGCAGGTCGGTGAACGCCCTGATGCCGGACGTAAATACCGTGCTAGCGATAAAATCCTTCGCGAGGAACAATACGACCAGAACAGCAACGATGACTATCAAGACCTTCTTCATCCCTTTACCCTCCTTTTACCTTATTACCCGCCTTTATTACAAATACCGCGTTCAACGCAAAGATGTTAGGCAGGAACCGTGACGTCCCGTTTCTACCGAGAAAATGCTCCGACTCTATCGTTATCCCTTTATCCGCGCAAAATTCCTTGAAATCGCTGATACTGAGGAAATGCAGGTTAGGAGTATTATACCACCTGTAAGGCAAAGAATACGTTACCGGTGTCTTGCCCTTGAGGAACAGCCGAAGCCGCGCGCGCCAATAAGCGAAATTCGGGAATCCGACGATGACCCGTCCGCCGACGCGCAGCGCCTCGTCTATCACGAAATCGACCTTCTTGACCTCCTGCATGCTCTGGTTCAGTATAACATAATCGAACGACCTGTCGGGATAATCATTCAGGCCGCTGTCTATGTCCCCGTGGAACACGCTTAGGCCCTTCTCTACGCATTTATATATAGCCGCCTCGCTGAGCTCGACGCCCTGCGCCTTTACGCCCTTGCCTTTCGTGAGCAGGTACAACAGGTCGCCCTCACCGCAGCCGAGGTCAAGTACCCTTGACCCCGGCTCGACGATACCGTATATGACCTCGTGATCCGGCCTTTTTGCTTCCTTCGTCATTATCAACGTCCTTCCTTTTGCGCTTTCTTCAGGAAATGGCTTATCAGGTGCGTCTGCTCCTCCGTCTCGAGCAGGAACGCGTCATGCCCGTATGTAGACTTTATCTCGCAATAGGACGCGTCGGCATGCCTCATCTTCAACTGCTTGACTATCTCCTGCGCCTGGTAAGACGGATAGAGCCAGTCCGACTTGAACGCTATAACGAGGAATTTCGTCTCTATATGGCGCCCGGGGTGCCTGTTCTTCTCTCCCGAGAGGTCGAAATAGTCGAGGGCCTTCGTAATATACAGGTAGGAGTTCGCGTCGAAACGCTTCACGAAACTGTCCCCCCTGTACCTCAGGTAACCCTCCACCTCGAAGTCGGTCTTGAAACGGAAGCTGTAGTTCTTCTCCTTCAGCCTCCTCGAGAACTTCTCCTCCATCGACTGGTCGCTCATATACGTTATGTGGCCGATCATCCTCGCGACTGCCAGGCCTTTTTCGGGCTGGCCTTTCCCGTAGTAATCGCCTCCGCGCCATTCGGGATCGGCCATGACCGCCTGCCTGCCGACCTCATCGAACGCGATCTGCTGCGGCGAATGTTTGAGCGCCGTGGCTATCGGTATCGCGGAACGCACCCTCTCCGGGTAAGACGCGACCCACTGCAATGCCTGCATCCCGCCCATCGAACCGCCTACTACGCAGAGTAGCTTGTCTATGCCGAAATGGTCTATCAGGTGCTTCTGCGCGTTGACCATGTCGGATATCGTTATCAGCGGGAAATCCAGCGCGTACGGGCGCCCCGTCTTCGGGTCCACGGATGACGGACCGGTGCTTCCCTTGCACCCGCCTATGACGTTCGAGCAGATGACAAAATACTTATTCGTGTCGAACGCCTTTCCCGGGCCTATCATCGGATCCCACCAACCGGGGTCTTCCTCGCCGTCGTGGTAACCGGCCGCGTGAGCGTCTCCCGAGAGGGCGTGCTCCACCAGTATCGCGTTGTTCTTCTCTTCATTGAGCGCGCCGTATGCCTCATAAGCCAGCGTTATCGGCCCGAGCGACTGCCCGGACTCCAGCTTGAGCTCTTTCGGGGGCTCCGCGAACGTGAAATACTCCGTCTTGACTTTTCCGACACTTCCCTGGGTCGTCATCAATTCTCCTTAGCGGGACGCTTTCTTAAGCGCCTGGTCTATATCCGCGATTATATCATCTATATGTTCGAGCCCTATCGAGAGGCGGACGAAATCCGGCGTGACGCCGGTCGCCAACCGCTCTTTTTCGCTCAATTGCTGGTGGGTCGTCGTAGCCGGGTGTATAGCTAAACTTTTCGCGTCGCCGATATTCGCGAGATGAGATATCAGCCCGAGCGATTCGACGAACTTTTTCCCGGACTTAAGGCCGCCCTTGATCCCAAACCCTATTATGGCGCCCGCGCCCTTCTTAAGGTACTTCCTCGCCTTTTCGTGATCAGGGCTCGTCGGAAGGCCGGGATAATTCACCCACGAGACCCCCGGGTGCTTCTTCAGGTGTTTCGCCACTGCAAGCGCGTTCTCGCAATGCTTCGGCATCCTGAGATGGATGGTCTCAAGGCCCTGCAACAGCAGGAATGAGTTGAACGGCGATATAGCCGGGCCAAGGTCCCTAAGGAGAGAGACCCGCGCCTTCGTGATATAAGCGATGTTGCCCGCCGGCTTAAGCGCCTTCACGAAATCAAGCCCGTGATAACTTGCGTCCGGGCCCGAGATAAGCGGGAATTTCCCGTTGGTCCAGTCGAACTTCCCCGAATCCACTATGATGCCCCCGAGCGAGGTCCCGTGCCCTCCGATGAATTTTGTCGCGGAATAGACGACGATATCCACGCCGAAATCGATCGGCCTCAGGATATACGGGGCGGACGTGTTGTCCAGCACAAGCGGAATACCGTGCTTATGCGCTATCTTCGCGAGCCCTTCGAGGTCCGCTACGTCGAGTTTCGGGTTGCCGACCGACTCCGCGTATATCGCTTTCGTCTTCGGCGTCACCGCCCTGTCGAACGCCTTCAGGTCGCCCGACTTTACGAACGTGGTCCTGATACCGAAACGCGCGAACGTGTAATGCAGTAGGTTATATGTGCCGCCGTAAAGGTTATCGGCGGACACTATATGGTCGCCTGCCTGCGCGATATTCAGCAGCGCTATCGTTATGGCCGCCTGGCCGCTGGAGACCGCAAGCGCGCCGATCCCGCCGTCGAGCAGGGTTATCCTCTTCTCCAGCACGTCGGTCGTAGGGTTCATCAGGCGCGTGTATATGTTCCCGCTCTCCTTAAGCGCAAACAGGTTGGCGGCGTGTTCCGAATCCCTGAACTGGTAGGATGTCGTCTGGTATATCGGCACCGCCCTTGAACCTGTCACGGGATCGGGCGATTGTCCCCCGTGCAGCGCCAACGTCTCTGCTCTTAATTTTGCATCGATCTTGCTCATCTCTCTCCTTTTAAGGCCCGGAAAAACAAAAAACCCGGGCTAAAAAGCACGGGCCTCACAAGACACTGTTCGCTTTTTAGCACATTTATTAAGCGGAGCAATACGCATCAAATCGCCGCTCTTCATTTTTTTACATTGTATCATCTATTGACTTTTTGTCAAGGGTATTATTTTCGCGACATGCTTCGCATCAGGCGCGTTCTGTTCGCGCAGCGCCGAATGCAGGTCCTCCTCCTTTATGAACCCCAGTTCCTTGCATATCTCGCCGAACGCGACGCCGCGCCTCCAGTGTATGTTAAGCGCCTCGTCCAATTGTTCAGCCGAGAGCAGTTTCTTCTCGAGAAGCAACTGCCCGAGCGGCCTGTAGCCGTTGGCCGATGCGTCGGCCCTCTTATATAATTGGGGGCCGAGGAATTCGCCTGTCTTGCCGCTCCTCCTGTCCTCCATGAACTTGCTTCCCGACAGGTCCTTCAGGAAACGCTTTATCTCCGCCAGTTTCTCGTTTATCTGCACCATGTTCGTCACGTCGGAATGGCTGTGCCTGTTGACGACTGCCAGCGAGACGCTCATCAGGTTGACCTTCGTCATCTTGTGCGTCCTGTCCTTCGCGTATATGAAGCCCTGCTTCCTGTCTTCCTGGGTGTAATGGAAAGGTATGATGCGGTCGAATGACAGGATGATGTTATGGCAGACCTCCTTGTACCTGTCCGGAGAGGTAATGAACATGAAATCGTCACCGCCTATATGGCCTATGAAATCCTCGGGATTGCCATGTTTCTTTATCGACGTGTAGAGGACGTACGCGGTCTGCATTATCGCCCTGTCGCCCTTACGGTAGCCGTAAACGTCGTTGAAATACTTGAAGCTGTCTATGTCGAGGTATCCGAAAGTGAAAGAGACGTCCTTCTTCAGCCTCTCTGTCACCGCCTCCTCTATTATCCTTCCTCCGGGCAGGCCTGTCAGCGGGCTCGCGTAAAAACTGTATTGCGACCTCCTTGCCGCCATCTCGACCCTGACCCTGAGGTCGAGCGGGTCCGGCGGTTTTATGAGGTAGTCATCGACGCCCTGCTTAAGGTTCAACAGCTGCGTCCTGAGCTGGCGCTTATTTATGAGGGTTATTACAGGGATGAACGCCGTGACGAAATCGTCCTTGAGCAAACGGCATATCTCGAGATGCGCTTTGCTGGCGGAATGGACATCGACGACTATTACATCCGGGGAGGCCTTCTTTATCGGGGTAATATCATGCAGCGGCGATTCGTGCAGGAAGACCTCATAGCCCCAACCGTCAAGGCAGAAGGTCAACACCTCCCTGAGGCTCTTGTCCGAAGAGATGATCAGTATTTTTTTTATCTTTTCCAAAAGCTATTTTTCCTGCTGTAAGACGTTCAAGAACGCGTCCACAACTTTCGGGTCGAACTGGGTTCCTGAGCTGTTCTTGATTATCTTTATGGCTTCTTCTTTCGGATACGCTTTCCGGTAGGGCCGGTCGGACGTCAGCGCTTCATATACGTCCGAGACCGCGATTATACGGGCGCCGACAGGTATCTGCTCGCCCTTGAGGCCGTTCGAATATCCTTTTCCGTCCCATCTCTCGTGATGGTAATAGATCATCGGCACCACGCCCTGCAGTGACTGGATGGGCCTCAGGATATCTACCGCGATCTGCGGGTGCCTCTTTATCTCATCGTATTCCTTCTTTGTCAGCTTGCCTTTCTTTAAAAGTATCTTCTCGCTGACACCGATCTTGCCGAGGTCGTGCAATATCGACGCCTGGCTTATCTTCTCCACTTCTTCCTTCGGCAGGCCGAGATTGCGCGCCACTTCGGTGGCGTAGTGGACCGTCTTCTCCACATGCTCGCCGGTGTAATGGTCTTTCAATTCTATCGTCTTGGCAAAAGCGAATATCGACTCGACAAGCCCCTGGTTCGCCTGCCTCGTAAGCTTATCGAGCTTCTTCTTCAGCAGCCTGACATCGGTCGTCTTCTCGGGGACCGGGGCAAAATCATCTTTTTCCATGGTCTTCAGGTCCACCGACGAATATACCCTGTTGCCGCCGAGCTCCTTGACTTTGCTCAATATGCGGTCGGCCATATCGATGAGGTCCTGGCCCTTGGATATCTTGTCTTCCGGGTACGACGATACCGCGATGCTGACTTTCAGCTTTATACTGTGTTCCCTGTCGCCGAAGTCGTACAAACTTATTAACTCGAGTATCCTGTCGCCGAGGCCGACGGCATCCGCCCTGTTGGTCGCGGGCGAGAGCACTACGAACTCCTCGCCGCCGAGCCTGACAACTATATCATACTGGCGCACGGCAAGCTTCAGCTGCCTCGCGAACTGTTTCAATATGAGGTCGCCGAACTGGTGTCCGTAAACGTCATTGACCGACTTAAAGTAATCTATGTCGAGCAGTATCGCGGAAAGCGGGTGGGCGTACCTCTTCGCGCGCAGGAACTCCGCCTCTATTACCTCTCCAAGGTACCTGTAGTTATACAGGCCGGTGTGCGGGTCCTTCAGGGCCATCTGCTTGAAGACCTTGTTCGACTTGATAAGCTCGGCATTGAGTTTCTCGAGCTTTTCCCCGGAGAGTTTCTTTTCCGTTATGTCGCGTATCGTCTCGATAGCCCCGACGAATTTCCCGGACTTGTCATAGATGGGCGTGGCCTTCGCCCAGACGTATATGCCTTTATTGTCGTTAAGCATGGGAAGGAATACTTCGGTGAAGAGGACGTCCTCGTCCCTGTGGACATAATCGTATCTTCGTTCCATCTCTTCGTTCTTGTCGAAGATCAGGTCTATGAGGATCGGGCGTTTTTTGCCGTAAAAGGGCTCCGCATACGCATAATCGCCCTTGCCTATCATCTCTTCCTTGCTTACGCCCGTCATCTCTTCGATCGCCTTATTCCAGGCAACGACCTTCTTATCTGCGTCGATGACGAACGTAGCATCCGGCAGGAATTCGATTATATCAAACAACCGCTCTTCTATATTATGATTGTTTTCCATTGGCTGAATTTTCTCGGTTCAATTATGCCATTAAACGGAAACAATGTCAAATCTTTATAGGCCAACGACGGGTTAACGCCCCTTGACCTTAAAACCGGTTGTTTTGCGCAATTCGTTTCCTACGAATAAGTTAACCTTATATTGGCCGGGAGGCAGCTGTCCTACGGGTATAATAGCGGCGGGCTGGGTCGGCACCGAATACTCGGGGTTATCGGAATATTCCGCGTGGACGTCCAGTTCATTACCCTTCAGGGAGACCTTCTTTATTAACACCTTGCTTAATCCCGGAAAGAAACCCCTGAAGACCGTTACGCACAAGTGGTCTTTGACCTCAAAGTATTTCTGCTCCCTCTTCCCTTCGACGATCATCTGTTTGAGCCAGAAGAGCGCGTAAACGGCATCGCCCTTAGTCACGTATACGGCTTCTACGGGATCCTTCAGCGTCTTGACGTCGCCGCCCAGGGCATAGCAGGAATAAGTGACATTCTCAAGCGACAGCGCTTTACCGTCCCCCGCCTCTTCGGCGAACGCTCCGGGCGAGGCTAATAATATTGCCGCGATGGCTACCGCCGAAGTGATCATTTTGAGCATCCGTAATGGCCCACTTTCTTTCCCGTGCTCCAGTATTCGCCCCAGTTATAAGAGAACGGCGCGGCTTTTTCGATATCTATTCTCCCTGACGGACCGAGGGCCGATTCCTCGACATGCACCGCCACTATCTCCGCGATGAACATCTCGTGCGTGCCCAGCATCTTCGAATCCCTGACTTTGCATTCAAGCGCTACCGGGCATTCCCTGATAAGAGGGGCTTTGACCACCTTCGCGGGCTCCGTGTGCAGGCTGGTCAGCTTGAACTTGTCCTCGTTCCGTCCCGAGACCGTTCCGCATACATCGGTCTGCCTCATTATTTCCGTCGTCGGGATATTGACAGTGAACTCCTTCTGTTCCTTAATAAGCCCGTACGAATACCTGCCGGGCCTTATCGAGACGGAAAGCATCGGGGGCTCCGAGCATACGATACCCGCCCAAGCCAGCGTTATCACGTTCGGCTTTCCCTGCTTGTCTACGCATGTGACCAGCACCACCGGAAGCGGGAATAAGGCGGCCTCCGGCTTGCCTGATTTTTTCGCCATTCATCCTCCTCCTAAATATCCATCGAAATGAGGTACGCGAGGTTCCTCTCGATGTCTTCCTTTGAATGGGGTTCCGATGTGATTATCGGCTCCCTTCCCTTCTTGAGGACTTCCCTGATAAGCCCCCTGAAATCAAGGTCGCCTTCTCCGAGCGGAAGGTGGGAATCGAAATCACCTTTATTATCCGAAAGATGGATCTCGCCTATCGACTTATCCGGATACCATTTCAGCGCGTCGAAGGGCGACATCTTTGCGAAAGCGTAATAATGGCCGGGGTCGAAACATGCCTCAAAGTTGGGGCGGCCAATCTCCCGGACGATGCTTACAACGACAGAGGGGTCGTTGTCTATGGAATTCTCCACCGCTATCGTTATGCCGCCATCGGCCGCCATCGCGGCGGCTTTCTCCCATATGGGAAGGCAAAAATTAAGGAATACGTGAGACGAGTCCTTATAGAAGATCGGGTCGAAACCGCTGTGCAGCACTATATGGCCGGCTTTGATATCCCGGCAAAATTTGAAGGCCTGGCTGAAGCGTTTGAGCGTAAGGTCCCTTATCCCCTCATCCCAGCTTCCCGGGTTGAGGTCGAGGAAAGGCCCGTGCACTATCTTCTTCAACCCGCTTTCCCTGAAGACGTTGTTTATCCTGCTTATCTCTTCGGCGCTGTAAGAATCGAGCGCGGAGCCGTCGGCATAGATCTCGCAATTTATGCCCTTATCGGCCACCCACCCGAGGCTGCTCAACAGCATCCTGTACGGCGCGTGAAAATATAAGTTTTCCCTGGTTAGTTTCATCTTCTTGTTGATATTATAGACCATTAGGCGGCGTTTGAGTATAAAAAAAGGCCCGGGGTTCGCGTTACACCCTGGACCGTCACTTTCTCCCACCCTATCGTGGGCTTGCTTGGCAGCTTGACCCACTGTACCAAGTGGGCGCCTGTCCGTCGCCGCGAGCGGCTACGGAACTCCGGCTCCCTATACAGCTTTGATGATCACCGCGCCAAGCCGTCGCACTTATAGGGCAGATATCTTTTTCCTATACAAGTATATCACGGCACGGGCTAAAATCAAGATTACCGGTTATTTTTCTTTTACGACGGTATTATGCAGCGAACCTATGCCTTCTATCCTTACCTCTATGCGGTCTCCCGGCAGCATCGGCCCGATCCCAAACGGCGTCCCGGTGGATATTATGTCCCCGGGCAGCAGCGTCATGATGCTCGAAACGAACGATACGAGCTTTGGGACGGAAAAGATCAGGTTCGACGTGCTTGAGGATTGCTTCTGCTTACCGTTAAGGTACGATTCCACCTTAAGGGCCGACGGATCGACGTCCGTCTCGATATGCGGGCCTATAGGGCAGAACGTATCGAATGACTTGGACCTTGTCCACTGGCTCTCCCTGGATTGTATGTCGCGCGCGGTCACGTCATTCAGGCACGTATATCCCAGGATATATTCGCGCGCGCCGGACTCACCGATATTCCGGCCTTCCTTTTTTATCACGACCGCGAGCTCGGCTTCGAAATCGAGCCGCGTGACGCCGCGCGGATACACGATATCCTGCCCGTCGTATATGATCGAGGAAGGCGGCTTGATGAATATCAGCGGTTCCCCGGGGACGCCGAGGTTGAGTTCCCTGGCATGGTCGGCGTAATTAGTGCCGACGCATATTATCTTCGATGGCCTTATGTCCTCTATGCCTGTCTTCATTTATCCTTCCATCTCTTTTTTTATCGCGTCCATGATGGCCTCCGGCGAGGCGCCGGCCATCGGTTTTCCTATCGATACTTTTACCGGGGACGGCTTCGGGAATACGGCCCCGCGCGGATACGCCTCAAAAGCCCCGGTAATGCCGCACGGTATCACCGGGGCGCCGGTCTTGAGCGCCATCACTGCGGCTCCCTTTCTTCCTTCCCTGAGCTTGCCGTCCGGGCTCCTGGTTCCCTCCGGGAATATCCCGACCACACTACCCTGTTCCAGCAGTTTTACCTCTTTTTCTACCGAGCCGCCTTCCCTTATCATCCCGGTGGACGCAAACAGCCCCTTAAGCCACCAAACGTCATAAACATCTTTCCTGACTATCCAGCTTATCCTCCTCGGGATGGCGACCGCGAGGGCCACCGGGTCAATATAGCTGGAATGGTTCGCGGCAATTATAGCGCCGCCTTCTTTCGGGATATTGCAGAGGCCTGTCGTCTTGAGGCGGAAGAGGATCTTACAGAGGAACCATGCGATCGCGCGCAGGACCCGGTATAACACAAACTTAATTGATTATTACCATCCTCTTTGCAAGGATGGAATTTATGTAGCAGGAGATCTTGTTCTGGTCCTGTTTCTTTATCCTATTGAAGAATATCGCTATATTGCGGCAATTCGAGCCGGGCCCGGGATCCTTTACGGGTTCCGAGCGGACGACAACGCCGTCTATATGGACGGGATGTGCTTTGGATTTCTCTTCTGACGGGAGCAGCAGGACGATCTTGACTTTAGATAATAGCGGGAAATAACCGTCAACCTGGCAGAACACCCCTGAACAGCTGATGTTCTTCGTTACGCTTATGGCATCAAAACCCTCATCCTTTATCTTGAGGGGTATCTTCTCTTCTACACGCGGCTGTCTTCTTCTTTCGGTCTTTGGCCTTTGCATATTCCACTTTTTACTTATTACGGGGCGCTGCGCTCTGACCTATCTGTTGCTCGACCCATTCCTTGTATACGTGGTCGAGTATCCTGTTCCTGTCGAACGGGGACATCTGCGTGAATTTTATGCCCGCACCCGACTCCGTCTTCGCTTCCGACTTCTCGACCCAGACCAGATCGCCCTTCGCGTATACGGGCGCCGCGTCTTCCGGTATCCGCAGTTTTATTTCCAATTCCGTTCCGGGGACTAACTTGCTGTTCACTGAAATCTGCATGCCTTCGCGACTCAGGTTCCTTGTCACCGAGATCCCTTCTACCGGCGCGCCATTCCCGGGAACCATATACTCCACTTCAATGGAGACATCGAAACGCATAAATTTCCTTTTCTCGCTCATCCCCCATCACCCCCTTTTTGTGCTCCTGTACTTATAGTCCTTTCCCTCCTTGTTTTCACCATTATTATCCGCCGCTTAAAATAAAAAGTCAATTATTTTATTTTCAATACTCCAAAAGCTCCTCGATTATGCGCTTAAGCCGCGCCTTGTCCTCGTCCGTGATGCTCGTGAACTCTATGCCGGTATCAAATTGGCTTGATTTCTTCTTAAGGTATTCGCTGCGCCTGACAGACCACGCGACCTTGCCTTCGCAGTTCACCGGTATCGGGTCGTCGGGAAGGAACAGTTCCACTTCGACGGGGGTATGCTTGAGGAGCGCTCTCTCCAGGATCAGGCAGATGCCGCCTGCGGAGATATTTTCGGTCTGGGTGCGGAAGACAAGGCTGGTCTCCTTCTTTTTAACTATGACGACGCACTCAAAAGAGACCCTCACCGACCTTCTGGTATCGATTCCGCTCCAGCCCATTTTAGTCCGCCTTTGGTATTATTATACCTTTTAATGTAAACTTTACAATACTATTTTTTTATTTTGACATTCCAGGCGCCCGATGATAAAATGCCATCGAAAATACGGGATTGCCCTACATATGGAGGCGCCCTCTTTGTACGAAAAATATTACGGCCTAAAAGAAAGACCCTTCAACGTAACCGCAGACCCTAATTTCCTTTTCTTCAGCAGGAAACACCGCGAGGCGTTCGACCACCTCATATACGGCATCAAGGAAAGGCGCGGTTTCCTTGAAATAACCGGCGAGATAGGCACGGGCAAGACCACCCTTTGCAGAGCCCTGATAGGCCAGCTCGACCCTAACACTAAGACCGCCTTCATATTGAACTCCAACCTTCCGGAAACGCAGCTGCTCTTCGCGATCGTCACCGATTTCGGGCTCAACGCGAAGCCGAAGACCAAAATCAGCCTGCTTACCGAGCTCAATAAGTTCCTGATAGAGCAGCTCAAGGCAGGTTCGAATGTGGTCCTGATAATAGACGAGGCACAGAATCTCAGGTCGGCCCAGTTGGAGCAGGTAAGGATGCTGTCTAACCTCGAGACCGACAAGGACAAGCTTATCCAGATAGTGCTGGTCGGCCAGCCGGAACTGCGCGACAAGCTGAATTCCCCTGAACTCGAGCAGTTGAGGCAAAGGATCTCCGTGAGGTACCATATCCTCCCCCTCGACAAGGCCGAGATAAGCGATTATATAACGCACAGGATGCGCGTGGCGGGCTCCGACGGCTCGGTGGCCTTCAGCCCGGACGCGATAAGCGAGATATTCGAATATTCCGGAGGCGTCCCGAGGCTGATAAACCTTGTCTGCGACAGGGCGCTGCTTCTCGGGTTCACGATGGAGACAAAGGAGATAACACTCGATATGATAAAAAGGTCTGTTGAAGAGATAGAAGGGTTCGTGAGGATATGAGCATAATAATGGAAGCGTTGAAAAAAGCGTCCGACAGGCCGGCGACTGAGGCAGGACGCTCGGCCGCGGTTGCGGCCAGTGCCGAGATGCGCGTGGTCGCCTCTCCGGAGCCGCATGAACTGCGGTTCTCGAAATCGTTCCTCATGATGTTCTCCACGATAATGGTGATAGCCGCCGTGGCATATTTCACCGGGATGCCCAATCACGGCCCGGCAACGTCAATCGATACCGCCCCCAAGGCGGAGGGTTATTCGGCGGCTTCAGCGCCGTCGGCCCCCGCAAAACAGGAACCCGAGCCCACTCCCGTAAGCAACCTGCTTACGAAACTGTCAAATCCGCGCCTGACGCTCAACGGGATCGTCTACGGTATAGGCAAACCGGCCGCTATAATCGAGAACAAGATAGTCGAGGAAGGCGGTTCGATCAGGGGAATGCGGGTAGTCAAGATACACGCCGATAAAGTGGATATGGTAGACCAGGCGACCGGGCAGCCCTTTGAGCTGAAGGTAGATTAGGGCTTCTTACGTACCGTTTTCTTCGCGGGTTTCTTGGAGGGAACGATCTTCTTGGCGGCCGCTTCTTTCTTCACGGGTTCAACGGACTTTTCGATAGATGCCTTCGACCCTCCGGAATGTCCCATCTTTGATACAAGGAACTTCGCCGTATACACAATTCCTCCGGCGAACGCCAAAAGCACTACTATAGAACCTATTATCACGAGCTGCCTCGTCTTCAACAGCGGAGGCCTGAACCAGATGTCGGGCTTGTCGAGCGACTCCTTCTCTTTCTTGAGCCTGTTCACCTCGCCCTGCAGGCGTTTGAATTCCGATTTCAACGAATCCAGCTCGGCGCCGACTTCTTTCCTGGCCTTCTGGTCGACCTTCTCCAGTATCGGGGATTCCTTGCCTTCCCTGACGATAAAAGAGGAATCCATCACCTCTACCCTGTCCTCAGCCTTAAGGTAATCCCCGTAAAGCTGCTTCTGGATATCCTTCTCGGAAAGGTTCTTGAGGTTTTTTTCCTTGTCTGGCTTTATCCCGAACAAAACGGCTCCTTAAAGCTCCAGCGAAAACCTTATTATATTTATACCGCCGAGCTCAAGTTTTTCTTTCTCGTTAAAACCCCTGCTCCTGCACAGGTCTATCGCGCTGGTCATCGCGTTTGCGGCATGGAAGACGGCTTCATGATAACCTTTCTCCCTGCAGAAATCTATCGCGCGGTCCAGCAGCAGCCCGCCGTATCCCTTTTTCCGCAACTGCTTCGCGACGAACAGCCTCCGTATTATCGCGATCTTGTGCGTCTCTTCCTTCACGCCGGCGGTCCCGCCTATGACGCCCTTATCCACGAGGACAAAGAACGCCTCTCTCTTCCCGCCGTAGATGCTGTCTATGGAATCGAGGTCGCAATACTCGTAGGCCTTCTTTCCGAACGAAAACTCCGCGTCCAGTATATTCGATACGAGGTCCTTGACCTGCCCACGGTCTCCTGTCTTATATGGCCTTATCTGCATGCAGTGATTTTACTTCCCTTCATTGCTTTTGTCAAGCAGGCCTTCGTCATACAACGCATTGTATGCCGCGTCCTGTTCGGCTGATTTCTTATTCTTGCCTTCGCCCGTACCCCTGACGGCCCCGCCGAATGACACCGCGACTTCAAAACACTTAAGGTGGTCGGGGCCTTCCTCCGACACCACCGTATACCTCGGGGTCGCCTTGTATGTCTTTGACGTATATTCCTGCAGTACGGATTTGTAATCCTTCTGCGCGCCGCCCTTTTTCACTTTCTTTATTTCCGCCCTGAACTGCGACGCGATGAATCTCTCTGCTTTCCCTGCCCCGCCGTCTATATATATCGCGCCTATAACGGCCTCATAAGCGCAGACGAGGTTCCTCGATTGTTCCGCGCCTCCGCTTGCCGCTTCGCCCTTCCCGAAAAGTACATACTTGCCTATACTGAGTTTCCTCGCGAGCGACTCCAGCATCTGCCTGTTGACGAGCAGCGACCTTATCCTGGTCATCTCCCCCTCCTGGCAGTCGGGGAACTTCCTGTATATATGGGCGCTTATCGCGAGGCCGAGCACCGCGTCTCCGAGGAACTCAAGCCTTTCGTTGTCCATTATCCTGCCCTTGGGGTGCTCGTAGGCATACGACCGGTGCGTCAGGGCCTGGCCGAGCAGCGCCTTGCTCCTGAACGTGTATTTGAGCGCCTTCTGGAACCTAGCTAATTGTGACTGCCGTGATCTGTCTTTCATGAGAGGACTAATCCGAAAGCCTTTCGATCTCCCTGCGGATGATTGATTCGGGGACCTTCTCCCTGACCGTTACCTTTCCTATGCGTACCGGCAGGACGAACCTGTTGACCCCGTGGATGAATTTCTTGTCGTGGGCGAGTGCCCCCATTATCCTGGACACTTTCGTCTTCCTGAGTTTTACCGGAAGCCCGAGTATGCTGATAAGCGACTCTATCCTTCCCGCCTCTCCGGCCCTGAGTAACCCAAGCCTGTCAGCTATTCTCGCGGCCGCTATCATGCCGAGAGATACCGCCTCTCCGTGAGTATAGGCGCCGGAATAATCCCAGGCGGCTTCTATTGCGTGGCCTATCGTGTGCCCGTAATTCAGCACGGTCCTAAGCGACTTCTTCTCCTTCTCGTCCCTTGAAACTATACCGGCTTTTATCGAGGCGCACCGCTTAACGATATAGGCCAGCATCGCGGGATCGCGCTCCATTACCTTCGCGCGGCCTTTTTCAAGTTTCGCGAACATCCTGCTGTCGCCGATCACCGCGTACTTTATGACCTCTGCAAGGCCGGAAGCAAAATCGCGGCGTGATAACTTCGCGAGGAAGGATGTGTCGATGAATACAGCCCTGGGCTGGTAGAAAGCGCCGACCAGGTTCTTTCCGTCGGGCAGGTCTACTGCGACCTTGCCTCCTATCGAGGAGTCCACCTGCGCGAGGAGCGTGGTAGGGACCTGGATGTACGGTATCCCCCTCTTGTACGCGGAAGCGGCAAAACCTGCCAGGTCACCGACTACCCCTCCTCCCAGCGCTACGACGAACAGCCTTTTGCCTTTTCCGTCGGCCGCCGAGAGCGAGGCCAGAAGCTTGGCCGCCTCTGACATGGACTTGGCTTTTTCGGAATCGGGCACGACCATGAACTTCGCGCCGTATCCCGCTTTTTCGAGCATGCCTTTTACGGCCTTCCCGAAGAGCGCCTTCACCTTGGGATTCGTCACTATCGCGGCGTCCGAACCGAGCTTCATCCCGGCCAATTCGCCGGAAAATGCGGACAACGAACCCCCGACAAGGATCTTGTAACTGCGGTCGCCTAAACGGACCATTATGGGATCCATGATTCACCCTGGGGTTAAAGTTTTACTACGTTCGAGGCCTGGTCTCCCTTGTCGGTGCGCGCTATCTGGAACTGCACCTTCTGCCCTTCCGAAAGGGTCTTGTATCCCTCCCCGGTAATAGCGGTATGATGCACGAATACGTCCTTGCCGCCGTTATCGGGCGTTATGAAACCGTAGCCCTTCTGGTTCGAGAACCATTTTACTACGCCTGTCAGCTCATCAGCCATTGATGCTCACCCCCTTCCGTATTGAAGTTTAAAACCCTATTATCCTTGCAAGTATATTTATCAGCGGGTCGACGAACCAGTAAAGCAACCCGTACCATAACAGCACGAACAATATGACAAAACCGTACGGCTCTATCTTGATGTATCTCATCGCGATATTCGGAGGCAGAAGCCCGAAGAGTATCCTCGACCCGTCCAGCGGAGGTATCGGTATCAGGTTGAATGCCGCGAGCACCAGGTTGAATTTCACGGAGAGTATCAGGATATCGCTCAGCACGGGGACGTACGTAAAAGGAAAAAGCCTTATCAGCGCGCCGGTCACGAACGCAACGATTATGTTCGAAAGCGGCCCCGCCGCGCCGACCCATATAATATCCTTTTTGGGGTTCCGCAGCGCCATAAAATTGATTGGCACCGGCTTGGCCCATCCGAATATCACGCGCGATTGCATGAACAGAAGCGCTATGGGGAACAGGATCGTTCCTATGGGATCGATATGGTTGACCGGGTTCAGGGTAAGCCTGCCCGACAATTTCGCGGTAGGGTCGCCGAGCTTATAGGCCACCCAGCCGTGCGATACCTCGTGGATCATTATTGCGAAGATAAATACCGCGATAGAGATTACGTACTCGTATATTTGGGAATTGGTCATGATACGGGGCTGCCTGTCGTTATTTCCCTGTCGGGGGCCAATACTGCAAGTGAGGACGCGTCCTTTGTCGCGAGAAGCATGCCGTTCGAGGCCACGCCGCGTATGACGGCCGGCTCGAGGTTATCTATTATGACAACCTGTTTCCCGACCAGCTCTTCCGGCTTGTAATGCATCTTAATGCCGGCGACTATCACCTTCTCCGCCACGCCTGTCGTCACGGTCAGCACATAAAGCTTGTCGGCGTTTGGATGGTCCTCCACCTTCAGGACCTTCGCTATTTTGAGCTGCAGTTTCTTAAAATCTTCGAATTTAACGTATTCCATCGTCATTCTATTATCTGTATCGCATCGGCCTCATAAAGCACCTTGCCCTTGACCTCTTTCTTGACACCCCAGATATTCACCGGAAGGTTCACGTACTTCCCCAGGTCATCCTTAGGGCTCGTGACATAACCGAGCTGCTTTCCGTCCTTCATGAGTTTATATTTGCTGAGGCGGCCGGATATCTTCCCGACATTCGACAATATGCCGCTCGCCAGGGGCGCCTCTCCGGGCCGCGGGGAGGATATGTTCTTTATCTTCGCGTCGTACTCTTGTTTCGCCTTCAGGTGTTCTATCTCCGCGATCTTGAGCTTTACCTCCTCGGTTTTCATTGCCGCCTGCTTCCCCTCCGGGGAATCCTTATAGGCCGCCGCGAATTTCCCGTATTCGTCGAGTATCCATTTAAGCTCGATCTCGCGCATCGGCTTCTTCAGCTCGTTCCTGTAAGCATTATCTATGACGTAAAGTTTCTCCTGGAGCGATATGTCCTTCTTAACCCGGGCCTCTTCGCCCTTACCGATATATTTCGCATAAACCCACCCGTACGAGCCCTTTGGCGCCTCTATCTCATACCAGTCCAAGTACTGTTTCAGGACCTTTACGGAAGCTCCCTTCCCGAGGCGTCCTATGACCGAAGACGATTTGGTCGCCGCGCTCCTTACCAGCGCATTATCTTCCGTCACCGTGCCTATGCCTTCCTTGAGCGACACGTTCGACTTGTTCACGTAGACGAGCGCCCTTGGCGGGAGGCCTATCTTATACCAGTCGCCTTTCCTGTCGGCGACGCTGACGTTTTCGCCTTTCGAAAGCTGGCACAGGACTTCCGATGAAGTGTTGCCGGAAGCGCGGACGTTGACCCTGTCCGCGGAGACCGTCTCAGGACGGGATTCGGGCATCGCAAAAGAAAAAGCCAGGCATATCGCTGTGATAACGAACTGCCTGGCATAGATCACGGTTTTCATGCTTACTTCGCTTTCGCTTGTTCCTTCTTTGCGGGCGCTGCCGCTGCCTTTGCTGCAGGTGCTGCTCCCGGCGCTGCCGCTCCGGGCGCTGCCTCTGCGCCTTCCGCCGCTACCTTGGCTTCGGACTTCTCCTTCTTTACCTTTATCTTCAGCGACTTGACCTTCGGTAGGCCGAAAACGGAGTCCTTCTCGCCCCATTTATCCTTATCGGAAAGCATCTTTATGCGCTCGAAACGCTTGAATACTGACCTATGCCCCCTGCCTTTTGAAGGGCGCAGACTCGGGTGGATCGACATCTCTTCTCTCCTTTTATTAACGTTTTCTGATTATACAGCCTTTATACTTCTTCTGCATCTCGGCAAACGTCTTTTTCGCCGCATCCTTGCTCTCAAATGAACCGACGCACAAAATATAATATGCGCCTTTCTTTATAACCTCTGACGTATATCCCCGGGCTTTAAGGCGCGCAAGCTCCTTGTCCGCCATATCCCTGGCCTTATACGACGCGACCTGTATTGTATACGGCTTCGCCGCGGCCGGTTTAGGCGCCTCAGCCACCTGCTGGACTGCCACCGGTTCGACCGGTACCGCGACTATCGGCTCCGGCGGCTCGACGGGGATCGCGGGCGCTGCCGCCTGCGCTTCAACGGGTGCGCTTACGTCCGTCCCGGAAAGGCTCCTGCCCCTCTCGACCCCGAGCGCAAATATGATAGCCCCCAACATAAGAAGCCCCATAAGCACGACCGCGAGGACCTCGTAGGGGACCGAAATATTCAACCGGTGCTGGGGAAATAGCGGCTTATTGAACTTATTCAATACGCCGAAGAGCTTTCCCCTTGTTTTCTTGACGACTATAAACTCGTCGAAAAGTTCTTGCTGTTGCTTTTGGGTGTTAACAGGCGGCATTATCGACTCCGAGAAGTAATAATATTACCATAACCGGCGCGCTTTTGCAATCACTTTTTAGGGTCCTGCTCGCCCGGTTTTATCTCGAGTTTCAGGCCTCCTGTCGAGAAATAAACGCTTGACGGCTTTTTCGGGTCGCCCTTCAACGACAGCTTTATGGTATACCAGCCGTCGCCGTCATCATCCGTAAGCAGGCCTTTCTGCGCTTCCGCGCTCTCATCCACCACTTTCCTGCTTATATAAAATACCAGCTCGTAATCTACCTTGCTCTCCTTGAGCCTCGCGAGGTTCCCCGAGAACCTGAAATCCTGCCCTGAGCCGTCAAGGTCGGTGATGAAGAGCTCGCCGTCCTCTGCCCTTATCTTGCATGTTATCCTGTCGAATTTGAACGACGGCTGCGCCGGCACGCCGAACGGCTTCAATACCTTGTTCAGCGAAGCGCCGAGCCCCGATTTTACGGCGATGTTCTGGAAATCACAGTTCAGCACGAATTGCGCCTTGAACAGTTTTCCGGGCTCAAGCCGCAGGTATGCCCTTTCCGAAGTGAGCGCGAGGCCCGTCTTATCCATCGCCTTAATGTCGGTCACACGCAGCTGCGCCGGCGGCTTCGCCTTCACGCTGCCGAATACGATATCCATCTCGAGCGCTTTCTCGAGCTTATAGGTTATGAAATCCTTGAGCAGGTACGATGTCAGCGGGGAATACACGATGACGGCCAGCGCCGCTATGGCGAGCACAATATAAATTATCCGGTTTCTCATTTTTCTCTCTCGTAAGGGTTGAAGAGCCTGATATATTCGTCAAGGGCGTACCTGTCGGTCATGCCCGCGATATAATCGCATACCGCCCTGTGCGTCCCCTCAGCCTCGATCCTGTTCTTATACGAAGGCGGCAGCTGCTCGGTGTTCGAAATATACACGTTAAAGAGTTCCCGCACGAACCTGCGGGACTTATCCGCCATCTTGACGACCCTGTGGTTCATGTACAGGTTATCATAAAGGAACTGCTTGAGCGGTTTCCTTTTTTCAAGCAGGCCGGCGGAAAATGTTATGGTCCTTTCCTTGTGCAACCTGGCATCTTCGGATGACCGTATCCCGAGGGCTTCGATCCTCTTCTCGGATTCCGTTACGAGGTCGGTGACCTCGGTATTTATCAGCGAGCGGATTATCTGGTACCTTCTTATCTGCCCCTTTATACCCGGGTTCGCTTCGGCCAGCGCGCCGTCGGCGTCCTTCCATAGCGGTATGGACCGCAAGTCGTCCTCGCTGATAAGGCCCGATGCGAGGCCGTCGTCGAGGTCATGGTTGTCGTAAGCTATCTCGTCGGAGAGGTCGACTATCTGGGCCTCGAGGGCGGGAGATTTTTCGGGGTCGAGCTGAGCCAGCCGGTTTGACCTGTCGTAAGGGGTTGAATGCTTATTGATGCCCTCCCTCACTTCCCAGGTGAGGTTAAGCCCGCCAAACGAAGGGTATCTCTCTTCGAGAAGGTCCACTACCCTCAGCCCCTGGATGTTATGGTCGAAACCGCCGTGGCCCTTCATGAGCTCGTGCAGTTCCTGCTCTCCGGTGTGCCCGAAAGGGGGATGGCCGATATCATGGGCGAGCGCGATCGCTTCCGTCAGGTCGGCGTTGAGCCCGAGCGTCCGCGCGATCGAAACCGCTATCTGCGTCACCTCGAGCGTATGCGTAAGGCGGGTGCGGTAGTAGTCGCCCTCATGGTTGACGAATACCTGCGTCTTATATTCGAGACGCCTGAACGCGGTGGAATGGATGACCCTGTCCCTGTCCCTCTGGTAACAGGTCCTGTAGGGATGTTCTTCTTCCTTGTGGATCCTGCCCTTCGAATCGCGAGACTTCATCGCGTACGGCGCGAAGGTCCTGAACTCTATGTCCTCTATTTCTTTGCGCGTGAGCATTTAATGAGCTTTGCGTAAAGGGCGTCGAGCGATTGTGATATGACCTTTGATCCCGTGAAGACCGGCATGAAGTTTACGTCGCCGTTCCACCTCGGGACGATATGTATATGCACGTGGCCCCTGACCCCCGCGCCGGCGGACCTGCCTATGTTGACGCCTATATTGAACCCGTCGGGCTTCAGGGCCTTCTCAAGCATCTTCTGCGTCCTGTTGAGGAGTTTGCACATGTCAAGCAGCTCTTCGTCCGTAAGCTTTGTGAGGTCGCTGACATGCCTGTAAGGGACGACCATCAGGTGGCCGTTATTATAAGGAAATATATTCAGGACGGAGAACGAATGCTTGCTCCTCCTGATGATGCGCGCGGCCTTGTCGCCGCCGGCCTTCAGCTTCGAGCAGAATATGCAGCCCTTCATGGAGCCGACCTTCGATATGTACTGCGTCCTCCACGGGGCCCAAAGCCTGTCCATAAGCCGTCTCCTTTTAAAGCTTGACTATCTCCGCCTCTATCTTGCGGGACACCTTAATTATGCCGTATGAATTGAATTTTGCAAATATCTTGTCCGTCGGGCTCCCGGGATTAAGGTATATGACGCCGTCGCGGGTCTCGTTGACCGCGTGGTGGGAATGGCCGAAGACAATGCAGTCCACCTTATCCTTCCTGAACTCCTCGCGGACCTTCTCGATAAGCCCGTCCGGCGGCCCGGAACCGTGCGTAAGCCCTATCCTGAAGCCCTTTACCTCGACGATCTCCTTCGGCTTAAGCTCCGAGGAGATCCCGGTGGCGTCCATGTTGCCGCATACCGCGACGGTCTTTTTTATCTTCTTCAGTTTTTCGAGGACGCGCGGTTCGGTGATATCGCCCGCGTGCAGGATCAGGTCGCACTTCCCTGCTTCCTGGTAGACCGCTTTCGGGATGTCCCTTGCCATCCTCGGCACATGCGTATCGGACAGGACGAGTATCCTCATGAGGCGTTCTCCGAATCCATAAGGCCCTCGCAGGCCGCGGCGTCATCACCATGCTCTACCGGCAGTACGATCCTGTGCCGGCCCGCGATGTCCATGAGGATATTCAGTTCCGCCGGCCCCCATATGAGGCATTTCGCGTCCTTCGCGATAAGTTTCGCGTTTGCGCCGATATCGGCGGCCGTGATTATTATCCTGCGCTTCAGGCCGTCCTTGTATTTCCTGCAATGGTTTATGTAATCGATTATATGGTTATCCCTGAGGCCCCTGTAGCTGAACAGCAGGACCCATATCGAATCCGCGCCGGAAAGTTTTATGTATGAGATGCCGTCCGTCTTCGAGCGTTCGAGCTCGCATGACTTGAAATGGGGCATCTTCAGGCTCTTGCCGGACAGCTCGACGAGCTCTCCCCTGAACGACATAAAAAGCTCTCCCGTTATCCTGGCCCTCTCCCCGCTGTTCTCCGAGACGTACGAGTCGATGAACCCGGAGACCGATTCCCTGAACCTCGATATCTTCGGCTCATAACCGCTGTCGAACAGGTATTCCTTGCTGTGGTAGACGTTCTTGAGCCAGAACTCGAATACCTTGTCCCTAATCAGGTAGCATACCCCGTGCTTCGAGACCTTCCCGGAATCTATGAGCTTCTCGAGCAACGCGGCCGCTTCAGGCTTCTTTACGCGGGATGTTGACACAATTTCGGCGAGCTTCTTCGCGCCGGCCGACAACGCCAGCAGCACGGGCGTCATCCGCCTGTCCATCCCTTCGAACTCTGTCAGCACGACCGAGAAATGCTGGTTCAATATGCCTTTGGAATCGAAGAGGGTTTCGGTGAAAGTATTTACCAGTTCGTCCTTATGGCGGCATTGCGGCAGGCGGCCCGTGCGTTTTTCCATGTCCACGAGGACGGCGTCAAGGTAGAACGGATGTCCGTCCGTGAACGAGGCGATGAATTCGCGCAATTCCGGGGGAAGGTCGCCGCATGTCAGCCTCGAATCGATGAATCCGCAGGCCTCTTTCACGCCGAACGTGCCGAGCTCGCATACCTCGAAATTCCCGAAGAGCAGCGACAGTTTCTCCGACAATATCTCCCTTGCCTGTTTGATGCGCGATGAAGCCACGATATACATAGTGTCCTTCTGCACCATTATGGATTTCCCGAGCTCCGCGAAAACGTCCTCTATGCCGAACCCGCCGAGCCTGTCGAACTCGTCTATTATCACGACCGGCTTGAGCCCGGTCTCAGCGAATGCTATGGCCGGAAGCTCGAGGGCGGCGCGGAACGCCTTCGCGCCCTTTCCGGACTTCAGCAGCGTTTCGACGGCCTTTGACGCCTTTAATGTCCTGGGTATGCCTTCGGTCCGGTCGAGATAGCGGTAGATCAGGGTCGATGAGAATTTTTCCGCGAATGCCGGCAATCCCTTGTCCTTTACTTCGATATAGACCGGGACAAGGTCCTTATGGACGGGCAGCGAAATGAAGCGGTATAACAGGGAGGTCTTGCCGCAATATGACGGCCCTATAACGGCAACGTTCTGGCGGTAGCCCGAACGCAGGCCCTCCGCCCTCTTCTCGAGCAGGGCGAGTATATCGCTCCTGCCGTAAAAGTTGCTTCCTATCGCGGGATCAAGTAACATCGGTAAAGATCCTTAATATTACGGTAAATAGTGCACGGGATTCTGCGGCTTATGCTTCTTCCTTATCTCGAAATGCAGGTATGGCGCGCTGCCCCTTCCGCCCGAACCCACTCTTGCTATCGCTTGTGATCTTTTTACATCCTGCCCGGTCTTTACGAGGATCTCGGAATTATGCGAATACACCGTTTGCATCCCGTCGCCGTGGTCGATTATGACGGTCTTCCCGAAACCCTTTACCTTCTCCTCGCAGAAGATGACCCTGCCGCTCCTGGATGCGACGACATCCGAACCCTCTCTGGCGCCGATATCTATCCCTTTGTTGGGGGTAAGGCCCTTCCTTTCGCCGAATTTGGCGACTACGCGGCCTTTCACCGGCCAGATGAACTCTTCGTTTACGGATTGGACGGGCGCCTGCCGCGGGGGTTCTGCGGGCTTTCTCACGGCCTTCCCGGGTATTATGATCACCTGACCGGCGTTTATCTCCGCCGCGTCGGAAAGACCGTTCGCCTCAACTATGCTTTCGAGTTCTACGCCGTAATTCCTGGAGATGCGCCAGAGGGTCTCTCCTTTGGCCACTTTATGATAGACCCCTTCGCAGGCCTTTGGGGGGAGGTTATCCGCCTTGGGAGGCTTTACCGCCGGGGCGCTCGCGCATCCCGCGACTAATACGGCAAGGAATAATGCCGAAACGGCCTTTTTATAAGACATCTTTATAAAATGGAGCAGGTGACGGGACTCGAACCCGCGATATTCAGCTTGGGAAGCTGACGTTCTACCAACTGAACTACACCCGCAAGATCCCGTGATCCCTAACCGGAGATATGCATAAGCCTTCTGAACTTCGCATACCTTCCGCTGATATCTTTTTTGCCCAATCGCAACAGCCTGTTGACGCTGAAATCTTCTACCGTATACGAGGCAAGTATCGTCCCGAAAGCGCAGGCCTTCCTGAGCTCCGCTTCGTTGACGCGCTTCGCCCTGCTCACATAACCCATGAACCCTCCCGCGAAAGTATCGCCCGCTCCGGTCGGATCGAACGGGTCTTCCAGGATATATGCGGGATAAGAAAAGACGAATTTTTTAGAGACACAAAGAACGCCGTGCTCACCTTTCTTTATTATAGCAATTTTCGGCCCGCAAGAAAATATATATCTTGCCGCCTTCAGCAGGTTATGCTCTCCCGAGAATTCCCTGGCTTCCCTGTCGTTACAGAAGAATATGTCAACGTGTTCCAGCAGGCGCTTCAACTGCTTAGGTTTGCTCTCTATCCAGTAGTTCATCGTGTCGCATGCGATCAGCCGCGGGCTGTCGATCTGTTTCAGCACATCGAGCTGAAGCGACGGGTCGATATTCGCGAGGAAGACGTTCTCCGAATCGCGGTACGCGGCGGGGATCTCCGGTTTGAAATCCGCGAATACGTTCAGGTGCGTGTATATCGTGTGCGCCGTATTGAGGTCGTAGTCGTATTCGCCCTTCCACCTGAAGGTCTTCCCGCCGTCGATCTTCAGGC
>Ga0116153_10000672_pt1 | contig 39746 bp, 29 predicted proteins | sample AD_UKC028_MetaG_FD_89896 | JGI IMG/M metagenome (GOLD analysis project Ga0116153, IMG submission 89896) | Active sludge microbial communities of municipal wastewater-treating anaerobic digesters from USA - AD_UKC028_MetaG | ecosystem: Engineered > Bioreactor > Anaerobic > Digestate | place: USA...
ATCGCCGAAGCCCATGGTATTTATGTTCATCCGACAGGCCCGGATCATTGGGAAGGTCTGCCGGAATGGGCCCGGGGCGACCGCATCGCCGACGACAAAGTCCTGACCGCACTCGAGACGTTTTGGACATTGCTCGCCCGCCGCTACCAGGGACGCGCCGTCATCTTCGCCTACGATCTGCTGAATGAGCCCGCGGTCGGCTGGGATACCCCTGCTCTGCGATCCAAATGGAATTCATGGCTGATCGAAAAGTATGGATCTCCCACGAATGCCGCTAAAGCATGGCGGATTTCTCCGGAAGCAATCCAGTGGAACAATCAACCCCCGCCTGCAGCTAAAGATGCCCCCGGAAATCCTCAGCTACTTGATTACCAGCATTTCCGTGAGCAAATGGCAGACGATTGGACCCGCCGACAATCCGCAGCCATCAAAAAAGCCGATCCCCAAGCTCTGGTCACCGTCGGATTCATTCAGTGGTCTATCCCAAGCCTCCTCCCGGGAGTCTCGCAATATGCCGCTTTTCGCCCATCACGCCAAGCTCGATACCTCGATTTCATGGAAGTCCATTTCTATCCGTTCAATAACGGCTTTTTCGAATACCAAAATGAAAACGAAACCATCGGAAACCTCGCCTACCTGCATAGCGTCGTCCGAGAAACGGCTTCAGTCGGCAAGCCAGTCGTCCTGGCTGAATTCGGCTGGTACGGCGGGGGAAAGTTAACGATAAACCAAGGCAAACATCCCGCAGCAACCGAAATTCAGCAGGCGAATTGGTGCGTTAAAGCTATTGAGGTGACCTCGGGACTAGCCAGTGGATGGTTGAATTGGGGGCTCTACGATCATCCTGAGGCAAAAGATGTAACCCAGTTGACCGGCCTTTTAACGGTTCAAGGCAAGAATAAAGCCTGGGCGGATTCATTTAAGCAACTTAGCCAGAAGACAATGCCAATTCTAATCACCCAAGATATTCTGAGCAAACTGCCGATTTTGGATTGGGACGCGGCCATTACGGATCGCCAAGTGGGAAATCGGTTTCGCCAGCAATACCACGAAATTATGCGGTCAGTCCTATCCCAGGAACGATAATGGAACAACTGGATGGGTGATGTTAGTGGATTTATACAATAGACCAGTAAGAGACCAGACACGAGTGAGGCTGAAACCTATGATTCCCATGAGGAATAACATCCCCGCAGATCCCGAGTCAGGAACTGGTTGATCAAGATTGTATTCGAATCGATAATATCGAAGCCCGGCAAAATCGTCATTGTTGTAGATGGCAAGTCCACGGAATGCGCCGAAACCGGAAAAAGTATAGGAATTGTAGCCATCGAGAATGGGCTGATTCATGGAGTGAACAAGCGATCCATTTTCCTCGTAAAAATCAATGGTGACATCGCTCGGTGGATCTCCGAAGCCCATGAACCAACTGATGAAATTGGCCTCGGCATCGAGCAATAACGCCAACGGAGCCTTGTTCTCTGGTTGCGGAAGAATGGTGTTGGAACCATTAAAAAACTCGACTTTGAGCGTGCCAGATTGCTGAAGCGTCAATGGATCGTCAGGACTTCCATTCAGGTTTTGACCCGCCACCGTTTGTCCCACGAAACCCTGTGAAAAACTACCTCCGGGAGCGATAATAATGGGTCCGGTCAGAGCGGCCGATAGATCGATGGCAATAGCGAACGCAGTATAACTCGTTGCCGTTAAAAAAACTAACACGGCGACGAGCACGATAATTGCACGACTGGATTTCATACAGACTTGTTTGTAGATTGAACCCCTTTTTTGTTGGTGTGTTTGCACCTTCCGGTCTTCCCCGGTTAAATCCCTAACCTCCGCCTTTTACGTACAACATTTTGCGTGCCAAGCTGTGTGACATCCAAGACGTTGAATGCCGAAATAAATCACAAGTATCTGATCAATAATGTCTTGTAAAATTGCATGGAATACCTGGCAATAAAATTGGTCCCTTTGAAACCAGTTGGAAATGTAATTTTTTCCGACGAATACACGGAATCCGCCACGAATCGTTTGACAGGCTGAAATTAGCTAATTACTTCGAACCAATCAGATACGATTAAAGTCTTCTCAATTGGAAGTGTAAGATTTCTTTACACGGTTAACCGCATGGGATTTCAGGGCCTATCACAGGGCTCGATTGATCTGTCGGTAATTGAAATGCAAGGCGATCGAGAAAAATTGCATAATCTCGGCTTGACACTCTGCTGTAGTTTATTGCATAAATATCTAAGCTGAGCTTGGGGAATGGGCGACAGCATAAAATTGCAGTGAGAGTAGTGGGGAAGCAGAACAGAAAGGTTGAAGTCATGATATCACGCACAATACTGGGGGGGGCGGTTTTATTGTTTGCGTTGAACGCAAACTCGCAGACTTTTTCATTTAGTTTTGACCAGCCATCCGACAAAATCGGGGTCGCGGGTTCCGATGTGTCTTATACGGGATCGCTCAATGTCGATTACGATTCCACCCAGTATACCGGATTCAGGTTAGATTCGTGGAGCGTTAGTTGGCTTAACAATCCACCACCGACAACCATTGCGTCCACACGAGGTGATTTGCCGGTAAATGGCACTGTATTGACATCAGACTGGCCGTTGTTGGGTATGCCGAGCAGCATTTTGGATTTGACTATTGGGATCGGCACAGCAGAACAGAAGTATACTGGCGTGCTTTCAATGAAGGGCTTTTTTCTGGGAGGAGGAACCCAGGGCGACAAGTATTCCGGTAGTGAACAGTCCTTCACGGTCACGGTAGTTCCCGAACCCTACGAATACGGTTTGATCGCTGTTGCCGGTTTGATTGGCTGGGCGGCGTACGACCGGCGTTCTCGCAAACAGCGCCAAACCGTATAGCTAGCCATCAATTTGGATTTTCAAAGCGCAGGCAAGCCCTGCGCTTTATTGTTGGGAATTCCTGGTCAGGCTGCAGTGAGTAGTTGGCTAAATCCAGTGTGTGATCATCAGCAGTCCTGCAATCTCGCTTGGATTATCCCGTTGGGATTAGACACGCAGTGGCGATTTCTTCGAGACCTCGATCTTTTGGGGTCTTACTGCTCAGAACCAAAGCTAGATAACACTTCCTCGATTTTTCCATGTCGCCGGGTAACACTGCTCTTGGCGGAGTGTGGCCTATCTCACGGTCTGAGCAATAATAGGCGTTGGAACCGGGCGCGATTGTAGCGTTGGGCTAAAATGCACGGAACATTCGCGGCCAGGGCGTATGCGATGATAATCCAATCACCCCACCAGGGATTCCAGAGAAAGAAAACCGGCGTCCATCCCATCGCCAGCCAGTGGCAGAGCTCGCCCCGCCAGGTTTCGCGGACGAACCGGCGCAGGTAATCAGGACGGGTATCTGTCAACGAGCCTTTTGCGAACCCACCGCTGAACCAGCGAGCGGCATCCGGCAACTTGCCCTTCCAGCGTTTGATGGCAAAGACATGTTCATAGAACCGCCCGTTGTCCTCCCATCCGTATGCGGTGCGAGGATTGAACCACGACACGGGCATCACGGTGAAGATCCATGCCATTCCCATCTGGATCGAACCCCATCCGGCGACGTTCAGCACAACGATCCAGACGATGGGCAGTTCAATCGGCACGGATTTCGCGTCCTTTCCAGGTGACCTGTTTTCCTGAGCGCAAGGAGGATCTAGTGAACACGGCAAAAAAGAAAAGGAGCGGCAAGGGATACAGGAATGCGGTGAACCATTTGAACGATCCGATCAGGCGGCTGAGCCACATGACCTGGCCGGCGCAAAGCAGATAGGCGATCCCCCACCAAAACCCGTTGGCGGCCGCCAGCCCGCCTATCGGAACGAGCGTCAGTCCCGTCATCCAAGCTACGACCAGAAGCAGGACGCGGCCTGGAGTCTGAGCCGCCCCGGCCGCAAAACCCTTGGTCCATCCGTCCATGAGTTCACGCAGTCCGTTGGGATACATCCGGAACGATAGAACGCCACGGCCTATGGCACTGCGAACCGCGATGTTGGAATCATGGAATTGCCGGGCAAGAAAGTAGTTCTCAAGGATCCGGCCTTTGACGGCCTCGTGTCCACCCACACGCGCAAAACTGTCCCGATCCACCAGGAGCATTTGACCAAATAACCTGTCCGGGACGGTCCCAACAATCATATTAAGATTAAAGAATAACGAGAGGTCTTCGTAAGCATTCCGAACGGCATGATAAGGTCCCACGGAAAATGCGCCGCCCTCGTAATGGGATAGAATTCGATTCAATCCGTCCGGCTCGAACCACGTGTCGGCATCAACGAATAGCAGCAGTGCGCCGTTTGCCGATTGAGCTCCTTGATGACAGGCCCAGGTTTTACCGCGCCAACCTTCAGGGAGCGGTTTCGATGAGATAACGGTTGCTCCATACTCCCGGGCCACTTCAACCGTGCGGTCTGTTGACCCATCGTTCACCACGATGATTTCGCGGGGTTTCGTTGATTGGGATGACAAAGACCGGAGGAGCACGGGCAAATTACCTTCCTCATTGCGCGCGGGAATGATAATGCTGACCGTTCCGGCCGCCGATCGACCATTCGATGAATCGGACCCGCCGATCGATCGATGTGGTCGCAGCAAGAAGAAACCGATTGCCCAAAGGACACAGGCAACCAGTAGCAATCCAATTTCAATGTTCATTCAGGATTTGCCTGGCCACATTTTGGCCGCAGAGAACCACCATCGGCATCCCCCCGCCTGGATTGACCGAGCCGCCGACGAAGAAGAGGTTGGGGTATTTCGAGCTTTGTTTCGGGGCCTTGAAGGCCAGGTTCTTGAATCGATCGCTCACCACGCCGTAGATTGAGCCTTTGTTCGAATAGTATTGCTGGCGAATATCGAGGGGCGTCCAACAATGTTCGAAGACAATGTGCTTGCGCAAATCTGTTAATCCCATCCGTTCGAGCTTATCGAGGACGCGCTGCTTAAAGGCCAGGTAGTCTTCGTGGGTTAATGGATTGGCATCGTCGATGAACGGAATGTGCGGGAGGATTTTGAGGCAATCGCAGCCGGGCGGGGCCACGGTCGGATCGGTCTTGGACGCAGCCACGAGGTAGATTGTTGGATCCGGGGGCAGTTGGCGCTTGCAGAAGACAGTATGGAAATGTTCGCGCTGGCTGCCGGAGAAAAAGAAATTGTGGTGCGCCAGTTGGGGATACTGGCAGTCAAGGCCGAGTTCCAGGATGAGCCCCGAGCAGGCGGGTTCGAACTTATCGAGCGCGCGTAGAAACGCCTCGTCCTCTCGGAGCAGATTTTCGTAAGCGGGGATCACTTCCATGTTGGAAACGATAATGTCCGCGGGATGGAACTGATTGTCCTTGGTCACGACGCCCGTGACTCGATTGCCGTCCCGGCGGACCTCGATGATCTCGCTATTGAGTCGGACCACGATGCCGAGTTCACTCATCAGTCGCTGGAGGCCAATGGCGATGTTGTAAAGGCCGCCCTCGACATACCAGAGGTCGTATCGAAACTGGATCGTTGGCAGGCAATTCATGAATGCGGGCGCGTGGTAAGCGGAGGAACCGACATATTTGATGAAATAGTCGAAGATATCCTGGAGATAGGGGGATTTGACAAAGCGCGCGACGCCACGGTGCATATTGCGAAACAGATCGAACTTCGGAAATTTCCAGAGTCCATAGAACTGAGCGAAATCACGGGCCGTATCGAGGCCTTGCTCGAAGTAGCCGGTATTGACGAGGTCGTAGAGATCGGCGGAATACTTCAGGAACCGTTGAATATTGGTGGGATCTTCGCCGGCCTTACGCGCTTCTTCCGCCATTCGATCGGGTTCGGGAGTGAGATCCAGAACCTTGCCGTCCTCAAAGAAATTGCGCCAGTGCGGGCGAAGCGGGCGAATGGGGATGTAATCCTTCATTTTTTGCCCGGATCGCTCGAACAGACGCTCAAAAATGTGCGGCAACGTAAGGATGGAGGGGCCGAGATCGAAGCTGTAGCCCTGGGCTTTAAGGACATTTAGCTTGCCGCCGATCTGGGCATTTTTCTCGTGGATCGTAACGGCGTAGCCTTCCTGGGCCAGCGAGATGGCGGCGGATAATCCGCCGAGGCCCGCGCCGATAATGGTGATCGTTTTCTTGCTCATGGAATTGGGATGGAGGTTGTTTTGAGCCGTGTCATTTGAGCCTGGATATTCCGAGGAGACCCTCTTGCGCCAAGTGATCGGCGGGATGCAAGGCGATGGCTTTGCGGAAGTAGTCCGCAGCCTCTTTCGATCGTCCAAGCAACACATAGGTGCGTCCGATGAACGTGAGACAGCTGCTGTAGCCCCAACGCGGGTCGAGGGGCTGCGGTGGTTGTCGGATCTCCCCGAGGAACAATTGCTCGGCAGCCAGAAAGGTTGCCAGTGCCTCCTGCCAGGCCTCAGGTTTTTTTGCCATATGGAACTGGCATGTTCCCAGCAGATAACGGACACGAGGATTTTCGGCCCCATGTTTCAAGGCCATCTCCTGGTGTTTCTGAACACGCGGCCCAAAGCGGAGGACTCGCAGCAAGTTGCCGTTAATTTTCATCCCGTAGAGGGTGCCCAGCAGGGCATGACTCTCCGCATGCCGCGGATCCAGATCCACCGCCCGGTTCAATGCGGCGATGGCGGCATCGCCCGCGAGTTGGGCCATGCTGGCACTGGCGGGGGAAGAGGGTGCCGATTGAAGCTGGAGCATGCGGTGAAATTCGGTTGCGCCGATCCAGTAGAACGACAGGGCGGACGCTGTTGAATTGGTGCTGGCTTGTCGAAAAAGGGCGGCGGCTCTCAGAAACTGTTCGGGGTTCCAGGCCTGATAGGCGGCATTGAATTCGACAACGCCAGATTCCAGGAGCTTGTCCGAGCCGCTCTCCCCCCGAACCAGGCTCGTTGCCAAAAGAAGCCAAGCCGCGATTATTCGAATCATGCCTGATCCACTTCTACACCATCAGCGGCATTCTGCCAAACAGATCATCCGCTTTTTCCGATAAGCCGAGTTGCATCCAACGGAGGGTTCGAGTAAATAATTCATCATGCCAAAGAGAGTGCTCATCGTCGGCGCCGGGCCGGGCGGCTTGGCCACAGCCATGTTGCTGGCCAAGGCCGGACTTGAGGTGACGGTCCTCGAAAAGCAGGCGCAGGTCGGGGGGCGCACCTCCGCCATCGAAGGCAATGGATTCCGCTTCGATCTCGGGCCCACCTTTTTTCTTTATCCACAGATTCTCGAGGAGATTTTCGCCGAGGTCGGATACGATCTGCGCCGCGAAGTGCCGATGAGGAAACTCGATCCGCAATACCGCCTCATTTTCGGGTCGGGCGGGGAATTGTTGTGCATGCCGGACATCGAGCGGATGGTGGCTGAAATCGGAAAGCTGGCGCCTGACGATGCGCCAGAGTTCAGGCGATTCATGACCTACAACCGGGTAAAGCTGCAGAAGTTCGCTCCCTGCCTTCAGTCTCCATTCCTGGACTGGACGAGTCTGCTTCAGCCGCGTCTTGTGGCGGTGCTGCCCTATCTTAAGCCTTGGAAATCGCTGCATGCCGAACTCGCCGGTTATTTCCGGGATCCACGTTTGCAGCTGGCGTTCACCTTCCAGTCGAAATACCTCGGCATGTCCCCTTTCCAGTGTCCGAGTCTGTTCTCGATTCTTTCGTTCCTCGAATATGAATGCGGCATCTGGCATCCGATCGGAGGTTGCAACGCCCTCACACGCGCCATGGCGCGCATCACCGCCGAATTAGGCGGCAGGCTCCTCCTGAATGAACCGGTTGAGGAAATCCTCTTTGAAGGCCGTCGAGCGGTAGGCGTCAGAACACGGCGGGCTGAACATCGCGCCGATGCCGTGGTTGTCAATGCCGATTTCGGCCAGGCGCTGACCACACTGGTGCCAAATCCGCTGCGGCGGAAGTGGACCGATGCAACGATTGCCCGCAAGCGATTCTCGTGCTCGACGTTTATGTTGTATCTCGGGCTGGAAGGCCGGTTCGATGAACTCGAGCATCATAACATTTACGTGGCGGCGAATTACCGGCGGAACCTCGATGAAATCGAAAACCAGCATGTTCTCTCCGAGGATCCGTCGTTTTACGTGGAGAATCCGTGCCGCACTGACGACACCCTGGCGCCGCCGGGCCACAGCGCCCTTTATGTTTTAATACCTGTGAGCCATCAACATCCGAACATTGACTGGGATCAGGAACGCGCACGTTACCGGCTGTTGGCCTTGCGACAACTGGCCAAGCTGGGTCTGAATGACCTCGAGCGCCGGATTCGATTCGAGCGCATTATCACGCCGGCGGATTGGCAAAGCAAGGTCGGCGTATATCGGGGGGCCACCTTCAACCTGGCTCACAATCTGGGACAGATGCTCCATCTGCGGCCGAGAAACCGATTCGAGGAGTTCGATCAGATGTATTTGGTCGGCGGCGGAACCCATCCGGGGAGCGGATTGCCCGTCATCTTCGAGTCCGCGCGCATCAGCGCCCGTTTGGTGCTGCAAGATATGCGGCGGACGGCAGATTAGGGTCTGGGAATGGGCAGCTGTTGATAAACCCAAGGCAGATTGGCTTTGCCTGCCTCGGCCGCAACAAATATCAGGACGATGAGGAGCGGTGCGGCCAGATCGAGCTTGCCCAGGCGCAGGGGCAGCCAGGCAAGCGGACGCAATAGATTAGTGGCCAGGATATTGACCGAATTCCAAAAGGGATGGTTGCCGAGGTAGACGTAGTTGTTGATGACGTAAAGCAAAAGAAGGGGAATGATGAGAATACGCCAGGCGAGGTAGGAGGCGATCCCCATGAGCAAGGCTTGCTGCCACAGGTGAGTCGAAGAAAGCGGCCGAGGGAGAATATCCGCCATCACCAAAACGGGATTCAAGAAATACCACAAAGCCGTCACGCTGATCAGCGGGAGCAGCAGTTTTGCTGTCAGAGGCCAGCGGTCAATCCAGCCCAATTGCATCTGTATCCACTTGAAGAAAGGATCTTTCTCCGCATCGCGATTGGCCAGCGTGGACGCCAACAGCAGGCAAAGATACACGATTCCCAAGGCAAGAAAAAAGCTGGCGAGAGAAAAGATCAGGACGCGATCGAAAAAATCACTGCGAAAAGGGAGGGCAATGGCGCCCAGTTCGATGGTTGGAGTCCAGTTCATAGCCAGGCCAAGATGCCAATAGACAAAGGCGCGGATCAGGAGCAGAGCGGCCAAGCCGAAGAGCGGACTCCCACGCGCCGGGGCGGCGGCTTCGGCTCGTTTCAGCGTAGCCAACAGGGAGACACCCGGAGCGGGGGCGGTGCGCATGCGGCCCACTGTGCGCCAATGGAACCATAACAAAACACCCGCCAGGTTAAGAATCAGATTAACGAAATCCATCCGCGCTCGATTCAGTTCCAGAAAATCTCTCCACCGGACGGCGGCTGATCTCGAATTCCAGCCTTAATCCGGCCCTACCGCTTCCCCAGGCGCCAAAACCAGCATCACATCAGTTTTAATAATGTCTCGGCAATATCCGAAGGGGTTGGGGCCACCGCGATCCCCGCTTCCCGGAAGGCGGCGATCTTGGCGGCAGCCGTGCAATCCTCGCTATCGACAATGGCTCCGGCATGTCCCATTCGACGGCCCGGCGGCGCGGTGGCGCCCGCGATGAAGCCGGCGACGGGTTTCTTGCAGTGCTCGGCAATCCAGGCGGCGGCTTCGGTCTCGTCAGTCCCCCCGATCTCCCCAATCAGGATGATCCCATGCGTGTCCGGATCATCGTTCAACATCTGGAGGATCTCCAGGTGGGATGTCCCATGCACCGGATCCCCGCCGATCCCGACGCAAGTGGACTGTCCCACGCCCCGTTGGGTTAATTGCCAGACAGTCTCATAAGTCAGGGTTCCGCTGCGCGAAGCCACGCCAATATGGCCTTTTTTGTGGATGTAACCGGGGGAAATGCCGATCCGACAACCGCCGTGCGAATCCTTTCCCTCGCCCGGAGTCACGATGCCCGGGCAGTTGGGCCCCAACAATCGGGTCTTTCGGTCGCGCATGGCCCGCTTGACATTGATCATGTCTTTGATGGGAATAAACTCCGTAATACACACCACCAGGTCGAGGTCGGCATCGACCGCTTCGAGGATCGCATCCGCCGCAAACGGGGGGGGAACAAAAACCACGGACACGGTGCCGCCCGTGGCTTGCGCGGCTTCGCGGACCGTGTTGAAAATGGGCACTTGATCGTCGAAAAGATGACCTCCCTTGCCGGGCGTGACACCCGCAACAATCCGGGTGCCGTAGGCCAGGCTCAACCGGGTGTGCTGCGCTCCAAAATGACCGGTAATACCCTGGACGATGACGCGTGTGGATGGATCAACGAGAATGGACATAGGATAGGGAGATGGAAGGGGTCAGGGGCGGGATTCCTGTTGCGCGGCTTTCACAGCTTTTTCAGCCGCATCGGCAAGTGTGGTGGCGCTGATGACCGGCAGGTCTGAATCCTCGAGGATCTTGCGCCCAAGATCCGAGTTGGTGCCTTCGAGTCGGATCACCAGCGGCAATTTCAGATGGGTTTCTTTCACTGCAGCCACGATGCCCTGGGCAATAATGTCGCACTGCATGATTCCCCCAAAAATATTGACCAGAATGGCTTTGACGCTGGGATCGCTCAATATGATTTTAAATGCGGCCGCAACCTGTTCCTGTCTGGCACCGCCGCCGACATCGAGGAAATTGGCAGGCTGTCCGCCAAAATACTGAATGATGTCCATGGTCGCCATGGCCAGACCGGCGCCATTGACCAGGCAGGCGATCGTTCCAGCCAGTTTGATGTAACTCAGGGTGTAATTGCTGGCTTCGACCTCGAGGGGAGACTCCTCGGCCAGGTCGCGCATCGCCTGAAGTTCGGGATGTCGGTAAAGGGCATTGTCATCGAGGGAAATCTTGCCATCCACCGCAACAAGGGCAGCATTACCATCCAAGTGCTCCACGACGTGCAGGGGATTGATTTCGACAAGTGTGGCATCGCAGTCCCACCAGGTGTGATAGACGCCGGTGAACAACTTGACGGCTTGGGGCAGCAGTTCGTTGCGCAAACCCAGCGCCAAAGCCAGTTTCCGGGCTTGGTAAGGCATGAGGCCGACCACCGGATCGATGTGTTCCCGGATAATCTTCTCGGGATGCTTGGCCGCCACTTCCTCAATGTCCACACCTCCCGATGGACAGACCATCATGACCGGCAGGGATACCGATCGATCGAGAATGACCGCCACAAAGATCTCGCGCTGAATGGTCAGGGCGCTTTCGACCAGGATTTTGTTGACCAAGCGTCCCTGCGGACCGGTCTGTTTGGTCACCAACACCTGTCCGAGCATGGCTTTGGCATAAGCGTAGACTTCCGCGCTATTGTCGCAGATCTTAACCCCCCCCTGGAGACCGTTCACAAATCGTCCTTTGCCTCGGCCTCCCGCATGGATCTGCGATTTTACAATCACTCGCTTCTGGCCTTCGGCGAAAAGCTTGACGGCGATGGATCTGGCCTTTTGGGCGGTTGTGCAAACCCCGCCCGCAGGAACTGCCACACCGTGATTGGCCAGCAACTGTTTGGCTTGATATTCGTGAAGATTCATTCAGCTTCAGCCAATCTAGGAAAGCCAAGGGGGCAGCGTCAACCCGAAATCCACGACACAGAAACAATCCGATCAACTCCCGGGTTCCAGTCAGCCTTCGGAAGCCTTGGATGCCGCCTTTGATCCTCTGATTCCCATCCGCGCACCTTGCATCTGATCCGGCGGCGCTCCTGCCAAAAGCGGAAGTAATTTTTCCACAGGCCTTAAGGACCAGGAACACGATTGGGATTCGGAGGAGGAGGCCCCTGGGCCGGAGTCGTCGATCGCCGCAGCCGGAAATAGAGATTGGCCATGTCCACCCCCAACTGCAGCGTGTTCTGTCCGTTCACCAGGGACGGAGCGTTGGTTACCGTCTGCCATTGGGCGACGGGCGGCAGAGTGGGACTGGCCTCAAGGATCACGGGGCCGAGAGCCGCGGGCCAGGAGAGTTTGACCTGGTTGCGGTTCCGGGTGACCTGCAGCAACGGCGCGGGGGGACGCAGGAGGATAAGCTGAATATTATCGGCGCAGGCGGGCGTTTCCGAGGGTTGATCGGCCAGCAGGTTGAGCTCAAGCGCCAACTCGCGTGTTCCAGCCGGCACCCCGCCGGCAATAGTCGCCGGGATTAAACGGTTGAAGAAACTTCGTTCCCGGCCGACAATGGGTCCCAAGCGGCCTTGTCCCAGTTGTTTGCCTTTGGAATCCAGAAAAGAGACCCGCACACTAGCCGAGGCTGGTTGTTGCTCCCATCCACAAAGATTGGCCGAGAGCGAGTATTTCACTTCGCCACTGTCGATAAACGACGCGCACGCAGCCAAGTTGATCTTCTGCCAGGCACGACCGGATGACGGATTGGTGAATCCCAGGAAGAAAAACCGCCCCCCATTGGTAAGCGTTTTCAGCCAATCAGAGTCGGTGTAACTTCCCACTCTCACGCCTTCATCAGTTTCCCAGCCCATCAAACCTGGAGATGCGGCGACGGCCCCTCCTTCAGCATCGCCGTTGACCACCAAATTCTTGCCGAAAAATGGCAAGGCGGCCCCCAGTTGATCCAAGATGTTTGTGGCAGCCGCGGGTGCCAATGGCTGCGCGGCGGGACGCGCAACAGTCGGCCGCCCTTTGGCGGCAGGAGAGATCTTCGCTGGGGATCCAAAAATGTTGGTCCCGGGTGCCGGGGTGATCCAGGCAACAAACGCGTCGGGAGAGTTCGGTATCAACCTTGCCTGCAGGGGCTGGACCATGGGAATGTTGGTGGAGCCAGTCGATCCCACCACGTGCGCGCAGCCGGAAGAGTCAATCGCGATGGCGGAAAGTTGATCCTGGCCCGATCCCCCCAGGAAAGTGCTGAATGTCAGGGCGAATTCATCGCACTTCAATGAGGCCAGAAAACCATCCCAACGCCCACCCCCAAATACCGGCTGGAATGCCGATGCCAAGGGAAAATCCCGCGACGAAGTTACTCCGGCCAGCCAAATGTTGCCGGAACCATCCGGGCTGATGCTGGCCAGTTCGTCGCCCTGGCCGCCCAGGTAGGTCGACCGCAGGAGCGTGGAACCGGTCGAATCGAGTTTTGACAAAAAGAGATCTCTTCCCCCGGATCGCGAGGAATAGAGCGGGTTGATAATCGGAAATCCGTCGGAAGTCGTGTCGCCACAGACAATCACTCCACCATCTTGATCAATGACAATGCCGCGGCCCACATCATCACCGGTTCCGCCCAGGAACGTGGCAAACACCAGGCTCACGCCATTGGAATTGAGCTTGGCCACAAAGGTTTCCATGCCACCGAGGTAAGCCGATTGGAGCGGATTGACTGTCGGGAAGTCGGAAGATGAAGTATATCCGGTCAGGTAAACGTTCGCCACAGCATCGACCGCAAGATCCAGAATGCCGTCCAGAGGTCCGCTGCCGCCCAGGAAACTGCAAAAGTCAATTGTTCCCTCGGGCGCAAAACGAGCAATGAACCCGTCGGCTCCGCCACGAAGCGATGATTGCAGGGGGCGTTGGACCGGGAGATCGGCGGATCGTGTGATTCCACCCACCACGATTCGCCCCTGCGCATCCACCGCCACCGCTGCCAGCTCATCCATATCCAGTCCTCCCAGATAGGTCGAAAGCACCAGATGCCCCTCTCCATCCAGAACCGTCAGGAATCCATCACGTTCGCCCCCGCCGAATTTCTCCTGCCAGGCATCCTTGAGCGGATAATTTGGGGAAGAAGTCGTGCCGACAATCGCCAATCGGCCTTCGGGAGTCACGGCCACTTGGTGCGGTCGTTCTTCGCCGGAACCGCCGAGCAGGACCGAAAACAGAATCGAGCTTCTGTCCGGAGCATATTTTGTCACAAAGACGTCACTCGCCCCCTGCACGGTCGGTGTGCTGGCGGCCAATCCGGGAAAGTTGGTCGAGGCCGTTTGTCCTGCCACATACAGGCAACCCCGAACATCGAATGCGACCGCATAGGCGCGATCCTCCAGGCTGCCGCCCAAGGGCGAAGCAAAGCGCAACGTCGGGTCGATGATCAACCGCTGGGATCGGTCATAGGTCCCCAAGACAAAACGCACGAGGCAATCGCGTCCCGGCTTTCCTCCGGAAGCCGGAATGGATTCGGTCTTCGGCTGAACAACATAGTGGGCTCGCACGATTCGATGGCCATCGGGCATTGGCTGGTAAGCGATCGGCCGGCGCTGACGCCAAATCCCATTTACTGTCTGGAGGACAAGGTCTCCCTGGGAATCAATCCAACTGGATTGCACCCCTTCGATTTCGAGAGCAATTTGGGTGGGATCAGCCTGAGGCGCGATCTCAAAATCAAATTCCAACTCGCCCTGATTCCAGTAATAAACCAGATCGATGCCCGGATATAGATTGTGGCAACCGATCCGCGAAAAACACCGGCTTTGATGATCGGCGGCCTCTGAGTGTCTAACGGAATATTCCCGTAAATGAATGGGCACCATTTCCCGGCCGACAAGATTGGCGGCGGACAATGAACCCACCCAGCGAAAACGCAGCGTATCCGATTCCTTGCCCTCAGAGGGGCGCATTCTCAGTTCGCCGGCTTGGAGGACAAAAACACCCGATCCATCATGGGCGATGAATGACGCGCCCTTGCCCCCGCGATCTGCCAAAGTGTGAAAAACCCGCGGCGCCAGGTTCTCCAGCGCTGGTTCTGTCTCTTTTGCAGACAAAGCGGGCCTAGACCCCAACAGGAAGACGACAGGGATCATCCAAACCAGCGCTGAAAAAATCAGGCGCGTCATGATGCTTACGGTGTTCATAGCGAATTGTCTGCAGACCATCGATGTCAGCCAAAACAGTGGATTGTCAAGGCGTAATATGGCGGCAAACCCGATGCTCTGGCAAGCAGTTTATCCGAAAGCAAGCCATGAACACACGCCCTGAGATCGACTGAGATCGAGACACATGCCGCCGGGATCTCCTCAAATCCCTTCATTGGCATCCCCAAAATAGAAAATTGGGGGGAATTTTCAGTTTTTTTTGAAAGAATACTTGCCTTCTTTTCAGGGCTGAGGCACATAATAACGCGGACAGTTCAAGGTGGGATTTTCCGTTGTTGAGGCGGCTCTTTTTACCCACCAACACGTCGATGAAAGATGGTTGTTGGTCTAAGGCGGTAAAGATTGCCCACAATTGCCAGAGCTAAAACCGTGGTATGGTTCCTGCTAGGTTCAGGAATTTGAGAAAATGCTCGTTTCAACGAGACGCGACGTATGGCGGAAACGACAGGCGTAATTGACGAGAGCCCTCAGGGTGATTCGAGTTGCCAGTCGGGCCATAAATCGTCCGATGTGCAGGCCATGGCAACCGTCATATATGTAGTCGACGACGAACCGATGGTAGGTGAAGTCGTGCAAATCCTTCTTCAAATGGAGGGTTTTGAGCCCAAACTGTTCCAGGATCCAGCGGTGGCTCTAATGGATTTTCTGTCTGCCAATCCTCGTCCTTCCTTGTTGATCACCGACTTTGTCATGGGTTCCATGAATGGCATGGAGCTTATTGACAATTGCAAGCGCATCCAACCGGACCTGAAGACGATTTTGTTCAGCGGCAACGTCGGGGAGAAAATTACCTCCAGCTACAGTGTCAAACCGGACCGATTCGTGAGCAAACCCTTCCAACCCAAGGTTCTTATTGAGGTCATCCGCTCCTTGCTTAAGGAGAATTAATTGATGCTCCGATTGGAATCGGCTGCCTTCGCACCGTTGAAGATTCTTCTGCCCCAAGGGGGGCTTGTTTCTTGATTTCGTGTGAATACGAAGCATTTTATTCTGGCTGGTCTGAGTGATAGCTGGAAAAACCAGAGCCTAAATCTATGAGCGAATCTGATATGGATCTTACCCAACGGCCGCCTCGAAGTCCTCGGGTGCGTTTAGGAGGATATGTGCATTTACCCCGAATGCTGGATAAGTGCCGGGCTTTACTATCGGAAAAAATTGGGGAGTATCACTATGATTGTCCGATGGATCAGGCGTTTTTTGATTTCACAGGCATAACGGCAGCCGAGCTCAAGGCCCAGGTCAGCTTGGGCAAAGGAGACGGAGCCATCCTGGAATGGATCAATGCCCAGGCGCCGAATAAACCCAGCTCCGCCGCTATCGCACAATGGTCGCACTATCAAGAGCAGCGAACCCCAACGGATCTTGAGATGCGGGAGTTTTACCAGGAGGAACATCGGAGATTGGCCCCGCTGCGGACAGATCTGGCGACGTGGTTCGATCTTCTCGATTTGGATGATTACGTGAGCTTTGGGGGCAAGCCTTGATGACTTCGGCCGATGTGTTGGCTGAGAATGGCCTGATGCCCCGTTCTCTAGCGGCCAAGCTGCGGGACTGGATGACTCGCGTGCCATTATATCGAGCGATGTCCTCATTCATCAGCCGGGATAATGACCTCGACCTGTCCTGGAAGGAATTCAGGCGATTGCCAGTGATCACGAAAAATGACATTCGGAGCAACTTCCCCCACAACTTCTTGAGCAACACGCTCAGCCTGAAACACTTGATCGAGAATGATTCCATCGAGTTGGAACGAACCTCGGGCACCTCGGAGGAACCCGTCCCTTTGTTGCTGGGCAAAGGATGGTGGAATAAACAGGAACGATCCGCCCTGGGCCTCAATCCAGTCGTGCGCGCATTTCTTCACGAAATCCCTGAATCCCCGCGTGTCACGCTCACCTCGCCTTCCTGCAACCACGACATTACCTACCGGGGCATCCCGTGCCGTTCGGAACGCGTCATAGGCCAGGCGCTCTTCGTGAACCTCACACGTCATCCGTTTCTATGGCCCGAGTCGGCCTTAGCCCGCATGGTCGAGGAGACAAGCGAATGGCAGCCGCATTTCCTGGATGTGGATCCGGTGTACGGGATCTGTTTTGCCCGGTATTGCGAGCGGGTCGGAGCCCGGTTTCCTTCACTCCGCTTCATCATTTCAAGTTATGAGTACTGCAGCCTATGCCATCGGCGGCTGATGCAACGCATTTTTGGTGTGCCCGTCTACGATCTTTATGGATCTACCGAAACCGGGCATGTATTCATGGAAAACGACCGCGAAGAACACCTGCTCAGTCAGGAGACCGCCCTGGTGGAGTTGTCGGAAGTCGACGCGCAAGGAATCGGCCAGCTACTAGTGACCACGCTCGACAACGAGTTTATGCCTTTGATTCGATATCAGATTGGAGATTTGGCCCGAATGGTGAGATCGGGGGACGGGACTTTTTGGGAGTTGCACGGGCGAACAATGGATGCGATACGGCTTGCGTCGGGCCGTCGCCTGACGGTTCGGCAACTGGATCAGGCCGTGGCCCGGCATGGTTCGCTGATGCACTACCAACTGCGCCAGCTCGGACCGGATCACTATCGGCTCCTGATGATTCCCGATGCCCAGGGGAACTCCGATCCTGTTCCTCAAGCATTGCGCGAGGACCTGATCCGCGTGTTGGAAGAACCAGCCGTTCTCGATTTTGTATCCACCGATTATATCCCGGGGGAATCCTCGGGAAAATTTCGTCTGGCCCGACCGCTGCCTTGATGGCGCGAGGAAACGGTTTTTTGAAGTTTGCATCCCCCGCTGGCCTGTCGTAAATATTCTGAGCCCATGAAGGAAAGGTTATGAGACTGGATGTGGAGATCTATGATACCACCCTGCGCGACGGCAGCCAGGGAGAAGGCATCAACTTTTCTGTGGCCGATAAGCTTCGGCTGGCCGAGCGGCTCGATGCATTTGGCATGACCTTTGTCGAAGGTGGATGGCCGGGATCCAATCCCAAGGACATCGAGTTCTTTGCCACAGCTCGCGGGCGCAAGTTTCGTCATACCCGCATCGCGGCCTTCGGATCGACTCGACGCAAGGGGGTGGGAGTGGAAAAGGACGATCAGGTCCGTTTGCTCCTGGACGCAGCCACCCCGGTGGTCACTATTTTCGGAAAAACCTGGCTGCTGCATGTCCAGGAGGTCCTTCGGACATCCCCCGATGAGAATCTCCAGATGATAGCGGATACCATCCGATTTCTCAAAGACCACCAGAAGTTCGTTATATACGATGCCGAACATGCCTTTGATGGATTCAAGGACAACCCGGAATACGCGCTGGCCACTCTGAAAGCGGCCGATCACGCCGGCGCTGATCGGGTGGTGCTTTGCGACACAAATGGCGGCAGCCTGACGACGGAAATCGGGCGGACTCTTGCGGCCGCACGGAGCCAGATATCCGCGCCCCTGGGGATTCACCCTCACAACGACATCGGCCTGGGAGTCGCCAATGCCCTGGCGGCTATCGAGTCCGGAGCCATCCATGTCCAGGGAACCATGAATGGCTATGGCGAACGCACAGGCAACTGTAACTTGACCTCTGTGATTCCCGCCCTGGCTTTTAAAATGAAGAAACGCTGTGTTCCCGAGGGATCACTGCGCAAGCTTCGGGATCTTTCGCAGTTTGTGGATGAGATCGCCAATGTGCGTCACGATCCCCGTCAACCCTGGGTGGGATCAACCGCCTTCGCACATAAAGGCGGCATGCATGTCAACGCGGTCCAAAAAGTGCCCCAGAGCTTCGAGCATATCAATCCGGAGCTGGTGGGCAATCGGCGCCGGGTTTTAATCAGTGATCTGGCCGGTCGCAGCAATATTGTCATGAAAGCCCAGGAGCTGGGCATCCCCCTCCATAACGACAGCCCGGAATTGCGCGAAATCCTCAATCGCATCAAGGACCTGGAACATCAAGGCTATGAGTTTGAGGCCGCTGAAGCTTCCCTCGCCTTGCTCATCTGGAAGGCCCGGACGCCTGTGGTTCCCAAATTTGTGGTGGATGCCTATCATGTTTCGATGCGCAGCATGAAAGGGAATTCCCTCTGCGAGGCCACTATCAAAGTGCGGGTGGGCGACCAGGGGGCTCATAGGGTTGCCGAAGGCGACGGCCCGGTCAATGCCCTGGATTCCGCCCTTCGTCAGGCTCTCGTCGGCTTCTACCCTCAGCTCAAGAAGGTCCAGCTGACCGATTACAAGGTTCGAATCCTCGATTCCGCAAGCGGAACGGCCGCCAAAACCCGTGTTCTGATCGAATCCAGCGACGGCAAGCGAGAATGGGGGACGGTCGGCGTGAGCTCCAATATCATCGAGGCCAGGCTTCAAGCCCTGATCGACAGCATTGAATACCGTCTCATGGAGAAAAGATGATCAGACTTTGTTCGCGGCGGGGAAATTGGCCTCGGTTGACTTGATGTGGCGGTCCAAAAACTGACGGATACTCTGGAACGCCTCGTTGACCTGCCGGATCAACGAGTCGGCACCGGCCAATTGCCCGGACCGTCCGAAATGTTCCAGTTCGCGCAGCAGGGGCGCGATGGCGTTCATGCCGCATGTGGCGCTCGCCCCGGCGCACTTGTGAGCCAGAGCGCCCACTTCCGCCGCGTTGCGTTCCGACACTGCCTTCTCCAGTTGAGCAAGCTGGGGCGCGGTCTGGGTTAAATACACATCCACAATCTCGCGAAAGGTGCTCCAATCTCCGGCCGCGAACTGCATGAGACGCCCGATGTCCACCGGCGGTTTCTCGGCAGGCTCGAGATCTACACCTGGCGAAAAAACCTTTCTTTCATTTCGCGCCGAAGCCGGGCTGTCCCCCGGGTCCGATGGGGGTGTTGGCACGCCCGCGCCCTGGATAGAAGGGGCCGTTGTCAGTTTTTTATTGGCCAGCGAGGTCCCCCAACGTTCCAGCAAGGCCTGGACAGTCTCGGGACGGACGGGTTTGGAGATGTAGTCATCCATCCCGGCCGCCAGACAGCGCTCCCGATCGCCTCGCATCGCGTTGGCCGTCATGGCAATAATGACCAGCTGTGGCCGGATCTGGCTGAGGTGGTATTGCTCTCGTTCATACTGGCGGATCTGGCGCGTGGCCTCCAAGCCATCCATGGCCGGCATTTGAACATCCATGAACACCACATCAAAGGCTGATCGTTTGACCGCTTCAACGGCCTCAACGCCGTTGTTGGCAAACTCGATGGCATACCCCATTTGCTGGAACAACCGCGAGGCGACCTTTTGGTTGACCGTATTATCATCGGCCAGGAGCAGACGGAGCGGCAGACGAGAAGCCAGGCTTGAGTCCAGACGCGGAACGACGGGCCGCGCGATCACCTCAGGGGTTCTTCCCGTGACCACCTTCAAAAGGACTTCCTGGAGCTGCGCTTGTTTGACCGGTTTGTCCAGGCAAACCGCAAACGGCTCCAGTGCCGATTTGGGGAGATCCGCCCAAAGCCCCATGGACGTGAGCAGAATCAGGGGCAAGGACTGCGAAGTCCGAAGCTTCCGGATTTCCGCGGCCAGGGTCACGCCATCCATCTCCGGCATCTGCATGTCGAGAATGCCGACATCGAACGGTTCGCCTTGCCGCAGCCACTCGATGGCCTGCGAGCCGGCGGCAGCGTCTTTGGGAACCATGCCCCATTTGCGCGCTTGCAGCATGAGGATCTGGCGGTTGGTAGCGTTGTCGTCTACTATCAGCAGCCTGAGACCGGCCAGTTGCTGATGGACCTTGGGCGCATGGTTTTGGAAGGAGGAGGGCGCCGTTTGTGCGATGACGGTAAAACTGAACGTGGCGCCGGCGCCGGGCTGGCTCGAGACCTTGATGGAGCCGCCCATGAGCTCAACCAAACTCTTGCTGATGGCAAGCCCAAGCCCGGTGCCGCCATACTGGCGCGTGGTGGAGGCGTCGGCCTGGCTGAAACTCCGAAATAACCGGTCGATTTTCGCCGGCGAAATGCCAATCCCCGTATCCCGCACGGAAAACTCGAACTCCCAGCGGTCCGGCGTGGTCTTGCTGGCGGGCCTGGCGGCCACACGAACCAGCACTTCGCCCCTGGCGGTGAATTTGATGGCGTTGCTGATCAGATTGGCCAGGACCTGACGAACACGGGTCACATCGCCAATGAGCAGGGAGGGGGCCGAATCTTCTATTTGGCAAATGAGATCCAGGTGTTTTTCGCCCGCTTTTGCGGCAAACAGGTCGATAGTTTCCTCGACACACTTTCGCAGCTCGAACGGACGCATCTCCAGGTCCATCTTGCCGGACTCAATCTTGGAGAGATCCAACACGTCGTTGATCAGGGTCAACAGGGCTTCGCCGCTGGCGCGAATGGTGTTGACAATATCATGTTGCTCGCCGTTGAGGGACGTGTTGAGCAGCAAGCTGGTCATGGCGATCACCGCGTTCATCGGAGTCCGAATCTCGTGGCTGATGTTGGCGAGGTACTCCGACTTGGCGCGCGTCGCCTGATCCGCTTCGGTCCGGGCTCTCTGAAGTTCCTGGTTGGCGCGGGCCAGTTCGTCCTGAAGCCGCTTCATCCGCAATTGGGAGCGGATCCGCGCTTTGAGTTCGGCCGGCTCAAAGGGTTTGGTGATGTAATCGGTGGCGCCCAAATCGAAACCCCGGACCTTTTCCTCGAGGCTGTTCGTTGCCGTCAGGATAATCACCGGAAGCCGTTTGAGGGTGTCATCCTCGCGGATCTGCTCCAGGATCTCGAGCCCGCCGAAGTCCGGCAATCCCAGATCCAGAAGGATCAGGTCAAACGGCCGAACCCGGGCCAAGGTCAATCCCGCTAGTCCATCCGCCGCACGGGTGATGTGGATCGCGTTATCCTTCAGACAGTCGATGATGATCCCTTCGATGTCCGGATCATCGTCGATCAGCAGGATCTTTGCGGGGAAAGCAGTCATGTCATGTGCCCGGCAAAGCCCGATGGAAATCAAGCTCTGGAATCCTGGAGCTATCGATCATTTGCTTTTCTCGGCCTCCAGGGCGGCCTGGACTTTGACATACTCCTGTTCGACGCCCTGGAGCAGATCCGGCGCGTCGGCGAGGAAACCGACCCTGGCCTGTTTTTCAAGATTCATACAGATCTCGGCCATGCGGCGGGCTCCCAGATTGCTTGCGCTGCCCTTGAGGCTGTGGGCTGCCGCGCATAAGGCATTGGGGTCGTTCTGCTCGATTGCGGTTCGAACCTTCTGCAATCGCGAGGGCGCGTCCTTGAGAAACAGATCAATCAATTCGGCCAGGGGATCGGGCATGTCGGGCTCTCGCAGCTCCCGTAATTCGGCCAGGACTCGAGGATCGAGGATCTCCTCGCCAGACTCCTGAGGCAGCGGGGCGGCTGCGGCGCCCGGATTGACGGTTTTGAAGGCGCGCTCCAAGGCCGCTTGCAGTTCATTCAGCTGAACAGGCTTGCAGAGATAATCGTCCATTCCCGCCGCCAGACACTTCTCGCGATCGCCCTGAAGCGCGTTGGCGGTCATGGCAATAATGTGATGCGTCTTGATTTGGGCGCCGGATTTGGCGGCTTCGGCTTCGCGATGGCGGATCATGCGCGTGGCCTCGTAACCGTCCATCTCCGGCATCTGGCAATCCATCAGGATCACGTCGTACGGAATCCGGGTCAGGGCTTCAATGACTTCCAAGCCGTTGGCAACCGCGTCGGCCGAGTATCCGAGCTTCTGCAACTGGCGCAAAGCCACCTTCTGATTGACCATGTTATCCTCGGCCAACAACAATCGGAGGCCTTTCTGCATCGCCCCAGGAGCCGGCTGGGCCGGTGCGGATGGGGTGGATCTCGAGGGGGATTTCCTCGGTTGCGCCGCCGCATGCAACACGGCGTCGGACATGACGGTCACCAGACAGTCGAACAGTCGGGATTGCTTGACAGGTTTGACGAGGCACGCGGAGATGCCGGCCGCTTTAAGTTCCGCGCTGTCAAAACGCTGCACCAACGAAGTTAGCATCACCATCTTCAAGGAGGACAACAACGGATCGGCCGAAATGGCCCGCGCCAGACTCAGACCATCCATCTCCGGCATCTGCATGTCGAGGATCACCAAATCATAAGGATCTCCCGCCGCCGCCTCGGCGCGCAGGATCGACAGGGCGTCCTTTCCGCTGGCCGCCTGTCCGTTGCGCATTCGCCAGGAGATGATCTGGTGGTGGAGGATTTGGCGATTGGTCGCATTGTCATCGACCACCAGAACCCGAAGGCCGGTGAGATTAAGCTTGCTGGTGTCGGCCCGATGGGCATAAGCCCCCGGCGGTTGTTTAGTCAGGTTGATGGTGAACCAGAAGGTCGATCCCTTGCCAACCGTGCTTTCCACGCCAATCTGGCCATTCATCATCTCGACCAACTGTTTGCAGATGGCCAGGCCCAGCCCGGTTCCCCCGTACTTGCGGGTCATGGATCCATCCGCCTGGGTGAACGGCTGGAACAATCGTGCCATCGGTTTTGGCGCAATGCCAATGCCCGTATCGGTCACGGTGAACCGCAGAACCACCCGGCGATCCGTTTCGTTGACCTTGCTGACGCGGACGACCACCTCGCCGTGGTCGGTGAACTTGACGGCGTTGCTCAGCAGGTTCGACAGCACCTGCCGCAAGCGCCCCGGATCGCCCTGCAACAAGGTTGGAACCTCGTGGTGAACCCAAGACACCAACTCGATGCCCTTGCTCAAAGAACGGGCGGCGACCAATTCGACGGCCCCCTCCACCAGCTCCACCAAGTCAAAATCGATAATCTCAAACGACAACTTGCCCGCCTCGATTTTTGAGAAATCCAGAATGTCGTTGATCACCGTCAGCAGGGCGTCGGCGCTGGAACGAACCGTGTCGGCAAAATCGCGTTGATCAGGGTCCAGATCGGTTTCCAGCAACAGGCCGGTCATGCCAATGACCGCGTTCATGGGCGTCCGGATCTCATGGCTCATGTTGGCCAGAAACTCCGACTTAAGCCGAGTCGATTCCAAGGCCGCGTCACGCGCCTTGGCCAGCTCCACCTCGGCCTGTTTCAGCTGAGTGATGTCGCGAGAAACACTGATGATGCCGGTCGAGGCGCCCTCCGGGTTGTAGATGGGCACGATGGAAACGGAAACCCAGCTTTCCTCGCCCGTCGCCCGGGTCTGATGTTCGACCTTGTTAATGATGGGCTGGCGACTTGCCATGACGCGTTGTTCCTCCTTGAAAAACTCGTCCGCTTGTTCCTTGGAGAGGAAATCGTAATCGGTTTTGCCTTCGAGTTCCTTGGGATTCGATACCCCCAAATACCTGGCCAGCGCCCGGCTGGCTCGCACAAATCGCGACTGAACGTCCTTGAACGAAATGCGATCCGGGCTGTTGTCCAGGAGGGCAAACAGCAGATCACGCTCGAATTGCAGATCCCCCTCAATCCGTTTTAGGGCGGTCACGTCCTTTGAAATTCCCACGGTGCCAATCGTGACCCCGTCTTTGGATACCAGCGGCATTTTGGTCGTCAGCGCCCAGGTGGCAGAACCGTCGGTATAAGTCTCTCGTTCGAGTTTCCCGATGATCGGTTCTGCGGTCCTAATTATCCGTTGTTCATCCTCGAAGGCGGGCCGGGCGTGTTCTTCGGTGTAGAAATCGAAATCCGTCTTGCCGATGACCTGGTCGGCGGTTCGGTCAAAGCGTTTTGCCAAGGCCTTGCTGCACTTGATGAATCGGGATTCCTTATCCTTGAAGTAAATGCAGTCCGGGACATTATCCAACAGGGCCTGAAGCAGATCGCGCTCGTATGCCAGCTCGGCCTCGGCTTGTTTGAGGGCGGTGATGTCCTTGGAAATTCCAAACGTGCCAATGATTTGTCCGTCCTTGTTGCGCAACGGCATCTTGTTGGTCAAAACCCAGGATTCATGGCCGTCGAGCCACACTTCCTTCTCGACCAATCCAATCACCGGTTTCCCAGACTTCATGATCCGCTGCTCGTCCGCAAATGCCGCACGGGCATGTTCCTCGGTAAAAAAGTCCGCGTCCGTCTTACCAACCGCTTGTTCAGGGCTGTTAATCCCCAAGCCGACGGCCACCGTCGCGCTGCACTTGATGAATCGGGATTGAGTATCCTTGAAGTAAATCCGGTCCGGACAATTGTCCAGAAGCGTGCGCAAGAGATCCCGCTCATAGGCCAGCTCCGATTCCATCTTCTTGCGCTCGGTCACATCCCAGAAGATACCCTGGATACCGATGGCTCTGCCCTCCGAATCAACCACAGGGGTCTTGATCACCCGCACATAAATCTTTTCACCGTCCGGAGTCTGGTGGTCCTCCACCGTGTCAAACACCTCGCGGGTCTGCATGATTCTGCGGTCGTCTTCCTGATATTTGGCCGCCAACTCGGTGGGGAAAAAATCAAAATCGGTTTTATGAATGATCTCTGATAGCGGCTTGCCCAGGTTACTGCAAAAGCGCTTGTTGGCGAAGGTAAACCGTCCGTGAACATCCTTGCGGAAAATGTTTTGAGGCAAGCCCTCGACCAGAGAGTGGTAAAAGGCCTCGGTGTGCTCCATCTGGGCCGTCACGCGATATCGTTCCAAATGATTCATCACCTGCCGGGCCAGAAGAATCAGGACCTCCTTCTGTTCCGGCCGAAGCGTGCGCGGCTCCGGATCGCATACACACAAGGTGCCCAAGGCATGACCGGCCGAAGTCACCAGCGGAACCCCGGCATAAAAACGCAGTTTCGGTTCGTTTACTACCAGAGGATTGCCCTGAAATCTCGTGTCCTTCCTCATGTCGGACACTTCAAAAAAATCCCTCTGTGCCAACGTGATATCACAGAAGGACTCCTTCCTGGGCACCTCAGAAACCGTAAGGCCTACCTTGGCTTTTAGCCAGACCCGGCCGTCATCCAGAAAATTGAGCGCGCCATAACCCACGCCACAAATCTGTGTAGCCAAACGCACTAAATCATCAAAAGCGGGATCTTCTTGGGTGTCGAGAATGGCGTATTCGTGCAAAGCAGCCAGACGTTCCAGCTCGGTATCTGGAGCCGATTGTTGTGGATTGGCTTCGGAGTTGTTCATCGAATCACAAAAATTTCATCTTCACCGTCGCACTGTCCCGGGTGGAATTACTGAAGCAACCTGCCCGGGCATCAAGGGATGCCCAAGCGCCGCGCGAACGATTTCCCGCAAAACAAATCAAACCCGCTCAACTTTGGCAATAGTATAAATCATCTATGCCTTGGCTTGGTTGAGTTTAGGTTTTTCGGCATGGGATCCCAACCGAAGTCGGAAGGAGAATCCCCGCCGGCTCCGGTCCATGCGCCAGGCGTAGGCACGGCGTTTGCCCGAAGCCCAAATCCGGAAGCCCGATGACGTCCGACCTGAGGGGCCGTTTGCGATCGGATGTCCTCAGCCAGTCGGAAAGATCATGCCCGTCATTCTCCCGCGCTTGAATCCAGCTGTCCGGTTTCCTCCAATCGTTGGATTTCCACAGTAAGACCCTCGCGGAAGGTAGGATACTTAAACTGGTAACCCAGCTCCATCTTCAGCCGGCGATTCAGGACCTTCTTGTTCGTTAAGCCCCGCTTGCGATCCGGTTCGACTTCGCCACCGGCCGGAGGCAGATGACGTCCCAGAGTATCCGCAAGCCAGTGGAAATACCTCCATTGGGTAATCGGCTCATCATCGACAACGTTATAGACCGAGCCGGAATGCGCGCTTTCCAGGCACTCCACAATAATCCCGGCGACGTCGTCCCGGTGCACCATGTTTAACAGCCTTTCGCCGCGGCCTTCGATCCGCGCTTCGTTCTTCAGAAACTGTTGAAACCAATGGCCGCGACCCGGTCCGTAAATGCCGGCAACCCGAAGAATCACCACAGGAAAACGATGCTCACGAAAAGCCTGGATCAGCACCCGCTCCGTTTCGACCAGGACCCGGCCGGTCTCCGCGGCCGGAACCGTTGGGCTTTCTTCCTTAACCGCCGAGCCGTCGGTTTGTCCGTAGACACCCGTGCTGCTGGTATAAACGTACTTTTTCGGAGGTTGTTCTTTAAGCCACGCCATGAGATTTCGGGTGCCCTCAAGATAGGCCTGGCGATAGGCAGGCAAGCCCCCTCCTCCAGCCGATACCGTGTTGACCACCCAATCCCAGGACCGGGGCAGAGCGGTCAACGTTTCCGGACATGTAATATCCGCCATCAAGGGCTGGATGCCGGCATTTTTCAATTCGGACGCGGCGGACGGCGATCGCCGCAAACCAAAAACCTCGTGTCCCTTCTTCACCAGGGCCGCCCCCAAGGGTAACCCCACATAACCGCATCCAACGATCAACGCGCGCATAGTGTTAAATCAGTCCCCTGAGTTACCGGTTTGCAGGATTCTTTCAACAGACTCGGCATGTCGGGCCGGGTGAGATAGATTAAACACCCACGAAAGGTGGTCAATCCCGCACCAGACATCACGGCTGTGGCGCTTATGCTGAACCCGTTGTTGATCTCCGTCAAGCCTCGGGCGGCCGACGCCATTCCCGGCGGGGAGGTTCGGGTAATCCCTGGGCCCGATAGGCCGTTCGGAAGTGCATTTTTGCCACGGCCGACAGTTTCTCCCGTCCGTGCCGGGCCAGGAAATCCGCCGCAGCCGCATCCACCTGGGCCGAGGCGCCCTTCGGCAGATTCATGGCATACTGTTCCTCCAGCCGTTTGAGTCGCTGCACAAACTCGGCCCGAGCCAGGATGGAAGCCGCCGCCACGGCGAGATCCGACTCCGCCTTATGCCGTTGCACGAGCTCAATTTGCCGGCCCAGCGGCATCAAGGCGCGCGCCACGGTCTCCTGGCTGGAAGCGAATTGGTCGCTGATGGCCCGAACCGGCAGGGGATTCATGCGATGACGCTGCGCCATCAGGTTCTCGATGACTCGCGCATGTCCCCAGGCCAGGATCTTGTTGACGCTCCTCATGCTCGCATAAAGGCGGTTATACGCTTCGTTGCCAATCGGGACGGTCGTGCTGACACATCCGGATGTCTCCCGGATCAGCCCGGCCAAGTCCAGAATCCGACGGTCGCTGCTGATGTTTTTCGAGTCCTTAATCCCGCTGTCTCTCCACTGGTCCAACATCGTCGCATTGACATAAACGCCGGCGACACACAAGGGCCCGAAAAAGTCGCCTTTGCCGCTCTCATCGATGCCTAACCGGGGCAGAAGTGTTTCCGGATTGAACAAGCTTTCATATCCCAATCGGGCTTCCTTGAGAATGTGCGGTTCGAGAACGAACTCGACAAACTCCTGAGTTCCCTTGCCCTGAACGACCAGCTTTCCGCTCTGGTAACAAACCACATTGACCTTTTCCTTGCTGGCGGCAAATCGAGCGTAAGGAACGTCCCGGAATTCGTAGCCGTGACTCTTGAGATAGGTTTCGAGGACCGATGCCCGGTCCGAATCCAGGGTCATCGTATAGACCATCAACGGTTGGGACATAACAGATTCCTTATCATCCAATTGTTGGGGAGCTTGACTCGAGTTTGTCCAGCATGGGCAAGTAATCCGGCCGCGCCTTACATCAGATCTGGGATTTGACCAACGGCGGTTTCAGGTAATGTTCCACCTCGGCCAAGGATGGAAAAACCGGAGCTTCCCCGGGCTGCCAGCGCTTGCATGCCGCTGCCGCCACCGCGAACTTGCCCGCACTCAGATCGGTTTTCCCCGATGCCAAAGCCACTGCGAAAGCAGCGGCAAACAGATCCGCCGACTGCGTGACATCCCCGCTCGCGCCAGCTGGCGGACGCCACAGATGTTCCAAGTCTTCCTTGACCAGCAGGGCGCCCAGGGGACCCAACTTGACAATCACCGTGGGAACGCCTCGCCCCCGCAACTCGCGAGCCTTGAGTGCCGCGATCGCCTGGCTGAAATCGCACAATGGCGCGCGGGTTAGCAAAGCCAGCGTCTCTTCGTTCAATATCACATAGTCCACCCCCGCCAGCAGCTCATCCGTGACTCGGGTATCGGCGGCGGGATCGAGAATGACTTTGGCTCCCGATTGCCTGGCCAGACGGGCGGCATGCGCCAAGGTCTCCTCCGGAATACCGGAGCTTAAAAGCGCACAACCGCACTGGGCCAGCCCTTGCTGATGATGTTCCAGGTGTCTGACCTCGTAACAGGCATTGGCCCCCGGGACCTTGGTTGTCTGACTTTGGCCGGCCGCATTCACCCAGGTGAACGCAACACCCGAGGGCGACTGCCGGGAGCGGCTTAATCCCGCAAGGCCAACCCCCGCTTCTCGCAGTTCAGTTCGAAGCAGATCGGCAAAGGGATCCTCGCCCAGGTGCCCCCACAAGAGCACCTGTCCCCCCAGGTGCGCCGCCGCCATGGCCTGCAACGCCCCGTGCCCCCCCACGCGCCAGGAGGCCCGGTCCGCAACCACAGTCTCCCCCGCCGCAGGGAAATGAGCGGGCTCCACCAACCACTGCAAATAGACATCGCCTGCAACCGCAAGCCGTGAATTCATGGAATCTAATGTGCCCGACGTTCCGGTTTTGAAAAGTCATTTCGTTCGATCGAGCCTCGGACCGTAATTTTCGCGGGAGGATGGACAACGGCGGGCCGGCCTGAGGCTTGCTCACTCCCATTTTTCTTCCCTCGCTGAGAGGCCTTTGCTATACCATCCGGCTGTGTATCTGGAATATTACGGTCTGAAAGAACCGCCATTCGATATCACCCCGAATCCGCGCTTTTTGTTTTTCAGCGCCAAGCATCGGGAAGCGTTCAACCATCTGCTTTACGGCATTCGCGCCCGGAAGGGTTTTGTGCAAATCACGGGCGAGGTGGGCGCCGGCAAGACCACGCTCTGCCGGGCCATGCTTGAACAATTGGGTAACGGATACGCCACGGCCTTAATCCTGAATCCGGTCATGACCCCGGACCAGCTCATGAAGGCCATCGCCATGGAGTTCGGCTTGGATGTCAAAGGCATGGACCGCCTCGAGACTGTCGCCACGTTCAATCACTTTCTTTTGCGCCAGGTCGAACTGGGCAAGGAAACCGTCTTGATTATTGACGAAGCCCAAGATTTGACCAACGACCTGCTGGAACAGGTCAGACTGTTATCCAACCTCGAAACCGACGAACGCAAGCTTCTCCAGATCGTTCTGTTGGGTCAACCCGAGTTGCGGGATCGGCTGAACGATCACCGGCTTCGGCAACTGCGTCAACGGATCACGATCCGTTATCACCTGAAACCGCTCAATCGCCTGGAAATCAGCCAGTACGTTCAACATCGCCTGGAGGTATCCGGCGCTAAAGGCGTCCCATACTTCACTTTGCCGGCCCTGTGGCGGATCTATCGCTACAGCAAGGGCATCCCCAGGCTGGTCAATGCCGTCTGCGACAAGTGCCTCCTGGCCGGATTTGTCCAGCAGAAAGACCAAATCAATTTTCGCACGGTCGCTCTGGCGATCCGCGAACTCGAAGGAAGAATCCATTTATGAGCCTGATCAATGACGCGTTGAAGCGTGCCAGCCAAGTTCACAAAGAACGGCCCGCCGCTCCTCAGGAAACCGCCCGACTTCAACCGGCGCAACACCGGCCTCCGGTCAATGTCGGCGCTTGGCTGGTGGGCTGTGTGGTCACAGTTCTATGCCTCTGCGGCATCCTTTTCCTCTGGTCGGGATTCCGAGGGTCCTCCACCCCCAATGCACAAAGCAGTCTCCAGAATCCTCCGCCTGCCCAAGCACCATCCTCAGCAGCCCCGCCGCCTTCCCAAACCGTTCTTGCCCAATCCTCACTGCCCACCCAGACACCAAGTCAACACCCACCCACCGGCTCTCAGCAGTCTCCAACGCCAGCCCAGGCTGTCACTCAGGCCTCTGCCCCCAATACCTCTGTCTCCACTCCCCAACCAGCGGTCAAGCCGACTCCTGAGATCCCGGCTGCGTCTATTCCTGCCATCGGCACACCCCAGTCCGCTGTCCCCCTCGCTGTCGCCCCTCCGATAACACCGGCTAATCCTCCGCCCCCGAGCTCAACTGTCGCAGCATCCCCCACACAGGCCTCTTCCCCTAACGCCGCCACTACCGCGAAAAGCACGGATAAACCTAAAAACGACATCAAGCCAACCTCGACAACGGTATCCCCGGCAAGCTTCCCCGAGCTTAAGCTGCAGGGCATTTACTTCCGCATGTCCAATCCATCCGTCTTAATCAATGGCCATAACCTCCATGTCGGCGATGCCATTTCCGGCGTCCGCGTCGTTAAGATCGAACGTCAGAGTGTCACGGTCGAGATGGCCGGCCAAAAGAAGGTGCTCGTTTTACGTTGAGTCATGCAAGGATTACGCGCGACTATCAGGCACTGGATGGAAGGCCGTGCCGAATCCAACCTCTGGATCCGGGTGATTCCGTTTGCCGTCTTCCTCGTGCTCACCGGATTGCAGGGTAACCTGGGAGTGGACTCCCGTTTCTGGGCTTACTTCGCAAAAACATGGATCGGAGCGGCTTTGTTGTGGGTCATTTGGCCGTTCATCCCGGAAATGCGCTGGCGTTGGAGTTGGACAGCCCTGGCCGCCGGTGTGGGGGTCTTCCTGCTGTGGATTGGCCTGGACACCGTCGTAGCTGCCCTTGGCCTTGTTGGCAATTATCATCGGATGCCCGGACCGTTCACGCCGTGGAATCCCTTTGTGCAATATGGCGAGGCCAGTCTTTGGGCCTGGATTCTCGTGTTGACTCGTTTGATTGGCTCTTCCTTGGTGGTTCCCCCTCTCGAGGAGGTTTTCTATCGTTCCTTTGTCTATCGCTATTTGATTTCCAGCCGATTTGAAACAGTCCCCATGAACCGGTTCGATCTCCGATCCTTTGTCATGACCTCGGCTGTCTTTGCCCTCAGTCACGGCGAATGGCTGGCGGCCCTCCTGTGCGGATTCGTGTACCAATGGACAGTGCTCAGGAAGAATCGGCTGGGCGACGCCATGGTCGCCCACGCCATCACCAACTTCCTGCTGGGTTTATGGGTGATCTATCGGCCCGCTTGGCACTTCTGGTGAATAAGAGAATGCCCCGCATGTCCCTGCCGAGTTGACGGCATGCCACCTACCCCGTAGGATAATGCTGTTATCCAAGATCCATGCTTCGTTGCTGCATGGATTCTATCACACTTAAAATCAGATCCATGCACAAGCCAGCCGGCCATCGACCCAACCCAAAGGCATCCAAACTGAAGGCATGAAAACATCATCCTACCTGCTCGTCAGCGCGTTGAGCCTGGTCTCCAGTATGACGCTTGCCACCGAAAACGCCGTCATCCTCGAGGATTTTGAGGAAAACATCGACAGTGTCATGCAAGGCAACTGGGGCGGCAGCCGTATCCCGGACGGCGTCATTTTTCAGCAGTATGCCAAGACCAGCGACGAGGATATCAATGTCACCCATGGGAGCAAATCGCTCCAGGTGGATCTTTCCTTGTCAGAGGGTTGGGTTCACGACTTCATGATCACGCTATCCGAAGAGGCCTCCGCCAAAGTCCTCGAGGCCGCGAAATCCACAGATGTGGCCCGGTTCATTCTGCGCTATGACCTCGCCTTTCCCCCCGGCACTTCCTGGATGAACAGCCAGGTGTTTTTGGGGGACGTGAACGATCAACTGGATACACCCTCGGGCGCAAATGGCGGCATGCGCACCATGTCCATCGCTTTGGATCTGGTCAAAGGTCTGCCCGAAGAAGGCCTGGTGATCATCCGTTTCGCCGAGAATTTCGACGCCACGGAAGATCCGTTTGTCGGGCCGCTTTCGCTCTTCGTCGATAACATCCGCCTCGTCGACACTTACGCCCCCGGAGCCACGCCGGTTACAACCGTCCTTCAGGGATTCGAAGACGCCAACAATCCGACCGGGGGCGCCGCCGATTTCACGGGCTGGGGAGGCACGCCCCGAACCACCTACAGCCAATACGCAAAAGAAAGCCCGGAAGACATCCGTGTCACCGAGGGTGACCACGCGCTAAAGGTCGATTTTACGGGTCCCGGAAGCTGGAACGCGGACTTCACCCTCCCCTTCGCCAACACCAAATTGGCCGAAATCCTCAAGCTCGACTTGCCCGCCGAGGAACGGCCCGCCCTGGCCGACCTGGCACGGTACACGCTGCGATTTGACGTCACCTATCCGGACCGGGATGAGAACGGCCTGCCCGGTTGGGAAGTCACGAGCTATCATACCCTGAGCACGGGATTCCCCTTTTCCCAAGCGCGCCGCGATGGCGCCACGGGTTTTCAGCAGACTGTATCCATAACCCTGGATCAACTTTCCGCCTGGTCGGATACCACGGAAGGCGCGCCTGTGATCATGTTTATCGCTCAAGCCAACTGGCCCGATGCCGGCAGCACCTTATACTATGATAACTTCCGGCTGATCGATACCGGCGGCGCCAGCACACCCTCAATCCCCATCAAGATTACTCAATACCAGTATGACGCCACGACCAGCAAGCTTACCCTCCAATGGGATTCCAATGCTGGCAAGGTCTATACAGTCGAATCCACCTCCGCCCTGCCCGGCGGCTTCACGTCCGCCGCTTCCGGCATTGCCTCAGGGGGAACCACAACCACTTATACGGCAACCATTCCGGTCGGAACTACGACCATCTATTACCGAATTAGGGAACAATAGGCCAGAGTTCTCCAACGAAGCGCTGCCTCGAAGAACTCCCCCCCCATGCACCGGCCGATCAAACACTTGGGTTAAGGGATACTCCATTTGCCAGATCAAAAGCCGGGGAGTATAGCCGGCCTGGCGGTCGGCCTGTTCCAAGGGAACGGGCAGGCGATCGAGACATTCGACGCTCAGCCTGACATGTTCATCGAGGGTCGCTTTGACGGTGGGCCGAGGTTGGGGTTGAGTTTTCATGGTTTTGTCGCCCGAAAACTTAACCTCTCTGCCCACCGGATTGAAGTGCGGTGTTTTGGTATTCCGGTTCCGCGCAGCGGAACATCAACTAACGAAGCTGCGCCACTTATTCCGAGATCGGAATAAGAGGCGCAGCTTCGTTAGGATTAGACCTCGCAGATCCGCATCATCCGATCCAAGGTCTCCAGCGGCTCCCGAGTCGGGGTGTATTCATGCGCCAGGTACCCCTGGAATCCCAGATCGGCAATGGCTTTGCAGATGGCAGCGTAATTCAGTTCCTGGGTCTCATCAAACTCATGGCGGCCGGGATTTCCTGCCGTGTGAAAATGCCCGATATGCTGAATATTTGCGCGGATGGTGCGGATGATGTCGCCCTCCATGATTTGCATGTGATAAATATCATAAAGCAACTTCACGCGCGGCGAGTTCACCCGCTGGCACACCGCAACTCCCCAAGCCGTGTGATCGCACATGTAACCGGGATGATCGACCTTGCTGTTGAGCAGTTCGATGCAAAGCGTGACTTTCTGATCCTCGGCTTGGCTCTTGATCTTGTTGAGGAACTCGACGCTGTTGTCCAAGCCTTCCTCGTCGGTAAGGCCCTTGCGATCACCCGCCATGACAATCACATTGGGCGCTCCGGCCTCGGCGCTGGCCTTGATCGCTTCGCGCATCCTGGTTTCGATCGAGGCATGGTTATTCTTGTCGTTGATGCCGCTCTTGATGCCCGCCCCCCCGGACACCATCGTGGGCACCAAACCGTGCTTCTTTAGGACCGGAAAGGCATCGGGCCCGACCAGGTCAATCCCCAAAGCCCCCAGCCGGGCTGCTTCCCGGCATTGGCCCTCCAGGTCCAATTTCAAACCGCTGAACACCCCGCGACACACCGCCTGTTTCAGCCGTCCTTTGCGCGGCTCCGCCCGGAGATCCGGGGTAGCCCGATCCAGCAGGGCCAAGGCGCCAAGCCCAGTCATCGCGGTGATAAAATCCCTTCTCCGGAAAGGAAATGAATGGTTGGTCTTCATGGCCGCCAGCCTAAGGTAATAACTCCTAAATAGCGATACATTCGTTGCACGATGTTTGGCCTGGGATTCAAGCCGCCGCCGATTCACTCTCTTCAATCCTCTGGACGCCATTGTCGGAAACAACCGCCACGAACACCGGGCTTCTTGAATTCACCGATTCCGCCCCCACGAACACTCATCGTTTTTACCGGACACTGACTCAGTGATTAGATTATTTCACCCAGAGAAATCCGGCGCACTTGGCCTCCGGATAGAAGCAGTTCGAGCTCTCCCTGCGTCGTAATATCAATCGCCTGACCGCAGAGCACCCCCTCCGGCATGTTCACTTTTACGGACTGGCCCAGAAAAGAGCATCGGCCAACGTAAGCGGTTCGTATGGTCCGAAAGCCGTTTGCCAGAACCCGGGGATAGGCCGAAAAGAACCGGTCAAGAATGGACTTCAGGCGCTCTTCCGGACAAATCGTTCTACCGGTAAGCAGGTTGAGCGAGGTTGCCGGCTGGCCGATCTGGCCCAGATCCACCGCCTGCAGATTCAGGTTCAATCCCAAGCCAAGGACAAGCCCGATCAGATCCGAACCGCTCGTCACCGCTTCAGCCAGGATTCCGCCAATTTTCCTGCCCTGGACGAGAATGTCGTTGGGCCACTTGATGCCGGCGGTGACCTGGCAGGACTCGAGATCTTCGCAAACAACGACTGCCAGCAACTGGCTAAGATTCGACACGGGATGTCCTCGCGTGAGTGGCCCCTTGGGTTTAAGGACCAGGGACAGGTAGAGATTGCCGCGCTGATGGGATATCCATGCGCGCCCCCCTCGGCCGCGGCCCGCCGTCTGCACCTCGGCGGTCACCACGTGGCCGTCCGCCAAGTCAGCCAAATGCATGCGGGCATAGGCATTGGTCGAGTCCACCTGCGCCAAACGGACGATTCGATAGCCTTCCTTCGCCTCGGTGTTTCGACGAGGAGCATTCTCAATCATCGGGAATCCTCCGATGGGGCGGTCCGGAAATTCATCCGCGCGCACACCTGCCAACAGACAAGCGGCGAACGATTAATCTACTTGACGACGGCCAGGGTTTTGCCCGCGGGCACTTGTTCGCCTTGCTGAACAAGCAAGGCCGCGAGTTTGCCCGCCACGGGCGACACAATATTGTTCTCCATCTTCATCGACTCGATGACCAGGAGGATCTCGCCCTTTTGGACAGCTGCGCCCACCTGTTTTTGCACCCGCAACACCAAGCCCGGGAGCTGCGTGATCACCGGGGTGCCTTCACGGACCGGACCTTGAGCGGCCCGGGCCTCCTCGGTGATCTCATGGACTTCGATCGCATAGGGAGTCTCGTTGACTACGGCGGTGTTGCCCTCGAGCTTCACTTTGTAGCTTTGACCGCTCACAGTGACCTGGTACACATTAGGCTTGACGGTCGTCGCGGTCGAAGGCGCTTCGGTCTTCGGTTGGTTCTTCCGCACGCCGAGCATGCCTTGTCCCTTCAGAAAGGCCACCCCCTTTTCCTCGCAGGACGCGACGATGAACAGGTTCTCGTCGGTCACCGGCAGTTTTTCGCGCTCCAAAACAGCCCGGGCGGCTTTCAGTCCGCGTTGAGGATCTTTTTCCAGTGCCTCGAGGTGCTGGGTTGTCGGGGGCAGGCGCAATTGTTCCTCGGCCGCCCGCAGAACTTCCGGGTCGGGCGGAACCGGTGTTTTGCCAAAATAACCCAGCACCATTTTCCCGTAGCCTTCCGCAATCTTCTTCCAGGGGCCGAACACGACGTTGTTGAAGGCCTGTTGAAAATAGAACTGCGAAACCGGGGTTACCGAAGTGCCGAAACCGCCCTTCTTCACCGCCTCCCCCATGGCGGCGATGACCTCGGGATACCGGTCCATCAGCCCGTTGTCGCGGAGCATCTGGGTGTTGGCGGTCAATGCCCCGCCCGGCATCGGAAAGAAAGGAATCAACGGCTCGACTTTGGTGGCCTCGGGGGGCAGGAAATAATCCTTCATGGCCTCCTTCAACCGTTCCTCGAGCTGGATGATTTTGGCGATATCGATCTCGAGGGAATACTCGCTGCCTCGAAGGGCATGCCAGAGTGTGATCAGATCGGGCTGGCAGGTGCCGCCCGATACCGGCGCCAGGGAAACGTCAACCTGGTCAGCCCCGGCTTCAATGGCTGCGACATACGACACGCAACCCGTTCCGGCGGTTTCGTGGGAGTGAAAAGCGAGCTTGACCTCGTTCCCCAGGAGCCGCCGGGCCATGCAAATGGTTTCGTGCACCTTTCGGGGACGGCTCGTGCCTGAAGCATCCTTGAAGGCCACCGAGTCAAACGGGATCCCCGCGTCCAGGATCCGGCGCAGGGCTTGCTCGTAAAAGGGCACGTCATGCGCCCCGCTGCAACCGGGGGGCAGTTCCATCATCGTGACCGCGACTTCATGCTTGAGCCCCGCGTCCTTGATGCACTGGCCGCTGCCGATCAGGTTCTGCACATCGTTCAAGGCATCGAAGTTTCGGATCGTCGTCATGCCGTGCTTGCGAAACAGATCGGCGTGCAGCTTGACGACATCCCGAGGCTGCGCCTTGAGCGCGACCACGTTGATGCCGCGGGCCAGCGTCTGCAAATCGGCGTCCGGCCCCGCCGCCTGCCGGAAGGCGTCCATCACGTCAAAGGCATTCTCACGGGCGTAAAAAAACGGCGATTGAAACATCGCGCCCCCTCCGGCCTCCAGATGTTTGATGCCGCATTCCCGGGCGGCAAACGCCACCACATCCAGGTAATCCTTCGAGAAAACCCGGGCGCCATACACCGACTGGAATCCATCACGAAACGCGGTCAGCAGAAAACGGATTTTTTTCATAGCGAAATTCGATTCGTCGATATCTCTTGTTGCGTAGCACCCCCGCCCTCGGCCGGCGTCACTTTAGCCGGGCTTTGACCGCCGCCACGGCCGCGGCGATCCGCGCTTTTTCGTCCGAGGCCGCCTTCAAGGCCTCGGCAGGAGTTTCCACCGATTCCTCCAATCCCAGCTTCTTGATCACGGCGGCCATGAGTTTGATCACCCCGGCAATTCCGAGAGCGAATCCGGTCGTCAACAGATAAGTAGCGGCTGATACGTTTAAGGCTTCCATGAAAGAATCTCCGTTAATGACCCAGCAGACTGCAAAAGATTCCCGCGATGATAGCGGTGGTTATCACTCCGCAAATATTCGCGCCCAACGCGTCGGGCATGATCATGGCCTGGGGATTGGCCTTCGAAACCACCTTCTGAGCGACCTTGGCGGTCGTGGGGACACAGCTCACTCCGGCAATGCCCACGACCGGATTGACTTTGCCCCCTGTGCACCAATAAAGCACGTACCCTCCCACCAGACCGCCAATGCCCGAGATCAATAACGATAGCATGCCCAGCAAAAGCAGCGGTAGCACTTTGGGGTCCATGATGGTATTGGCGTCACATAGAATGCCGAGGGTCATCCCCAGGAACATGGTGGATCCGTAGAGAATGGGACCGCTCATCAGATCCTGAAATGCTTTGATGCCCGATTCCCGGATCACCACGCCGAAAAACAGGGAAAAAATCAAAGGCGCCGCCACCGGCAACAGGAAAGATAACAACACGCACGCCAACGACGCGATCGCCAGCTTCTCGAAGGCGGTAAATTGCACCGGCTTGACCTCCGAGACCATCGGGATGGCTTGCAGCCTCGTTGGCACCAACAACTTGATCAGGTAAGGATAGCCTCCATACGCCAAGCCCAGGTAGAGATAGGCCACGATCGCAATCGGCACAAACAACTCCGGCGCCAGCTTCAACGAAGCAAACAATACCATCGGGCCATCAGCGCCTCCCACGATCGAAATGGCCGCCGATTGCTTCAGGTTGAATCCAAAGACCGTGGCAATGGGCAGAGTCATGATGGTCCCTAATTCCGCGAACAAAGCCAGAATCATGCTCTGAAATGGGCGCGAGAGAATGAATCCAATGTCCAACAGCGACCCAATCCCCATGAAAACCAGACAGGCAATCAGACCATTGCTGAAGGTGAAGGTGTAAATCGGCTGGAGCCAGTCGATCTGCAGGATCGTCATGAGCTCCCCGGCGTTCCGGACAGCATCCGCCGTCGCCCCCGCCTGCGGCTCCACAAAAAGCGTGCTCATGCCTCCGTGCAGATTCAGCGGATCAAAAAACATCACGGCGGCGTTCACGGTGGCCATCCCCAATCCCATGGGAATCATGATCAGCGCCTCGAGCACTCCTTTGCGTCCAAGATACATCAACACGAAACCCAATAGGATCAAACCGATCCGCGCCATCGCCACCGACGGGGGCGCCGCAAACAAAGTCCCCACTCCCTGAAAAATCCCCGCAATCGATTCCCACGTGATCATGGACAACCTCCATCGCTTCCGCGATCGGTCATTCTGGCTAGTGTGGTGTTTGCGAAATACGATGCATTCTGTTGCGCCTCCCTTACAGATCCATTCCGGATATGCGCGGTCGACGCCCCTCGCTCCTGGCCAAAACTCCTGGCCGCAGAGTGCAGCGTCTTTCTCAAACACCACACTAATGTCAGATAGTCTCTCATAGCTTTCCCCTGCTTCTGGAAACGCCTTTCGTCCCGCCCCCCCATGCCCCTGCGGACATTCCCTGGCGGGGCATACACCGGGGTTTCCGCGCCGGTGTGACGAATCCTCGATCCGAGGTTTGCGAGTTCAGCTTTGAGGATCGGACCCCGTAACTTGAGGTCCGGTTCAGAACCGATACAACAATGGCCTCCATCCTAAAGAGCGCCATCCCCAAGTCAAGGTTCCGCTGGCTGGCGTATCGATTTCGCAGCGCGTATTCATGAAGGGTTTTTCACAGTTTAGGCCGCTGGCGGGTGACAAAGGCCACGGCCATGGCCAGATTATCTTCCCCCATGGCGGCTTGGAAATCGGTGAGCGACAGGTGTTGG